>Ga0307312_10000265_pt1 | contig 23177 bp, 20 predicted proteins | sample ER_DNA_202_FD_194489 | JGI IMG/M metagenome (GOLD analysis project Ga0307312, IMG submission 194489) | Bulk soil microbial communities from the East River watershed near Crested Butte, Colorado, United States - ER_DNA_202 | ecosystem: Environmental > Terrestrial > Soil > Floodplain | place... | reverse complement strand
CCGGGGAGCAGTTCGGTAACCGCGTTCGATGCGGCGACTGGAGGGGTGCTGGGCACCACCGCGGTGGGTTCTAGGCCGATCGGCATCACCCACCCGAACGGCACGAGATACGTCTACAGCTCTGATGAGAGCGCGAACCAGCTGTCGGTGATCGATATGGACACGATCACTGTCGTCAAGACGATCCCGATGGGTCTCGGCCCTCACCACATGATGTCGAGTCCAAACGGCGACCGAATCTACGTCGGTGAGTTCGGGTCGAACTACGTGGGCGTCGTTGACACAGGTCTCAATGAGCGGGTCGCAGGCTACCTGGCGGACCCTGACACGACGGTGAGAACCCACGCGGTCTGGATAACACGGGATGGCAAAGACCTCTACGCCACCAACACTCACGTGGTCAGGAGCACCGTCGGGAACATCGTCAAGTTCAACGCTCTCACCGGGGAGCGCCTCTGGAACTTCGCCGTCGGCAAGGACCCGAGTGAGATCCTCGTCACGCCGAACGGAAAGATCGGCTACGTCTCGATTCGGGGCGAGAACAAGATCGTTGTGCTGGACCTCACCGGCGAGCTCCCTGTGGTGATCGGTCAGGCCGAAGCGAATCAGCAACCGGACACGCTGTCGCTGAGCAACGACCAGAAGACCCTCGTGGTCGGGTTGCGGGCTCCCACCAGCGGGCCGGCTCGGATGGCGCTGATCGACACCGAGACCCTTACGACGAGCTACGTGCTCATGCCCGGACACACCATCACCGGGCACCAGTGGCTTTCGCGGAATTCGCGCTACACCTTTATCGCGGTTGAGAGCCCGGGCGCCATTGTCGTCATCAACAACAGCACCGCCAGCGTCGTCGCCGAGTATCCGTACCCGACCGGTGGTTCGCAACCGCACGGCGTGTTCTTCGAGCCCTCGGTGCACTCCGGCTAAAGCTGACGCTGATGGGGATGCGCGAGACTCTCGCGGATGCCCCGACCATCGATATTCGAGTTCGCGGGCGGCGAGCAGGCGTTCCTCGTGCTTGCCGCCGCCCACCGCGAACGCTGCCTGCAAGACCCGGGTTGGCGATATCATCCGATGAAGCCGGGGCCGATTGATGAACGCGCCCCGGCACTTTAGCTGCGTGGAGGGACGAGCTTTGAAAAGACGCGCATTGCTGTCGCTTTCTGTTCCCGTTCTGGCGATCGTCGCCTACACCGTGACGCCGGCCGCAGCTTCTCCCTCTGCCCAAGGGTCGCCTAGGACCCAGAGCGACTCCGCGTACGCCTCGAGCTTCGCCGCCAACAATGTGACCAACGTCTTCGCGACGAGCCAGAAGACGAGCTGCTACCGGCCGGAAGTCAACTACGCGGTGAACAACGGTCCAAACGACGGCTACGACGGCATGACCGCGTGTTCCGGGGCCAACACTGGCGAAAACTCAAGCGGTCCCTATCCGACTCAGGCCGGCAGCAATCCGGGCTTTGCGACAGGTCCTTCGGCCCTGGTGAAGAACCATTCAGAGTCAGACATCAGGGTCGATCCGACCCATCCGGCGCACCTGATCGGTTCGGTCAAGTGGTTTGTCAGCGCAGAGGGCTACAACCACTTGCTCGGTTTCTACGAGTCATTTGATGGCGGGTTGAGCTGGCCGGTCCAGGGCCACATCCCGGGGTACGAAGGGTGGACCGACAACACCGACCCCGTGGGAGCTTTCGATGGCTATGGGAACTTCTACGAGCTGATCCTTCCATATCAGTTCTTCTACACGGGCGGCGGGGGGCATTCTTACCAGACGAACCCGAACAAGGAGCCGAACCCGGCTGTTCCGGCGGAGGCGATATCGATTGCCGTCAGGCCCCACGGATCGACCGCAGCGACCCAGTGGCTCACCACCCACAACGGCGGCCCGGACTACGTGGCTCCGTACGCTGCCAAGGGTCAGGAGCCTGACAAGCAGTGGATAACCATCGACACCAACCCCACCAGCCCCTTCTACAACACGGTCTACGCGATGTGGGCGGTCTTCGACGGCATCAACAGCAAGCCCTTCGTGTCCATCGCTCACGCGAATCCGAACGGGACGCACACGGACTGGTCGGCGCCTCAGCTCCTGCCGACTGTCAACAACACGGCGAGCGACACCTATCTGTTGCCCCACGTTGCACCTGACGGGACCGTCTACACGTCGGTCACCAACTTCCCCGCCAAGCACGGCTACTGCTGCATCACCGTGTACACCGACAAGTCGAACGACGGCGGCAAGACATGGCAGGCCCTCTCCGTGGCCGTCTCGCAGATCTCGGTGCCCGCCTTCGTGGGCGGCTATGCGAACACGACATTCACCGACGGCATCGACAACACCTTTACTGTTGGCCCAGTCAAGGTCAATGGGAAATACCCCCTGTATATCGCTTACAACGAACGTAAGACGACTGTCTCGAACGTGCTTCTCACCGCGTCGTTTGATGGCGGGATGACCTGGTCGACCCCGATTCAGGTCAACGACAACCAGTCACCTGTCGACGAGTTTCAACCAAACCTCGCAGCGGCGGCCAACGGAACCGTCGCCGTCAACTTCTACGACCGGCGGCTCGCCTGTCCGGCAGCCGAAACTGCTGAAGCTGTTGCGGCCGGCCTGGCGCTCGACCGGGTGAACCCCAACTTCCCGGGCACACCGCCATACGGCGCCGCCAACTACTGCATCAACACGAGCATCCAGTTCTACAAGCCGGGCCTGGCACCCATCGGGCACAACATCCGAATCAGCCAGCACACCTGGGATCCGCAGCTCAACGCGCCATTCCGCTTCTGCTCGTGCGATCCCACCGCCGTATTCATCGGCGACTATTTCGGCATCACGTTCAGTGGCACGACAAGCGTTACGACGTCAGTCAGCACTTTCGACGATGGGACCAACGCGGCTCACTACCAGCAACAGGTAGTCGCCACCCTCGCAATTCCATAAGCCGATCAACCGGCGACCGGGGAGCTCGGATTCCCCGGTCGCCTCTTTACAGCTGCCGTGGCTTTGCCTCAGGCGATAGTGCTCTGAAGCGGCGCCTTCCGCCACACCGGAAAGCTGCCCGCCAAAGCGATCACAGCGCCCAACCCGGTCAGGTAGATACCGAGCCCGAGACCGGCAGTGGCCCCGGCTGCCTGCAGCTGGACCACTCCGAGCGAGAGGTTTGTGGCGACGAAGATCACGATGCCTAGCTGCGCCATCGCCAGCAGCGTCAACGTGAGACCCAGAACCGCTCCGCGCGTTCGCCTGAGGATGACGAACCCGCCGATGACAGCGGCGATCAAAGCCAGCAGGTCAACGAGCATCGCATAGTGACCGTCGATTCCAGCCTTCGTGAACGTGGTCCCCGAGGCAGGATCGGTCGCCTCGATCCATGGCAGAAAGCTACCGGCTATCGCACAGGAACAACCGACAAGAGTGACGATGCCCGCCAGCCTCTCGACTACCACATCGCGTTGCTGCTGGCGTAAGTTCATTTGACGAACCCCTTTCCTGCGCTGAGACGGAGCAACAACATGGTGAATCCAATCGACTCGAACGACACTATGCGGGGCAAGGTCGCGATGGTTACCGGCGCGAACTCCGGCATGGGGAAGGAGATCTCGCTCGCCCTGGCTGGTAAGGGAGCAACCGTGGTGATGGTTTGCCGGGATCCTGACAAAGGCGAGAGCGCACGAGCCGATGTGCAGCAAAACACCGGGAATGGCGCAGTCGAGCTCCTGGTCGCCGATCTCTCGTCGCAACAATCGATTCGAAACCTGGTCCGCGAATTCGCAGCCCACCACGACAAGCTCAACGTGCTCGTCAACAACGCCGGGGTCCTGCTGCCCAAGCGCACGGAGACTGTCGACGGGGTTGAGACAGTCTTCGCCACCAACCACCTTGGTCCGTTCCTCTTGACCAACCTGTTGCTACCGATGCTGACTGCAGGCGCTCCCGCGCGAGTCGTGACCGTTTCGTCAAGCGTGGAAGGAATGGGCAAGATCGACTTCGACGATTTGCAGAGCGCAAAGAGCTACGACGTAAGCGGCTCGTATAACGCCTCGAAGCTAGCCAACCTCCTGTTCACTTACGAGCTGTCGCGCCGGCTGAAAGGGACGGGCATTACCGCTAACGCTGTCGAGCCGGGTTTCGTGAAGACGAATCTGAAAGTACCTTTTCCATTCAGCCTCTTCTCCTTCATGAGAGGCTCGGCCGTTGATGGGGCCCGTCCGACTGTGTTCCTGGCTTCGTCGCCTGAAGTCGAAGGTGTCAGCGGAAAGTACTTCAGCCACAAAGGCGTCGCCACCAAGTCGTCGAAAACGAGTAACGACGAGGACGTCGCGCGCCGGCTCTGGGAGACTAGCGCCAAGCTCACCCACCTCGACCCAACCCAGGCTCGACAGGCGTAAGCCTACGGCTCACGTTGTCCTCGTCGGCGACGTGCTTCGGCTCCGCGGAGATCTTCGACGAGCTGGCTCCAGACGTAATCGTCTTCTTCGGCGGCATGCTGGCCGGAATCCTATCCAACCGATGAGCCGGACCATGCATTTTGGCCTGAGACGAATTTCGGAACGCGATTGAGACTGACACTGATACCCGCTTCGATCGATAGTGCTGGCGCAGGCAGCCTTTCGGCAGCCGTTTGTGAGGGCAGGTACGTGCGACTCGTCTCCCGCGTCAGCAGGTGACCGACAGCAAACCTGGAAGGGGCCCGCGGCCGAGATACGACGCGGCCGGAATCGAAACGATCCAGCGCGAGTGGGGGCCCTGGTGCTTGGCTCTCGTACCTGCCGGCTACGACGCGCACGCCGCCGTGGCCCAGGTGATCGACAGCCTGCAGCTGGGGATCCCTGCCGATGTGGTGGCCGCCATGCTGCGGATTCGGTATGGCGTCCAGCTCGCCTGGGACCAGGGGCGCCTGGCCGCTGAGCAGGCCTACTGCGAGAGCGTGCGAAAGGACGTCGCGAGCCTCCTCTCCAGAAGGGTGATATCCGCGCCGGCGGCGTCTGGGCTGGATCGCGAATTCGAGGCGCGTCTTGCTGCCCTCAGCGCACCGGGAGAGCGCGTCATCCAACCTGCGGCCGCGACCCCCTCTTCGGCCGTGGTGGCCGAAACTCACCAGTCGGTTGGTCCCGCCCCCGGGTGGGTTGCACCGAATCCTGTAGCCCTCTCACCCAGCGCTCCGCCCATATCTCTTCGGGACCTTTTCGCCGAGCACTCGGTACTCATCCTCGCTTCCTTTGGCGCGTTCCTGCTCGTGGTGGCCACCGTCTTATTCGAGCTGTACGGGACGGTGGGACTCGGCGGAGAGGTGCGGTTGGGAGCCGTCGTCGTGCTCAATCTGGTCTTCGCCATCGCGGGCTACCTGGCGAACGGACGAGAGCGGCTGCGGTCGGTTGGCAGCATCTACATCGCGCTCGCGGCAGTGCTCCTGCCCCTTGTCGGACTGGCGGCGTGGACGTTCCTCGAGCTCGGAGCGCAAGGGATCACTGTCAACCAGGCGCTCTCGGTAGCGGGCGCAGCCTGCGCGTTGGTCTACGGGTTCCTCGCCCTGAGGCTGGGCATTCGTGCTTACGGCGAGATGGCAGGCGTGGCTGTCCTCGCTGCGTCGTGGGGAATTTCGGGCGCTGTCCTGGGCCACGATTGGCGTTCAATCGGGCTCGCCCTCACACCACTCGTATTCGCCGCAGTCGAGCGGCTGCTGCCCGACCGCGTTTTCTCTCACTTCCAGCTGTACGCCCACGCCGCCGTTCTGGCGGCGGTCGCCGCGGCCTTGCGCGTGGATCCCGACACCTGGGTTTGGACGGCGACGCTTGCCACTGTGGGAGTGGCCTATCTCGCCTGGCAGGTTTTGGCAGCCCATCCCAGCCGCGCGTGGGCGGGCGAGGCGGCGCTGATCCTGGCCGCAACTGCCGCCATCGGTCCGCTCGGCTTCAGCTCGAATCATTTCGTATGGCCGATGCTCGTCGCGATTCCCCTCGTCGTCCTGGCACGTGTGCCGGGCTCGCTGGGGGTCGTCGGACGGCTGTACGGCGCGCACCCGGCGCACATTCACCTGGCGGTTTTGGCTGGGGTTGCGCTGGCTGTCGCCGAACACGTGATGGGGGAGAGGTGGCCGCTCGCGATAGCGCTGTGGATCGCGGCCGCCATCTATCTCGCTGACTTCTGGCTGGGCAGAACGGCGAACACCGGCTTTGCCCTGCGCGCGGCTCTCCCCGCAGCTCTCGCCGTCACCGGCCATGCACTGGACCTCGGCCCGTCGGGAGCGACTCTGACTGCGGTGGCGCTCCTCGTCTATGCCGCCATCTCCGCGTCAGGCCCTGCGTTCAAGGTTCTGACCCGCGAAGCCTCCGTCTTCTTCTATGCAGTCCTCGCCCTGGTCGCTGTTCAGCTCCTGGGGGCTTCGATTGGCGCCGGCCATTGGGAAATCCCCGCCGCCCTGGTGGTTTCGGCGGCTGCGTTTGCGGCCGCTAGCGAGCTCGGTGCGGTCAGGTTGAGCGCCTATGCGGCGCGTGGCCTGTTCACCCTCGCATGGTTCGCAGGCGTGGACGCACTGAATGCTCAGGGTTGGCGTGGTCCGTTTGACGCCCTGCTCGCGCTGGTGTACGTCGCAGCCGGCAGGCTGCGCGCCCTTGCCGCACATTCTGTCGCCACAGCGGGCCGGCGCTGGTTCGTCCACGCTACCGCGCTCGTAGCTCTTGTCCTCTGCTTCACAGGGCCCGACGACCTGCTTTGGTGGCGCCTTGCGGCAGCGACCGGCGCCCTGGCCCTCGCTTACTGGTGGCTGGCCGTCACGCGCGCGGAGGAAGAGATGCCTTGGCTCGCATGGGCCGCGCTCGGTTCAGCGGGTGGCAGCCTCGCGATGGCCTGGGTCCCCGAAGTTTGGCAGGGCACGGCAATAGTTGGCGCCGCAGTTGTGCTGACGGCCGCCTGGGCAGCAGCACGACGACTCATCGACAGGCCAAAGCTGGAAAGCAGCGCGCTCCCTGTGTTGGGCCTCATGGCGGCGACCGGCGCTTTCCTCACGCTGAGGGAGGAACCTCCCCAGTGGTCGCAGGCGATCGCAGTCCTGCTTGCCGGCGGATTCCTTCTGACGTGGTCGCGATTGCTGACGACACCCGGCACCCTGATCCAGGGCCTGCGCGCAGGGGCCGCGGCGCTGGGAGCTACCGGACTGTTGCTGGGCGCCGGAGTGCTGCACCTCAACGCCGGCTATGCAGGAATGCTCGCCATCGCGATCGGCGCACTCCACGCCGAGTGGACAGTGCGAGCCAAGGGCGAGATCGAGAGGTCGTACGCAGTGGCGGCGCTGCTCGTGATGGCGCCGGTCATCTACTTCTGGCCGTACGAACAGACCCCAACGGTGCTGATCGCCGTCGAGCTGGTAGCGCTGGCTGTGATTTCCGTTCAGGCCGGCGCTCGGCGTGACCAATGGTTCTTGGCCTACCCGGCAACGCTGATGTGCGCGGCCGCGCTTCACGTCACCTTCATAGCTCTCGGGCCTGTCGCGGATGGCCCGCGCGAGAGGATCGCATTCGCGGTGCTCGCCTGGATCATTGGGTTCGCAGGTCTCGCGGTCCGCGCGACACTTGGCCGGCGCTGGGCGTTGAGCACAGAGCTCGGCGCGGCCACGATCGCCGCCGGCGCGCTCACAGCCATGGCCATAAGCGCCGAGGCTGACCCGGCCGGCATCGCGCTGCTCGCATACGCAGTGGTGATTTACACAGCAGGCCTTCAGGAGCGCGAAAGGCTTGTATTGCCAGTTGCGGTGGTCGCGGCGCTGCTTGGCATTTTCACCCTGCTGCACGCGCGGGGCGCCGACACCATCCTGTATGCGGCGGGACTTGGTTTGCTGGGCCTGGTGGTATGGGTCGCCGGCTGGGTGACCACGGCCTGGCTCGGAAAGCATGCAGTCGTCGACATGCACCGCTACCTGGGCCTTGGATTGCTGGTGGTGGCGTCCCTGGCAGGATTCGCGTTCCCCGACCGAACAGGCCCTGCGAGCGCGGGCGCGGAGCTGGCGGCAATCGCCCTGCTCATCACTGGCGGCGTCCTCTGGCTCGACGCCACAGCGTATGGGTTCCTACCCAACTATTACCTCGCGCTCGTCAGCGCTACAGCTGCCGGCTACTTCGTCGCTCGCTATGTCGGCTTCGAGTCATGGGAGCTGGTTCCGCCGGGCATTGGCGTGATCGCCTGTGGGATTCGATTGCGCCACGAGGAAGGCTTTCACGTCGACCCCGTTTACCGTCAGCTGATAGTTGGCACAGGGCTGGCGTTGGTGATGGGGTGGGCGGCAGTCTTTACTGTTACGGGTGATCCCCTGTGGCTCGTCGCGCTGCTCATCGAAGGAGCGTTGACGGTTGGCGCGGGAATCGTTTTGCGAAGCCGGGTGCTGCTTGCGGGTGGCGGGATCGCCCTGGCATTGGTTTCCCTTAGAGCGCTCCTCACTGTCGCGCAAGCCGGCTACCTGTTCGCAGCGTTCGGGGCTGTGGCGCTCGTGCTGCTGGCGGTGGCCACCGTGCTTGCCTTGAGTCGCGAACGGACGCTGGCGGGCGCGCGGGGAATGCGCGAACAGCTGGCGCATTGGGACTAACCGTTTCCTCTCGTGGCAACGAAATCAGCAATGTTGCTGGCTTTGTTACGAGGAATCGGCAATCGTGTGCTTGTCGAGCGGAAGGGGTGCCGTCGCAAGACCGCTTGTTTCGCTCGACGTTTTTTTGGCCTCAGGCGGCCCGAGGTTGAGGCTCGCTCCCACGCATGCGCGCTTGCCTCCGCGCCGTGCGTTTGAGGAGGGCGAGCACTGCCGCCTCGTCGGCCCTCAGCCTTCGGCCTACCACTGCTCCCTCCAACGCGAGTGCGCTGTCAAGCGAACCATCCAGGTACGTGTCGATCACGGCGGGGTGCACGTAGGCTCGCCGGCAGACTGCCCTGGTGTGGCCGAGCTTTTTGGCGACGCTGTCGATGGCCGCGACGACATTGCGCTTGGCCTCGGTCTCTGACTCGAATCGAGCCAGGTCGCGCAGCGCGCATGCGGCGAGCACGGTCCCAGCCCAGGTCCGAAAGTCCTTGGCGGTGAAGTCCTCGCCCGTCGTTTCGCGGAGATAGCCATTGACGTCGTCCGAAGTCACTGTCCCTCGCTCACCGTTTTCGGCGACGTACTGGAAGAGCATCTGGCCCGGCAGCTCCTCGCATCGTTTGACGACGTTCGCCACACGCCGATCGGTGACGGCGAGCGCGTGGTCGCGGCCGCTCTTGCCTCGAAACAGGAATCGCACAGTCGGGCCTTTCACGCTGACGTGGCGATCGCGCAGGGTCGTCAAGCCGAACGATCCGTTGTCGCGCGCGTACTCCTCGTTGCCGACACGGGCGAATGTCGTCTCCAGAAGCTTCACGATGGTGGCGATCACTTTCTCTCTCGGCAGGCCCTTCCGCCGCAGATCGCGTGCCACTCTGGACCTGATTCGCGGCAGCGTCCGGGCGAAGCCCACCAGCTTTGCGTACTTGTCTGCATCGCGCGTCTCGCGCCACCTGGGGTGGTAGAGGAACTGCTTGCGGCCACGTTCGTCTCGTCCGGTGGCCTGAAGGTGTCCTCTGGGCCTGGTGCAAATCCAGACGTCCTTCCACGCAGGGGGGATGACGAGCGACCTGATCCGATCGAGCAACGCGGGATCGCGTATCTTGCCGCCTTCTGCGTCGAAGTACAGAAAGCCCCGGCCTCTGCGCTCACGCCGGATGCCAGGCTCCGCATCCGAGGTGTAAGCGAGCCCCGCTCCTTGAGCGGCTTCCGAGACAGTCATCACTGCGGAAACGCCCTTGAAAGGCTCGCTAACCGAGCCATTGACAGCCATAATTCAACACGTGTAGAATTCAACCAACGTTGAATTGGTGGAGGAGGGCTCTATGGCACAGACTGGCGCGTTGAAGCGAGAAGTAACCGTCAAGCGCTCTGGCCCAGGGATGGCGAGGCTGGGGCGGCCGGTGGTCGGGGGCCTGTTGCTTCTTTTCTCATTGATCGCATTGATCGGATCCGCGATCCGGGACCCGCATCCGCACGACATCCCCGTCGGCCTGGTTGGGCCGCCGGCCGCGGTGCAGCAAATGTCAGCTGCCTTTGGCTCCGCTGCTCCTGGCGCTTTTCAGCTCACGTCCTATGCATCGGAGGCAGAAGCGCGAGCAGCCCTCGACTCACGGACCGTAGATGGGTTCCTGGTCATCGGCCCAAGCCCTCGGTTGGTGGTCGCCGGCGCTGCTGGTGACGCTGCCACCGGAGTGATGACAGCCGCATTCACCAACGCATTCAAGGCACAGGGCGCGACGTTGACGGTCGAGACTGTGCATCCGTTTACGACTGGCGACGCCCATGGACTGATCCTCTTCTTTGTGGTGGTGGCGGTGATCGTCAGCGCGCTGGTCAGCCAGGCTCTCGTCTTCGCCATCGCAAACGACGCCGGCTTCGGAGAGCGCATCGTCGTAGTTATCGCTTTCAGCGTTTTGGCAGGCCTCGTTGGAATGGGCACTGCGACATGGCTCGCCGGCGACTACGGTTCGGGGTTCTGGACCGCTGTCGGTTTGGTCGCGCTCGCGGCCGCAGCCGTGAGTGCCGTGGTGGCTGGATTGGCCCGGCTCTTGGGCCCTCCCGGGCTTGCGCTTGCAGGCCTGGTCGTGATCCTTCTCGACCTGGTGTCCTCGGGCGGTCCTGTCGGCAGCCAGCTGCTGCCCGACTTCTACCGCTGGCTTGCGCCCTGGATGCCGGCTGGTCAGCTCTACAGCTCGTTGCGCGGCGCCCTTTACTTCGATGGTGCCGCTCTCGGAACCCCGTTGGCAGTCCTGGCTGCCTGGCTGGTCGGTGGCCTCGTCCTGATGTGGCTCGGGGAAGTCGCGAACGCGCGCAGGCGCACGGGCGCCGCGGTCGTCGCGCCGGCGGCTTAACCCGGCGCCGATGCCACGTACAGGTAGAAGGCCGGGAGCGGGCGGCACGCGGGAAAAGATCCTGGCCGCCGCGCGCTCCCATTTCAGCGAGGTCGGATACGAGGGCGGGACCGTCCGCGGAATTGCAGCGGCGGCCGGGGTCGACCCTGCCCTGGTGCTGCACTACTTTGGATCGAAAGAAGGCGTCTTTCGTGCCGCCATGGACTTTCCGATCGATCCTGCCGAGTTCATTCCAGTTCTCCTCGCGCCAGGCCTCGACGGGTTGGGTGAGCGACTCACACGCTTTTTCCTCGACACGTGGGACTCACCTGCCGGCCAGCCCCTGCTCGGCCTCATACGCTCGGTGGTTGGCAGCGAAAGCGCCGCCGCGCTGATGCGCGAGTTCATCAGCCGTGAGGTTCTGGGGCGTTTGGCCAAAGCCCTTGAGGTTGACCAGCCAAAGTTGCGGGCGAGCCTTGCGGCAAGCTCGCTCATCGGGCTCGCGATGGTGCGCCATGTCATCAAGCTGGAACCCCTGGCCTCGGCGCCTGCGGACCAGGTGGCGACGTGGGTGGGACCGGCTGTTCAGCGTTACCTCACGGGGTCCGATATCACTGCCGCCCGGCGGAAGGCCGGCAAGCAACGCGCCGCGGGCTAACTCTTGTAGGCGGAGGGTGCTCCTGGCGGCAAATAGGGGGTCGGGTCGATTGGCTGCTGCTTGATCCGCAGCTCGAAGTGGAGGTGGGGTCCCGTCGAGTTTCCGGTCGATCCCTCCAGCCCGACAGTCTGGCCCTGGTTGACCATCTGTCCGACCTTGACAAGAGTTGTCGAAAGGTGGCCGTAAAGAGTGTCCAGGCCGCCTGAGTGGGCGATGACGACGTACCTGCCGTAGCCGCTGCTGGAGCTGCCGACCAGCGCCACCACACCGTCGTCGGCTGCATAGACTGGCGAGCCGAACGGCTCGACCAGGTCGATCCCGGTGTGGAAGTGAGCGTACCCACCATATGGCGGCTCCAGGACAAGGTGGCTGGGGCCAAATGGCTGGGAGATCACCGCCTTTGGCTCGGGCCAGATGAAGCGGTATTTTGTCGAATGGCCGGCGCTGGTGGGAATCTGACCCACGTTGTTGGATTGACTCCACAGCTGCACCTGCGTCCAGACCGACTGCATCGCTGCCGCGATGATCGCGTCCTGCTGCTGCTGCAGCATGTCGGCGACTTGCTGTGCCAACTTCGACGATTGGTTCTTGAGTAAGTAGAGCTCTGTCTGAGTCTCTGCGATCTTGACCTGGAGCTCTGCCATCGACTTCTGTTGCTGCTTCTGCAGGCGTCGCAGCTCAGTCAGCTCCGAGGCGAGATGTGCGCGCTGCTTGACCTGCTCATCGCGCGCCGCCTGCTCCTTCTCGCGTTCTGCCTCAAGGTCGACAAGGTCTTTGGCAAGCGAAGCCTTGATCTCGGCCGCGCGCGAGCCGGCGACGTTGAGGTCGGCGATGCGGGTCAGCAGGTCGCTCAGGCTTTCGGCTTCGCCGAGGATCACCAGCACCGACGTCGGCGAGACGTAGATCGCTCTTGCGAGCTGGCCAAGCTGCGCGCGCTCCGAATCAATTCGGTCGGCCAGCATCGCCTCGCGCTGCAAGGCGATTTCGATGAGCACGTTAAGGTCGTCGATCTTCTGCTGGACGTCAACGATCTTGCCCTGGACCTCGCGCTGCTGTGCGGCGTTGTTTTGCAGCGATTGCTTCAGCTGCTGCTGCGCGGCAAGAGCGTCGGCAAGGTTGCTGCCCAGCTGCGCGCGGATCTGGTCGATCACCGCCTTCTGCTCCGCCGGGTCGGTCGGACTCGCGTTCGCGCTCGCTCCGCCTGGGCCTGCCCCGAGCACGACGAATGCGACCAAGAGGGCGACCAGTGCGCCTCTCACGACTCGAGATGTCTCCGCACGCTGACAAGCGATGACCCCGAGCCAAGGCCGACGCCTGTCGCAAACACAATTGCGGCTGCGAGGGCAGCGACGGTTACGGTGACGCCGGGCGCGAACTGTACGAATGTGCCCGCCCCTGCGGCGATCCCAGCGACAGTAAGTCCGAAAGTCACCAGGCCTGCCGCCGTGCCGGCGAGCGCTCCGGTGATTGCACCTTCGACGACGAACGGCCCGCGCACCATCCAGCGGGGCGCGCCCACCAGCTGCATGATCGTGACCTCGTCGCGCCGGGAATGGATCGCCGCCCTGACGCTGTTGATCGTCACCGCCACAGCCACGAAACCGAGCATCGCCAGGAAAATCAAACCGCCCACAGCGACGCCGACAACGACCGCCTGGATGCGCTGGTAAGCACCTCGGTCGTACGACGTCGGATAGACAGGGTCAACCGCGACGTCGTTTCGGGCGAGCTTGTCGATCGCCGCCACGTCGTCGATGTTCTTCACCTGCACATCGAGGCTGGCCGGGAACGGGTTGCTGTCGCTGGCATCGGCCAGCTGGGGCAGCCCTGGCATGCGCTGAGCCTTCGCGAGCGCTTGAGCTCTTGTCGTGTACGTGACGCTGGCGACCCGGCTGTCGTGCGCGAGCTCATACCACAGGGAGTTGACGTCGAGGTCGGCGGCGTTGTCGCGTATGTAGATATGCACCAGTGACGCCTGGCCCGCTTCGACCTGCTCCAGGTTGTAGAGCGCGAAGCCACCCAGGCCTGCCATGCCCGACATCAGCAGAAGCAGCGCCATCGAGCCCAGAGCAGGAGCGATGCTGCTGAGGTTGCGGAACCAGTTCCTCGCCGCGCCGAGAAACATGTAACGGAAGACGTTCGTCGTCACAACGCGCAGCGTGCTGCGTGTGGGGAAGCGCCCTTTCACGATGATGCCAGCCATGCCATTCTCCCGATTGCTCCCGCCGGCTGGTCGCGTACCAATCGGCCTTGCACCAGGGTGAGAATTCGACGTTGAAGTCGCGTCACTATCTCGACGTTGTGGGTGGCGACGAGGACTGTCGTGCCGTAAGCGGCGATGTTCTCCAGCAGATCCATGACCTGCCAGGCGGTTTCGAGGTCGAGGTTGCCTGTCGGCTCGTCGGCGATGAGGACATGCGGTTGCCCGACCATCGCGCGGGCCACTGCGACGCGCTGCTGCTGCCCGCCCGAAAGCTGCAGCGGAAATGCGTCACCGCGATCGCCCAGGCCGACCGCTTCCAGCGCGTCAAGCGAGCGGTCCTTGGCTTCCGTGTCCGAGATTCGCAGATCGCCAACCTGTAGCGCGAAGGCGACGTTCTCGATCGCCGTCAGCCGGGGAAGGAGCTTGTAGTCCTGGAAGACGACTCCGACGCGCCGGCGCAGCTCGGCCACACGTGAAGCCTTCAGCGAGTGGGCGGGCATGCCATCCACCCAAACCTGCCCTTTGCTTGGGCGAATCTCGCGGTTGATCAGCTTCAGCAGCGTGGTCTTGCCGGCCCCGCTGGGGCCGACAAGAAACGTGAGCTGACCTGGCTCCAGCGCGAAGTCAACGCTGTCGAGCGCAAGGCGTGAGCCGTACGCTCGAGTCACACCTGTGAACTCGACAATTGGGCGCAATACGTAAGGTGTAACGGCAAATCCGCAGGTTCCCTGACGTTTAGCCGTTAAGCCATGTAAGTTCTCGCAGACAACTCAACGGCGCGCAGGTTCAGAGCCCGCTGTCGGATGGCGTCAAGTACGGTGCTGACGCCAATGCAAAGACGAGCTCAGGCCGGCAAAACCAGCTCCGTGCCTGCAGATCTGACGTCGATCTCGAGCCGCAAGCCTTCGATCGGCGGCAGCGATGGGAACCAGTGGATGCCGTGGACCGCGGCCGGCCCGAGGCGGCGCAACACGTTCTCGACCAGCAGGCTCTGGACCTCATCGACTCCATAGAGCTGGATCGCCGTCGCGTCGTCCCACGCCACGCCGAGCTCTGTCATTCGAGACGACAACACACGCATCATCGAGTCGAGCATGAATTTCACGTCGCCGGGCTTTTCTTCAGGCACCCCCGACATCACGAACGCCGGCTTGCCGCGACCGCCCTCCACGGTGTAGGACACCGCGTAAACGCTCGGCTCAGAAACGCCGCCGGCGGCCGCTGCCACATTGGTTCGGGCTGCGGGCAACAGCCCCTCGACGACGAGGCCGATCGACCGGAGGCCTTCGACGTAGCCGCGGTTGAATACCTCGAAACCTTCGGTGGTGAATGGTTCGGGGACCCTCAGCTCGAAACCGGCGATCGCCTGGACCGGCCGGTCAACCTCAGCCAGGTGGCGGGCCGCCGCTTCCAATCCGTTACTCAACGCGACTGGGCGGTCAAACGTCGCGTGCACCATGTCGAATCCGGGATCTGCCACGGCGCCGCCCGAGAATGGCCTGCCCTGCGCGCCAAGAAAGCGGTAATTGCCGCTAGGGTTGTGGTTCGGCATCTGCAAATCTCCTCAGTACTGACGCGTCACCGGCGCTCGAATGCCAGGCGCACGCCAAGGCCGACCATGACGGTCCCGGTCACGCGCTCGAGGCCTTTGCGCATTCGAACGCCCGTGCGGCTTGCCCCTGCGCGACTCACGACATAGCCATACATACAAAGCCAGGCGACGACGAGCGCGTCGTAGCAGACGACCATCGCAATCAGGCGGACGATCGAGTCATGCGGTTCGATGAATTGAGGCATGACCGTCACGAAGATGGCGCCGGCCTTCGGGTTCAGCAGGTTGTTCAGCAGCCCTTGCACGAACGCCGTCGGCGGGTTGAGCACCCTCGCTGTTGCCAAAGCGGGGACGTTGGCGACGTTAGCCGTCGTGCGAAAGCTGCCGATCAGGGTGCGCAGCCCCAGGTAGACGAGATACGCAGCGCCTGCGTACTTGAAAACCGTGAAGGCAAGGTCCGAGCTCTGCAGAAGCACGGCAACCCCCAGGACCGACGCGGCAGCCCATACCGAGCTTCCAACGCCGACGCCGAAGGCTGAAAGGGATGCGGCCCGCGCGCCGCCCCGCAAAGCGTTCCGGATGATGAGTGCCGTATCGGGTCCCGGAGTCACGATTAGAACGACCGCGACCGCAATCCAGGCGAGAAAACGCCCGTCGAATGGCAGCGTCAAAATTGAAAGCGCTCGTTGCGCAGGATCGGTACCCGTGTGCCGTTCTTCTCGATCCCGTCGACCTCAACCTCGGGCCCACCGACCATGAAATCGGTGTGAACAGCAGAAGAGTTGAGGCCTGTGCGATCGCCGTCGACAGCGAACGCAAAACCGGCGCCGAACGCGATATGGCAGGTCGCGTTCTCATCAAACAGCGTGTTGAAGAATGTGAGCCCCAGCTTGCCAACCTCGGAAGAACCGTCTACGAGGGCCACCTCGCCGAGGTGGGCTGCACCTTCATCGGTCGCCACCTGCGCGCGGATGATGTCCGCCCCCTCGCTGGCCTTGATCTCGGTGATCCTGCCGTCCTTGAAAAGCAGCTCGAGGTCGCGCACCAGCGTCCCGCCGACCTGAAGGGGCTTCGTCGAGCGGAGGCGGCCCTCGGCCCGGCGCCGGTCAGGCGAGGTGAACACTTCCTCAGTGGGAAGGTTCGGAACATGGCGGATGCCGACTGCGGTCTGGAAGTTGGCGCACATCCATCTCGATCCCGGAAGCAGGCCGACCGTCAGGTCTGTGCCGGGTCCGCTGTAGTGAAGGGCGTCAAAACGACGCTCCGCCAACCGCGAGGCGACGCCATCCAGACGCTTGATATGCGCGCGCCACTCGGCGACAGGGTCCTCTGTGTCGAGGCGCACCGCTTTTTCGATTGCCTGCCAGAGCGGTTCTAGATCTGGTTTGCCGAAGACCTGCTCTGCCCACGCCGGATTGGGCATCGCAACGATCGTCCAGTTGACCTGCTGCCCGCCGACCATCTCCCTCCATGCGCTTTGGCCCGCGATGGGGTTGAATTTGCCGACGCGCGTCTTGTCCAGGTCGCTGAGCAGGGTCGGAGCAGGATCGCCCGCGATATTGATGAACGCTCCGTGGCGTGCCCCCATGTCCTTGAGCATCGCAAGGTCTCCGGCGGGGGTGAGTGTCAGCGACTCCTCTGGTCCCAGCTCGATCAATGCGCGGTCGAAATGCCGATCGCTGTAGCTCGCTTGAACCGTCGCGGCCCCTGCCCGATATGCGGCGCGCGCGACCTCACGTGCCAATGGCGCGTGCTCTACGCGGCCCCTGACTACGACAGGCTGACCCGCCTGCACGTTTGCGCCGACATCCACGGCCAGGGTGGCCAACCGCTGAAGCCGATCATGTTCTGTCACTCGGTGGTCCTCAAGTCGGAAAATACCATCACGGCTCCCTCCGTGATATGGATGCCGCCCCGGGCACGATGAAAGGAGACATGCAAATGGCCGCGACAAGTCGGGCGGATGCGATATGGAAAGGCGATCTCACCAGCGGGAGCGGTCATGTCAAACCGGCGAGCGGGGCGTTTGACGAGCTCCCGGTGTCCTGGGCCAGCCGCGCTGAGCGCCAAGAGGGCAAGACCAGCCCCGAGGAGCTGCTGGCCGCGGCTCATGCAGCTTGTTTTTCGATGGCCTTCTCGAACGGCCTCTCCAAGGCGGGTCATAAAGTGGAGGAGTTGAACACCACCGCCGAGGTGGAGTTCGTCCCCGGAACCGGCATCACCACCAGCACCCTGACTGTTCGCGGCCGCATCAGCGGCATCGAGGACACCGAGTTCCAGAAGCTGGCCGAGGAGGCCAAGGAAGGCTGTCCTGTCTCGAAGGCGTTGAGCGGCAACGTCGAACTTAAGTTGGACGCCCGACTGGAGAGCTGAAGCAGCTCGCGCGAAGTCAGGCTTTGGCCGGGCCTGTGACAGCGGGAAAATCGACGACGCCCTGCAGCCGCAGCTCGCGCAGCTGCGATGGGAGCCACTTGCGCGGCTCCTTGATTGCCCGGTTGCCGTCGAGATAGTCCCAACACGTTCCGCTCAGGTCCCGGCCGACCAGGAGCAGACACATGGGCTGGCTCTTCCTCTGCCATGCCTTCATCACCGGGTTGAGGAAGATCCGGCGAGGTGGGGCGTGTTCCGGCAGTGTCAGCTCGCCCGCGTAGAGGTCGTCACCGGCCTGGACGATGACGGCTCCGGCGGCCAGGGTGCCTCCGAGATTCTCAACCTCCAGCTCGATCGCCTGGCCCGGCGCCGGAGGCGTGGTGAAGCTCAGACGAGGCGCAGGTCGAACCGAGTCCTCCCAACGCCGGCTCGCCAGCGCGGTCGAGCGCCTTGTTGCCAGGTACGCCTGGGTCGCGAAGATGGCAGCCCAGAGCGAAAGCAGCGCCGTCGCGACGCCCAAGCCCAGCAACATCTGGTCGGTGCTCACAATCCCCCTCGTGTGCTTGACGCTGAATCCGGTCTGTACCGGTGTTGCGAGATCGTACCTCCCCGGTCGCGAGGTGGATACTAAGTCCTAGGTGGCAGGCCGGGACGCTGCGCTCTTTCTCCACTCGCGCTCGTCGTAACGGCGAAACGCCGGCAGAGCGATCGCGCAGATAACGCAGCCGACCACGCACAGGACGCCGCCCGATACCACCGACGTCCGCACGCTGAAGAGCGAGGCGACGACGCCGGCTTCGAAGTTGCCAAGCGTCGGCCCCACCGAATAGCTGAGCAGCTCGATCGACGCCAGCCTGCCACGCAGAGAGTCAGGGATCGTCTGGTTCCAGATGACCTGACGGAACACGCCACTCATCGCGTCGGCAGCGCCGGCGAGGGCGAGGAAGATGAGGGCTCCGATGAGGCCTGGCACGAGCCCGAACCCGATGATCGCCACGCCCCAAAGCGTTGCGGCGACGATGACGCCCATCCCGTGGCGATGCACCTGGCGCGTCCAGCCACTTGTGGCGGCAAAGAAGAACGAGCCGACCGCGGGTGCTGCGTAGAGGAGACCGAGAACCTTTGGCCCGCCAAGTCCCTGGGCGATGGCGGGGAAGAGGGCCATCGGCATGCCGAACAGCATCGCGACGATGTCGACGACGTAGGTACCGATCAGCTCTGGCCGGCTTCTCGCGTAGCGGATGCCCTCGAGCACACGCTTGATGCTCGGTCTCGCTGCATCGACGGGAGGCGGAACCGCACGCATCAGCAGCAGGCACGTGAGCCCGACAACGAACGTTGCCACGTCCACCAGGTATGTGACCGGCAGGCCGGCCACCGCCACCAGGACTCCGGCAAGCGCGGGCCCGGCAATCATGCCGACGGTCCCGCGCAAGCTTCCGAGAGCGCCGGCGGCGGCAAGCTCGTCCCTGTCCACGAGGCGTGGCAACAGGGCATCGAGTGACGGGCGCTGCAGCGCGTCGAATGCACCCTGCAGCGCGGCGGTGACGAAGATCAGCCACATCACCGGTTCCGCCAGTAAAGAGTTGCCCGCGAGGATCAAGCTCCCGGCCATCAAGCCCGCCTCGCTGAGCAGGACCATCGTTCGGCGGTCGGCAGCGTCGGCGAGCGCTCCGCCGAGCATGGCGAAGCCAATCAATGCAGCCAGCTCCGCCAGGCCCAGGAACCCGACCAGAAGGACGCTGTGAGACAGCTGATAGACCTGGTATGGAACCGCGACGACGGTGATCATGCTGCCGAAGAACGAGACCAGCCGTCCAATGAACAGAAGGCGGAAATCTCGGTGGCGCCGGAGCGGAGTGATGTCGATGGTGGCAAGGCGCCACCATTCGCGCCGCCTGCCTGGCTCTGGTTCGAGCATGAACGGCAAAGCATGAAGGAGCGCCACCCGGTGGAATGAATGCGACTGCTCTTACGTATCCTTGGAGTGATGGAAAAGGCAACTTTTGCGGGCGGCTGCTTCTGGGGCGTCGAGCACCTCTTCAACGAGATCCCTGGCGTGATCGACGCCGTTTCCGGCTACGCCGGCGGCAACCGGGACAACCCGACCTACGAGCAGGTATGCACCGGCAGGACCGGCCATGCCGAGGCCGTGGAGGTCACCTACGATCCTGACAAGGTGAGCTACGACGAGCTCCTGAACGCGTTCTGGAACATGCATGACCCGACGACTCTCAACCGCCAGGGCCCCGACCATGGACCCCAGTACCGCTCGGCGATCTTCTTCCACAATGCCGAGCAGGAGGCTGCCGCGCGCAAGTCGGCGGCCACGGCTCAGAGTTACTTCAACAAGCCCATCGTGACCGAGATAGTTCCGGCGCCGCACTTCTGGCCTGCGGAGGACTACCACCAGCGGTACTTCGCCAAGCACCCCGGGCACGCATCGTGCCACTGGATCCGCGGCTGGGTGCCCGCCGAGGGAGCCGCCAGCAGCGCCTGACGCGCCGATCGCTCCGGGTTCCTTTCAATCGTTGCAACAATCGGCGCGGTGCGATCTATCCTTTACGGGCTCGGCTGCATCGTGGACCGCGGGTCACCGACAGTCCGTCGCGATTGGAGGTAGCCATTGCAGTGTGACCATTGCGCGCAGGACGTCCCAGACGGCGTTTTCTGCACGCGCTGTGGGGCACACCAGGGCACGACCGGCGAATCGGGCAGCGCCAAGCTGCGCGAGCATCGCTACGCAGCGCACCCCGGTGAGCACGTGGCCCAACCCTCCGTCATCACGACGCTGTTCCCTCACCTGGGGCACCACAAGGTCCACGAGTTCCGTTGGGCTTTCACCGCCGGCGTGGCCGGCGTGCTTGTCCTCTATCTGGCGGGCCTGATCACCGCCGCGATCCTTGTGTCGGCGTTCCTGGTCCCGGTCCTGTATCTCATCTATCTCTATGAGGCCCAGGTTTACCGAGACGAACCCGCGACAGTCCTCGGTTTCACGCTCGGAGGGGGAATCATCGTCGGGATCGTTGTCACGATCCTGGGCCGCGCCCTCTACAACCCGTTCGACTACAACGTCAACCCGCTGGGCAACCCCGGCGTCAGCATCGGCGCGCTGCTGATCGTCGGGCTGATCATGCCGGTGGTCCAGGAGGTCTTGAAGGCGGTTCCCGCGTACTTCCTGCCCAACCGCGCGGACTTTCCCGAGACAGTGGATGGGCTGGTGTTCGGGGTCGCCGCGGGGCTTGGTTTCAGCCTTGCGGAAGGTCTCATCGGATTCTCCAGTGCGCTGACGAGCCTGCCACCCCATGTGGCGCCAGGCAACTGGATTTACGACCTGACAACACTCGCGGTTTTCCAGCCTCTACTTCAGGGCAGCGCGACGGGAATGATCGTGGCCACAATCTGGCGTTATCGCCGTGGAAGCCTGGCCGGCCGCGAGATCGGTGGCGTCGTGATGGCGCTGATCGCACACATCGCCTTCTCCGCGGGGACGCTGATCATGAAGGACTCGGCTGTGAACCCACTCGCGATCCTCGTGTGGCAGGCGGTGGTGGTCGGAGCCCTGTTGATCTACATCCGCTACCTGCTTCATCACGCGCTGCTCGAAGAGGCGGCTCACATGGGGTTTGCAGAGACGGTATGCCCGAGCTGTCACACGCACATTGTTGCGTCAGGCTTCTGCCCCAATTGCGGCATGGCGCTCACCGCCGCCCCGAACGCGATCAAGCGGAGCCGCCGCCCACGCAAGGATCCTGCGGCCACCCCGTCGGGAGGGGTCTAGATGGCGGTCATCTGCGCAAGGTGCGGCACCCAGAACCCTGACGGCAACCAGTTCTGCCAGGCTTGCGGGACTCCGCTCGCGGTTGGCGCGGGGCAACCCGGCGCGGTGCAAGCAGTCCCGCCGCCGCCGAGCTCGGCCGTCCCCGGCCCACCTCCGGGACCACCACCGCCGGCCGGCGCCTATCAGAGCCCGTATTACGCTCCGAGCGCCGTCGGACCGCAGCCGCCCGTGCACCGCACGCCGTGGACGCTCATCATCGCTGCGATCGTCGTCCTCGTTCTGATCATGGCTGGATGCGGAACAGCGATCGCGGTGCTGAGCAGCCGGAACACCACCAACAATCAAGGCACGACGGGCATCCTGCCCAGCCCGAGCCCTGCGGGCTCGCCGAGTCCTGTCGCATCCCCTTCACCGATCACCACGTCTGGCTCGACGGTCGCGAACAAGGGCGAGACTCTGACTCTGCCTCCGGGATGGACTGTGCAAAGCAAGGACGACGAGAGCATCGCGATCACCAACCCGAACGGTGACGGCTCGATCTCCATCGGTAGCGGCGCCTCAAGCCCCGCTCAGACCGCTCAGCAGAACAAGGACGAGGTCGATGCGTTCTTCAAGGGCAAGTATCCGGATACGAAGAATTGCTCCGGCACCAAAATCACCACGGGCTCATTCAATGGTGCGCAGGGAATCTTCTGGGAGCTCTGCTTCACCCTGTCTTCCGGCGGCCAGAGCATCCAGGCGGCGGCGCCGCTTTTTGCGGGCGCCAACTCCGACGGCAGCGTCTATTACGTGGTTCTCCTGCTGACTCCGCAGTCCAATGCGGTGAACTTCATCAAAGAGGCTTCGCCGGTCCTGGAAAGCATTCGCTGGAAGCTCACCTAGCCCTCTCCTGATCTACCCGGGCGGGCCGGGCCGGGCTGTATCGTGTTGCGAGTGTTCGACACCTGGGGCAGGTTTGTCTATCGCAATCGCTGGGCCACGCTTGTCGTCTCCGCAGTGCTGCTCGGTTTGTCAGTCGCGGGCATTCTCACCGGTGGGACGCTCGCGGGCAACGGAGGTTTCGGAGCCAACCTGGCGGCCGGCCAGACCGCAAATCTGATTGCAAAAGAGATTAAGCCGGAACAGGTTGCCGGCGGCCCGAGCTCTGGCATGGAGCTCCTCTTCAGCAGCGAGACTCTCACCGCCACCGACCCCGCTTTCCAATCCGACGTCGAGCAGGCGTTGGCGCCGTTGTTGCTGGACTCTCGAGTATCCGGAGCCGACACGCCATATAACGTTCCAGCCGGCGAACAACGGAGCTACATCTCGAAGGATTCGCGCAAGGCGATCGTGTTCGTCCACTTCAGGGACGCGTCCCTCAAAGCGCAGGGGTATGTGGCGCAGGTCATCGCCAAGCTGCATCCAACACCGTTGAAGGTTGTTGCCACCGGCCAGGTACCGATCAACCTTGCGTTCAACACCACACTGGAAAAGGACTTGCAGCGCGCCGAATACGTGGCGCTTCCGATCACATTGATCTTGCTGGTGCTGATCTTCGCTTCGATAATCGCGTCGCTGCTCCCCATCAGCGTCGGAGTGCTGGCGATCGTTGGCGGCGTTGGCGGCACACTCTTCCTCGCTCGCTTCACCGATGTCTCCCAGTACGCGATCAACGTCGTGACGCTGATCGGGCTTGGGGTGGCGATCGATTATTCGCTGTTCATCGTCAACAGGTTT
>Ga0307312_10000264_pt1 | contig 23200 bp, 21 predicted proteins | sample ER_DNA_202_FD_194489 | JGI IMG/M metagenome (GOLD analysis project Ga0307312, IMG submission 194489) | Bulk soil microbial communities from the East River watershed near Crested Butte, Colorado, United States - ER_DNA_202 | ecosystem: Environmental > Terrestrial > Soil > Floodplain | place... | reverse complement strand
TAAGGGATCCGCACCGAACGAAGAAAACTGATTTCTTCTGCCGGACCGGTTTTCGAACTCTTCGAAGTCGATCCAGCCGTTTGACCTGATGTCTCGCCGACACCCTCTTTCGTCGACCAGAGCCGTCCGATTTAATCAGCTTCGAAAAGCAAATTGTCCTGAAGGCTCTCGTGACGTGCCGGCATCAAGCCGCCGGCAATTTCTGGAAGCGAGATTACTTCTTCTTCTTGACCCGGCGGGTCTTCTTCGCAGTCTTCTTCACTGCGCTCTTCGCTTTCTTTGCCTTCTTAGCTTTCTTGGCCATGTTGCCCTCCTAATGTAGTGAGATGGCTTAATCGCTGCGTGCACCCGGGAATCGAATGCACTGCATCCCGAATACACCAACACATTGAAAAAAACAGCGTCCTGCTTAAGGAAGTGTTGACGTGCCCAAGCGCAGACTTGCTGCGTGCATTCATCGATAACACCATAATGCATTCGCGCAGCGATGCGAGATGGGCGTGAAATCCGACGACGCCGACTGTCAATATCGCAAGAAGCGACTGTGCTGCAGGCATTTTCGTCATTGATTCATTGAAGGATCGGCGCACAGCCGATGTCGTCGCGACTGATCGAGGCCGGCTAAAGGCACGCTGCGCGGACTCTGAGTCGCGGTTTTTGGCAATAAAAAAATTTTCATGGTCAACGGCTTCGCGCCGCATCGCCGCTCGCCAAAACCGGCTTTTTGCGCGAATCGCCGCCCCTGATTCGCGAGGCGATTTCGTCCCGCGATGCATCGCAAGCCTATGAACGAGTGGTGCACGCGCGCGCTCGAAGCGAGGCGCTTGCGAGAGGGCCGCCGTCACGTCGCGCCGACGTCAGATGCCGAGTTTGGCCTTGAGCAGATCATTGACGGCTTGCGGATTAGCCTTGCCGCCGGACGACTTCATCACCTGGCCGACGAACCAGCCGATCAGTTGTGGTTTGGCGCGCGCCTGTTCAACCTTGTCGGGGTTGGCGGCGATGATGTCATCGACCACCTTCTCGATCGCGCCCAAGTCGGTGACCTGCTTCATGCCGCGCGCTTCCACCAGCGCGCGGGGGTCGCCGCCCTCCTGCCAGACGATCTCGAAAACGTCCTTTGCGATCTTGCCGGAGATCGTGCCCTCCCCGATCAGATCGACGACGGTGCCGAGTTGTTCGGCCGACACCGGCGATGCCGAGATGTCCCGGCCTTCCTTGTTGAGCCGTCCGAACAATTCGTTGATCACCCAGTTGGCGGCGAGCTTGCCGTCGCGGACCTTGTCCTTAAGCTTTGCCAGCACGGTTTCGTAAAAGTCCGCGCTCTCGCGTTCGGCCACCAGCACGCCAGCGTCATAGAGCGACACGCCGAAGTCGGCGATGAAGCGGGCTTTCTTCTGGTCCGGCAATTCCGGCAAATTGGCCTTCAGACCGGCGACGTAGCTTTCGCTGATCTCAAGCGGCAGCAGGTCGGGATCTGGGAAATAGCGGTAATCATGCGCCTCTTCCTTGGAGCGCATCGAGCGGGTCTCGCCCTTGTTCGGATCGAATAGCCGCGTTTCCTGATCAATCACACCGCCATCTTCCAGGATGCCGATCTGGCGCCGCGCCTCGTATTCGATGGCCTGGCCGATGAAGGAGATCGAGTTCATGTTCTTGATCTCGCAGCGGGTGCCGAGCGGCCCGCCCGGCCGGCGCACGGAGACGTTGACGTCGGCGCGCAACGATCCCTTCTCCATGTCGCCGTCGCAGGTTCCGAGATAACGCAGGATCGAGCGAACCTTCGTCACATAGGCCTTGGCCTGCTCGGACGAGCGGATGTCCGGTTTTGACACGATCTCCATCAAAGCAACGCCGGAGCGGTTGAGGTCGACAAACGACATGGTCGGGTTCTGGTCGTGCAGCAATTTGGCGGCATCCTGCTCTAGATGCAGCCGCTCGATGCCGACGGTGACGCTTTCGCCGCTTGACAGTTCGACCACCACCTCGCCCTCGCCCACGATCGGCGACTTGTACTGGCTGATCTGGTAGCCCTGCGGCGAGTCGGGATAGAAATAGTTCTTGCGGTCGAACACCGAACGCCGATTGATCTGCGCGTTGAGGCCGAGCCCGGTGCGAACCGCCTGCGCGACGCAATATTCATTGATGACCGGCAGCATGCCCGGCATCGCCGCATCGACCAGCGAAACGTGGCTGTTGGGCTCGCCGCCGAATTCGGTCGACGCGCCGGAAAACAGTTTTGAGTTCGAGGTGACCTGGGCATGGACTTCCAGGCCGATCACCATCTCCCAGTCGCCGGTGGCGCCTTTTATCAGCTTTGCGCTTGTCGCACTCATGCTCGTCCACCAGCCTGCAATAGCGCCGAAACGAGCCGCTCCCATTCGGTTTCGAGAGGGTCGCTCGCAACCGGCTTATTGGCCTGCCTGTACCAATAGCCGGCATTGCCGAGATCGCCTTCGACACGGTGCAGATAGGCATGGACCCAGGCTGCATCAGCGGTCTCTTGATCCTGAACGATCTTGTGCGCCTCGTCCCAACAGCCTTTCGCGGCCCACCACAGCGCGGCAAGCGGCGCGTCGAGGTCGGGCGCGGGGGCTGCGCCCGAGAGACTGGCTTTGAAATCGGCCATGCTCACCACCACCTCGGCGGCGTGAACCGCCCCGCCGCCTGCTCGATCACCTCGCCGAGCGAGAACAGCATTTCCTCGTCAAAGGGGCGGCCGATCAGCTGCAGGCCGAGCGGCAATCCTTGCGAATCCTTGCCGGCGGGAACGGCGATGCCGGGCAGTCCCGCCATGTTCACCGTCACCGTGAAGATATCGTTGAGATACATCTCGATGGGGTCGGCGCCCTTCTCGCCGATGCCGAACGCCGCCGACGGCGTCGCCGGCGTCAGGATCGCGTGAACGCCACTCGCAAAACAGTCCTCAAAATCCTTCTTGATCAGGGTGCGGACTTTCTGCGCGCGCAGATAATAGGCGTCGTAATAGCCGGCTGAGAGCACGTAGGTGCCGATCATGACGCGGCGGCGGACTTCGGCGCCAAAACCTTCGGCGCGGGTGTTTTCATACATCTCACTGATGCTGCGGCCGGGCGCCCGCAGGCCGTAGCGCACGCCATCATAGCGCGCGAGGTTCGACGAGGCCTCGGCGGGCGCGACAATATAATAAGCTGGGAGCGCGTATTTGGTGTGAGGCAGCGAAACGTCGACCAGTTCGGCGCCCGCGGACCTGAGCCATGCCGCGCCCTCGCTCCAGAGCTTTTCGATTTCCGCGGGCATGCCGTCGAGACGATATTCTCTGGGTATGCCGATCTTCATGCCCTTGACGGGTTTCCCGATTGCGGCCTCGTAATCCGGCACTGGGCGATCGACCGATGTGGTGTCTTTCGGGTCGTGGCCGGCCATCGAGCGCATCAGGATCGCAGCATCCCGCACGGTACGCGCGATCGGCCCGGCCTGATCGAGCGAGGATGCGAACGCGACGATGCCCCAGCGCGAACAGCGGCCATAGGTCGGCTTCATGCCGACGGTCGCGGTGAACGCGGCGGGCTGGCGGATCGAGCCGCCGGTGTCGGTTGCGGTCGCGCCCATGCACAAAAGCGCGGCCACCGCCGAAGCCGAGCCGCCGGACGAGCCGCCCGGCACCAGCGTGGTGTTGGCGCCGTCGCGCCGCCACGGATTGACCACCGGACCGAAGCACGAGGTTTCATTAGACGAGCCCATCGCGAACTCGTCATTGTTGAGCTTGCCCAGCATCACCGCGCCGTCACGCCAGAGCTGCGAAGTGATCGTGGATTCGTATGTCGGCACGAAATTGCCGAGGATTTTCGAACCTGCCGTGGTGCGCACGTCCTTGGTTGCGAACAGGTCCTTGATCCCGAGCGGAATGCCGGCGAGCGGACCGCCCTCGCCCTTGACAATCCTGGCGTCAGCCTCACGCGCCATGGCGCGGGCCTGATCGGGCGTCTCCGTGACAAAGGCATTGAGCACGCGTGCGGCCTCGATCGCCTGGAGGTGCGCATCGGTCAGTTCCAGGGAGGTAAAGGATTTGCTCGCCAGGCCGCTTCGAGCCTCGGCGAGCGTCAGCGATGTCAGATCGGTCATTTATTAACCGGACTGCAGAAGAACGGAGACAGCGTCTTGTCGTTGGCCGGGTCGTCTTGCTTGATGCGGGCCTTGTCGGCTGCTTCGAGCGCATCGAGCACGGCATCCATCGCTTGATCGGGATCGGCGGCCTTGCCCTGCCGCTCCACCGCGTCGAGATAATTCATATAGGCCTGATAGGCCTTCTCATCGTCGCAGAGCAGACACATCGGATTTCCCAAGACTCTTTCGTTTGACGCGTTTTCTTCGCGTGAACCCGTATCCACTTCGCTCGAAAACGCCATGAAAACCTATTCGACGACTTTCGGCACCAGGAAGAAATGGTCGTCGGTGGCCGGCGCGTTCCTGATTATATCGTCGGGGATCTCGCCATCGTTGACCACGTCCGGACGCTTCTTCATTTCCATCGGCGTTACCGAGGTCATCGGTTCGACGCCATCCACGTTCACTTCGCTTAGCTGCTCGACGAACGCCAGCATCGCGTTCAGCTCGCCCTGGAGATGCGGAACCTCGGTCTCAGCGACCGCAATCCGCGCGAGATGCGCGATACGGCGAACGGTGGCGGCATCGACGGACATTATATATGGCCTCTGGCGGCAAATTCAGCCCGCCGTATAGCAGAGGGGGGTTTTGCGCCGCAACCGCAGGCGGCGGGCCTCATCGAGCTATCTGGCTCAGGCGTGCCAGCGCTGCGCCCGCCAGCGCCCGGGTCAGCTCGGCTGCCGGCATCTCACGGCCAAGCCGCACCGCTTGCCCGGCCCAGAGATTGGTGAAATCGACCTTGCCGAGCTTCTCCGCCGCCGCCTTCAGGGGCGCCAAGCCGGTTGCGGCATGGGGAAACGCCGGCGCATCGGGCGAAATCGGCCCGACCTCGCGCATTACGCGGTTGACTACCCCCCGCGCGGGACGCCCGGTCATGACATTGGTGAGAACCGTGGAATCATCCCGTGCCTGACCGAGCGCTGATCGAGCCGGTGCGATCAACTTGGATTCCGGACAGCGCAAATAGGCGGTGCCAATCTGCACGCCGGCCGCACCAAGCGCGAACGCCGCCGCGATGCCGCGCCCGTCCGCAATGCCGCCCGCCGCAATCACCGGTACTTTCACCGCGTCGACCACCTGCGGCACCAATGCAAACGTCCCCGGCTGCTCGCCGATATTGTCGGTCAGGAACATGCCGCGATGGCCGCCGGCTTCGGCGCCCTGCGCGATGATGGCATCGGCGCCGTTCTCTTCGAGCCAGATCGCCTCCTTGACGATGGTCGCCGACGAGATCACGAGGCAGCCGGCCGCCTTGACGCGCTTGAGCAGCGCCTTGTCCGGCAGGCCGAAATGGAAGCTCACGATTTCGGGCTTCAGCTCCTCGACCACCTCGCACATCGCCGCATCGAACGGAGCGCGGTTGGCGGCGTTGATCGGCTCCGCCGGGTCGAGACCCAGTTCCTTGTAATAAGGCGCGAGCCGTTGCTTCCACTGAGCCTCGCGCTTGGGGTCGGCGTCGACTGGGTTGTGGCAAAAGAAATTCATATTGACCGGTGCAGACACGCGCTGCCGGATGATATTGACCTGCTCGCGCGCCTTCTCCGCCGACAATAGCGCACACGGCAGTGAACCCAGCGCGCCGCCCTGAGCGGCCGCGATGACGAGGTCGGCATCCATCGCTCCCGCCATTGGCGCAAGAATGATGGGAAACTCGGTCTTGAAAAGGTCGATAAGTCGGCGGTCCGGCCACATGGTCTGCTCGTTCAGGTGAAAAGGGGTTTTGGCGCGGCGTCGTTGCCGGGGGCTTCAGTGAGATTAACACCCAAGATGTGAACGCGCTATGCAATGTGCCGCTGCCTGACGCTCCAGCGCCGCAACGCAACGACGGCCCAGACCGCCTCGACCAGCCCGAACGGCCAGGCGCCCTGCAGAAATCCGTAAGCCGAACCGAGTGCGCAGGCGGCTGCGAATGCGAGGATGAACCAGCGGCTGCGATCCTCCAGCGCGTAGCACACCAGCATCGCTGTCACCGCGAACAGGCCGAATAATGTCAGCCGATCCATTGTCATCTGCCTTTCCCGCTTTGCGCGCACGGCAGCCCGCGTGGTATGCGAGGCCATGCCTGCCCTCATCCTATCGCTGATCGAGGCGAGCGCGCACTGGCCTGAACGCGGAGCGCTGGTCGGGCTTGATCTCGGCACCAAGACCATCGGGGTAGCGGTATCCGATCCCGATCGCAGGCTCGCCACCGGGGTCGAGACCATTCAACGCACGGCCTTTAAGGCCGATGCGGCGCGCCTGCTTGCCATCGCCGGCGAACGCAACGCGGTCGGTTTCGTGCTCGGCCTGCCCATCAACATGGACGCCAGCGAGGGACCGCGCGCGCAATCCACCCGCGCCTTCGCGCGCAATTTCTCGAAACTCACCGATCTCACGATTGGCTTGTGGGACGAGCGGCTTTCCACCGCGGCGGTCGAACGCGAATTGATCGGCATGGACATGAGCCGCGCCCGGCGCGCGGAGGTGATCGACGAACACGCCGCGATCTTCATCCTGCAGGGCGCACTCGATCGGCTGGCGAACTCGCGGGAAATGCCGACCTGAAGACCGTCACCCCTGCCCGGTGAGCAATATGGTCGGCACCACCGCGGCCAGATTATTGAGGCCGTGCACGATCACCGTGAGCCAGGTCGAACTAAAGCGATAGCGGAGATAGCCGAGCAGCAGGCCGATCGAAAACACTTCGCCGAAAAAGAACCAGTCGTATTGCAGATGCAGCGCGGTCCACACCAGCGACGACAGGACGATGGCGCCAACCGGGCCGAGAACCGATTCCGACCAGCCGCGGTAGAGAAAGCCGCGCGCAAAAAATTCCTCGGAGACCGGCGCGGCGATGACGAATGCGATCACCAGCAGCCACAGCGAGCCGTCGGCGCGCGCCGAATTCAGCACCTCTCCCATAAAACCGGGAACAATCTCGCGTCCCGCCGCCCGCGACAGCAGGTCCCATCCCATCACCAGAACAATCAGGGCAACGGCACCGATCGCAAGATCGGTCCATGACGGCCAGCGCAGCGCGAGGTAATCGGCAAATGGCGTACGCGAGATGCGAATCGCAATCCACAGCGCCGCGAGCACCGCGGGCAAACCCATGATCACGGAGAGTGAAATCGTCAGGCCCCCGCCGACCACGTGGACCGCGGCGGCGATATCGATCGGCCCTCCCCGCTGCAGGACAAACCAGGCCACCACCCCGATCTGACCGACGAACATCGCCGCGAAGACAAACAGCCCCCACAATGCCGTGCCCCAGAATTTCCAGATCCGGGGCGGACGTTCGTTGCCGATGATCGGCGTGAGCGCCGGCGCGGCGGGTCCGGCAGGCATTTGAAGAGTATCCATCAACTGACTTTCGACCAGTGTGAGCGATTGTTGTTGTCGTCATGGCCGGGCTCGTCCCGGCTATCCACGTCTTGATTTCCTGGAGAACAAAAAGATCTGGATGCCCGGCACTCGTCTACGCCGAGGCTTCGACGGGCTTTTTCGGTGCCAGGCCGCCGTAGCTTTAGCGAAGGCGGCAAGGCCGGACATGACGAAATTACCTTGGTCGTGCATCACGGCAGCGCCCGTTGCAGCAGGCTCCTTATATCGTCGTTGGCGAGATCGACGGCGCCGTACATGCTGGGGTGACCCACCGCAAGTCGGGTCGCCGCGAACAGTTCCGCCTGGGGTGGCGACACCTTGTTGAGCGCAGCCGCCGCCGCGAGCAGCGCCAGCTTCTCGACCGCCAACCGCGCCACGCGCTCCGAGTCCGGCCTGCGGAACGCCTTGCCGATGAACATGACCGCCTCGCCGGCGCCCGGCAGCACTTTGGTTTCCTCGGCGAGATGCTGCAAGACCGCGCCGGCCGCATCCGCTTCTCGCGACAACGCCCGCAGCACGTCCAGGCACATCACATTGCCCGAGCCTTCCCAGATCGCATTGACAGGGGATTCGCGGTAGTGCCGCGCCAGAATGCCCTCCTCCACATAGCCGTTGCCGCCGAGGCACTCCATCGCCTCGTAGAGAAATCCCGGGGCGCTCTTGCACACCCAGTATTTTATCGCAGGCGTAAGGAGGCGCATGAACGCTGCTTCGTTTGCATCGTCAGGCGCGCGGTCGAACGAACGGCACAGCCGCATCACCAGCGCAATCGAGGCTTCGACATGCAGCGCCATGTCTGAAAGCACTGCCTGCATCAGCGGCTGGTCGGCGAGATGTTTTTGGAACACGCTGCGATACCTCGCGTGATGCAGCGCGTGCGCAAGCCCGGATCGCATCAGGCCGGCGGAAGCGATCGCGCAATCCTGCCGCGTCAGCTGCACCATCTGGATGATGGTGCGGATGCCCTTGCCTTCGTCGCCGACGCGCTCGGCATAAGCGCCATTGAACTCGACCTCGGAAGAGGCATTGGAGCGATTGCCGAGCTTGTCCTTCAGGCGCTGGAACTGGATCGCGTTGACCGATCCGTCCGGCCTGAAGCGCGGCATGAAGAAACAGGTGAGTCCTTGATCGGCCTGCGCCAGCACCAGGAACGCGTCGCACATCGGCGCCGACATGAACCATTTATGGCCGGTGGTGCGATAGGCATCGCCGTCGCGTTCCGCGCGCGTCATGTTGGAGCGCACGTCGGTGCCGCCCTGCTTCTCGGTCATGCCCATGCCCAGCGTCATGCCGCGCTTGGTCCACCATGGCGCGAAATCTGGGTCATAGGCCCGGGTCGCGATCACGGGCATGGTCTTTGCCAAAAGCTCCGGCTGCGCGGCCAGTGCCGCCACCGAGGCGCGCGTCATGGTGATCGGGCACAAATGTCCGGTCTCGACCTGGGCGGCGATAAAGAATTTTGCTGCGCGCACGACTTCGGCCGCACCTCCGGCCGGCTTGCCTTGGGCGGTCCAGGTCGAATTGTGCACGCCGGCGTGGGCGCTGTGCGCCATCAACTCATGATAGGCCGGATGAAACTCGACTTCGTCGCGCCTGTTGCCGCGGGAGTCGAACGTCCGCAGCTTTGGCGTGTTCTCGTTGGCGACCCGCCCTCGCGCCGCCATCGCCGCCGAGCCCCAATGCTTGCCGAATTCGGACAGTTCCTTTGCGGCCGAAGCGCCGCCATTGGCCGCAACCGCATCCACCAGGGGACGGTCCAGCGCAAACAGATCGACGTCCTCGAACGGCGGCGACTGATTGAGCACCTCGTGGGTCGCGAATGTGGCTTGCGTCATCGAACATTCCTGATTGAAGGCATTATGTTGCAACAACGAAGTGAACTCCCTCCCTCGCCGGGAGAGGTGACTCGCGCGCCATTCTATCTCATCCGCGCTGTGATCGGGAAATCATAGGCGGGTCCGCCCGCGCCCGGCAGCGAAAAGTGCCACCACTCCTTCGAATAGTTCACAAAACCTTGCCTAGCCATGGCGGCTACCAGCACGTTCCGCCATCGGCGTTGGTCCGGTGTGATCGATCGCGTCCTGGCGTGCGCCTTGAGGTCGGAACAGTCATAGCCGGTGCCCATGTCGACGCTTGCTTCGGGCGCGCGGGCCGTCGCGTCAGCGGTGCAGTCGGCGTAGGCCTTGTTGGGATCGAACTGAGGTGAATTATCGGCGTTCAAATCGACCAGGGTCAGGTCGACGGCAGTGCCGGTTGAATGGCCGGAATATTTGGCGATATAGCCCAGCCGGAACAGATCGGCCTTGTGGAAGGCAGGGTTATACCGTCGCTCCGCCGGCATTTCCCGGCCGTTGTACGCCCACACCACCATATCGCGCACCGCGCGCACCGGACGGTAGCAATCCAGCATTTTCAGCGAAAGTTTTTGTGGCGCGAGCTCTTGCTGGATGTTTTTCAGGGCCAATGCGACGCGGCGCTTCACCACGCATTCGGCGGCCTCGTAACCCCTGAGCGGCCGGCCGACAAAATTATTCGACCCGGCGTAGCGTATATCCTGAATGATGGTCGGATCGATGTCGCGCAGGAAGACGAAGCCGCCGGGCAAGGCCTGCGCGGAAGCCGGAGCGATCGCTGCTGAAGCGGAGGCGGCGATCGCGAATGCGGTCACTATTGTTCTCACGAACCCTCACCCACAATGGTCATGGCCGGACTTGTGCCATCCACGTCCTTTTTACGGTTAATTCCAAAGAAAACGTGGATGCCCGCGACAAGCGCGGGCATGACGAGAAAAGGTCAGACCCCGGGGATAACTCGCAAGCCTCCTATTCGCTCTTGCCCCGCCTTGCATCTCTGCCTATAGCTCTGGTTTTAATGACCCCTTCATCGAAATCGACCTTCGTCCTCGGTCACCGGCACCTGCTGGGCATCGAGGGGCTTTCGGCTGAAGATATCACCGGCTTGCTCGACCTCTCCGAGGAATATGTCGAACTCAACCGCCAGGTCGACAAGAAGCGCACCTCCTTGCGCGGCCGCACCCAGATCAACCTGTTCTTCGAGGCCTCGACCCGCACCCAATCCTCGTTCGAAATCGCAGGAAAAAGGCTCGGTGCCGATGTCATGAACATGTCGGTGTCCTCCTCCTCGATGCGCAAGGGCGAAACTCTGATCGATACCGCGGTGACGCTGAACGCCATGCACCCGGACATCCTGGTGGTCAGGCACCATGCCTCGGGCGCGGTCGAGTTGCTGGCGCGCAAGGTTGACGGTTCCGTGATCAACGCCGGCGACGGCGCCCACGAACATCCGACCCAGGCGCTGCTCGACGCGCTGACCATTCGCCGCAACAAGGGTCGGCTCGAGGGGCTGGTGATTGCGATCTGCGGCGACGTGATGCATTCGCGCGTGGCGCGCTCCAATATCCTCTTGCTCAACATCATGGGCGCCCGCGTCCGCGTGGTCGCGCCCTCTACGCTGTTGCCGCGCGGCATCGAGCGGATGGGCGTCGAGGTGGCGCGCGACATGCGCGAGGGCCTGGATGGCGTCGATATCGTCATGATGCTGCGGCTGCAGCGTGAGCGCATGAACGGCTCGTTCGTGCCCTCGAGCCAGGAATACTTCCACTATTTCGGGCTCGACCAGAAGAAGCTGGCCTACGCCAAGCCCGATGCACTGGTGATGCATCCGGGACCGATGAACCGCGGCGTCGAGATCGACTCGATCGTGGCCGACGGCGCGCAATCGCTGATCCGCGAACAGGTGGAAATGGGAGTGGCGGTGCGGATGGCGGTGCTCGAGGCGCTCGCCCGCAACCTGCCGAACGCCTGATGTTGACCGACCGCCGTCCGATCCTGCTCGCCAACGCGCGGCTGATCGATCCGTCGCGCGATTTCGACGGCATCGGCGACGTTTTGATCGCCGACGGCGTCATCCGCGAGTCCCGGCGCGGCATCGGCGCCGCCGGCGTGCCCGAAGGTACCGACATCGTCAATTGCGCCGGCAAGATCGTCGCACCCGGACTGATCGACATGCGCGCCTTTGTCGGCGAGCCCGGCGCCAGCCACCGCGAAACCTTTGCTTCCGCAAGCCAGGCGGCGGCGACCGGCGGCATTACCACCATCATCTGCCAGCCCGACACTTCGCCCGTGATCGACAATTCGGCGACGGTGGATTTTGTCTTGCGCCGCGCGCGCGACACCGCGATCGTCAATATTCACCCCATGGCGGCACTGACAAAGGGCATGCGCGGCGAGGAGATGACCGAGATCGGCCTGTTGAAGGCCGCGGGCGCGGTCGCCTTCACCGACGGCGACAGGAGCGTCACCAATGCGCAGGTGATGCGGAGGGCGCTGACCTATGCGCGCGATTTCGATGCCCTGATCGTGCACCATACCGAAGATCCCAATTTGGTCGGCGAAGGCGTCATGAACGAGGGCGAATTCGCCGCAAGGCTCGGCCTCGCGGGCATCCCCAACGCCGCGGAGGCCGTGATGCTGGAGCGCGACATGCGCCTCGCAGCGCTGACCGGCGGGCGCTATCACGCGGCATCGCTGAGCTGCATCGAATCGCTGGAAATTCTCAAGCGCGCGCGCGATGCAGGGCTAGCGGTCTCAGCCTCGGTCTCGATCAATCATGTGACGCTGAACGAAAACGACATCGGCCCCTACCGGACTTTCCTGAAACTGTCGCCGCCGCTGCGCACGGAGGACGACCGCGTTGCGTTGGTCGCGGCGGTCGCCTCCGGATTGATCGACGTCATCATGTCCGACCACAATCCGCAGGACGTCGAGGTCAAGCGGCTGCCGTTTGCGGAAGCAGCCGCGGGCGCCATCGGCCTGCAGACCATGCTGCCCGCGGCGCTGCGACTCATTCATAATGGCGAAATGGATTTCAGGACGCTGATCCGGGCGATGTCGACGCGCCCCGCCGAACTGTTGGGCTTGCCGGGCGGAACGCTGCGCGCCGGCTCGCCTGCCGACGTGATCGTGATCGATGCCGATACGCCGTGGGTGCTCGACCCCGCCGATCTGCAATCGCAATGCAAGAACACGCCGTTCGACGAAGCGCGGTTCTCGGGCCGCGTCGTGCGCACGATTGTGGGCGGGCGTACCGTGTATGAACATGTCTGATGCGTGCGGGCTATGCCATCAAGGGAGGAACGGCGATGTCACCTGAAGCATGGCTGCCGGTGGCGTTTGTCCTCGGCTATCTGCTCGGCTCGATTCCATTCGGGCTGATCCTCACCAAACTAGCGGGAACGCAGGATCTGCGCTCGATCGGCTCCGGCAATATCGGCGCCACCAATGTGCTGCGCACCGGGCACAAAGGCCTCGCGGCGGCCACGCTGATCTGCGACATGCTGAAGGGCACGGTCGCGGTGGTCATCGCGGGCTATTTCGGCGGCCCCAACGCCGCGATGCTGGCGGCGCTCGGCGCCTTTCTCGGCCATTTGTTTCCGGTGTGGCTGAAGTTCAAAGGCGGCAAAGGCGTCGCGGTCTATATCGGCGTATTGATCGGATTGTTCTGGCCGGCCGCTGTCGTGTTCTGCGTGGTGTGGGTCGCGACCGCGGCGACCTCGCGCTATTCGTCGCTTTCGGCGCTGGTGGCGAGTTTCGTCACGCCGATTTTCCTGTGGTGGTTCGGCCATTCCGCACTGGCCTCGCTGTTCGCCGTGCTGACGCTATTGCTGTTCTACATGCACGGCGAAAACATCAGGCGGTTGCAGGCTGGGACCGAGGGCCGGATCGGGGAGAAGTAGGAGCGTCTCTGCCTGAAACGCGAACTATCAACGTCATGGCCGGGCTTGTCCCGGCCATCCACGTCTTCGGTCGCTTCAGCAAAGCAGGACGTGGATGCCGGCACAAGGCCGGGCATGACGCGAGGAAATGCCTCATCCCCGCGCCAGCGCTTCTTCAACGAACTGTGCTGCGGCCAGTGCTCCTGCGTCGTCGCCAAATCGTGCGATCACCTGCACGCCTACCGGCAATCCGCCGTCCGCGACGATTGTGGGAATATTGACGCAGGGCACGCCCATCAGCGTCCACAGCCGGTTGAAGCGGGGATCGCCGGTCCAGTCCAACCCTTTCGGGGCCGCGCCCGGCGCGGAGAACGTCAGCAAGACGTCGACTTCATCGAAGATCTCAGCCAATGCGCCTCTCGCCCGTCTCGCAATGCCGCGCGCCTCGTCGTATTCGGCAGGCAATATGCCGATAGTTTCGTCGAGCTTTGCGCGCAGCAGCGGCGGCATGGCTTGGTGATGCGTCCGGTATTCCCAGGCCAGCGCCTGATGCGCCTCGAATTCCTGGACGGTCGGATGTATCCGCCACGCCTCCGCCAAAATCTCCGGCAGCGCGAGCGGACGAACGGAGGCGCCTGCGCCTTCCGCCGCCATCGATGCGATCCGCAACGCCTCCGCGCTCGCTGCTTCCGGCGCGTCCGCGAAATCCTGTGTCACAACACCGATCCGCGGCGCCTTCATCGCGGGACCCGGCAGCAGCTCGGGGCGGTGGGTCATCGCCGAAAGTCCGTGCGCGAGATCCTCGACTCCGGCCGCGAACAGGCCAACGGTGTCCAGCGTCCACGAGTAACACTTCACGCCGACCGTCGGCAGCAGAGGGAATGACGGTTTTATGGCGGCGACGCCGCAGAACGACGCCGGCCGGATCACCGAACCCCCAGTCTGCGTTCCCAGCGCGAACGGAATCATTCCGGCAGCAACGGCCGCTGCCGAGCCCGACGACGATCCGCCCGGCGTATGATTGGGGTTGTGCGGATTGAGTGTCGCCGTCGGATCGCGCGATGCGAATGCCGTCGTGGTGGTCTTGCCGATGATGGTCGCTCCCGCCTGCTTCAGTAGCATGACAACAGGGGCATCCGCGCGCGGCCGCCAGCCCTTGTAGATCGGCGAGCCCATTTCAGTCGGAAAATCCGATGTATCGATGATGTCCTTGATGCCCACGGCGATACCGCGCAGCGGCCCGGCGCCTACCGCGTCGACGGTTTTGGCACGACACACAAAGGCGCCGATGGTTTTGTCATGGACGCCGATCGCTTCAAGCGACTGGTCGATCGCCGCATCGGCCGAAAGATCGCCGGAATCGATACGGCGCTGGAGTTCAGCGAGCGAGATCATTGGCGTTGTTTCCTGCGAGGACCCGACTGGTTTTACGGACCGGGCCGGGATCGGGCAAGCGCAGCAATACCCTCGGCCGTCATGCCGGGGCATCCACGTTTTAGCATCATTTAGGCAAGAAAGACGTGGATGCCGGGACGAAGCCCGGCCATTACGGTTGGGAAACCGTCTTTTCCACGGCGCAACCGGCTGATTTCGGGCGTGGCGCTCGGCGTCGTCGTGGTGGAGGCGGCGCATCGCTCGGGATCGCTGATCACGGCGCGGATCGCCGCCGAGCAGGGCCGCGAGGTATTCGCGGTGCCAGGTTCGCCGCTCGATCCGCGCGCCGCCGGCACCAACGATCTCATAAAACAGGGCGCGACGCTGACCACGGAGGCATCGGACGTCATCAACGCGGTCGAGCCGATCATGGGGCGACCGATCGAGTTGGGCGAGCCTGACGATGAGCCCCTGGCTCCTGAGCCCGAGGCGAGCGATCGCGCGCGGATCGTCGGCCTGCTCGGGCCAAGCCCCATTCTGCTCGATGACCTGATCCGAATGGCCGGCACCTCGCCGGCGATCGTGCGCACCGTGCTGCTCGAGCTTGAGCTTGCAGGCCGGCTCGAACGCCACGGCGGCGGGCTGGTGTCGTTGATCTAACCCGCCACCCGGTCGGAGCCGGCGTCCTTGCGCCGATCGAACCGCGCCCGCGCGTCTTCGATCTCGGTCTGGTGATCGCTGGCCCACTTGCCCAGCGCTTCCACCGGCTGCCACAGCCCACGCCCGAGATCGGTCAGTTCGTAATCGACCCGCGGCGGAATGGTCGGGAACACGGTTCGCGTGACCAGGCCGTCGCGCTCAAGTCCGCGCAGCGTAAGCGTCAGCATCCGCTGCGAGATGCCGCCGACCATGCGCTTGATCTCATTGAAACGCCGCGGCCCGCCGCCCAGCAGCATGATGACGAACACGCTCCATTTGTCGCCGACCCGCGCCAGTATCGACGCAACGCCGCGGCAATCGCTGTCGAGGTGCGGTTGAGGCGGCAGGACAGGCACTCGAGTGTGCTCCGGTTTCAAAAATGTGCCTCCTTGCGGGGTTTGCGAACAGTCACTCATATAGTCTCAGTTACAAACTTATACCAAGGGTGAATGACATGAAACTCCTCCATATCGACTCCAGCGTCCTCGGCCCCCATTCGGTCAGCCGCCAGGTTTCCGCCGCAATCGTGGATCGCCTGCGCAAGGCCACGCCCGGTCTTGAGATCGTCTACCGCGACCTGTCCTCGACGCCGCTGGCGCACCTTTCGGGTTGGCATCTCGCCGCCGCCCAAGGGGCCGTGCCGGAGGCCGCGCTACAGCAGGACCTCGCCGCCGGTCAGGCCGTGCTGGATGAGTTTCTGGCTGCCGACATCGTGGTGCTCGGCGCTCCCATGTACAATTTTACGATCCCGAGCCAGCTCAAGGCCTGGATCGACCGCATCCTGGTCGCGGGCAAGACCTTCAAATATGGCGCGCAGGGCGTGGAAGGACTGGCCGGCAACAAGCGGGTGATCGTCGCGATCTCGCGCGGCGGATTTTACGGCGCCGGCACGCCGGCGGCGGTGGGCGAACATCTGGAGACGTATTTGCGCTGGGTGTTCGGCTTCATCGGGATCACCAATCCCGAATTTATTTCCGCCGACGGCGTCCAGGTCGGACCGGAGCACCGCGAGAAGGCGCTGGCAGGCGCCCTGCAAGCCGCAACCAACCTCCAAGCGGCGTGACAACAACACCGCCCGCCGACGTCGAATCGTGGCGCGCGGTATCGCTGATCTGGGATGCTGCTGAAGGCGCTGGGACCAGACGCCGGACACGCCCAGGATTACCGCGATGAGGGAACCGAACAGCACAGCCTCGATGAGGTTATTCGTCGAAGCGTGCTGATCGGATTCGTGATTGCTCGGTATTCCACCTAGCCGCGATAGATCGGCGCGCCTGCGGGCGAACCCGTCGCACCTCCATCGACGAAGATCTCCGCGCCCTGGATATTCGACGCGTCGTCGGAGGCGAGGAACAGCACGGTTTTGGCGATCTGTTCTGGTTTGCCGAACCGTCCCAGCGGGATGGCTTTCGAGATGCGCGTTTCCAGTGCCGCGATCGCCTCCGGCGTCGGCGCGGTGCGGTTCCAGATCGGCGTGCTGGTGCCGCCGGGCGACACGACATTGACCCGGATGCCGCGCGGCGACAGTTCCGACGCCATCACGCGCGCCATTGCCCGCACGCCAGCCTTGCTGGCGGCATAGGCGGCGTAGCCGGGATTACCGAGCACGGAGATGACAGAGCCGTTCAAAACGATCGAGGCACCGTCGTTGAGATATGGCGCTGCCGCTTGCACGGTGAAGAACACCGCGGTGATGTTGGTGCGGATGACCGATTCAAATGCTGCGAGGGTGGTCCCGCCGACCGGCGTGTTGCCGGCAATGCCGGCATTGGCAAAGACAATGTCGAGCTTGCCGAACTTTTCAACCGCTTGTTTGACCGCCTTTTCGGTCGCCGCGATATCGGTCGCATCGGCCACGATGGCGAGCGCGTTCGACCCCAGCTCTTTGGCAGCGGCCTCGAGCGTCGCCTGATTTCGCCCGGTGATCGCCACCCGCGCCCCTTCGGTCACGAACAGCCGCGCCGTCGCAAGCCCGATGCCGCTGTTGCCGCCGGTAATCAATGCCGTCTTGTTTGCCAGTCGCACAAATAGCCTCCAGTGGTTGCATTATTAAACTAGATTGCCATCTAGAGCATCTGGTCTCATAATGCAACTACACAAGGATGTGACCTTGGGGCTTTTGGCCCGATGCAAGAGGACGCCGATGTAAGAGGACGCCATGGTGAAACGGACAAGTTTTGAAAAAGCCGAATGCCCGATCGCGCGATCGCTGGATGTACTCGGCGACTGGTGGTCGCTGCTGATCATCCGCGACGCCTTCCTGGGAATCCGCCGCTTCAGCGAATTTCAGAAGAGCATCGGCTTGGCGAGGAACATCTTGACGGTGCGGCTGCGCGCTTTGGTGGACCACGGCATCCTCAAGACGGCGCCCGCTTCCGATGGAAGCGCCTATCAGGAATATGTGCTGACACCGAAGGGACGCGGGGTTTTTCCGCTGCTGGTGGCGCTGCGGCAGTGGAGCGAGGAATTTTCCTGCGAAAACGGCGGCTTTAAAACCCTGCTGGTCGATCGCAATAAAGGCCGGCCGGTGCGGCGGCTGGAAATCCGCGCCGAAGACGGCCGGTTGCTGGCCGATGGCGATACGGAGCTGAGGCCAAATCCGGCCATTAAGCGACGCCGGCGTCTCTCCGCCTGAGCGCTCCAAATGCGCCCGCTAGATGCAATTTAAGCGTGTATTTTGCAGCTTTTTTGATATTCTCTCGGGCTTGTTGGGGACACTTTCAACATCTGTCGATTTGACAGGGACCCCCTCACCACCCATGTTCGCTGCGAAACGGCCGATGCGAATCTCGCGGAACCGGCCATTATTCTCCCCGTAAGCCATTGGAAGTACATGAATATCGTCATTGTCGAGTCGCCGGCGAAGGCCAAGACGATCAATAAGTATTTGGGCTCGTCCTATGAGGTTCTGGCCTCGTTCGGCCATGTCCGCGATCTCCCGGCCAAGAACGGATCGGTCGATCCGGAGGCCAACTTCCAGATGATCTGGGAGGTCGATCCCAAGGCATCGGGCCGGCTCAACGACATCGCCAAGGCGCTGAAGGGCGCCGACCGGCTGATCCTCGCCACCGACCCCGATCGCGAAGGCGAGGCGATCTCCTGGCACGTGCTGGAGGTTCTGAAAGAAAGGCGCGCACTGAAGGACCACAAGATCGAACGCGTGGTGTTCAACGCGATCACCAAGCAGGCGGTCTCGGAAGCCATGAAGCATCCGCGCCAGATCGATGGCGCGCTGGTGGACGCCTATATGGCGCGCCGCGCGCTGGATTATCTGGTCGGCTTCACGCTGTCGCCGGTGCTGTGGCGCAAATTGCCGGGCGCGCGCTCCGCGGGCCGGGTGCAGTCGGTCGCGCTGCGACTGGTATGCGACCGCGAGCTCGAAATCGAGAAATTCGTCCCCCGCGAATACTGGTCGCTGGTCGCGACCTTGACGACGCCGCGCGGGGAAGCGTTCGAGGCCCGGCTGGTCGGCGCCGACGGCAAGAAGATTCAAAGGCTCGACATCGGCACCGGCGCGGAAGCCGAGGATTTCAAGAAGGCGATCGAGGCCGCCGGCTTTACGGTTTCCACGGTCGAGGCAAAACCGGCGCGGCGCAATCCGCAGGCCCCCTTCACCACTTCGACCCTGCAGCAGGAAGCCAGCCGCAAGCTGGGGTTTGCGCCGGCCCACACCATGCGGATCGCACAGCGGCTCTACGAGGGCATCGATATCGGCGGCGAGACCACCGGTCTCATTACCTATATGCGAACCGACGGCGTGCAGATCGACAATTCGGCGATTACGCAGGTGCGCAAGGTGATCGGCGAGGATTATGGCAACGCCTATGTGCCGGACGCTCCGCGCCAATACCAGGCCAAGGCCAAAAACGCGCAGGAAGCCCACGAAGCCATCCGTCCCACCGATCTGTCGCGCCGGCCCTCAGAAATGCGCCGCCGCCTCGATACCGATCAGGCGAAGCTCTATGAACTGATCTGGATCCGCACCATCGCCAGCCAGATGGAGTCGGCCGAACTCGAACGCACCACCGTCGATATCACGGCAAAGGCCGGCGCCCGCGTGCTCGAACTGCGCGCCACGGGGCAAGTGATAAAATTCGACGGCTTCCTCGCGCTGTATCAGGAAGGTCGCGACGACGACGGTGACGACGAAGACAGCCGCCGGCTCCCCGCCATGAGCGAAGGCGAGGCGCTGAAGCGCAAGGACCTTGCCGTCACCCAGCATTTTACCGAACCGCCGCCGCGATTTTCTGAAGCCTCATTGGTCAAGCGCATGGAAGAGCTCGGCATCGGCCGGCCCTCGACCTATGCCTCGATCCTGCAGGTGCTCAAGGACCGCGGCTACGTCAGGCTCGAGAAGAAGCGCCTGCATGGCGAGGACAAGGGCCGGGTCGTCATCGCCTTCCTGGAAAACTTCTTCAGGCGCTATGTCGAATATGATTTCACCGCTGATCTGGAAGAACAGCTCGACCGCATCTCCAATAACGAGATTTCCTGGCAGCAGGTGCTGAAGGATTTCTGGGGCGACTTCATCGGCGCCGTCAACGACATCAAGGATCTCCGCGTCACGGAGGTGCTCGATGCGCTCGACGACATGCTGGGACCGCACATCTATGCGCCGCGCGAGGATGGCGGCGATCCCCGGCAGTGCCCGAGCTGCGGGACGGGGCGGCTCAACCTCAAGGCCGGAAAATTCGGTGCCTTCGTCGGTTGCTCCAATTATCCGGAGTGCCGGTACACCCGCCCGCTCGCGGCCGATAGCGAAGCCAGCGCCGATCGCATCCTCGGCAAGGACCCGGAAACCGGTCTCGACGTTGTGGTGAAGGCTGGACGGTTCGGTCCCTATATCCAGCTCGGCGAGCCCAAGGATTACGCCGAGGGCGAGAAGCCCAAGCGCGCGGGCATTCCGAAGAACATGTCGCCTTCCGATATCGAGCTCGATCTGGCGCTAAAGCTGTTGTCGCTGCCGCGCGAAATCGGCAGGCATCCGGAGACCGGCGAGCCGATCACCGCGGGTCTCGGCCGTTTCGGCCCGTTTGTGCGCCATGGGAAAACCTATGCCAGCCTGGAAGCTGGTGACGAGGTGTTCGATATCGGATTGAACCGGGCCGTCACGCTGATCGCCGAAAAAGTTGCAAAAGGCCCGAGCGGCCGCCGCTTCGGCGCCGATCCCGGCAAGCCGCTGGGCGATCATCCGACCCTTGGCGGCATCGCGGTCAAGAACGGACGCTATGGCGCCTACGTCACCGCGGGTGGCGTCAACGCCACAATCCCGAGCGACAAGACGGCGGACACCATCACACTTCCTGAAGCGATCGCGTTGATCGACGAACGCGTGGCCAAGGGTGGGACCAAGCCGAAGCGCGGCGTCAAGCAAGCCAAGGCAGCGAAAACGGCCAAGGCGGAAGCCGGTGCAAAGCCATCGAAGCCGGTCAAGAAGGCGGTCGCAAAAAAATCCGCGACCAAGCCGAAATCCGAAGCCATCAACAAGGCGCGCGCACCGGTGACGGCGACGGCCAAAACGTCACCCTCCAAGGCCTCGAAGGCGGTGGCGAAGAAGAGCGTCGGCAAGGCAAGCGGATAACGTGGCAAAACAACGCGACAAGGTTCTTCCAAGCCCGGACGCCATCGTCGCCTTTATCCGTGCGCAACCAGGAAAAGTCGGAACCCGCGAGATCGCGCGGGAATTTGGCCTGAAGAACGCCGACCGCGCCGAATTGAAACGCATCCTGCGCGAGCTCGCCGACGAAGGCGTGATCGCCAAGCGCGGCAAGAAAATAAGCGAAACCGCAAGCCTGCCGGCGACCATGATGGCCGACATCACCGGACGCGACAGCGACGGCGAATTGATCGCGACACCCACCGAATGGGATGAGGTCGAGAGCGGCGAGGCGCCGAAGATCCGCATCCATGTTCCCAGACGTCCGCAACCGGGCACCGCCGCAGGCGTGGGCGACCGCGCGCTGCTGCGCATCGAGAAGCTGGATGAGGGCGACGGCGGCGCCTATCGCGGGCGCGTCATCAAGGTCATCGATCACGCCAAGACCCGCGTCCTCGGAATCTTCCGCACCCTGCCCGGCGGCGGCGGACGGCTGGTACCGGTCGACAAGAAGCAGGCCGGCCGCGAGTTGAATATTGCCGAGAGCGATACCGGTGGCGCCGAGGACGGCGATCTCGTCAGCGTGGACCTGGTGCGTTCGCGCGGTTTCGGGCTTGCCTCCGGCAAGGTCAAGGAGCGGCTCGGCTCGCTGGCAACCGAAAAGGCGATCAGCCTGATCGCGATCCATGCCCATGAAATTCCGCAAGGGTTTTCACCGGCCGCGTTGCGCGAAGCGGAAGAGGCAAAGCCCGCGACCTTGAGAGGCCGCGAGGACTGGCGCGACCTGCCACTGGTCACGATCGATCCGCCCGACGCCAAGGACCATGACGACGCGGTTCATGCGCAGGCCGATCCCGATCCGAACAATAGAGGCGGCTACATCGTCACTGTCGCCATCGCCGACGTCGCGTTCTATGTGCGGCCGGGCTCGGCGCTGGACCGCGACGCACTCACGCGGGGCAATTCGGTATACTTTCCGGATCGCGTGGTGCCGATGCTGCCCGAGCGCATCTCGGACGATCTGTGCTCGCTGGTACCGGGCGAGCCGCGTGGCGCGCTGGCGGTTCGGCTGGTGATCGGCACGGACGGCCGCAAACGCTCGCACAGCTTTCATCGCATTTTGATGCGCTCGGCGGCCAAATTGCACTACGCGCAGGCGCAGGCGGCGATCGACGGAAGGCCTGATGACAGCGCCGGTCCCCTGCTCGCGTCTGTTCTCAAACCGCTCTACGACGCCTATGCGGTTGTGAAGCGCGCGCGCGACGAACGCGATCCGCTCGATCTCGACATTCCCGAGCGCAAGATTCTGTTGAAGCCCGATGGAACGGTGGACCGCGTCATCGTGCCGGAACGGCTGGATGCGCACAAATTGATCGAAGAATTCATGATCCTTGCCAATGTCGCCGCGGCGGAAATGCTTGAACAGAAGGCGCTGCCCCTTATCTACCGGGTGCACGATGAACCGGCGCTCGAGAAGGTTCATGCCTTGCAGGAATTCCTGAAGACGCTCGATCTGCCGTTCGCCAAAAGTGGCGCGTTGCGCCCCTCTCTGTTCAATCGCGTGCTGATGCAGGTCAAGGGACACGATTCCGAACTGCTGGTGAATGAAGTGGTGTTGCGCTCGCAAGCCCAGGCCGAATATGCCGCCGAGAATTATGGTCATTTCGGCCTGAACCTGCGGCGCTATGCGCATTTCACTTCGCCTATCAGGCGATACGCGGACTTGATCGTGCATCGCGCCTTGATCCGCGGCCTCGGGCTTGGCGAAGGCGCGTTGCCGGACTCGGAGACGCCGGAAAGCCTGAGCGAGATCGCAGCGCAGATTTCAGTCGCCGAGCGCCGCGCCATGAAGGCGGAGCGTGAAACCGCCGACCGTCTGATCGCGCATTTTCTCGCCGACCGCATCGGAGCCAGTTTTCAGGGCCGCATCTCCGGCGTTACCCGCGCCGGACTGTTCGTCAAACTGACGGACACCGGCGCCGACGGTTTCATACCGATCCGCACGCTCGGATCAGAGTATTTCAATTACGACGAGGCACGCCATGCTCTGGTCGGATCGCGCAGCGGTGCCATGCACCGGCTGGGTGACGTTGTCGACGTCCGTCTGGTAGAAGCAGCACCCATAGCGGGTGCCCTGCGCTTCGAACTCTTATCGGAGGGCCGCGTCGCGCCACGTCGGAAAAGGGGCGAAGGCATTCGCCAGCTATCCGGGACCCAGGCCAGAGCGCATCCCGGCGGCAGCCCTCGCAAGAACGATCGCAAGCCGGGCAAAGGCAAGCGCGGCAAGT
>Ga0307312_10000260_pt1 | contig 23327 bp, 24 predicted proteins | sample ER_DNA_202_FD_194489 | JGI IMG/M metagenome (GOLD analysis project Ga0307312, IMG submission 194489) | Bulk soil microbial communities from the East River watershed near Crested Butte, Colorado, United States - ER_DNA_202 | ecosystem: Environmental > Terrestrial > Soil > Floodplain | place... | reverse complement strand
CGACCGCAAGCGCGCGGAAAAGGCCAAGGTAGCGGTGGCTTAATTGCTCTCGTGCCCCGGATGCTGCGCAGCGCGCCAGCGGTGCGCTGCTGATCCGGGGCCCATGGCAATAGTTCGGCCCATGTGTGGGTCCCGGCCCTGCGGTGCATCGTGAAGAACGCTGCACCGCGTCCGGGACACGATTCGGCGCTTGAGGAAGCCGTCTGTAAATGGCGAATCGCTGATATGTCCCTCCCCTCAGAAGTCAATGTCGCCATTATCGGCGCCGGCGCCGCGGGCCTCGGCGCGGCGCGGGCCTTGGAAAATTACGGCCTCTCGGTGGTTGTGCTGGAAGCGCGCGACCGCGTCGGCGGACGGGCGCATACCGTCCAGGTGGCGCCTGACGTCACCTTCGACCTCGGCTGCGGCTGGCTGCATTCGGCCGACAGGAATTCGTTTGTCAAAATCGCCGAGCAATTGAATTTCGAGCTCGACAAGAACCTGCCCCCCTGGCGCGAGCGGGCTGTTGGCAACGCGTTTCCGCAAGCCGAGCGCGACAACTTTATCCGCGCGCTCGACGAATTCTATGGTCGCGCCGAGGCAGCCGCCGTGGAGGCGCGCAAGAATGGCCGCGATTGCGCCGCCAGCGCCTTCCTCGAGCCCGGCAATCGCTGGAATCCGATGATCGATGCGATCTCGACCTACATCAACGGCGCCGAGCTCGATACCGTCTCGATCCTCGACATGGACGCCTACGAGGACACCAACCTCAACTGGCGTGTGCGCCGCGGCTACGGCGCGATGATGGCGGCCTATGGCGCGACCTGTCCGCTCGCGCTCAACGCGCAGGTCAAGCTGATCGATCATTCCGGCACGTCGGTGCGGATAGAGACCTCGCAGGGTGTGCTGACGGCGAGCAAGGTGATCGTGACTGTGCCGACCAGCCTGATCGCGGACGAATCGATTCGCTTTCACCCCGCATTACCGGCAAAGGTCGAGGCCGCGCGCGGCCTGCCGCTCGGGCTCGCCAACAAGGTGATGCTGGCGCTGGATGAACCGGAAGCGCTGCCGAAGGAAGGCAATCTGCGTGGCGCCACGATGCGCACTGCGATGGGCACCTATCATTTGCGCCCGTTCGGCCAGCCCTGCATCGAGGGTTTTTTCGGCGGCCGTTTTGCGAGGGAATTGGAAGACGCCGGCGACGGCGCGCTGGCGGCGCAGGCAATCGACGAGATCGCAGGTTTCCTCGGCAACGACTATCGCCGCAAACTGAGGCCGCTTGCGGAATCGCGCTGGGCGCACGACCCGTTCGCGCGCGGCTCCTATTCGCACGCGCTTCCCGGCCACGCCGGAATGCGCGCGGTGCTGGCATCGCCCGTCGATGGGCGGCTGTTCTTTGCCGGTGAGGCCACCTGCCCGAACTTCTTCTCCACCGCACATGGGGCGAGGGACAGCGGGGAGAGGGCGGCAGGGGAGATTCTTGCGAAGAAATAATAGCAGGGCTATTCAATCGTCCTCGCCCGAAGGGACGCATCCGGAATGAAGCATTCCTCGTACTTCCCAAAAATCCGATAACGGTTGCGCGCGACGAGATTGTAGACCTCGTCGCGGAGCGGTTTTGGCACGAAGCGCAAGACGCGCACCCAGCCCCAGCGCGGCAGATGGCTCAGCACCGTCAATGCGGCGTCGGATTTGAAATATGCAACGCCGCCATGGACCACGGCATTGGTGTCGGGATCACCGGGATCGATGCCGAACGCCTGCGCCAGCCGGGTGCCGTAGCCGGACTGGATCGCGGTGAAGCGGAACCGCTGCTCCTTGTCGCGCGCCGCGACGAAGCGGACCCAGCGCGAGCAGAACACGCACACACCGTCATAGAGGATCACGTCATCGTCGGGCCAGGGCTTGGTCACAAGCGAATCTCTTCCTTTTTGACGCGTTTTCTTCACGCGAACCGGTATCCACTTCGCTCGAAAACGCTACGCTATCTGTTATCCAGCGTTAGCAGTGCCACCAGCATCAAGACGATCGCCAGTCCGGTCTTGACCAGCGCGCCCAGCGGCTCGATCCACAAGTCCGGCGTCAGGATCGCGGTTCCCAGCATGTAGCCGAGCGACGCCGCGATGCCGGCGATCAATCCAGCGGCGCAGGTGCGGCGGAAGGCGATCAGCACGCCGATTGTCATGTCCATCAGGCTGGTGCCGACGGTGAACGGCGCCACCAGCGCCGGCGGGAAGGCGTGCGCCGTGAGGATTGCCGCGGCGGCGTCATAGGATATCACCAGCGCGATGAAGCCCGAGGCGACCCAAAACACCACAAGACTCGCGATCACCAGCGCCTTGATCAGGAACAGCCGGGCGAACCATTTGTCCTGGATGGTGGCGGAGCGCTGCCCCACCGCCTGCAGAAGGGTCCTCGGCACGATGCCGGTTGCGGCCATCCAGGGGTGCGGATCGCCGGTGACGCCGCGCCGCAGCTCGGTGATCGCGGTGGTGCGCATCGGCGGCACCCAGCTGAGCCAGCTTGCGAGATCGCCGAGCTTGGCGCCGAGATCGAGCATGAAGGCAGGCAGTGTAAAGCGCGGCATGTCAGCGGTGCCGAACCACCGGCGGAATTGTTCGATCACGCCGCCGAGCGTGACCGGCAGCGGCTGCATCAGATCCCACGTCACGGCATCGGCGATCTTGTCAGCGGGATCGCGGCCGGCGAGCCAGGCAATCGTCGCCGCAATATCTTCGACCGCGACCGGCTGGAACGGGGATGCGGATTCCACCTTGGGAAGATCGATCGGAAACGCCGCCAGCGCGCGCAGCATCGCGCTGCCGCCATAGGCCGACGGCGCGATCACAAAACCCGGCCGCAGGATCGCATAAGGGATGTGGGATCCCGCGATCAACCGCTCGGCTTCGCGTTTTGTCGTACTGAAGGCGGTGCGGTCGTCATTGGCGGCGCCGGGTATCGAGATGTGCACCAGCCGGATCGCGCGGCCGCTATCGCCGATCGCCTGCAGCAACCGCGCGACGAAATCGCGATGCACGGCGCCGGTATCGCTGCCGGGACCGTCCTGCAGCACGCCGAGACAATTGACGACGAGGTCAATGCCATGTTGCCCGATCAGCCGCGCCAGCGACGCTGCATCCATCGCCATGACCGGCAGCTCCAGATCGAGCGCGCTTGCCTTCTGCGAGGGCGAAAACCGCCGCGCGACCCCGGCCACGTGAAAGCCGCGGGCGCGCAGATTGTCGGTCACGAACCGCCCGATCAGGCCGGACGCCCCGAGCACGAGAATTTTGCGCGCTTCGCTCATAGGTGCACTCTTTGATGGGGCATGATCTTCTCCGAAAACCGGTTCCCACTTTTCGGGATGATGCCCCATTAAATCGGCTTGGCGATCATCAGCCAGAGCATGATCATGACTGAACCGAAACCGGGAATGCCGAACATAAACCAGCGGCGAAACAGCTTAAAATAGCGCGGCGGCAGCGGTTGCCGTTGCGCCACCGCTTTTCGGGCGAGATCGCGCATTTCGATCTGCATGAAGATCACGGGAATCCAGAACAGTCCGGCGACCGCGTAAAGTCCGAGCGAACTGACAAGCCAGCGCTCCGCAAGTGTGGTACCGGACAGCGCCATCAATAATCCGCCGGTGACCGGTTGCAACACTACCGCGGTCAACGTGAACAGCATGTCGGCCATCACGACGGTGGCCGCGGTGCGTGCGATGAACGCCGGGTCGCGGCTCCGATGCGCCATCAGCATGAAGAAGGCGATGCCGGTTCCGGTGCCGAGGATGACGATGGCGCCGAGCACGTGCAGATACTTGACAATGAAATAAAGCGTCATTGCTTTTTGGCCGCCGCGGCCGGAGGCTTTAGCTTCAGCGCGCGATCCAGTTCCGGTGCGGCGATTTTTACGCCAGCATCAGACTCCGCCAGCCAATGGCCCTCGCTGCCGGATGCCGCCAGCACATGAAAGTCGCCGCTGCCGCCGCCGCTGCGGAATGCGTCGGCGAGCTGCCGCGACAGTTTTGGCGAAAAATAGCTGTCGTTGGCCGCCACCAGCCATGTCACCGGCACGCGCGCGCCCTTGCCGAACTCTCGCGCCGTTGACACCAGCCTGTGGCGCGCACAGACCTGATTGGGCACATCGTTGGCGTGGCCGCCCCGTCCCGCCGCGAATGCAATGATGGCCGAGACGCCCTTCAGCTTCCCGCCGGCCAATACCAGCGCACCCCAGCCGCCGGCCGAATGCCCGAGAATCACCGCACCGTCCTGCCGGACAAAGGACTGGCTGCGCAGATAGTTCAACGCAGCAACGATCGCCTCGGCGGTGGCGCGCCCGGCCCTGCTATAATCGGCCTCGTCGCAATCGCCCTGGTCTTCGAGATAGCGCCCACCGGTGGCGCCATGGCCCGGGCGCTCCGGCGCCAGCACCGCAAATCCCCGCGCCACCAGCCAGGCCGCCAGCGCGCGGTATTCGCTCTGCGGCATTTGGGCGCGACGCAGCACGTTTTGCGTCGAGGCGTGCGCAATAAGCGCTAGCCGGAACGGCCCATCGCCGGGCGGGCGATACAATATCGCGCGCGCGGCGGTGTCCGCATCGGGCGAGGGCACCAGCCACTGCTGCATGCGATCAGGCTCGCTTTCCGGCCCTTGTGCGCCGAAGCTCTTTTGCGCCAGCGCGGCCTGGGTACAGAGAACTCCGAGCACCAGCAGGGCAAAAAACGCTTTCAACAATTGCATAAATCTGCCCTGACGCGACCGAAACGGCGGCTTTCGGATTCGCGCGCAGCATACGCACGGCGAATCAAATCCGGAGCATTTTTCCGTGAAGAGGGCATCGCTAGAGGGCCATTCGGCACCGTTATGCCACGCCGGCCATCCGTTAAATGCCGCCCAAAGGGGCCTCCTGTCCTCTTTCGGCACAGCCTGATGGCAAAACTGATGCACAAAATCCACAGGTTAACCGATAATTAACGATAGACCTTGAAGCCGACGCGCCGACTTGCTTTGATCAGCACCATGAGCACAACCCTGATCGAGGTTCGGCCGGCCAAAGCTGCGGACGCAGCGGCGGTAGCGTCTACCCATGACGAAGCCTGGCGCTCGGCCTATCAGGGCATCATTCCCGGCGCCGAGCTGGAGAAGCTGATCAACCGCCGCGGCCCGCAATGGTGGGATAGCGCGATCCGCAAGGGCAGCCGCGTCAGCGTGCTGGTGTTCGGCGACAAGGTCGCGGGCTACGCCAATTACGGGCGCAACCGCGCGCGCAGCCTGCATTTCGAAGGCGAGATCTACGAGCTTTATCTGCGCCCCGAGTTTCAGGGCCTCGGCTTCGGCCGCCGGCTGTTCACCGCCGCGCGGCGCGACCTGCTGCAGAGCGGCCTGAAAAGCATGGTGATCTGGGCGCTCTCCGACAACGATCACGCGACCGAGTTCTACCGCGCGCTCGGCGGCCGGATGGTCGCGCGCAGTTCAGAGAAATTCGGGCCCAAGTCGCTCGACAAGGTCGCCTTCGCCTGGACCAATTAAGGCTTCGCGAATCCGCCCGGCCCGGCAGCGCGCCGAGACAGGCCTTGCTCCGCGCCGCCGCTATCCGGAAGCCCTTCTTAAGTTCAAAGCCCTGCGGAGCCGCCCATGCGCATTGACGCCATTTCGATCGGGATCGATCCGCCGCGCGAGGTCAACGTCATCATCGAAGTGCCGGTCGGCGGCGAGCCGATCAAATACGAGATGGACAAGGACGCCGGCACGCTTGTCGTCGACCGGTTTCTCTATACCGCCATGCGCTATCCCGGCAATTACGGGTTCATTCCGCATACGCTGTCGGGCGACGGCGATCCCTGCGACGTTCTGGTGGCGAATACCCGCGCGATCGTTCCGGGCGCGGTGATGAGCGTGCGGCCGGTCGGCGTGCTGCTGATGGAGGACGAGGCCGGCGGCGACGAGAAAATCATCGCGGTGCCCGCGTCAAAACTGACCCAGCGCTACGACAAGGTCCGGACCTACAGCGATCTGCCCGACATCACGCTGCAGCAGATCCAGCACTTCTTCGAGCACTACAAGGACCTGGAACGGGGAAAATGGGTGAAGGTGTTGCGATGGGGCGGCGCCGAGGATGCGCACAGACTGATCGAGGAAGGCATCGCCCGCGCGGAGGGGAAGTAGCAGCAGCTTGCGCACCATCGTCATTCCGGGGCGATGCCAACGGGTCCGGCCTCTGGCCGGCCCGATGACAGGCTCCGCATCGAACCCGGAATCTCGAGATTCCGGGTTCGCTCGCTTTGCTCGCGCCCCGGAATGACAGCCGCGGAAAGTTAGCCCCTAAACCCCCGGCTTAGGCAATCCGTGAATCGCGCACGCGGCGCGCAGCGTGTTGACCAACAGGCACGCTACCGTCATTTGACCGACGCCGCCGGGTACCGGCGTGATCGCGCCCGCGACACCCGACACCTCGGCAAAGGCGACATCGCCGACCAGACGGGTCTTGCCGTCCTTGTCCTGCAGCCGGTTGATGCCGACATCGATCACGGTGGCGCCCGGCTTGATCCAGTCGCCGCGTACCATTTCGGGCTTGCCGACGGCGGCATAGACGAGGTTGGCCCGGGCGCATAATCGCGCGAGATCGCGCGAGCGCGAATGCGCAATCGTCACGGTGGCGTTTTCATTGAGCAGCAACTGCACCAGCGGACGACCGACCAGATTGGAGCGGCCGATCACGATGGCGTTCATGCCTTCCAGCGACGCATGCACGCTCTTGGTCAGGATGATGCAACCGAGCGGCGTACACGGCGCGAGCGCGGAAAATCCGCCGGCCAACCGCCCGGCGTTGTTCGGATGCAGCCCGTCGACGTCCTTGGCGGGATCGATGGCGTTGATGATCGTCTCGGTATGCAGCGATTTCGGCAGCGGCAATTGCACCAGGATGCCGTGCACGCTCGAATCGCGATTGAGCTTTTCGATCAGCGACAGCAAATCGCCTTGTGCGACATCGGCCGGAAGCACGTGCTCGAACGACGCCATGCCGGCCGCCTGCGTCTGCTTGTGCTTGCTGCGGACGTAGATCTGGCTGGCGGGGTCGCTGCCGACCAGCACCATCGCGAGCCCGGGCGTTATCCCGTGCTCGCGCTGCACCCGCGCGACCTCCTCAGTGACGCGGGCGCGAAGCTCGGCGGCAATGATTTTTCCATCGATGATCCGGGCCGTCATCTCAATCCTTTGTCGATCCATCAACCCGCGTCGCCGACGAGGTCGCTTTTCGCAAGGCGTCGCCGAGCTTTGCGGGATCGCCGTCGACCGCGATCTGCTTGAGGCGCGATGTCGTACCTGACAGAATTCGCACCTTGCCTTTGGGCACGCCAAGCGCTTTCGCGAGCAGCTCCGCCACCGCGCGATTGGCTTCACCGCCCTCGGCGATGGCGCGCACCCGCACCTTGACCACGGTGCGGCCATTGGCAAGCCTCTCCACGCCGTCGATGTCGTCGCGGCCGCCGCGCGGCGTCACCCGCAGCGCGACGCTGATGCCTTCGGTGGAATAGCGCCAGGGATCCATCAAGCATCCATCAAGCATCCATCAGGACATCCCGGCGCGCGATCAGAATACGCTGGGATAGACGTAATAAGTGATCACCCGCTGGATGAACATGATGATCAGGATCAGGATGATCGGCGAGATATCGAGCCCGCCAAGGCTAGGCATGAAGGAGCGGATCGGCGCCAGCAGCGGCTCGGTGATCCGGTACAGAAACTCCGCGACGGACGCCACGAACTGATTGCGCGTGTTCACGACATTGAAGGCGATCAGCCAGGACAGGATCGCCGCGGCGATCAGCAGCCAGACATAGAGATCGAGGACGATGAGAACGATGTCGAGAACGGCACGCATGGGGGGATGAACTCGCGGGGTTTGCTGGCTGCTAGATATCGGTTCCCCCCTTGGCAAACAAGGGAAGTTCCGGGCAAATGCCGCGGAAAACGGCGATTTCGCCGTTCTTGACTTGGCCTTGGCGCGGATTGTAAATGGCGCCGATTGCTGGCCGCCATCACTTACATCGAGGCGGTCGCGCAAGGGGCCATAGCTCAGCTGGGAGAGCGCGTCGTTCGCAATGACGAGGTCGGCGGTTCGATCCCGCCTGGCTCCACCAGCCTTCGCAGGCTGCGCCTGCTTCGGCTCGGCAAGCCCTGTCGTAGCGAAGGCTGCCGCGGCGTAGCCCACTTGGGCGAAGACGGGCCGCTCGCAAAGTGTGTTTTCCTTGTTCGCCTGCTTCGGCTCGGCAAGCCTATCGTAGCGAAGGCTGCTGCAGCGTAGCCCGCAGGGCGAAGCCGGGCCTCGGCAAGCCCTGCCGCAGCGAAGGCTCGCGCGACTTACTCCAACGACTCACTTCCCCGTAAACCGCGGCGGCCGTTTCTCCATAAAGCTCGCGACGCCTTCGCGAAAATCGCTGCCGCGCAATGCCACCACCATCTCCCGGTTGGCGTCGATGGTGGCTTCGGAGAGCGTCTGGAACGGCACATCGTAAAGCTGCCGCTTGATCACCGCGATCGCGCTCGGCGAGACGAAGTCGGCGAGATCGCGCGCATAGGCATAGGTCTGCTCGCGCAGCTGTTCGGGCGGGTAGAGCCGATTGACCAGACCAATGCGCAGCGCTTCGTCGCCCTGGACCCGGCGCGCGGACATCAGGAGATCCAGCGCATTGGCATGACCGACGATGCGCGGCAGCATCCAGCTGATGCCGTGCTCGGCGATCAGCCCGCGGCGCGCGAACGCGGTGGTGAAGACCGCGTTGTCGGCGGCAAAGCGCAGGTCGCAATATAGCGCGTGCACGAGCCCGATGCCGGCGGTGGCGCCGTTGAGCATGCCGATCACGGGCTTGGGTATCGACGGATAATACGCGTAGCGCGTCTGCCAGTCGGGTCTGCGGTTCATGTCGAACGGCGGCAGGTTTTGGGCGCGCCTGATGTCGTCGGGATCAAGCCCCTTCAGCGCCTCCATGTCGGCGCCTGCGCAGAACGCGCGCCCCGAACCGGTGAGCACGATGACGCGCACATTGTCGTCCGCGGCCGCGGCTTCCATGGCATGGCGCACGTCGCGCTCCATGATCGGGGTCCATGCGTTCATCCGGTCCGGCCTGTGCAGCGTGACGGTCGCGATCTTCTCGCTCACTTCGTAAAGGATATGCTGGTAGCTCACCGCGACCTCCCTGTGCTCGTTATTATCGGCGACAACACGACGTTGTTGATATGTGCTTTCAGGCGCGCCTTCCCGTGCGCGAAGCTTTTGGCCGCGCCAGATAATCCACGGTTTCCGGACGCTCCTTGAGCCATCCGGTCCAGCGCTTGAACACCTTTGCCATGCGGTCAGGCTCGACCCCGAGCTGGGCCCTCGCAACGCCACCATTCACGGACTCGCGGTATTCGGCGATCAGACCATCGCGCACCATGAAGCGGCTGATGCCGTCGATCACCACGCGCTTTCCTTCGAATTGCGGGATTTTAGAGGTAAAGCTCGACAGCGACCACGCATATCCCATTTCGCCGCCGAACACGGGGTCGAACATCTCCCAGCGGTAATCCGCAGCATCCCGATGAAACAGGTTCTGCATCATATGCGCGATCTCGGCCCGCCCTTTGTGCGCACCATAGATGTAATCGTAATAGATCGCGTCTTCGGTGAAATGGCCGGCGAAGCGCGCGCCGTCTCCGGATTCCGCCGACCGCGTGAACTCATGCAATAGAGCTGCGAATTGGTCGCCGGTCATGTCGCCTCCCTGTGCTTGCTTGAGCCGCAAGCCTGGGCCGACACTAGCACAATTTTCAGATGCGACTCCGCGATCCCGCGGCGCGCTATTCGGCGGCTTCCGACATCACCGATCGCGGCACGCGAGCCAGCCAGCCGTCGAGAAATTGCTTCAGCCAGGCGCGTTCGCTCATGTCATGAACCGCGCGATCGGCGAAGTGATGGTGGCGCGCCCGCGCGCCCGGCAATTCGAGGCGCGCATGGCCGCGCGTGGTCCAGCGATGCATCATCGCGTAGGTCACGTCGGGATGAAACTGGAAGCCGAAGCAATGATCCAGTCGAAACGCTTCCACCGGGAAATCGCTGCCCTCCGCCAGCAATTCGGCGCCCGCGGGAAGTTCAAATCCTTCCTGGTGCCAATGGTAGACATGATCCGGCCAGTTTGGACAGATCTCGAGCCCTGCTGGTGTGGGGCGGATCGGATAATATCCGATCTGCGAGCGGCCTTGCGGATGCGGCGCAACCCGGGCGCCGAGCTGCATGGCGAGCATCTGGGCGCCCAGGCAAATTCCCAGAAACGGCCGCTGCTCCCGGAGCGGGACCGCGATCCAGTCGATCTCCCGGCAAATGAAATCATCGGAATCGTTCGCGCTCATCGGGCCGCCGAAAATGACGGCGCCGGCATGGTCATCAAGCGTCTCCGGAAGGCAATCGCCAAAACGCGGGCGTCGGATATCCAGCCTGTGTCCGAGCGCCCGCAGCACATTGCCGACCCGGCCCGGCGTCGACGTTTCCTGGTGCAGGACGATCAGCACCGGCAACAAAGAACCGGCGGTTGAAGGCGCGACAGCGGCGGCTTGCGGCCCGCGGCGGAAGTTCAGCACGGATTCGGCGCTTGTTTTGCCCGGTTGAAACGACATTGGGTGGTTCTGTTTGGCGGCTATAAAGACGAAATCATACCTAAGTGAGCGTTAATTTCCTGTAAGTTCAAACCGGTTCGGATTAATTCCATTAATTCACAAGCAAATCGCGGGCCAAAAAGGCTCCCGATGCGGTATCAGCGCCGGCCCAGCTGAAAATACCTCACCGCCCACAAGATGAAGCCGCGCGGAAACAGCCGGAGCAGAAGCGGCACGATCTTGATGCCGAGGCCTGGCAGCACCGCCCGCTTGTTGGCCATCAGCCCGCGGTATCCTGCCTTTGCAACGTCCGATGCGCTGACGTTCAGGATCGCGGAATCGAATCCGGGCTTAAATCCCGCTCGCGCCTGAAACTCCGACGGCACCGGACCGGGACACAGGACCGTGACCCGCACGCCGCGGGGAGCGAGTTCGGCGCGCAACGCCTCGCTGAGCGACAGCACATAGGCCTTTGAGGCGTAATAGACCGCCATCCCCGGGCCCGGCAGAAAGCCGGCGATCGAACCGACATTGAGGATGCCGCCGCGATGCCGGATCAGCTGATCGGAGAATCGCAACGACAAATCGGTCGTCGCGCGAATGTTGACGGCGATGATGCCGAGCTGTTCTGCGCGGTCCAGTTCGACCGCGTTCCCGAACAGCCCAAAGCCGGCATTGTTGACGACGAACTCGACCTCCACCCCTTCGGCCGCCAGGGCCGCGGCAATCTTGTCGCCGGCATCGGGTTGTTCGAGATCGCAGGCAATCACCATTGGCGTCGCACCGCCGCTTGCCGTGATTTCACCCGCCAGCGTCGCCAGGCGTTCCGCGCGGCGCGCCACCAGGGCCACGCGATGACCGTTCGATGCGAAAACGCGCGCCAGTTCGGTCCCTATTCCCGCCGAGGCCCCCGTAATCAGCGTTACGCGATCAGTCACGATACAATGCTCTTAAACAAATTGCACAATGTTCGGCTAACTCGGGGAACGAGAGCATACGCACTAGACGGGATGCAAGCCACCTGCAAGCATACCGGCGTGTTCAAACTCACAGTCCTTGCGAAATTGAATGGCAATAATTTGGGCTAAATGCGCCCGGGCGGGGGTCATCGGCTACACCCATTAGGGTTTCGTCATGCCCGGCGCCGGGAGAAACGACGGCTCGCCCCGGGGCTCTCCCCGCAAGCGGGGCGAGGTGAACAAAACATCAGCGCCGATTCAACTAAAAGCCACCCCGCTCTAGCTGCCCGTGACCGCGGGCTGCCTGGCGGCAACGCGGTGCTTGAGATCGATCCGGTCGCGCGAAGACACGCCGAGCAGATCGGCTGCACGCCAGACGACGTTATCCTCGAACTCGCTGACCTGGCCATCGGCGTAAACCAGCTCCCACATCATCTCGACGATGCGGAGTCTGCCCTCCTCATTCACCGAACGCATGATGACGCTAGTGAAGTGATAGAGATCGACCGCCTCGCCCTCGACCAGCGTCGCGGACGCGATCAATTGATCCGCGGTACCGGGATCAAGCCCGAAGCGGGTTTCGATCAGGCCATGAAGCTTGCGCTTTTCGGCCTCGGACGGTTGGCCGTCGATTGAAATGACGTGTATCAGCAACGCCGTCGCTGCCAGACGATAGCCGGTATCGTCAAATGCCCGATGCTCGTGCGTGGTGGGAGAAACAACGTCGGCAATGAATTGGCGTAGTCCGTCCAGCATTACTTCCTACCGAAATCACTTGGATCTAGTCGGCCGCCGCATCGGCGGTCATAGCCGATATATGGGCTGGGAAATCAAAATACGCAATCCGCGTCGGTTGCTCGTCATGCATTACGATTCGGCAATCTGTTGTCGTCATTCCGGGGCGGGCCGTGAGCACGAACTATCGTAAGCAATTTTTTCAAGGTTCCCCGATGCGCAATTGCGCATCTGAGGTCTAGTGCCAGCGCACCATCCCGGAATGACGCTTCAGGGTATTTCATAGACCACGATCTTGTCGGCGATGCCGCGCAGCGCGGCCTGCTTTTGAATAGGCGTGATCGCCTCCTTGTCCAGGATGGCGGCGACCGCAGGCGCCTCGATCACCGGCCCGGTGATGTGGATCTCCTGCGAGGTCGACAGACTCTGAACCCGTGCGGCGATATTGACGGTCTGGCCGAAATAATCCTGCCGCTCGTTGAGCATGACGGCGAGGCACGGACCTTCATGAATCCCGATCTTGACCACCAGATCGCGGGTGCCGCGCTTTGCATTCAGCGCATCCATGGCGGCGCGCATTCGCAGGCCCGCGACAATCGCATGCTCGGGCCTGATGAAGGTCGCCATCACGGCATCGCCGATGGTCTTCACCACAGCGCCTTTCTCCGAGGAGATGATCTCCAGCAGCGCGTGAAAATGCGCGCGCACCAGGTCGAATGCGGCGAGATCTCCGACCCGCTCGTACAGCGCGGTGGAGCCCTTGAGGTCGGTGAACAGGAAGGTCAGCGAGGTGATCTTGAGGCGTTGATCGATGTTGAGGTTGTCGGCCTTGAAGACGTCGCGGAAGGTCTGGTTGGTCAGCATCCGCTTGGCGGTGAGGAACGGCTTGCGCTTGCCGATCAGGTGATGAAGCGCATCGGCGGCGATAAAGACCGACGGCAGCACCCGGACCCCGGCCTGGTTATCGAGCAACAGCCGCAACGGGCCGGGGCGCAAGGTGACGGTTCCGCCGGTCGGCGACGGCGTCTTGTTGTAGATCAGCGATAGCTGCTGACGTTCCTTGGTCGGCTCGCCCTGAACATCGATGAATTGTGCGGCGTGCGTCACCGGCTCGAACACGATGATGAAGTCCGAAGGCAATTGCAGCGACATCGTCGCCTTCTCGCCCGCCGGTAGTTCGAGCGTATCGAGCGTCACTTCGTCGGTCAGCGACGCGAAGGATTCCTTGTTGAGGTCGACGCCCGAACTCCAGAAAACCTGCTTGAAATACTCCCAGACCGGCAGCGAGTTCGGATCATGCGCGGCGATGCGCCTGATCCGGGGACTGACGGTGAAGGCGACCTCGACCTGCTCGTCGACCGACGCCTCGTAGCCGCAGGCGCATAACCCGCAATGATAATCGTCGGGGCGCAGCGATTTCAGCGTAGCGTGGGCATCCAGCACGCCGCCGCAGCCAGGGCACAGCACGTTCCAGGTAAGATCGAACAGCCCCAGCCGCGAGGCATGGAGAAAGCCGGAAATCACCCGCTCTTCGTCGAGCCCGGTGCGCTTCGAAAAATCCAGCACGTTGATGCGGTTGAGCTCGTGGTCTTCGCCGTTCTCGATCAGGTCCCGGAGCGCGTCGGAAACGGCCGGATCGGCGGTCTGTTTCAACAGCGAAAACTGGGCCTGGATGTCGCTCATACCCGGAGCTTAGAGCAGATTGCGCATGCGTCCAAGCAATGGCTTTCTCACCGAAGCGTGATGCGGAACATCGGCGAGCGATCCGGCTGCGTCGTCACGACGCCGATCGGGATTACGGGCTCCTTGTCCAGGAGCTCGACCCGGAATGCGCCGATTATTTTGGCCAGCGCCAAGGTGGCTTCCACCAGCGCAAAATGCGCGCCGATGCAGACCCGTGCGCCGACGCCGAACGGCAGATAGGCGAAGCGATCGGGCGGTGACGATGGCGGCATGAAACGGGACGGGATGAAGGCGTTCGGATCGCGCCAGAGCTTTTCATGCCGGTGCAATAGCCACGGCGCGATCAGGATCACGTCCTTGTTCTTGACCGGCAGGCCCGCGATGGTATCCGGCGCGGCGGCAGCACGCGCGATCAAAAAGGCCGGCGGATAGAGCCGCATGGTCTCGTCGACCACGGCGCGGGTGAATTTTAAGCGCTCGATATCGAGCGCGCCGTTCACGCCCTGGACCTCGGCGGCCAATTGGTCCTGGGTCACTGGGTCAAGCGCCAGCAGATAAAGCGACCAGAACAGCGCGGTAGCGGTGGTCTCGTGACCGGCCAGGATCATGGTCGCGACCTGATCGCCGAGCTGTTCGTCGCTGAAGGCTTCGCCGGTCTCGGGATCGCGCGCGGCGCCCATCAGGTCGAACAGGTCGCGCGGCGGCGCGCCTTCCTTCTTGCCGGCCGCACGGCGCTCCGCCATCAGCATGGCGACGAAGCGCGTCCATCGCTTGCGGAAGCGTGCACGGGAGAAATCCTGCGGGCTTGGCCAGCTGAGCGGCAAAAGCAGATCGAGGAAATGCGGCCGCGCCAGCCGCTCGCCATATTCCATCACGAAGTCGCGCAACGCCGCGCCGTGACGCTCCATACCGAACGAGAACATGGTGCGCCCGGCGATCTCGAGCGTCATCCGCTGCATCACCTCGCGCAAATCGACCGGCCCGCTGCCAGCCCCCTTTAGCTTGGCGATCGTTTCATCGGTTACCGCGATCATGTGCGGAACCAGCGACGCCACCGCACGCGGGGTAAAGGCCGGCGCCAGAGTCCTGCGCTGGTGCTTCCAGGCGCGGCCTTCCGCGATCAAGAGGCCTTCACCAAGCATCGGGCGCAACACCCGGATGCCGGCGGGCGTTCGGGTGTAGTTCTCGTAATTATCGACCAGCACATGCCGGATCGCATCGGGCGTGTTGAGAATAAAGCTGGAGCGACCGAAGAAGCGGCCCTGGATGATGTCCTCTTCGTAGGCGCGCTGCCCCCAGGTTCCGATCGGACTCACCCGCATCGCCGCCATCCGCCCGATCGCGGTCATATTATCGGAGGCGCGCGGCGGGCTGGGCGGCACCAGCGGCGGACGCGTGACCGGCGTGTCGTAGGCTTCAGCTATGCTCACTTTCGCCTCACATAAAAGTATTACGGCAAGACCGGCGACTCGCAACCTTATCAAGTCCAACATCCAGGCGCCATCAAGGCGGCGGGATTTGAGGAGACAGCTAGTAAGTCAACTCTGCGATCGCAATTCTGTTTTCCGACGCCGGCCACGCCCGCGCAACAATCCGTTCCTCATTGAACAGTGCCGTCACCGAACGCCCGACATCCGCGGCCGAAAGTCGCAACGTCGTAACAGAGTCGGTCGGAACGCCGGGCTTTACATCGGTCGGCTCCTTGCCGTCGAGCAGCACCACGTCGCGGGGAAGACCAAAATATCCCCGTGGCCGCGTCATCAGGACGACGCTGCCTGCTCCCGCGTCGGCGGCTCCCAGGGGCCGCGCGGCGCGAAGATGCACGATGTCGGACGAGCGCGGGAACGGCGAACGGTAGAAATGCGTGGTGGTCGAGCCGGCTGATGTCAACACCATCTCGAGATACCAAGAGGGATCGACCTGCGCCGGGCCCCAGCGGCCGTCGGCGCCGGGTTGCGAGGTGTGGATCACGCTGCCGATGCGCTCGCCGGTATCGGGAGACACGCGATAGATTTCCACCGACGCGCCTGTCACCGGACGATTGGTTTGAACGCCGCCCGGCGTGCCTGTCACGAGGCCGATCAATTTGACCGCCGCTTCCGGTGTAATCGCGGTCCTGTCAGGCTCGCGGCCGGCGATGAATTTATAGATCTCGCGGAAGGCGCGCGGATGAAACGCCGTCTCGCGATGATCGACCGGGCCGAGCACCAGATTGGTCGCGCCCTTGAGCGCGGGACCCTCTGCCGTGATGCCGGTCGGCGTGCCCGGCTTGCCGAGAATACCGCCATCAGCTTGCGCGAATTTGTCCAAGGCATCGCTACGCAAGGTCAGGAACGAGACGCCCGGCGTCACTTCGCTCTCGCCCTCATTGAGCCCGCGCAGGAAGGGACCGCGACCATTGTACTCGCTGCCGAGATTGTCGTCCCAATCAAAGACGCCGTGATTGGGCGAGCCGCACAGCACGGCGTGGCTGACGTCCGTAACCCCGCCGTTCTTGATATAGTTGCGAATGGAATAGCCGCCGCGCGAACTGCCAACGAGAGCCACGCGCGACGCGCCGGTGCGGCGCTTCAATTCCTTGATGGCGTCAGCGAGCTCGCGGCGCTGATCCTCCGTCGAGGATTTGTTCGGCTCCGGTTTGGTATCGTCGGTTCGCGCCAAGGGATCGGTGAAATTGATCGCGAACATCCGCTCGCGCGGAACGCCGTTGGATTCCATCCGCCACAGCGTCGTGATCCACAGTGCGGCCTGTTCGCCGTGGCCATGGGCGAACAGGATCGGCGGAATTTCATTGGCGCCCCGGGCCGCGGGAGGGGCTTGCGCAAAGGCCGAAAACCCGAAGCTGCCGGCTGCCAAAGGCAAGGCTCCGGCGCCCTTCAATATCGTCCGCCTCGATAGCCGCATTTTCATGATCTCCCCGTTGTTTTTCCGCATTTTAGCCGCCCTGTGTGACCGCTGATAGGGCCTAAGCACTGGACAGCCAAGGACTTTCGCGGGCATCACATTGAACCGCAGGAATCAGGGCCGTCCATCACCGGCGCATACGGAACGAGCAATGACTGAACCGTCGAAACGTCAGATGTTTGCCGCCCACGGCGTCGCCGCACCGCTGCGGCATACGGTGTTCCGGCGCATCTGGCTTGCCAGCCTGTTGTCCAATCTCGGCCTGTTGATCCAGGGGGTGGGCGCCGCCTGGGCGATGACGCAGATGACCTCGTCCGCCGACAAGGTCGCGCTGGTCCAGACCGCGCTGATGCTGCCGGTCATGCTGATCTCGATGCCGGCCGGCGCCATCGCCGACATGTATGACCGGCGCATCGTGGCGCTGGTCTCGCTGTCGATCGCGCTTGTTGGCGCAACGGCCCTGTCGGTGCTGGCGTGGCTGGGTCTCGTCACCCCGGAAGTCCTGCTGGCGTTTTGTTTCATCGTCGGCAGCGGCATGGCGCTGTTCGGGCCGGCATGGCAATCCTCGGTGAGCGAGCAGGTGCCGGCGGAAACCTTGCCCTCGGCGGTGGCGCTCAACGGCATCAGCTACAACATCGCGCGAAGTTTCGGCCCTGCCATCGGCGGCATCGTCGTTGCCACCGCCGGCGCGGTCGCGGCCTTCGCGATCAATGCCGTGCTCTATATTCCTCTGCTGGTGGTGCTGTTTCTCTGGCGCCGCACCAGCGAGCCGTCGCGGCTTCCCCGTGAACGCCTTAACCGCGCCATCGTGTCGGGCGTGCGCTATATCGCCAACTCGCCCTCGATCCGTATCGTGCTGGCACGCACTTTAGTGACGGGCTTGATCGGCGGCTCGGTATCGGCGCTGATGCCGCTGGTCGCGCGCGACCTGTTGCATGGCGGCGCGCAAACCTACGGCATCATGCTCGGTGCGTTCGGCATGGGCGCCGTGGTCGGCGCCTTGAACATCGGCGAATTGCGCAAGCGAATGAGCGGCGAGGCCGCGGTGCGCGCCTGCACGCTAACGATGGCGGGCGCCATCGCGGCGGTGGCGCTGAGCCGGGAGCCGGTGTTGACCGCGGCAGCGCTGGTGGTTGCCGGCGCGGCGTGGATGCTTGCGGTCGCGTTGTTCAACATCGGCGTGCAGCTGTCCGCGCCGCGCTGGGTGGCGGGCCGCTCGCTGGCGGCATTCCAGGCTTCCATTGCCGGCGGCATCGCGATCGGAAGCTGGGGCTGGGGACGTCTGACCGATGCGGCCGGCGTGGAAACTGCGCTGTTGGTCTCTGCCGCCCTGATGTTTGCTTCGCCGTTGCTCGGGCGGTGGTTGAAGATGCCGCCGATCGACGCCCGCACTGAAGCCGCCGAGCTTCTCGCCGACCCCGAGGTGCGGCTGCCGCTCACAGGACGCAGCGGGCCCTTGGTGGTCGAGATCGAATATCGCGTCGATCAGGAAAACGCCCGCGCCTTCCACAATGTGATGCAGGAAGTGCAGCTCAGCCGCCAGCGCAACGGCGCCTATGGCTGGTCGATCGCGCGCGACATCGCCGATCCCGAACTCTGGACCGAGCGCTATCATTGCCCGACCTGGCTCGATTATCTGCGCCAGCGCAATCGCTCGACGCAATCGGAGCGCGCGCTGCATCAGCGCGCCATGGATTTTCATCTCGGGCCCGCCCCGGTACGCGTGCGCCGCATGCTGGAACGGCCGTTTGGATCGGTGCGCTGGAAGGAAGATACGCCGGACCGCGCCGCCAGCGAGGTGCTGCCGGTCGCCACGGCGGCGGGCAGCAGCACGTAGTGTTTCCGCATCATGATAGCGGGGCATCGACCGCCGGCGATGCCCCGCACGTGTTCCGAGAGCCTAACGAAAGTACGAGATTATTGAGCGGCGACCTTCCTGGCTTCCTTGAGATCGCGGTCCATCACGGCACGGCAACCGGTGCTCAGATTGGCCCGCTGCTTCATCATGCAGGCGGTGATCCGCGGAATGTTCGGGATCTCGGAGCTGCAGAGGCGGAACGCGTCGCCGGTACACATCTGCTGCGCCTCGGCGCTGAAGGCAAAGCTCGAGCTCGACGACAGCGCGGAGAAAGAGACGGCGAACGCCAGCACCAAACCGGCCTGGCGAATAGTCCTGGTGAAGGAGGCGGTCATTTTCGGTTCCTCGGTTAGCCGCGGGTTGCGGCGCGTTGTTGATGTCCATTAGTGCGGCCAGGCGCCGGTCTAAGCTGTGACGTCGGTCACTCGGCCGGCAGACTGTGATGTCCATCACTCGGGCAATCGACGGCCGCCAGGCTCCGCAAAGCATCCGAAGCCGTCATCGCGGGATGGTACGAGGCGGAGCCTGTCGTCGGGCCGGCTCTAGGCCGGATCCGTCGGCATCATTCCCGGAATGACGAGACCCACTTCAGCGGCCAAAACTAATCGGCCGGTTAACGCCCCGCGTTGGTGCGGCGTTAATAACTATTTCCCATTAATGGCTTGGCTAAAATTCTATTCCTGGAAGAGTGATCATGCGTAATGCGTTAGGTCTGATGTTGGCGAGTGTCGGGGCCGCGGTTGTGATCGCGGCCGTATGGTTCTGGACAGCTTCCCCGCGTGCTGATTTGGCGGTTGCCGCGACCGTCAGCGCCCCGCCGGCCGAGCGGCTTGCAGCGACCGCTTCCGCCAAACCAGTCCCGATACCCGAGGATGTTGACGCCACCGCTGCCATTTTGGCCAAGCCTCCCGTTCCCCCGCAGCCAAAGACCGCGTGCGCAAATCCGGATGCGCTCGGCGTCAGCCGGGTGGTGGAAATCGACACCATGGGCGGGCCGGGTTTCGGCTTCGCGCATTTCAAGCAGCTCGACTTCCTGACGGACAAGGAAATCGTGCTGACCTTCGACGACGGTCCGTGGCCGGCAAATACGCCCTCCGTACTCAAGGCGCTCGCGGACGAATGCACCAAGGCGGTGTTTTTCCCGATCGGCAAGCACGCGACCTACCACCCCGAAATTCTCAAACAGGTGGCCGCGGCCGGCCACAGCGTCGGCGCCCATACCTGGTCGCATGCGAACCTGAATGCGAAGAAAATGAACGAGCAGCAGGCCAAACAGGAGATCGAAAAAGGTTTCAGCGCCGTCAAGCTGGCGCTGGGCGCAGCCCCGTCGCCATTTTTTCGCTTCCCGCAACTGCAGCATGGTCCGGCGGCGATGGCCTATCTCGGGTCGCGCAACGTCGCGATCTTCTCCTGCGACGTCGACTCCTTTGATTTCAAGGCAAAGGACGCGACGCAGATCATCAATAGCGTCATGACCAAGCTCGAGAAGTCAGGCAAGGGGATCGTCCTGATGCATGATTTCCAGAAGCACACGGCGGAAGCACTGCCGGGGTTGCTGCGCCGCCTGAAAGCCGGCGGCTACAAAGTCGTGCAGATGAAAGCCAAGGCGCCGCTGCAGACCCTTGCCGAATACGACGAAGGCCTCGTCAAGGACATGAAGCTGCCGGTCGCGAGCGCACGACCGGTCAACAACGTGGTGCAGACGGTTACGGAATAATTCAGGCCGCAGAATTAAGACCGCTTGAGAGGTCGTTGCGGGGTGCTAGAGCGCCGGGGTTGTTCCGTCGCGCTAAGACCGCGCCTTGCTCGTGCGCTGCAGAATATCGATCCCCTTGATGGTCTGGACCGGCGTGTAGGACCTAAGCAGCGCTGAAAGTTCGGGATCGGCATGCGCCCAGCTGCCCCAGTCACTGTCCTGATTGTCGACCAGGATGACATCGGGGGGCTGATTTCTGAAGTCTTCGATCAGTCCGGCGCGCTCACGCGCAACGTAAACCTCCAGGCGAGCCGCTGTTTGGGGATCGATGCTCTCGTCGAGCCGGGATCGACGGACTATTTCCCGCACCCAAAGCGCCTCCTGTCGCGAAACCCATGTCCCCTGAAGCGTCCGCACCATCGGATGACCGATGACTGCCGCGGCGCTTAGCATCAGAATCTTCGGATGCGGCCCGAGCCGTGCAACCTGATCCTCGATTTGCCGGACGTCGACGCTTGCATTGAACCACATGCATGCTTTCGCGAACATGGCCACAACGACAAACACTGCGGCGATGCCAAGTCGACGCGATGACGTCCGCTCATGGTCGATGGCCGAGATCGCACAACCCACCGCCAGCAAACCGAGGGCAACCATGGGATAGGCTTGATAATCCCATCCCTTGCGCTGTACGAAAAATGCGATCGCAAAACCGAATGACGCAGCCAGCAGCACGAAAGAAGCGGCATCGAGTTTCCGTTGCCGGCTTTGCAGCGCAAGGACAATCATTACCGCGCCGACCCATAACGCAGTTGCAGACGTAACGAATAGTGCCAGGGCCGGTGCCTTCAGCAGCAAATAAACGTCGCGCACCAGAGGATAGATGATCGTAAAATACTCGGGATAGAAAACGAAGATGCAGATACCGTAGACCACGACAAGGCCTGCAGCGATCCAGTTCTCCGGTGCGAAGAGTACCCGCCAGTCGCGCGCCTGGGCGGCTGCGGTGAGTATGCAAAAGCCGACAGCGAACGCGAAGTACGGCTTGAAGCTAAGCGTTATCGCAGCACTCAGAGCTGCGATCAAAACCGCCGCCGGCGTAACCGTCTCACGATTGCCGCGCAGAATGTAGACCGCGATCGCCGGCAGCATCGCCAGAACCGCAAGGTGTTCGCGCTGCCCGAAATCATACATCGGCAGAACACACAGCAGCACGGTCGCCCAGACGGCAAACGCGCCACCCGCACGACCGCGCAGGGAGGAATACTGCAGGATACGCCACGTCAGTGCGAGCGACGCCGCGATCAAAAGAAAGATCAGGCCATCGGTCGCCACTTACGGCCTGACGCCGATCGCGCGCGCCAACGCAACGCCGAGCAAATAGACCGACACCGCCATCGGCGGATTGGTCTCAAGAATATCGACGTAGAGACGCTGCCCGTCGAGCATGCGCTCGCTGACGATGAGCCACCAGCTGACATCGACATTGAAAGGCATAACCTGCCGCAGCAGAACCGCCGCCACAAATACGGCAGCGACGGCGAGCCAGGGCGCCGCAGCCCGAGCTCTCCGATAGGCGGCCTCGTTGCTGGCGAAACGCAAGCCGTCATCGATCGTCATGCTTGAAATCCTGCGGCAAATGTCGCAGGCAAGCTAGAAGAGTGCAGTTAACAAGCTATTTCAGTCGATGAGCACTTGCGGAATGTCCGCGAGCAAAACAGGACGTAGCCGGGGACGCGGTCATTCCGGCTACTGGCCGTGGCTCTGGAATACTTTTTGACAGGCGGAACTCAGTCTTTGCCGGTGCTGTCGCAAGCACTGTTGAACCGCCGCATCGTCGCCCAATTGTTGCCGACAGAAGCGGGAGGCGTCGCGCGTACACGCCTGCCGCTCCTGAGGACTCCCTTGTTGAGCCAAAGCAAAAGACAGGCCGGTAAAAAATAACGCAAAGGCAAGCACGAATTTTGACATTGGGGTCCTTTCCAGGATCGGCGGTCGGCGAAGCAATCGGGCATTCGCCGAACCAGCCAATCCTGAACGCCCAATGCGGGGTTTTGTTCTGTAAGCCGTCCGATCAGGGTCCCGCAATGCGGCCCGATCGAGCCGCGCGCGCTACTTGCAAAGTCAACCGGCCCGGAAAATGCCTTGTGCGGCGCCGCAGCAGAGCAGCGTCCACCTGGACTTACCAATAGATGCCGTGGCGATGCAGCGTAGCGACCACGCGCGCCAGAATCGATCCGCGCTTGCGTTTGGCCTGTTCGGCCCTCAGCGCCCGAGGATCTTGCGCGGCAAGGCGTTTGGCCCGTTCAGCCTTCAACCGTTGCGCGCTCGCATCGGCGGCCGCGGGCCTCGCGGCATATTTCGGCGTCTCGGCAGCCCTTGTCGCCTCAGTAGCCGCTCGCATCGGCGGCCGCGGGCCTCGCGGCATATTTCGGCGTCTCGGCAGCCCTTGTCGCCTCAGTAGCCGTCGCGTCGTTCGACGCCACCGTGAGGCCTCGTCTCGTCCCAGCCTGAGCGGTCGCGGATACCAGAACCAACGCCGCGATCAGAATCAACTTGCGCATGTCATGTCTCCCCTTGTCGGCCGGTAGTGGCCTGATGTGGATGAGGAGACTAGGCGAGGCGAAGAAACGGATATGTGAGAGAGATCACGCAAGCCGGTTTGATCGCGCAGGCGGGCGCCATACGACAGTCCCATCTCCTCAGCGAAATCTTCGGCAAATGCGATCCAAAACGCCGTTTGCTTCTAGCGTTGCGACCACCGAAACTCTCGAGGAGTAGTACCGAGCATATAACGGAAATGACGCGCTAGTACCTTGGCACAGTGATTATGACTCTTTGGACGTGATGGGGTAGGCGCGGCCCATTTTGGCGCGGGC
>Ga0307312_10000258_pt1 | contig 23383 bp, 30 predicted proteins | sample ER_DNA_202_FD_194489 | JGI IMG/M metagenome (GOLD analysis project Ga0307312, IMG submission 194489) | Bulk soil microbial communities from the East River watershed near Crested Butte, Colorado, United States - ER_DNA_202 | ecosystem: Environmental > Terrestrial > Soil > Floodplain | place... | reverse complement strand
AAGAGCCGCCGGGAGGCTAGCCGTTGCCTCAAGCGCTACCTCGCCCGCAACCTCTACCGACTACTCGAACACGGAGCGCCGCTGGCGACTTGACAGACATAGAAGCGTCACTGGCCCAGGGCAGCGCCGCCGCTCGTCGTCGACCTGATCTCATGTCAGTTATGCAGCTGCGCGGAATAGTGCTCGTTGAGGGCACGAGCGACCGCCGCGCCGTCGAGACGCTTGCGCGTCGCCGTGGCCGCGACCTCCAGGCCGAGAGCGTCGCCATCGTGCCGATGGGCGGCTACGGGAACCTGCCACGCCTCCTCGGGCAGTACCGCGACGTCCGACTCGCGGGGCTCTACGACGTCGGCGAGGAGCGGCATTTCTTGCGCGCGTTGGGGTGCGCCGACCGTGGCGAGCTCGAGCGCGTCGGGTTCTACGCCTGCACGCGCGACCTCGAGGACGAGCTGACGCGGGCGGTGGGGCCGGATGGAATGGAGCGCGTGCTCGCGGAGCATGGCGAGCTGCGCGCGTTTCGGACCTACCAAAAGCAGCCCGCGCACCGCGCCCGGCCGCTCGATGAACAGCTGCACGGCTTCATGTGGAACCGCAAGCAGAAGTACGCCGTGCTCTTGGTGGAGGCACTCGACCTCGAGCGCGTTCCGCGGCCGCTCGACCGCGTCTTGGCGCACGTCTAGCTCAGCGGTGGGAGTAGACGAGAACGGATATCCCGCCATCGCTCCGGAACGAAGCGCTTAGCTCTGGGAATGCGTCAGCAGTCGAGTCGCGGTCGAGCCGAATGCCAGCCTCGGCAAACGCTCGACGAACCTCGCCGCTACTCAGTCTGACGGTACTCAGATTTTCCACCCTTCCCGGATGACATTCCTACACGCTGGCCTAGGCGCTGCACATGTCCGTGGCTACTGGGGCTTCGCGCTAAGCGCCGTATGGCCGGTTAGGGCGCGTATCCTTTATTTCATGGGACTGATTGGGCTCTGGCGCTGGCTGCAACCACCGAAGCAGAGTCTCGAAGAGCTCGCCGCGGACGAGGAAGAGCGCCGCTGGCGCGAGAAGCCGCGAGAGAAGGCTATCGACCAGTACTACGAGGAAGGGTTTCCCTCGCAGGAGGCGGTCAGAGGCTTCTATCTCTGGCCTCTCTAGGCGCCGCTTGGGCAGGGACTCGCCCCGTCCGCGCACCTAGCTAGGCAAGCGTCGATCACGCCCGGGGGACATCCTGAACACTGGCCCAGGCGATGCCCCTATCGCTGCGCGCCGATTAACCTCGGCGAGGCGTGGACGAAGAAGTCATCCCAGTCCTGTACGTCGAGGACGCTGCTCGGGCTGTCGCCTGGTATGAGCGCCTTGGATTTCGCAAGGAGTGGGAGCATCAGTTCGAGCCGGGGCTTCCATGGTTCATTTCGGTAGCGCGAGGAGGCGTTCGGCTCTATCTCTCTGAACACAAGGGGGACGCACGGCCCAACACACTCGTGCACTTGAACGTCAAGGACATCGACGCGGTCTCGGAGGAGTTCGAGATTCCCGTCGATGAAACAGGTCTTGCCGGCCGGGAGTGCGACCTCGAAGACCCTGATGGGAACAGGCTGCGGGTAGCGACTCCACGCTCCTGACAGATCACGGTCGGGGCACATTCCCTAACACTGCCCCAGGCTGGCCGTCCCGGAATCTGAGGGTCTACGATTCGCTGTCATCCAGCTGTGACTCGCGTTCTGTGCTTGCTGCTTGTTGTCGGAGCAATGCCTCTCGTGCTCCCGTTCGGCGCGTCGGGATCTGATCCGTGGACGAAGCTCCGACGACCGTTGCACGTTCCGCATCTCGCGCCAGGCGCGCCGTGTCCCGTAACGGCCGCGACTTCGACGAAGTTCGGACTCGCACAGGGCAAGGGGCCAGTCTGGCCCGTACTTGGGTTCCCGCAGCTGAACTTCGTTTACCCGGTGCTGCCGCAGCAGACCTTTTACCCGAGCAACTGGGGTGGCAACAAGATCCTGTGGATCGCGCGCCGATACCGTGGGCCGGTGCTGATCCGGGGAGCGCAACTCGACGGTCCGAACGCACTGCGCTTCGGGCTTGATCATGTCCCCGCAAAAGAGATGCGCTTGACGTCGGTCGGTGGCAGCTCTCCGGGAGGCTGGCAGAACAGGCCGTCAACGACGCGGCTCCGCGCCCCGGGCTGTTACGCCTGGCAAGTTGACGGTAGAACGTTTAGCCGGATCATCGTGTTCAAGGCTGAGCTGTATTCGTAGCCTGCTAGGTCGCTCTCTAGCTTCATTCCCCAAGACTGGCCCAGGCGACCTCTCTCCTCTTAGTACCGTTCTCCGCCTGCACAGCGGCAAGCGAGAGAGGGCTGAGGCACATGGCTGAAAAGACGGTGTGGTTGATCACGGGAGCGGGTCGTGGCATGGGTCTCGACATCGCGGAGGCTGCGCTCGCCGCCGGACACGCGGTGGTCGCGAGCGGACGCAACACCAAGGCCGTGGCCGACGCGGTAGGCGAGGCTGACGACGTGCTCGTGGTGAAGCTCGACATCACGAGCCTCGTGTCAGCAGAGGCCGCCGTTCGGGCTACGGTCGACCACTTCGGCCGGATTGACGTGCTCGTTAACAACGCCGGAAACTTTTATGCCGGTTTCTTTGAGGAGCTGACGGAGGCGCAGATTGGGGAGCAACTCACGACGGGCCTCGTCGGGCCGATGAACGTCACCCGGGCCGTGCTGCCCGTGATGCGCAAGCAGCGGTCGGGGAAAGTTGTTTCGATCTCCTCGACTGCAGGAATCGTCGGGCAGGAGTTCTGCTCCGCCTACGCCGCCTCGAAGTTTGGGCTAGAGGGATGGATGGAGTCGCTCCGCTTCGAGATTGAGCCGTTCGGCATCCACACGACGATCGTCGAGCCGGGCTTCTTCCGCACGCAGCTGCTCACAAGCGAATCCACCACCTTCGCCGACTTGTCGATCGACGACTACGTCGAACGCACCGCCCAAACCCGGCCCGCGTGGGAAGCAATGAGCGGCAAACAGACAAACGATCCCGCCAAGCTCGCGAAGGCCCTCGTGACCGTCGTCGACCAAGAGCGGCCGCCCCTGCGTTGGGTTGCAGGCGCTGATGCAGTTGCAACCGTCGAGCAGAAGGCCAACGAGCTGCTCGCGCAGGTCGATGCGTACCGCGACCTCTCGTCGTCGCTCGCCGTCGAGGAGCGTTGAAGCGTCCGACTACAGGTTGGGCATTCTGCGATGCCTCGAAGAAGCTCAATAGAGCCTCTTCCGACGCGCAAAGTTCGCTAGTGCCGCTTCGGCTCGGTAAGACCATCCTCCGTTGCGCCCCACGTTTTGAGGTAGCGCTGACGGGGCATCGAGTGCGCATGGGCACGAACTTCGGGCGGCTCCTCTTGCGCGTCACGGTCGGCTCGATCTTCATCGAGCACGGCACGCAAAAGCTCTTCGGCTGGTTCGGCGGCCACGGGCCGAGCGGGACCGGCCAGTTCTTCGAGTCCCTCGGGTTGCGGCCGGGGCGCCGCAACGCGATTGTGGCCGGGATCGCCGAGGCGGGAGGCGGGGTCTTGCTCGTGCTCGGCCTTGCGACACCGGCGGCGGCCGGCGCGGTGGGGAGCGTGATGGTGACAGCCCTCCGCACGGCCATCTGGCGTGACGGGATCAAGGTCGGCACGGGCGGCTACGAGGTGCTCCTACTCGCGAACGCGGTTGCCATCGCCGACAGCGGGCCGGGGCCATTGTCGCTTGACGCGTTGCTCGGCTGGGAACGGCGCGGTGGCCGCTGGGCGGCAGCCGCGCTTGGCGGGGCGCTCGCTGGCTCCGCCCTCGCGATCGCCGCCGGCAGGCAGCACGCCGAGGGGTCGGGCGGGGACGCGTCGGCTTCAGGACAGCGCGGCGAGGCCGAGACAACAGCCGTAACGTCTTAGCCAATCATCGCACTTGAGCACCCCATCGCTTCTGCGCTTAATCGGCATCTGGCGTCTTCGCTCCGAGTTGAGATCGACGAATTCTCGACAACCGCGGGCACAGGCCAAGCCAATATGAGCGCCCTTGCGCGCGAGATTCAGCTCTCGCTTGACGGCCTCGAAAGCGCCGCACCTGAGCGGCTTGCTCAGCCGCATACCTGGGAGGACGGCGGGTTGCGCGTCGTGTGGCATGCGCGGAGGCGGCGGAACGGCGAGGAGGCCGAGCCAGTCATCGTCGTCTAGTCGGCTTGGGTGAGCTGACCACTGGCCCAGGCGAGACGGCCGAGACTTACTTAGGGTCTTTGAGGCCCATGGCGGGTTCGGTGGAATCGCGACTCACGGTCACGCGGCAACAGATCCTGGCGTTCCGAAGACGAGTCGGTGCGCTCGACGAGCGAATGCCGATGGGCTCGCAGTCGCTGCGGCGGGCGGCGTGGGCCGGCCTGCAGGACAGCATGCCGAGAGCCGCGCTGCTCTCGTTGCACGCGCGGATAGACGGGGTCGAGTCGTCGACGTGGGAGGATCCTGCGCTCGCCCAGCTGTGGGGCCCTCGTTACCACACCTATGTCGTCGCGAAGCGCGACTTCGCCCTGTTCTCGCTCGGGAGGCTTCCCGACAACGCCAAGAGCCGGCTTCGGGCCGAGCGTATTGCTGAGCGATTGCACGCCCACCTCGACGGCACCCGGATGACGGATCGCGAGGTTGGCCGCGCACTCGGCGTTGGCAACTCGCTCAGGTACGCCGCAACGACGGGCACGGTCGCCATCCGCTGGGAAGGCGCGCGTGCGCCGACCGTTTGGACGGTCGTCGCTGCGGAGGTCGACCCTGCCGACGCACGTCGCGAGCTCGCTCGGCGCTACATCCACATTTTCGGACCCGCGACGGCTGACGGGTTCGCCCGCTGGGCAGGGATCTCCCGGCGGTCCGCGACTGACGCGTTCGCGGCCCTCGAGGCATCGCTGCTGCCGGTTCGATCGCCACTTGGCGACGAGTGGCTGCTCGCAGAAGACGAGCCGGCGATTCGCGGCGGGGAGACGGCCGCAGCGCCCGCGCGCCTGCTGCCGAGCGGCGATGCCTACTTTCTGCTCGACGGAGCAGAGCGGAAGCTTCTCGTTCCGCGCGAGGATCAGCGGCAGCGTCTCTGGACGTCCCGCGTGTGGCCAGGCGCGCTCCTCGTCAAAGGCGAGATCCGCGGAACCTGGAGACGGGCGCACCACACCGTACGGATCGATGCCTGGGCACGTCTTTCGCGCGAAACGCGCGAGGCAATCGAGGCCGAGGCCAACGCCCTGCCGCTTCCAGGCGTCGAACGACCGATCGAGGTGGTTTGGAACACTTAAGCAGCGCTCCCCGGTAGTGGGTCAGTTTGAAATCTCATCGTTTCGTCTCCACTCGGATCGCGAGGCTTAGCGCGCAGACTTTGTTTGGTAGGCCCCCGGTTCTCATCATTTCCTCCAGTACTTCAAGCTCCCGACGCTCGTCGGCGCTCATGGTCGCGAGGTTTGCCAAGTACGGTCGGCGCTCCCGTTCACGTCTCGCGCGCAGCCTCCGCTGCACGAAGTCGAACATGCCTGAAGGCTACGCCGCCGTGCGCTTCGTGTATGAACCGCTCGACCTTCTTGGAGATCGCCCATGGGCCGATTTATCGGCTTTAGGGGATGGGGGTCTTAGGGGCGCCGAACTGCGACGATCGCAGCGGTCGAGGCCGTTGTCAGCAGCTCAACCGCGACCAGTCGCTGATCCTGAAAGAGCGCTTCCCGCACCGGATCACCCGCGACGGGTCTGCCGGGTGTGAGGTCGTCTTTGACCAGGATGCCGCCCGGCGCGAGCAGCGAAATGGCAAGCTCGAAGGTCTCTCCCCTCGTCCCGCCGTCGAAGAAGATGAGGTCGAACGGTCCGCGTGCGGGTAGTACGTCCTCCCAGCGGGCGTTCACGACTTCGGCCCGCGTTCCAACCAGGGCCGCGGACGCCTCCGCGTAGCGCGCGGGGTCAGGCTCGACGGTGACAAACGTGGCGTCGGCCGGAAGCGCCTCGGCAATCGCTCTCGCTCCAGCGCCGAAGGCGGTGCCCATTTCGGCGATCCTGCCGCCGGGCTTCGACGCAACAAGCGTCGCGAGCAGCTCCTGCACCTCCGGAATCGACGAGGCGCCGCCGGTCACTCCGCACACGCTACTGCGAGCTACGCTTTTGGGCGATGGCGGCGAAGAAGTCCGTGCAGCTCTCAGGCATCGTCGTCGCCGAGTCGGCGATCTCTTCGATCGATCCCGACCAGGGCGTGCTGATGTACCGCGGCTACGACATCGCCGATCTCGCGGAGAATTCGACGTACGAGGAAACCGCGCTGCTGCTGCTCGACGGCGAGTTGCCCTCGTCGGAGAGCCTCGCTGCCTTCGAGCGCGAGCTCGCCGAGCGCGATGTACCTGCCGCGACCGAGGAGTTGATCGACCGCTCGGCCGGCGAGGCGGCGCCGATGGACATGCTCCGCACGGCGGTCTCCTCCCTCTCCTTCGACGATCCCGGGCGCGGCAAGACAGACCGGGATTCGGGGCTGCGGACGGCCACCCGCCTGATTGCGCGGCTGCCCAGGATCGTCGCCCGCTATCACCGGCGCCGGCAGGGTCTCGAGCCCGTGCCGCCGGATCCCTCGCTCTCCTACGCCGAGAGCTTCCTGACCATGCTGCACGGCGAGCGGCCGACCGAGCGCGAGGCTCGCGCGTTCGACGTGGCGATGATCCTGCACGCCGAGCACGAGATGAATGCCTCGACGTTCACAACCCGCGTCGTCGCCGGCACCGGTGCCGATCTCACGGCTGCCGTCGTCGCTGCGATCGGCGCCCTCAGCGGACCGCTCCACGGCGGCGCAAACGAGGCCGCGATGGGCATGTTCGAGCGCTGGGGCTCGGCGGAGCGCACCCCCGACGAGGTGCGCGGCATGCTCGAGCTCAAGGAGAAGCTCTACGGCTTCGGGCATCCGCTCTACCGCGCCTACGACCCTCGCGCCCTGATCCTGAAGCGGATCTCCGAGGATTTCTCCCACGAGGGCGGCGAGCCGAACTGGTACGCGATCACGGAGGCCGCCGAGCGCACCGTCTTCGAGGAGAAGGGGCTCTTCCCGAACGTCGACCTCTACTCGGCGTCCGTCTATCGCTACCTCGGCGTCCCTACCGACCTGTTCACGCCGCTGTTCGCGGCCAGCCGGGTCGCCGGCTGGTCGGCGCACGTGCTCGAGCAACAGGCCGACAACAGGATCATTCGGCCGTCCGCCGACTACGTCGGCCCGCCCCCGCGCGAGTTCCCGGCCCGCGAGCACGCCTGAGCTTGCGGCTCTTTCTCATCCGGCACGCGGACGCCGAGGCGGGCGACCCGGACGAGCTGCGCCACCTCAGTCCCGCGGGCCGCGAGCAGGCGCGGGCGCTGGGAAAGCAGCTCGCCGCGGATGGAATCCGCCCGAACGCCGTGCTGACCAGCCCGCTTCTCCGCGCCCGCGAGACCGGCGAGGCTTTGGCGGACGCCCTTGACTGCACGAGCGAGCCAAGTGACGCGCTAGCGCCCGGCGCGACCGCCGCGGCGGTCCGAGCGGCGGTCGAGGGGCGCGGCGAGACGGTGCTCGTCGTCGGTCACCAGCCCGACTGCGGGCAGATCGCCGCCGAGGTCGGTGACGGGACCGAGCCGCGGTTCCCGCCGGCCGGAATGGTGGAGTTGCACCTGCCGGACGCAAGCACCAGCTAGATTCGGCCACCGTGACCCCGGTCGTCAGCGTTCGCGGCCTGACGAAGTCGTACCGCGACTTCGAAGCGCTGAAGGGCGTCGACTTCGAGCTCCGCGCGGGAGAGGTCTTCGGCCTGCTCGGGCCGAACGGCGCCGGCAAGACGACGACGATCGAGATCCTCGAGGGCTACCGCAGGCGCGATGCCGGCGAGGTGGAGGTGCTCGGCTCCGATCCGGAGTCCGCCGGGCTCGACTGGCGGGGGCGGATCGGGGTCGTCCTGCAGTCCTCGGCCATGTACGAGAACCTCACGGTCGCTGAGCAACTGGCCCAGTTCGCCGGCTACTACGAGCATCCGCGGCCGGTCGACGAGGTGATCGAGCTGATCGGGCTCGAGGAGAAGCGCGATACGCGCGCGCGGCGGCTTTCCGGCGGCCAGCGCCGCCGGCTCGATCTCGGCCTGGCGCTGATCGGCGACCCGGAGCTGATCTTCCTGGACGAGCCTACGACCGGCTTCGACCCCGGCGCGAGGCGTCGCGCCTGGGAGACGATCCGCTCGCTCAGCGGCCTCGGCAAGACGATCCTCCTGACGACGCACTACCTGGACGAGGTCGAGCAGCTCGCCGACCGCGTCGCCGTTCTGCGCGAGGGGCGGATCGTCGCTTCCGGCACGGTGCAGGAACTTGTGGGCGGCATGCCCGCGACCGAGATCCGCTACCGCCGGAACGGTGAGGTCGTGGTCGTCGAGACCGACGAGCCAACGCGTGTCCTCCACGAGCTGACGGAGGCGGCGATCCAGCGCGGCGAGGAGCTCGACGGACTCGAAGTGCGCAAGCCCAGCCTCGAAGAGGTCTACCTCTCGCTGACGCAGGCGGAGCCGGAATGAGACTCTTCCGCCACGAGCTGCGCAGCCAGATGCGGCTCTACGGGCGCAGCCGCGAGCTCGCCTTCTTCACCTTCGCGCTGCCGCTGATCATGTTCTTCCTGCTCGGCTCGGTCTACGGAAACGACCGGATCAAGGCCGAGGGCAACGTGCGAGCCGCCGACTACTTACTAGCCGGGATGCTCGGCTACGGGGCGATCGCGACCGGCTTCGCCGGGCTGTCGATCATGCTGGTGATCCGGCGCGAGTCGGGAATCCTCAAGCGCGTCCGGGCGACGCCGCTGCCGGCCTGGGCTTACGTCGTCGCGCTGCTCTGCACGACGCTGATCGCATTCGCCCTCGAGGCCGTTTGCATGATCGCGATCGGCCGCATCTTCTTCCATACGCACGTCCACAATCTCTTCTCGCTCGCGCTCGCGCTGCTGCTCGGCGCCGCGGCCTTCACGGCGCTCGGGCTCGCGCTGACCGTTCTGATCAAATCTGCGGAGGGCTCGTCGGCGGTCGTGAACGCGATCTACCTGCCGGTCTCGTTCCTCTCCGGGGCGTTCTTCTCGCCCCACTCGTTCCCGGCGGCGCTGAAGGCGATCGCGAACGCACTGCCGCTCGTCTACGTGATCCGGCTCGTCCGCGACATCGCGATCCACAACCAGCAGATCTGGAATCGGCCCGGCGACGTGGCCGTGATCGCGGCCTGGGGACTGGCCGGAGCGATCTTCGCCGCCCGCCGTTTTCGCTGGGAGCCGCAGGAAGGTTAAGTTTCGCGCACGCGGGCAATTACGGGTTTCGATGAGTACTGAGCCTCAGCTCGCGTTCTACCAGCGTCTGCCCGAGCCACCAGGGCTCGAGATCCGGGTCAACTTCGGGATCTTCGCCGGCAGGCCGGCGACCGCGGCTGAGATCGACGAGTTGGCGCAAGCCCTGCTGACCAAGGTGGGCGAGATCTCGATCGTCGCCGAGGAGCGCCACGAGATCGGCGAGGACTCGGAGGCGTCGCTGCACCAGGTGCGAATCGACGTCGACCCGGAGTACATCCCCGACGACGAGCACGAAGCCGACGTGTTGGCGGGCCGGATCGTCGAGGCAGCCGAGTCGTGGGCGCGCGACTGCGTCGCCGACCGGCGCGCCGAGATCAGTGAGCCTTAGGGCTCTGCCGCCTCCTGCTCTGCGAGCCAGGCCTTCGCGACGCGCTGCTGCGCACGCGTAAGCCACGCCTCGGCCACGAGGTCGAAGAGCTCGTCCCGATCGAGCTTCGCAAGGTCGGGGATGCGGACGAGCACTGCGGGGTACCCGTCGAAGTGCGGTGTCGTGAAGTAGACGCCGCGCGTGTCGGAGAGCATCAGCTCTTTCACGCCGAGGTCTTCAACTCGAAACATCAGCACGTCGTCGAGCCGCTCTCCAGTCGTCGGGTCGACGGCGTCTGGACGGCGACTTCGCTGAAGGCAGAAGCGCTTGCCGTGGACGAGATACGACGGGCGGCCGTCGCCGGAGACCTCCTTCGTGGTCTGGGGCAGCGCGAGCGCGAGCTCGTCGAGGTCGGCCATCGTCGCCACGCTATGAGTTTGCACCAGGAGTGTCCGCGCTCCGAAGGAGAGCTCCCGGGCGACTAGCCTGACGGATCACTCGGGGGCCTGGCTCGCCAGCGTCACGGCAACTCGGATTCGGTCGGGTGAACTGTCGGATGCTTCGCGCAGCTCCAGTGCGGTCATTGCTGCGAACGCCGTGCACCAGTCGAGGAGGCGCCCAGCGTCCACGCCGATGGCCGGAGCCAACTGCTCGGCGCGCGCCGCGATTATGTCGACGTCATCCGCCAGCCAGAGGACGAGGTCGATCGCGTCGAATGCCAGGTCGTCGCCGAGGCATGGCGCCGGATCGATCGCCACGAGTCCGCGTTCGTCGCCGCCGTCGAGGATGTTCCTTGGGGTGAGGTCGCCATGTAGGAGGGCCGTCGGCGAGACGTGCTCGATAAGCCGGCTCGCGAGCTGTCGTCCGCGTTCGTACAACTCCGGCGGGACCAGCTCGATCAGCTCTGGGTGGCGCGTGTAGGGCTTTGTTCCGGAGTCGAAGAGGTACGCGATGCGCTCGGCCAGGGTCGGGTAGGAGGGGTCGGGGACTCCGGTCGCATGCAGCGATGTCAGGAGCTCGGGCACGATCTCCAGCCGGGGGTAAGTAGCGGACTCGGCGAGTGAGACTCCCGGTTGGATCGCCTCGAGAAGCAGTGCGCCGACGCTCTCCTCGACGGCGAGGACGGTCGGGGTGTGAACTGTGGCCCAGCTCTGGAGTGTGGACGCCTCGTTCGCCAGCCGTGCGCGGTCCGGACTGATCTTCAGCACCGCCGGACGCCGATCGGCCGTCTGGCAGCGAATGACGACTGACATGCTCCCGCGCGGAATGAGCGGGCCGAAATCAATCTGCCAACGTTCCGCAAGAACGCCCAGAACCGCCGGCAGCTCGTCAAACCAGGCGCCGACCTCGTCTCCGAACCGAGCAGTCAGACGCCGGCGGACTTCATCGCCGATCCTGGGAGAGGGCGAGTGCATCGGGGCGGACCGTAGCGGGGGTGCGATCGGCGATCTCGCGCCCGACCTGACCACCGCTTGCCCCGCTTACCTGCAAATGGGCCGCGTAGTCAGTATTCGGAAGTTCCCCGACGAGGCAGGTTTAGGATCGCCAACGTGAGCGATACCTGCCTTGTGTGCCGCGAAGTCGCGGGTGAGATCGAACTTCCGGACGGCCTTCTCTGAACGACGAGCAAGCGATCGCGTTTCACGTGATGCCTACCGACGAGAACCCTCGGCCGTACCTTGGCCACTGCATGGTCGTCACCGTTAGACACGTTGACCATCTCGGCGACCTCACGGAGGCTGAGGTCGAGTCGGTCGCACGAGCTTCACGCGCCTTGGCGAAGGGCTACAGGGGGAAGGCGCGGAACGCGTCCATGTCGCGGTGATCGGTCTGGGAGGTGAACACTTCCATCAGCATTTGTTCCCACGCTATCCCGGCGTGCCGCCGGGTACCCGATGGACCGCCGTCGATGAGCTTCTCGATGCGCCACACGGGGACGCGGATCAAATCGCGGCGCTCGTCGCGCGTCTCTGCGCTTATCTCTAGTCGGTCCGTTGTCTCAGCCACCGTTCGCGAGAATGCCCTTAGCGAGCACGTGAGGTGGTGAGATGAGCAAGGAGGCTCGCCTCGAAGATGTTGGCTCGGGGCTCGCTCCCGTCAGCCCCGGCTGGTTCGTCGTCAACGTACGCGAGGCAGCATGGGTACGCCACGAGGTCTTCGGGGCCGGCTGTGTCTTCCAGTCGGACGGGCGTGTCTTGCGCGAGCGCCCCGATCTCGACGAGCAGCGCTTCCCGCAACTCGGGGTTACCCTTGCGGTGCTCCAGCCCGGCCGTCCGAGTGGCCTCTACCATGCCGAGTCCGCGCAGGAGGGCTTCCTCGTCCTCGCCGGCGAGTGCCTAGTGCTCATCGAGGGTGAGGAGCGCGCCTTGCAGCAGTGGGACTTCGTCCACTGCCCACCCGGGACGGCTCACACCTTCGTCGGCGCAGGCGACGGCCCTTGCGTCGTACTGATGGTCGGCGCGCGACCGGACGGCAAGACGTTCATGTACCCACGTTCGGCGCTCGCGCTCGCCCGGGGCGCCGGTGTTGAAGAGGAGACTGAATCGCCGATGCAGGCTTACGCGCCTTTCCCACATTGGCGACCCGGCCGGCCAGAGCGTGAAGCCGAGCTTCCCTGGAACCGTTGACGCGAGCAGGCGGGAACCCGGCGTGGGCCAGCGTTCGTGAATTTCCCCGACGCGAATCTGTAGTTCACTCACACACGGTCGATGGGGCATTGGTCGGTAATCGGCTGAAGGGCTTTCCCTTGGGCGAGTGTGCGGGAACGTCCCCTGAGGCGGGTCTAGGGGCGCACCGCGCAAGAGGATCGCCTCGTTCGTCAAGGCGGGCTCGATGCCGATCGCTTGGCAAAGGGCCTGTGTGCTGAGCAAACAGAGCCAGTGTGCTGAGAGTATTAGCCACTTGACTCACAGGGCTCCGTGTCGGCTCTATAGAGACGGCGCGGTTCTAGCCCTTCACCCGACCGATGAAAGGTGCAACGCACAAATGAATCAGAACAAGGCACTCTGGGAGAAGGGCGACTTCACTCGCATTGCCGAGAGCATGCGCGAGAGCGGCGAGACGCTCGTGATGACGTTGGGAATCACCGACGGGCTCGAGGTCCTCGACCTCGGATGCGGCGATGGCACCACCGCCCTGCCGGCAGCGAAGCTAGGCGCGAACGTCCTCGGTGTTGACATCGCCAGCAACCTCGTCGACGCGGGCAACGCACGAGCGCGCAGCCTCGGCCTCACAAACTGCCGATTCCGGGAAGGCGATGCGTCCGACCTGAGCGACATCGACGACAACAGCTTCGAGCTCGTCGTCAGCATCTTCGGCGCGATGTTCGCTCCGAGACCGTTCGACGTGGCAAAGGAGATGGTTCGCGTGACGCGCCCCGGTGGCCGGATCGTCATGGGGAACTGGATCCCCAATGACCCGACGCTCGTCGCCCAGATCCTGAAGATCAGCTCGTCCTACTCACCGCCGCCTCCCGAAGGGTTCGTCAGTCCCATGACATGGGGCGTTGAGGACAACGTGATCGAGCGATTCGCGGCCGCCGGAGTGCCCGAAGAAAAGATCTCGTTCGAGAGGGCCACCTACACGTTCAACTTCGCCGGCGCAGCCTCGGAGCTCGTTGCTGAGTTTAGAGCGTATTACGGACCGACCATGAACGCCTTCGAAGCCGCAGCTGCCAACGGGCGCGAGGCCGAACTGCACGGTGAGCTGGACGCCCTCTTCAACAGCCAAAACACAAGCCCGACCGAGGATGTCACCTCTATTCCCGCAACCTTCCTACGGGTATCGGTCGCGGCGTAAGACGGGTGCCCGGGTGGCAGAGCGCCCCAAGTAACAGGAGAGTCTTTCCGTCCGGTCCCGCCGGAGCACACCTCGTGCGGAACACCAGCGAGTCGACCGCCCGCGTCGCGATGTTCTCCTCGAAGGCAGCGACGGTCGGTGCCGTCGTCTACCCGGACAGCGACATGGTCTGGGTCTGGACAGACGACGAAGCGGTCGACCTCGTCGTCAAACGAAGCAGCGCCGAGGACGACGCAGCGCCGTGGACTACTGGGACGAGCGAGTCCGAGAGGTAACCGCTCGGCTGGGCCAGTGTTTCGGGAATGTCGCCCGAGCCGCTCGAATAGCCTGCTCGGCGTGCGGAGGGTCCTGGTCACGGGGATGTCTGGTACGGGCAAGTCAACCGTGTTGGCCGAGCTTGCACGGCGCGGCTTTCAGGCCGTCGAGACTGACGACGCACCGTGGAGCGAGTGGTCGGAGGCAGACGGCGGATACATCTGGCGGGAGGATCTCGTCGAAGAGCTTCTGTCTCGCGACGACGACGGGACGCTCTACGTCTCCGGAACGGTTTCGAATCAAGGTTGCTTCTATCCGCGCTTCGACGCGGTGGTCCTCTTGAGTGCGCCGGTCGACGTGCTCCTTCGCCGGATCGATGCGCGGACCACGAACGATTACGGCAAGACGGCCGAGGAGCGCGCGCTCATCATGAGTCACGTCGCGGAGGTTGAGCCGTTGCTTCGTGCCACCTGCACACATGAGATCGACGCGACCCAGTCGCTCGATGATGTCGTTGCGCAGCTGGTCGAAATCGCACGCGGCGAGTAGAGGTAAGCGAAGAGGCCGCTCTCGCGGCCTCTTCGTCGTGTCGAGCGACGGCCAACAAACGGCCGAACGATCTACTCGATCGGGATCTCGAACCGAGCGATTATGCCGGGGTCGCCGCCGCTCGCGAGTAGATCGGGATCGGGATCGCGAGTTGCCACCCATGCATATCCGTGTTCGGGATAGGCGACGACGTCCGGGAAGCTCCCGGCACTGATCGCGAGGATCTGAGCGGATTCCTCGGTGGGGTTGCTGAACGTGTGTAGGCCGGCACGTCCCTCGGGGCAGAAGACGAAGTCGCCCGGAGCTAATTCCTCTTTGCCGTGTTGGTTCCGGAAGACGGGACGACCGCTCAGGACGAAGAACATCTCTTCGGCTCCGAAGTGCATATGCATTCGCATCTCAGGCGCGTCGGGGCCCAGCTCGTACAGCGTTGCTCCCATCCTGGCGTCGTCCGGCCGCCAGAAGATTCGATGTCGAGTCCCGGCTTCTTCATTCTCTCCGTCCCATACGTCGGAGAAGAGGTTCTGACGATTCATTCGAGGTACCTCCGAGTCGTAGCGGTGGGCGCCCAGCGTCAGAGGCCGCCTTGAAAGCAGCCTCGGCGCCTGCGCCAATCACGCGCGGCGGCCGCCGCGTCTGACCGCTATCTCGTCGCCGGATCCACGGCGGGATCGTAACGTTCGCCGACTCAGATGCGAACGATCGGGTCGAGCGCATTTCGCTCGGTGCGTCGAGCCAGGCGTCGCGTCCCGGAATGACGGCAGGCCTCAGACCGATGAGGGTCAGCCCCGCCTGGGCCAGTGTGCGGGAATGACGCCCGAGCGCCAACCGATCCGGATTAGCCTGGTCGGATCTTCGAGCGCTTCACCGAGAGTGCCCGCCGGGTAAAGGCTGCTCGCTTGGGCCAGTGATCAGGAATGTCCCTTGGCGAATACGCCGGCCAGCCTGCGCGGCTCAGAAGTGATTCGTGTACGAGAGGAAGCGCCACCCGTCCGGAGTGTCGAGCAGTTGGTAGCTCGTCCAGGTGTCTCGGACCACCTGCCCATCCGCGTCGAGCGCATTCCAGTGCACGGTCGCGAAGACGGAGTGCTCGCCGAGTTGGCGAGTGTCGATCTCGCGCGGCGTCCACTTCTCAGCCTTCGCCGCACGGCGATAGGCGTCGATGGCCGAGGTGAAGTGAGTCCACACGGCGCCGCGGTCCGGCATGTGGATCGCCTCCCCCCTTCGGACCGCAAGGAACGGCCAGTGACAGAGGCCGACCACACCTTTCACATCGCCTTCCGTGTAGCGGCGGGCGTATTCGTCGAAGAACGAATCGACGGTGGCGGGCATGAGAGGACTGTGGCAGCCGTAGCCGCCTCGGTCAATCTCGACTATCGCGCACGAGTCGTCCGTTCGACGGTGGAGGCCTGAGGCGTGTCCGGTCGCCGCAAGAAGCGCCCTGCTGGATGGCTGGACGTGGTAAGCACGCTTGCTTGTTTCTTTCTGAGCCGGGGAGTGGCGGCCTCGTATGGGCGAGCGTTGCTCCTATGTCAATGCTGACTCCGTTTTCAGCGTTGTGTAGACCGTGCGTGCGAGCTGGCGTTTGAGGCAGCGGATCGCCTCGCGGCGGCTCTTGCCCTCGTTCTGCTTGCGTTCGAGATAGGCACGCGCCGGCCCGTAGGTTCTGCCCTGGGTAACGGCGATCCGGTGCAAGGCACAGTTGAGCTGCCGGTTGCCGCCGCGGTCGAGCCGGTGGCGCTGGTGCTTGCCGGAGCTGGCATCGAGCGGGGCGACGCCCGCGTGGCGGGCGAGCTGCGCATCGGAGGCGAAGCGATCGATCGGGCCGATCTCGCAGACCAGCTTCGCACCGCTGATCGGGCCGCAGCCGGCCAGCTCGAGCAGTCGCGGCGCGGTCGTCTGCATCCGCTCCTGCAGCTCCTGGTCGAGCTCGGAGATCGAGCGAGTCAGCTCACGGCAGCGGCCGAGCAGGTCGCGTGCGATCCGCACCTGCGTCGTTTGCTCGCGGCGGGCGAGTTGCCGTCGGAGCCGGTCGAGCCAGACGGTGCGATCGAGCGCGCCAAGCGGCACCTGTACGGACGGGTCGAGCTCGTGCAGGTGCCAGCGCAGCCGCTGCTGGCAGCGCCGCCGTTCCGCGACCAGATCGTCGCGGTGATCGACGAGCAGCTTCAACTCACGCAAGCGGGGTTCCTGCGGCCGAGGCCCGTCGAGGCGCGGTTCGCGCAAGGCGGCGCGGGCGACGGCGAGCGCGTCGAGCCGGTCCGACTTGCCACGCGTCCGGCCGCGGCGACGCTCCGGTCCGGTCAGCCGCGGCGGCACACGCACCAGGCGCTCGCCGGCGACGAGCAGCAGCTGCTCGAGCCGGCGTGTCACATGCCGACAGTCCTCGACCGCCCAGAGCAGCCTCCCGTCAGCGAGCGAGCGCGCCCACCGAACCAGCTCGTCCTCAACCGGGCCGCTTCGCTCAGCAAGCGGGCGGCCGAGCTCGTCGACGGCGACCGCCGTCAGCGAGTGCTTGTGCACGTCCACTCCGATCACGATCATTGAGATCGCCTCCTCCAACGTCGGGGGCGACCGGCGAGCGGACAGACCTCAATCGAGGCAGCAGCCAAGCTCCTATCAGGTCACGCTCGGCGGTCTCGGGAAGGCGGCGGCGACACAACGCTGGCAAGTCAACCTAAGGGGCGACATGCGGGAATAGAGTCAGCCGCCGCCGACCCGAGTCTGCGTCGTCGATCAGACGCCACCACAAACCGAGCCTGACATTGAGTTCGGGAAATGTCACCCGAGGGCTGCCGGCGTGTACTAGCTGAGGTTGGCCGCCAAGTCTTGATACGGAGGGACGAGTTCGTCCCACCGCGCCTCTGTGTCGCCGCGCTCACGACCGGCGATGTGGTCGGCGAGATTTTCGGCATGGATCTGCCACCCGGCCCCGTAGAAGGCGATCTTGTCGAGGGGCATGCCCTGGACCTCGATGACCAGGATGGTCTGATCGCCGTCCGCAGTCAGCGTGGCCTCGAGGCTCTGGTCAAAAGGCGGCACACCCTGACCCTTCCGATAGGACTCGTCCGTTTCCCTGGTCGTCACCAGCAGCCGCCGCGGGGGCTCGCACGCCTCCACGCGCCCGGTGCTCTCGATGTCAGCGGCTTCGATGTACACGCGGAACTCTCCGCCGGGGCAGAGGTCGCCCTCTACCTGGCCGTGCCAGCGGGCCAGGCGAGCGGGATCGGTGATTGCTGCCCACAGGTCGTCGATACCGGTGTCGAAGCGGTCCTCCATTCGCACGATGCCCTTGCCATCTGCTGAGCGCAGGCTGCCCAAGATGCGGTCGGCCCCACGTGCGTTGCTGGTCATCTAGTGCTCCTTCGTTCGCGTTTTCCCCGGGCCACCTCGGTGTGCAGGGCATCCAGCCGCTGCTCCCACAAGCCCCGGTAGCTGCCCAGCCATGCATCGACCTCGGCGAGCGGCTCGGGGCGAAGACCGTAGACCCGCCGCTGCGCCTCCCGGCGGACCTCGACAAGCCCCGCCTCCCGCAGCACCCGCAGGTGCCGCGAGACACCTGGGCGGGCAATTGGCAGCAGCGCCGCCAGCTCACCGGCGCTCGCCGGGCCGTCGGTCAATGCCTCTAGCATCGTGCGCCGGCTTTCGTCCGCCAGTGCCCGCAGGACAGCTTCCATGGCGCCAACGTACCAAGGTGGTTACGTAACTGTCAAGGTACATAAGTCAGTCCTGGCCTGGGCGAGCGTCCTCTCATCTGAGAGGCCCGACCCTCATCAGTGCAGGTGAAACTCGCCCTGGGGCCTGCTTTTTCAACCGCCCACCTGGGGCGGGCCTTCCGATGATCCGTCAGCGATGCGTCAGTTGGTCACGGATAGTTCACCACCGTCACCGGGACGTCCGGGTTCACGATCGTCGACGGACCGCCGGTGTCGTTGACCACGTTGAGGATGCCGCCCAACCCGTGCGATGGGTCGAGGAACACCGTCAGCAGGTTGTGGAGGCTCCCCGATGGCAACGTTGCCGGCACCTCGAAGGCGTGCGCGGCATAGATGTTCACACCCTGGTTGAAGAAGCTGTAGCTCCCCATTCCGTACCCGTGGAAGCTGGTCACGGCGTCACCGACCTTGAAGGCGGCCCAGCCGTCGACGCCCGGCGCCTCCATCCACGCCGCCTGGCTCGGCGGGTCGTAGGGCATCTCGTTCTGGAAGAAGACATCCGTGCCGCCGTTGCCGTTCCAGATCGTCTCGTACTTCTGGTAGTGCTCGACGAAGAGGCCGTACGCGGTCACGTTGTCGCCGTTGACGACAACGCCTGTGTCGGCGGTGTTGCTCGTCCAGCCGACGCCGTTGCCGTGGTCTGCCCGCCAGGCCCAGATGTCGTCGAGAATGACGTTGTTGCTGTTGACGACGAGGCTCGTCGTCGCGCTGCCCGGCTCTGCGCCGCCGATGCGGAAGAACACGTCGCTCAGGGTCGACGGATCGGACGACTCGTTGTCGCTCCGTGCGTGACCGCTTCCGACTTGGAGCAGCACCGGCGAGTTGACAGGCCCCGCGTCGAACATGACTCCTGAGATCATGATTCCCTTCGCTCTCGCGGTGGTCATGGCCGCGTTCCCGTTCGTCGGGATGAGCGTCGGGAAGCCGAGTCCGAGCACGACGGTGTCGGGTCGCGTGACGGAGATGCTCTGATCGAGGTGGTAGATGCCCGGCGTCAGGATCAGGTTCCGGCCGGTTCGGAGCGCCGAGTTGATCGTCGCGGCGGAGTCCGAAGGCTTGGCGATGTAGAACCGGTCAATCGGGATCGAGGTGCCTGGCGTTTCGCCGCCGGCCCAGGTCGTCCCCGATGAGCTGGTCTGCACCGAGGGCACGAAGACATTCTGGTTTCCGACGGAGTCGAGGTACAAGTAAGGCGCTTCGCGCGTGACTGGGCTCGTCGGGAGGGTGGTGTAGGGCCCTCCGCAGGACGTCCGAGCGGGGAAGCACTCGGCGGGCGCACCGACGACACCGGAGAACACCTGGTTCCAGACGCCGTTCGTCCAATCGACGATTGAGCTGTTGCGGACAAGCCACTGCTGCTGCGAGCCGTTGACGATCGTGCCGTTGAACCGCGAATCGGCGATGAAGCCGCCGCTCGCGAAGGACGGCTGTGTGCAGTAGTCCATCAGGGTCGCGAAGCCGTTGACGTCGACGCGACGCATCGGCGCCGCCTGCGACACGGCCCAGAACTCGCCCGTGTAGCAGCCAAAGTTCGGCGTCGTGACGTTGATCGTGAGGTTCGACAAGGAGCGCCAGAAGTTGTTCAGCGCCGTGCAAAAGCTGCCGTCGCACTGGTTGTGGACGTAGACCGATCCGTTGATGACGACGTCACCCGGCGAACGGCCGAGGCCCGCGATCGAGGTGTAGTACCCGACCTGGAAGTTGAGAGGATCGCTGCTGGATCCATACGTGCCGGGCTTGAACAGCAAGGCATAGCGGTCCGTCCCAAACTGGTTCGAGACCTGCTTGCTCGCGATCGTGTCGACGGTCGCCTGAATCTGGCTCGTCGGCATGCTCGGGTCGAAGACGATCACATTCGGTCCGAGGTCCGGTGTAGCGGCCGCAGCTCCGCCGCTAAAGGCGAGCGCAAGCACGAAAGCAGCGGCGACCGAGCCGCACAGAGTCTTAGCCATGCGAAACTCCTCACCTCGACGTTAGGCCCCGGCGGCGCGGTGCCTGGCCGCGACCCATCCTATGCCTAGGCGGGCGCCGACGCTGCAGGTCTAGACGCTCTTGGCGAGCCGGCGGCCCGGCCGGTTTGCCCGCGCGGCCTTCAGCGCGAACCGCACCATCGCTCGCGGCAGCTTCTGGGCTCGACCGAGCGTCGCGTTTAGAGCCTCCACGAACCAGTCGACGTCGGTCTCGGAGAGAACGAGCGGCGGCAGGATCTTGATCACGTTCGAGTCGTGGCCGGCTACCTGGGTCAGGATCTTGTGCTCAGCGAACAGCGGCACGACGACGAGCTGGGCGAACAGACCCGGCTGCACGCGCTCGAGCATGCGCCAGGAGCGGCTGCCGCCGGCGGGCTCCTCGAACTCGATCGCCCAGATCAGGCCGAGACCGCGCACGTCCTTGACGACCTCGTAGCGCTCGACCAGCGGCCGCGTCCGCTCGAGCAGTAGTTCGCCCATACGCGCCGCCCGCTCGGGAAGACCCTGCGCATCGAGCTCATCCAGCGTCGCAAGTCCTGCCGCCATCGCGAGGTCGTTCGGTGCGAACGTCGAGCCGTGCGAAACGGAGTGCTCGAGGGAATCGAAGACGGCGTCGTAGACGGCCGTCGACATCAGTAGCGCGCCTACTGGCACGTAGCCACCCGAGAGCGACTTTGCAACCGTGAGGAGATCCGGCTCGAGGGCCCAGTGATCGAGCGCGAACATGCGGCCGGTTCGCCCGAAGCCGGTCTGAACCTCGTCGACGCAGAAAAGCGTCCCGTAGCGACGGCAGAGCTCTTGCGCGCCCTGGAGGTAGCCATCCGACGGGAACTGCGGCCCATGGCCCTGCACCGGCTCGACGATGAAGACCGCCACGTCCTCGCCGCGAAGCGCCGCCTCCAGCGCGTCGAGATCGTCGAACGGAACCCGTGAGAACCCCGGCAGCAGCGGCCCGAAGCGCCGGGTGAAGGCAGCGTCGCCGGCCGCCGAGAGCGAGCCAAGCGTCAGCCCGTGGAAGCCGTGCTCGCAAGAGACGACCTTCGAGCGCCCCGTCGCCGTGCGGCCAAGCTTCAGCGCCGCCTCGATCGCCTCGGTGCCCGAGCTCGTGAACAGCACGCGTCCAAGAGACGAGGGGGAGCGTTCGAGCAGCGCGCTCGCGAGCAGCCCCGGCAGCGGCGAGACACCCATCTGCACCTTTCCCGGCGTCTCCAGCTCGAGCGCCTCGACGAGGGCTGCCCGGACCCGGGGGTTGTTGCGGCCGACGTTGTACATCCCGAAGCCGCCGAGTAGGTCGAGATAAAGCATGCCGTCCGCGTCGTAGAGGTACGCGCCTTCCGCCCGCGCCCAGCGGCGGTCGAATCCGATCGTCCGCAGCAAGCGCACGAACTGCGGATTGATCGTCCGCGCGTAGAGGTCGAGCTCCTCGCCCCGATGCTCGTCGAGCAGCTCGCGCAGGGTCACGCGCTAAGCGTGAATCCGCTCGCTCGAGGAGCGCAAGCGACCGCCCTCGCGGCCCGCACGCACGGCGAGGATCTCGGCGACGATCGACACGGCGGTCTCAGCAGGCGTCCCGGCCCCGAGATCGAGGCCCGCAGGCCCGTTGAGCCGCCCGAGCTGTTCCTCAGAAATACCCGACTCGAGCAGCTGCGCGCGCCGCCGTTCCTGAGTTCGGCGCGAGCCGAGCGCGCCGACGTAGAAAGCGTCGCTCCCGAGCGCGCCCGCCAGGGCCGGCACGTCCCAGCGATCCTCGTGGGTCAACACGACCACGGCGGTACGGTCGTCGGGTTCGAACCGCTGCATCACCTCCTCGGGCCAGGCGACCAGGAGCTCATCCGCACTCGGAATCCGTTCGGCCGTCGCGAACCGGGCGCGTGCGTCGGCGACGACGGTGCGCCAGCCGAGCCCCTTCGCGGCCCGGCACAGCTCCTCGGCGAGATCGACAGCGCCGAAGATCAGCAGCCGCGGCGGCGGGCCGAGCACCTCCGCGAAGACGCGCTCGCCGTCACGCTCGAGCAGCTGCGTCCGCATCACCTCGTCGTCGTCGGAGACCCACCGCTCGCCGGCGCGTTCGCCGTCAACGACCGTGAAGATCACCTGCGGGATCTCGGGGTCCGGCAGCTCGCCCTCGACACGCGCGACGAAGACGTCGATCTCGCCTCCGCACGGGAGTCCGACCTCCCAGGCGTCCTCGTCGGGGATCCCGTAGGAGAGCAGCTTCGGCCGGCCGCTCTCGAGGACCTCGCGCGCGTGTATTGCCACATCGCTCTCGACGCAGCCGCCGGAGACGGAGCCGGCGAGCTGACCGGCTTCCGAGACCGCCAGCTTCGAGCCGAGCGGCCGAGGCGCCGAGCGCCGGGTCGCGACGACGGTCGCGAGCGCAACGGCCTGTCCGCCGTCGCGCCAGCGTTTGATCGCAGCGAGCGCCTCACCCATCCCTTCAGCGTACCGCCCCGTCGTTTCCGAACCGAACGGGGGAGCCGTCGGGCCAGGCCTACTGGCTCGCGACGTCGCGCCGCAGAAAGACGAGGTACGCGGCGGCGACAGGGATCGAGATGTAGAGCGCGCAGACCCAGAACGCCCGGATCACCGGCACCCAGTCCGCGGGCGTCCGTAGGAAGCCGTGCCAGGCCTCGAACTGTGTCCCCAGCAGGTAGGGGCGGATGCTCTCTGTGCCCGGTAGCACGCCGAGCAGCTGCATCAGCAGCGCGAACATCAGCGAGCCGACGACGGAGGCCGCGCTGTTCCGCGTCACCGTCGAGAGCAGCAGGCCGAAGGCCGCGATCCCGGCGAGCGGCAGGAAGTAGACCGCCAGGCTGGCGATCAACAGCACCAGCCCGTGGCCCGGCGAGACCTTCGTTCCCGAGAGCGAGGTCAGCGGGTGGAAGCCCCAGGCGATGCTGCCGGCGGCGAGCCCGACGAGGCCGAGCGCGAAGACGACCACGAACGTGTAAGTGAGCACCGCGAGCACCTTGCCGGCGAAGACCTGACCGCGGTCGCGGGAGCGAGTGAGGATCGTCTTCAGCGTGTCGTTGTGGCTCTCCGCCGCGACGATGTCCCCCGCGACGAGCGCGGTGATCAGCGGCAGGCCCCAGATCGACATGAAGAAAAGGACGACGAAGGGGGCCGCGAGGCCCGTGTCGCGGATGTACCTGCCGAGCGGAACGTCGTTCGGGCCGCCCGTCTGGAGGACGAGCACGACCACGAAGACGATCGGCACCAGGATCGCGGAGATCAGGCCTAGGTAGGTCCGCTTCTGGGCGAGCAACTTCACGATCTCCCATTCGTAGACCTTGCCCACCGCGGCGATCACGCGATCGCCTCTTCCTTCGCCGCGGCCCGGTCGCCGTTGACCTGCTGCTCGCCCTCGGTCATGCCAAGGAAGAGCTCCTCGAGGCTGGCTGTCTCCGGCACCAGTGCGGTGACGCCGATCCTC
>Ga0307312_10000252_pt1 | contig 23654 bp, 24 predicted proteins | sample ER_DNA_202_FD_194489 | JGI IMG/M metagenome (GOLD analysis project Ga0307312, IMG submission 194489) | Bulk soil microbial communities from the East River watershed near Crested Butte, Colorado, United States - ER_DNA_202 | ecosystem: Environmental > Terrestrial > Soil > Floodplain | place... | reverse complement strand
GTTGAATAGCACGACGTCCTGCGGCACGACGCCGAACTGCTGCCTGACCGTCGCGATCTCGAGCGTCCGCAGATCACGCTCGTCGATCAGCACCCGACCCGCGCCGGGATTGTGCACGCGCTGCAGCAGCCGGAAGATCGTCGACTTGCCGCTGCCTGACGGTCCGACGAGGGCGACCGTCTCGCCGGGATTGACGGTGACGTCGAGATGGTCGAGCGCCGTCTGGTTCTCGCGATATCCGAAGCTCACGTTCTCGAAGCGAATGTGGCCCTGGATCGGCGGACACGGGACCGGGCTGGCGACGTCGGGCGCCTCCTCCTCCGCGTCGAGCACCAGAAACACCGACTCGAGCGCGACGCCGGCCTTGCGTGCCGTCGGGTAGAGATCGACGATCTGCTGGATGGGGGCGAACACGCCGCCGACGTAGCCGAGGAAGGCGAGCAGCGCCCCGACCGTCAGCTCGCCGCGGACGACGAGCAGCCCGCCTAACGTGAGCACGACGACGCGTGCCGCGAGCTCGGCCAGTCCGGCGGCGACCGTGACCCGCGCATCGATGTGCACGCCGCGCTGGATGCTCGCGAATGCCCACCGCATGCGGCGCATCAGCCGGCGCTCCTCGACGTGCTCCATCGCGAACGCACGGACCGTCCCCATCCCGTTCAGCAGTTCCGTGTAGCCGCTCCAGACCCGGATCCAGAATCCGTGCAGCATCCGGTCTCGCTTTGCCTGGACGCGTTTCGCCGCGAAGGCGACGAGCGCCGGCAGCGGCGCCAGACAGAGCACGGCCGCGGTGATCGCTCCGTCGAGGCGGGACATCCCCCATGCCGCGACGCTCACGTATGCGAGTGTGGGAAGCAGTCGGAAGGTGATGTCCGAGAATGCGCGCGCCGTCTGCGGGGCGCTCTCGTCGACGGCGTAGCGCAGACCCCCGGTGCCGATCTCGCCGTGCGTTCGCGACGAGAGGACGCTCAGCTTCGCCGCAACGCGCGAGCGGAGTTGATACTCCATGTTCAGTCGCACGGCGCACGAGGACGTCGTCACCCACGCCGCGCCCAGCAGGCGCCCCGTCAGCACGACCGCGAACAGGGTCACCACCATGACGAGCGCGTGACGAGCGGCGCCGCCGGCCGCACCGGCGAAACCGGCCGCGCCGAGGCGGTCGACGACGAGCTTCAGGAGCAGGGGCTCGTACGCCGAGGCGACCGCAACGGCGAGCGAGAGAAGGAGCGTCAACGCGACGCGGCGCGCGTTAGGCCGCGCGAAGAGGCGGACGCCACGGATGGCGAGCGCGAGTTGCGAACGAATATGCAAGCGGCTTCTGGTCGAAAATGGGCGCGGCGCTGTATCGCGCGGCCGCGCGGCAACCGTGCCGTCGCGTTCCGCGGAGGCTCGCTCCCCGTCAAATGGGTGACGGCTATCCCCGCACGCGAGTCACGGACGCGGCGCCGGGTTCCTTCCCCGCTTTCTTCTGCTAAACTGAGTGGATGATTCGCCTTGTCTGCATCGACGTGGATGGCACGCTTATCGGTTCGTCCGGCACAGTCCTCCCTGTCGTCTGGTCGGCTGCCGAGCGCGCCCGCGCCGCCGGGATCCGCCTTGCCATCTGCACCGGCCGCCCGGGGTTCGGCGACACGCGCGAATACGCACTGCGCCTCGACCCCGATGGCTGGCACGTCTTTCAGAACGGCGCCAGCGTTCTGCATTTCGACAACATCCGGTCGCTGTCGACGTGTTTCCCGCCCGATTCGGTGGCGATGCTCGTCGACCGGGCGCGAAGCTCGGGCCGCATCCTCGAGCTCTACACGGACACCGACTACGCCGTCGAGAGCACGGCGGCGCGGGCACGTGAGCACGCCCGCGTGCTCGGCTTGCCCTTCAAGCCGCGTCCCTTCGAGTCGCTGGGCGGAGGCATCGTGCGGGCACAGTGGCTCATTCCGCACGAGGAGGAGAAGCGCGTCTTCGCCGAGCCCCACCCTGGCCTCGAGCTCTCGTCGTCCGGTACGCCGATCATGCCCGACACGCTCTTCCTCAACATGACCGCGGCGGGAGTGGACAAGGCTCGCGGGGTGCGCGTCGTGGCGGCCGAGCTTGGGTTTCCGCTCGAGAGCGTCATGTTCGTCGGAGACGGGAACAACGACGTCTCCGCCATGCGAGGAGTGGGCTTCCCGGTGGCGATGGCGAACGCCGATCGGTCCGTCCTGGAGCTGGCCCGCCGCGTGGTCCGCCACGTCGACGACGGAGGAGTCGCCGACGCCCTCGACCTCGCCGTCGCGAGCCGAGCCGCTCCGGTCTCACGTTAGGCACGGCCGGAATCCGTGCCCGGCGGCCGGCGTGATCTGCCGCACAATCCGGCGGTCCCACTTGCCATCACGGCCCCGACGGCGTTACATGCCCTCGTGCCACGTTCAATCTGGCTGATCGCCAATCCTGTCTCCGGCGGCGGGCGGGGAGCAAAACTCCTCCCCACCGTTAGGCGCGCGTTCGCCGGCGTCGGCGTCCGCCAGACGCTCGTCACCAACGGCCCTGGCGACGAGACGCGCTGCGTGCAACGCGCACTCGACGGCGGCGCCGACACGATCGCCGTCCTCGGCGGCGACGGCACGTGGAGCAAGGTCACGGGCGCTATTGTCGGCTCGAATGCCGGCGCCCAGTGCCGCGTGGCGCTCCTCGCCGGCGGCACGGGCAACGACTTCGTCGCCTCGATCTCCGCCCCGTCGCGCGCGTGGGTCACGATGGCGCGGCTCGCCGCCGAGGGTCCCGACCAGCCGGTCGATTGCGCGACAGTCGATGGACGGCACGTCCTCAATGTCGCCGGCATGGGGTTCGACGTCTCAGTGATCGAGTCGCTACACGGCGCCACGTTCGGCGGCGCACTGCGATATCGCCTCGCGGCGCTCCAACAGATTTTTCGCTACCGTCCGCTGTCGTGTGATCCCGGAGACGGCGACGGTCCGCGTCCATTGCTCCTGCTCGCGATCGCGAATGGCCGGCGGTTCGGCGGCGGACTCGTCATCGCACCGCAGGCGGATCCGGGCGACGGCCTGCTCGATGTCGTCGCGATCGAGGACGCGAAGGCGATGCGCCGTCTCGCGCTCTTTCGCGCGGTCGGCAACGCACGCCACATGGGAATGATCGAGGTGCACTCACAGCGGGTTCGCGAGCTGACGGTCTACTTCGATTCGCCGCCGGTCTTTCAGACGGATGGTGAGCTGCATCAGGCGCAGTCGGCATCGGTCGACATCGCGTGCGTGCCGGCCGCGCTGCGCGTCGTCACTCCGCCGGCTTCGTCTCTGCTTTTGGCAGCTTCGCCCGCTGCGTCTGCTCGATCTGCTTCACGAGGCGGTTCTCGATCCCCTTCACGTCGAGTGGGCGCAGCATCTCCCTGAGCTCCGGGTCGTCGGCGATCGGATGCCCGAGCCGGCGATAGAGTCCGGTGATCAGCTGCAGCGACTTCGTTACCTCCTGCTCGGTCCACAGACCGACCTGCAGCGCGATCTCTTCTCGCAGCTCGGCGATCGCCGCTTCGCGCTTCTGCGCGAGCAGCACGAAGATCGAGAGGAAGATGGCCTCGAGCGAGACCACCATCGTTAGCAAACCGAAGGGATACGGGTCGAACGGCCGCAGCTTGAGCAGGCCGATGTTCCACGAAATCCAGACCAGGAACCAGACGACGTGGACGACCAGGAACGGCGTCGACGACGCGATGTCGTTCAGCAGTTGGGCGAGTCGCTCGACGGGGCCGCGGTCCCTGGCATGTTGCGCCTTGACCGCGACGAACGCGCGGTTCGCGAGCTTACGCGCGCTGCGTCGGTCCGGGACGACACTGGCCCCGAGCTCGGATGCTTCGCCGTTCGACTGCGGCGTATCGGGCGAGTCTGACTGGTAATCCATGGAGCTCGACGAGGAAGGGTCCGAAGTTGAACCCTCGAGCTCCGACGAAAGCGAGAAGTGTGCCCTATGTCGTGCTCGGCCGTCTCGCGGCCGTGCTCAGCCGGGCGGCGGCGCCGCGACTGGCGTTGTGTCGGGTACCGTGTTCGCGGGCGATTCCTGGGGCACAGCGTCCGCGGGGTCACGTGTGGTCTTCGCGGCCTGCGAGCGTCGCATCGCTTCGGGACTATAGAACACGGCGGCGATCGTGTCACTCGCGCCGACGTTGATCGTGAGTTGTGATGGCAAGAAGGAATCGCCAGCGCCAAGCACGGTCACGAGGTGCTCGCCTGCCTCGACACGGATCATTTGCGGTGTCGATCCCAGCCGCCTGCCGTCGATGAACGCGGGCGCGGTGCCGCCGTTGATCACGACGCGAATCCAGCCGTATTCCATTCGGCTCATCCTGCGCGTGTCGGGCATGCTGGTGCTCAGCACGGTGTCGAACGGCAGCGGAGCGGGTGCGAGGCGCACCGGCAACCGCGCCACACTGTCGTGCGCCGCCTCGGCGCTATCGCTCGCCGCCGTCGCCGCGCTGTCGCTCGACGACGCTGCGTGAGAGCCGTTGTCGCGAAGCGCCGTTGTGTCACTCGACGCGGAATTCGGCTGATCTTTCACACCCGAGATTCCATCGACTGCCTGGAGCATTGGCTTCAACGCGCCCATGATCGGATCGCGCGTCTGCGGGAAGGCAAACGCCGCTCCCGCCGCGCAGGCAAGGATGATCGCGAACAGAGCACCAGCCATGCTGCGCTTCTGGTGGCGCTCGGTGGCCCGTCGATCGAAGCGCGGCCCGCGCCCGGTCGGCGCAGCCGTGGTCGTCGGTCTCTCGCCGGCGAGCGCGTCGACGAATGCGGTGACCGTCGAGAAGCGGAAGTTCGGATCCTTCGCCAAAGCACGGCGTAGCGCTTCGTCCGCCGTTGCCGGCAGTCCGGTGCGCGCGTGCGACAGCGGGGGCATCTCCGCCGACAGGTGCATGCGGAGAAGATCCTGGACGCGCGGCGCCTCGAACGGGCGCTTGCCGGTCAGCATCTCGTAGGCGACGATGCCTAACGAGTACTGGTCCGCGCGGCCGTCGATCTCGTCGCCACGCCACTGCTCGGGCGACATGTACCCCGGCGAGCCGATGATGCCGGTGCCGGTCGTTCCGGCTTCGCTCGCGCTGAGCGCCTTCGCGATACCGAAATCGGCGACCATCGCGTGTCCGGTCTCACTGAGCATGCAGTTCGCCGGCTTGATGTCGCGATGGACGACGCCCTGGCGATGCGCGTGATCGAGTGCCGCGGCCACCTCGCGCAGAAGCTTCACCACGTGCTCCAGCGTGAGCTGTTTGCCGGCGCCTATCAGGTCCTCGAGGCTGCCGCCGCGCACCAGCCGCATCGTGTAGAACGCGACGTTCTGCCGCTGCCCAACGGCGAAGATCGGCACGATGTGCGGATGATCCAGTCGAGCCGCCAGCCTCGCCTCGCGCTCGAACCGGGTATACGCGTCAGGCGCGAGCACCGGATCGAGGGCGAGAACCTTGAGCGCGACGTCACGGTCGAGCGCCACCTCTTTCGCCCGGAAGACGATGCCCATACCGCCGCGTCCGAGCAGCTCGAGCAGCTTGTACGCATCGCCGACGGATTCCTGCAGGCGCACGCGCATGCGCTCCGCCTGCTCCTGTGGCGACACGCCGATGCCGGTTGCCGTCGCCCCGCATTTGGGACAGCTCGGCTCCGCACGCTCGAGCGTCGTCCCGCACGATGCGCAGACGCTGGCGATCGTGTGTGGGGTCGTCACGGCGTCGTAGGAGGGCTTCTGGGGTTCAGACATGGCGTCAGCCGTCAGCCGTGAAGGCGCTTGACGGCCTGGCGTGCTTGCTCCCGCTCGCCCCACGTCGGGAACAGCTCTCGATTCGCGGCGACGCACCGGGAATCGTTCGCGGCGGCGGACGGCGCGCCCATCGGCAGCCAAGCCAGGATGCAGCGTGTGATGGCGGTCGCTTCGTCCGCCGAGATCGCGGCGCTGGATCCGGGCGCGGTGAGCGCCGGCGCGGAAGTCGGGGAAATGAGCGGGCGAAGGGCGTCGTAGGCCACCCGGCGATGGCCGTCAGTACGCGCTTTGGCGGTATTCTGCCGCACGTCACCGCGATACATGGCATGCACCGCAAGCTCGACGTCCTTGACGAGCTTGTCGATGATCGCGTTGAGCTGCTCTTCGCTGCGGGCGGCCATGCGATGAAGGGTGCCGAAGGAGTATGCGGAGAGGTCCTTTACTGACTCCGCGCGCGTGCCCGGCGTCACGCCCAAGGCGCGCGGCTTGAGGCGCAGGTCACAAGCAGCAGCGGCCAGTGCGATTGGCACCGGCCGCTGCTGCTTTGCGCTCTTCACTGCGCCACAACTCCCGAAGTTGCTGCCGGGCTACCTGCTACCGGCTATCGCCTACGCCTGGCTAGTGCTGGACGTCTACTGTGTGACCGACAATCGCGCCGAGCACTGCGCCGGCGGCCGCGCCAACCACGCCACCCTTCACCTTGTCGCGGCTGGTCACGACGCCAATCACCGTGCCTGCGGCTGCACCGATCGCGGCGTCACGTCCGGTGTGGCGGACGGGCTCTCTCGCCGTAACGGTGCCCGAGCTGCGCGTTCCGCTCGAGGTCGACGTCCGACGGACTACTGGTGCCGGAGCTTGGTAGACGGGCTGCGGCTGGTAGTAACCGCCCGCACGCTGCATGGCCTGGTACTGCTGCGGCTGCCCGTAGTACGGTTGGCCGTATAGCCCCTGCTCCATCGGCGACACGAACTGCTGCTGGTACGGATTGACCGTTGAGGCGAGCGCGAGATCCTTGCTCAACGCGTCATCGAGCTTGGCATCGTCGTTCCTGCTGCAGGCCGCGGCGAGTACGATCGCTGGGACCAGAAGAAGCTTCACGTAATTGCGCATTGGAATGACCTCCGGCTGTAATCAGGCGACCGGAAACGTCCGGCCGACGCCACTACTAAGGCACGCGTGGTGCCGCGAGTTGGCATGCCATTGACCGCCCTAATCCACCTAAGCGTCCTCGACAGTTCGCCGTATTGTCTGTAACGCTAGACGGGCTCTGCTATACGTCGCACTTTCGCGGCGGCGTGGCCGATGGCATTGTCATGGCGTCCCCACCAAGGATTCAGCCGTGAAGCCTTCCCTGCTCCAACGCTGCCTGATCGCCTCGATCGTGCTCGCCGCCGCGGCGGCGTCCGCGAGTGCCCAAGCGACACCCGTCCCCGCACCTGCAGGATCGCTCAACGTCGGTGACGTCGCGCCCGATTTCGATCTGCGCGGCGCTACGCGCTACGGACTTCTCGCCACGCCGGCACGACTCGCCGATCACAAGGGCGAGACGGTCGTCATCGCATTCTTCTACAAGGCAAGGACGAAGGGCTGAACGGTACAAATGGAGGCGTACCGTGATCAGTACGCCACGCTCTTCAACAACGGCCGTCACGTCACCGTGATCGGCATCAGCGTCGACCCCGATACCGCGCTCGCAAGCTGGGCGCGCGACGCCGATTTTCCGATTCTCTTCGCGAGCGATCCGGGCGGTGTCGTCGGAAAGCGCTACGGCGCATTCGACGCCAAGAACCAGCTCGACGATCGCTCACTGTTCGTCGTCGGTCCTGACGGCAGGATCGCGCACATCGCGCGACCGTTCCAGCAGATGTCGCCAAAGGCGTACACTGACCTCGCCGCGGCGGTCGACAAGCTCGCGCCGATCCCCGCGGACTCGGCGAAGTAACTGGCACCGCTCGGTCGTCGAGCGTGTTTGTTCTACGAGGCGCGTCGCTGCGGCGGCGCGTCTCGTTCGCGTCGGGCCCACTTCCTGCCCGCTCCGCGCCCATACACCTTTCGCGCATTCGCCGGCGCACCGCCGGCGACGAGCAAGGAGAGTCATGACCGACGCCCCATTCACGATCGGCATCATCCAGGATGCGGCGAGCAGCGACATGGCCGCGAATCTGGAGCGTTCCGTCGGGCAGATTCGCGAAGCGGCACGCCGCGGCTCGCAGATCATCTGCCTGAAGGAGCTTTTCAACGCGCCGTACTTCTGCAAGTCGCAGCAGTCCGATCGTTTCGACTACGCCGAGGCGATCCCGGGGCCGACGACCGACGCGATGCAGAAGCTCGCCAAGGAGCTGAAGGTCGTGATCATCGTGCCGATCTTCGAGCGTCAGGCAGCGGGCGTCTATCGCAACTCGGCGGCGATCGTCGACGCCGACGGCGCGCTGCTCGGCGTCTACCGGAAGATGCACATTCCGGACGATCCGCTGTTCAACGAGAAGTACTATTTCACGCCCGGCGATGCCTTCCTGCACGACGACCGGATCGATCGCATCGGAAAGCTGGCGAAGCAGGCGAGCGGCTTTCACGTCTGGAAGACTCGCTACGCCAACGTCGGTGTGCTGATCTGCTGGGACCAGTGGTATCCGGAAGCGGCCCGCATCACGAGCCTGCTCGGCGCGGACATCCTCTTCTACCCGACGGCGATCGGCTGGCACCCGGCCGAGAAGGCGGAGTGGGGTGAGGCGCAGGTCGAGGCGTGGCGGACGATGCAGCGCGCGCACGCGATCGCCAATGGGATCTTCGTCGCGTCGCCTAACCGCGTCGGCCACGAGGACGAGCCGAACACGAACGGCATCACGTTCTTCGGGCACTCGTTCATCAGCGATCCGTTCGGTCGACTGCTCGCCGAAGCCGGCACCGAGGAGGCGATCCTCACCGCGACGTGTGACCCGAAGCTGATGGAGACGATTCGTCGCAACTGGCCCTTCCTGCGCGACCGTCGGGTGGACGCGTACGCGCCGATCCTCAGCCGATATCTGGGCGCTGCGTGAGCATAGACCCGCCGTTCAGCGGGCGCATGCCCGCCGAATGGTGGGCGCACGCGGCGACCTGGATCGCCTGGCCGCACCACGAGCCCGACTGGCCCGGTAAGCTGGGGTCCATTCCGTGGGTCTACGCCGAGATCGTGCGCGTGCTCCACGCGCACGATCGGGTCGAGATCCTCTGCCACTCCGAGGAGGTGCGCGAGGCGGCGCGCGGCCATCTCGCCGCGCACGGCGTGACGCCCGACCGCGTTCGACTCCACGTCGTGCCTAACGACCGGATCTGGCTGCGCGATTCGGCGCCGACCGGGATTCTCTCCGACGATGGGCGCGTGGTGCTCGTCAACTGGCGCTTCAATGCGTGGGCGAAGTACGACAACTATGAGCGCGACGCGGAGATCGGGCGCGCAATCGCGCGCATCACCGGGCACCCGCGGATCGAGCCGGCGCGGCCCGACAACGGCGAGCGGGTGGTGCTGGAGGGCGGCGCGATCGAGACGAACGGCGAGGGCGTCCTGCTCGTCACCGAGGAGTGCCTGCTCTCCGATGTGCAGGCGCGCAATCCCGGCCTCACGCGGGAAGGCTACGAGCAGGTCTTCCGCGACTATCTCGGCATCCGCGAGACGATCTGGCTCGGGGAGGGTTGCGTCGGCGACGATACGCACGGTCACGTCGACGACATCGCGCGCTTCGTCGCGCCCGACATCATGGTGCTTGCCTATGAGGAGGATCCCGCCGACGAGAACCATCGTCGCTCGGCCGACAACCTGCGGCGGCTGGAGCTCGCCGGCGCCGGCGACGGGGCGTTCAAGGTCGTGAAGCTTCCCTATCCGCGCGCCGTTGTCATGAACGGGGAGCGGCTGCCGGCGAGCTACGCGAATTTCTACATCGCGAACGGCGTCATCCTCGTTCCCACGTTCAACGATCGCAATGATCGTGTTGCGCTCAACGAGATCGCGCGCGTGATGCCCGACCGCGCCGTCGTCGGCATCCACGCCGTCGACCTCGTGTGGGGGCTCGGCACCCTCCACTGTCTCACGCAGCAGGAGCCCGCGACGGCCGGCCGTTAGGCACCCCTCCAAAAAGGGCATTGTGATATTAATCACAATTGCCAATGTGCCTTACGTTACCACCCTCCCGGTCAACCCGTCTCTAAAACGAGCCGGGCAACCGGATCCGACCATGATGGTCGAAAGTTCCCCCCACGTGAACAGGAGATTTCAATCATGAAGCGCACCATTTTCGGTGTCGTCGCGGTTGCCACACTCATGCTCGTCCCGGCGGTCAGTCACGCTCAGCGTGGCCGCGCGGCCAAGCCGTTTACCTTCTCGGTCGGCGCCGGTCTGACGATGCCGACGGGTACCACGGCTGACGCCTCGGGCATGGGCCTCAACCTGCAAGGCGCAGTGTCGCACAAGCTCGGAACGTCGCCGGCATGGCTGCGTGGCGAGCTGTCCTACAACCGTCTCGGCAACAAGAACGACCAGGGCATCAGCGGCCACCAGAGCGAGATCGGTGGCATCGTGAACCTCGGTTACTCGTTCCCGACGACCGGCAGCATCCGCCCGTATGTCATCGGCGGCCTCGGTGTGTATGCACAGAAGTACACCCTCGAGGACAGCGGTGCGTCACTGTCGATCAGTGAGACCGACATCGGCTTCAACGGTGGCATGGGCGTCCGTTTCAAGATGGGCACGCACATGGCGTCGGTCGAAGCGCGCTATCATAACGTCGCCGGTGGCGACAAGTTCGGCAACGAGAAGTCGAGCTTCGTCCCGGTCACGTTTGGTTGGGAGTTCTAAGAACGTCGTCAGTGAAGTAGAAGGGTCGGCTCCTTACGGAGCCGGCCCTTTTGCTTTTAATGCTTCGAGGTTGGCACCGATGAGTGACCGCGCGTGTTGATCGCATTGAACGGCTGCATGAGAAGCCGCGTCGACTCGAACCGACCGAGGGCCCGATGACCATCGAGGCGCCGTACACCGTCGTCTTCGACGGGCAGTGCAAGGTCTGCGGCCGGATCGTTCGCGTGCTCGGGAAGTGGGATCGCAACCGCGACCTCGAGATCGTCTCGTCGCAGACTCCCGGTGTGCAGGCGCGCTTTCCCTGGATTCCGCCGCGTGCCTACGTCGACTCACTGCAGCTGGTAGGGCCGGGCAGACGGACGTGGCAGGGCGCGGCAGCTATTGAGCAGCTGCTCGACGTGCTGCCGAAGGGAAAGCTGCTGTCGTGGATCTTCTCGATTCCCTTCATGCGCGGGCTGGCCGACCGATTCTATCGCTGGTTCGCCCGCAACCGGTACCAGCTGGGCTGCGGCGACCACTGCCAGTCACGCCCGCTGGACGTCGAGCACGGCGACGAGGAAAGGTAGGCGTCCGAGGCGTTAGGTGCAGTGGGCTGATGAGTGACCTGCGAGGTACTTGTCGAGTCCTTCGCTTGATGAGACGCACCCGACGCAACCACGAACGCGCGCCGCTGGTACTCAGCGGCGCTGCACTGCTGCTCTTCCTCTGCACTCTTCTCGTCTCCTGCTCGCGATCCGAGGCGCCATTCGTCATCGGCGCCGCAGGGCCGTGGAAGGAGGCGTACGGAGCGATGAACAAGCTCGGTATCGAGCTCGCGACGTCCGAGATCAACAGCAGGGGCGGCATTAAAGGCCGGCCGCTTCAAGTCGTGATGCAGGACGACGAGGGCAAGGGTGAGCGCGCGGCCGAGATCGCCGCCGAGTTCGTGAACACGCCTGAAGTGGTGGCGGTAGTCGGCCACGTGACGTCGGGCGCGATGGTCGCCGCATCGCTCGTCTACGACGGCTCGCTGGCCGCCGTCGCGACAACGGCGACGTCGCCGGAGCTCACCGGCATCTCTCCCTGGGTATTCCGCGTCATCTCCAGCGACTCGGCGAACGGAATCGCGCTCGCCAGGTTCGCGAGCCAACTCGGCCATCGCCGCGCGGCGATCCTCTACGAGAACGACAGCTACGGGCGCGGCCTCGCCGGTTCGTTCCAGCGCAACTTCGCCGGAGAAGTCGTGACGATCGACCCGATCCCCAACGGCGCTTCAGATCTGGAGCCGTTCGTGAGCTATTACGTGCGCCAGAAAGTCGACATCGTGTTCAGTGCCGGCACTGACGTGTCGGGCGTCGCGCTGCTTCGTGAGGCACGACGCCAGAATTATCACACCACGTTCCTCGGTGGCGACGGCTGGACTGGCATCACGAGCGACACGGCGGCGGCGGAAGGAGTCTACGTCGGCGCGCCGTTCACCTCCGAGGATCAACGCCCCGAAGCGCAGCGTTTCGTGCGCGCGTTTCGCCAGAAGTATGGCCAGTTTCCCGATGGAAACGCTGCACTCGCCTACGACGCGACGATGCTCGTAGCGGAAGCCATCCGTAGCGTCGGCCCGGACCGGCGCGCGATTCGTGACTACCTCTCCGGCCTCGACGAGCGAACGGCGTTCCATGGCGTCACGGGAATGATCCGCTTTCAGCCCGACGGGGATCCGGTCGGCAAGAGCTTCGTCATGACGCGTGTCGTCCAGGGTTCGCTCGTCGTCGCGGACGTCCAATGAAGTCCCCGACCCGACTTGCGAGCCTCGCGACCGGAGGCTGGTCGGTCATGCGTAACCCGTTCGAGTCGATCCGCGGCATTCTCCATCTCGGCTTCGGTAGCGTCGTCGTCCTCCTCTGCGTCGCCGGCGCGTTAGGCTGGGTCGCGCTCCGCTCGATGTCGCGCGAGGTGACGCAGAGCTTCGCCTTCGTTCAGGAGCAGTCACAGCTCTCGTCGCGCCTCTCGGCGGACGTCGCCCAGCAGTTGCAGGCGGCGACCTCTTACCTCGACACGAAGGATTCGGCGAGCCTCGCCGACTTTCGCACGCTCGGATGGGACGCACACGACACGCAGCGCCGCATGAACGCCCGCCGCGGTCAGTCCGCGCAGGAGGTCGCGCTGACGGCGTCGATCGACGATCGCCTGTCGGACGTCGAGACGCACTTTGCGCGCGCCCACCGGTTGGCCGATCTCGGACGGCTTGACGAGGCACGCGTCGCCGCCCGACATGTGCGCCCGATCGCGACGAATCTGCTCAACGACATCGATCGGCTGGGCGAGGTGAAGGCGCGCAAGGTGAACGACGCGTCGCGGAAGCTCGCCGGCTACGCGACGAAGCGCAGCCTGTGGCTGGTGGCTCTCATCGGGCTCGCCCTCCTCGTCGCCGCGGAGGTCGTGTTGCGTACCGTGCGTTCGGTCTCGAGTCCGCTGACCGACCTCGTGAAACACGCGCTCGCCTTCAGCGACGGAAACCTCACGGTGCGCACGACGCGAGAGATGCCGCGGGAGTTCGAGATTCTCGCGCAGGCGCTCAACCACACCGGCGAATCGCTGTCCAAGATCGTATCCGTCGTCGCATCGACGTCGGACATCGTCGCGCAGTCGGCACACGATCTGGCGTCCGTCGCGCAGCAGTTGTCGCAGTCCGCCGGCCAGACGTCGTCGTCGATGAACGACGTCTCCGGCGGCGCCGAGCACCAGGTGCACGAGCTGCGACAGATCAACGACGCGCTGCGCGACATCCGCACGAAGGCGGACGGTGTGCTGTTCGGTGCCGCGCAGGTGAACAGCCTCGCCGCGGCAATCGAGGAGACCGCATCGACGCGGCGCCAGGAGTTGGGCCGCACGCTCGGCATTCTCACCGACGTGAAGGGCACGGTGGAGCAGGCGGCGCATGAGGTCGGCATTCTCAACGACACCGCGGCTGACATCAATCGTTTCGTCGCCACGGTGAGCCGCATCGCCGAGCAGACCAACCTTCTTGCGCTCAACGCCGCGATCGAGGCCGCGCGCGCCGGTCACGCCGGCCGTGGCTTCGCCGTCGTCGCCGACGAGGTGCGCAAGCTGGCCGAACAGGCGCAAGGGGCGGCCGACGAAATCGTCATCATGACGGGCAAGGTCACCGACCGCGTGACGAAGACGACGCGCGCCATGGTGGCGAGCGCGACTCGCGTCGGAGAGATCGAGCGCATCTCCAAGGACATCGATGACGCGCTGTCGACGATCGGCGACGCGGCCGAGGAGACGCGCCACGCGGCGAGCGGCGTGGCCCACGCCGCCGAAGCGAACGTCTCGGTGGTCTCGACGGTCGCCGAGAGCATCACGTCGATCGCCCGCGCAGCCGAGGGCCACGCCGCCGCCGCTCAGGAAGTCAGCGCGGCGACCGAGGAGCAGAGCGCGGCCTGCCAGCAGATGGAGGCCGCATCGGCGGAGCTGCTCGAGGGGTCGTCGTTGCTGCGGGAGCTGGTGAAGGGACTGCGCGTCGGGGAGTCGACTGCGGCGATCGACGTGCCCGATCGCGTGCTCGCGGCGCGAGAGCTCGAGGCGCGGAGAGAGATGGTGTCCTAACGCCCTGATATTTCTGCGCCGGCCCCCGTCCTGCGGTCAGGACAGGGGCCGGTTATGTTTCGAGCCCGGGCGAGCAATGACTGAATCCTCCACATCCACCTCGGCACCTGCGCGTCCACGCGCCGTCCTCTTGCTCAGCGGGGGACTCGACTCCTCAACGCTGCTCGCCCTGGCGATTCGCGATGGCTTCGAGGTGTACGCGATGAGCTTTCGGTATGGACAGCGCCACGCGCACGAGATCGCGGCAGCGAAGCGCATCGCAGAGTCGTACGGCGTTGCCGCGCACGTGATCGTCGACATCGATCTCCGGATCTTTGGAGGCTCGGCGCTGACAGCGGATATCGCCGTGCCGAAGGATCGGATGACGGCCGACTTGTCGAGCGGGATTCCGATCACGTACGTACCGGCGCGCAACACCATCTTTCTCTCCTACGCACTCGCCTGGGCCGAAGTCCTCGGCGCGCGCGACATCTTCATCGGCGTCAACGCGGTCGATTATTCGGGCTATCCGGATTGCCGGCCCGAATACGTGTCCGCCTACGAACGTCTGGCCAATCTGGCGACGAAGGCGGCCGTCGAAGAGCTCAGCCGGATCCGCATCCGCGCTCCACTGCTCGACCTCACGAAGGCCGAGATCATAACGCTCGGTGCGTCGCTCGATGTCGATTACGGGATGACGATGAGCTGCTACGACCCGACTGCCGACGGCGTCGCCTGCGGGCGCTGCGATTCGTGCCAGCTGCGCCTGAAGGGCTTCGCCGATGCCGGCCGCCGCGACCCTGCTCGCTACGTGGGAGTCGAGGCACGGTGAGCTACACGGTCAAGGAGATCTTCTACACCCTGCAGGGCGAGGGCGCCAATGCGGGACGCGCCGCTGTCTTCCTGCGCTTCTCCGGTTGCAACCTCTGGTCGGGGCGCGAGGAGGATCGTGATACGGCAACGTGCACGTTCTGCGACACCGACTTCGTCGGCACGGGACCTGACGGCGGAAAATTCTCCGATGCCGCGGCGCTCGCGCGTGCCGTCGTCGCACGCTGGCCGTGGGGCCGAATGCGCGGCGCGCGTCCGCTAGTCGTCTGCACGGGGGGCGAGCCGCTATTGCAGCTCGACGACGAGCTCGTGGCCGCGCTGCACGACGCCGGCTTCGAGATCGCGATCGAAACGAACGGCACGCAACAGGCGCCGCGCGGCATCGACTGGATCTGCGTCAGCCCGAAGGCGGACGCGCCGCTCGCCCTGACGGCCGGCAACGAGTTGAAGCTCGTCTTCCCGCAGTCGGCCGCGATGCCCGACCGCTTCGAGCAACTCGACTTCCGGTACTTCTTTCTGCAGCCGATGGACGGCCCGGAGCGGGAGCAGAACACGCAGCTCGCGGTCGAATACTGCCTGGCCCACCCGCGCTGGCGTCTGAGCATGCAGACGCACAAGCTGCTCGGCCTCCGGTAGCCGTTTGGCTAGGGCTGGCAGCAACGACAGCGAAACAAATCAACAACGACAGCGGAACAATCAACAACGGCAGCGGAACAATCAACAACGACAGCGAAACAAATCAACGCGGATGAACCGGATTAGCCGAGTCAGTCGGATAGGCGTCAAAGTTCTCTTTTGAAGAACGACGTCAGCGCAGCTGACGATAGCTGCCTTGTGAAGCTGCCTTGTGAAGCTGGCTTGTGAAGCTGCCTTGTGAGGCTGCCTTTGTAAGCTTCCTTGCAGCTTTACACGGCTTTTTACTGACGCCCATTCGACTGATTTCGCTCATCCGTTCAATCCGCGTCGATTTGTTTCGCTTTTTCGTTGAGGCAGCCCGAGGTCTTTTGGCCGCCGAACCAGAAAACGGCGCTCCGATCGGGGTCCGCCAAGCATGTCGGTGTGACGCAGCTCACATGCCGCTCGCCGACTCCCCGTTATAGTTGCGGCTGCTAGCGGCAGGAGTCTTGCCTTCGACATGCATATGCGACTCTTATTCGTCGGCTTACTGGCCTTGGGAGTTGGGGCGTCTATTGCCCCAGGAGCGTTGGCGGCCCAGAGCATTGATGGGCTGCCCGATAGCTCGCTTCTTGTCGTGCCCGTGCTCCCCTACGTACCGCAGGCCGCGCCGGCCAGTCGCCTTGCCCGCATCGACTCGCTGGTCGCCCTGGCGCGTGCCCAGCTCGGACGCCGCTATCGGCGCGGGGCTGAGTCGCCCACGATCGGTTTCGACTGTAGCGGGCTCGTCCAGTACGTCATGCGTGCGCTGGACGTGACAGTGCCACGAACGGCACGTGACCAGGCCCGCGTCGGACTGGAGTTGGCGCGCGACACGGCGCAGCTGCGGCCGGGCGACCTGCTCACCTTCGGCAGCGCGAAGCGGGTCTCGCACATCGGGATCTACGTCGGTAACGGCCGGTTCGTGCATGCGAGCACGGGCGCGGGCCGTGTCGTCGAGCGACAGCTGCTTCGCGCGCCGGCCAAAGGCATCAAGCCGTGGATTGGCGTCAGGCGTCTGATCGACGACAGCGGCTTGCCGAGCGGCCTCGCGTTAGGCCGCGAGAAGACGCCGCCCAGGTCGACCGCCGCCGCCGGCGGCGGCTGAGCTCATCGCCGGCTCGGCGCTCAGCGCCGCCGGACGGTCCCATCGCGCGAGATCCGCGCGCCGGTCTTCGGAAAATCCAGTTTCGACAGCGAATCGGCGATTCGTAGCGCCCGTCGCCCACGATCGGCCGACATGCGTCCCGGTGCGCGCTGCACGGTCGGTCGCATCACCGCATCGTGTACACCTCCCATCCCGTCGACGGTCGCGCAGGCCACTGCGCCTCGGCGCATCGGCTCGAGGTGCGAGAAGGGACCGTAGGTGATCAGATTGCCGAGCGAATAGAGTACGAGCGCGCGGTCCCGCCATTCCACGGCCCGTACGACGTGCGGCCCGTGGCCGATGACGAGCTGCGCTCCCGCGTCGGTGGAGGTACGCGCGAAGGCAACGGGATTTCCCCGACTGCCGTTCATGAAGGTCTCGGTCGAGTCGCGCGTGCGCTGTGCCTTCACGCCTTCGGCACCGAGGTGCATCGTGACCACGACGCGCCGATACGACGCCGCGGCCCGCGCGACGTGCCGCTTGACCGCTGCGAGGTCGCGAACGTCGGTCAGCTCAGTTGACGTCGAGAAGCCGAGGAAGGCCATGGTGTCGCCGGCCGGCGTGGCGACGGCGGTGGCGAGGGTGTCGATACCGGTCACTACCACCCCGGCGTCGCGCAGCGCCCGCACAGTCTCGGTGAGACCCTCCGCGCCCGCGTCGCGGGCGTGGTTGTTGGCGAGGTTCGCGACGACTACTGCTGTCGGATTGACTCGCCTGATCGCTTCGGCCGCCGCGAGCGGCATGCGCAGCGCGTAGCAGCCAGATGTCGACTTCGCGCACTTGTCGACTGACGTCGCGCCTTCTCCCACCGCGCCCTCGACGTTGAGGAGCACCACCTCGGCGTCTTCGACGAGGGGGCGGAGTGGAATGAGCAGCGAATCCGGCGAGGGCAGCGCGGCGAAGGGACGCTTCATCCGCTTCGAAGCACGAACCGCCCACGACGTATCGAGGTTCGTGCCGAGCGTAACGTCGCCGCCGGCGCAGAGGCGAACGAGCGCAGCGGCCCGACGCTCGCGGTCCCGCTCGCGTTCGCGTTCACGTTCCCGCTCATTTTCGCGTTCACGGGCAATCGAGTCCGCGGCATCGCGGGCCGCGCGCAATGCGCGCTCGACGGAATCGCGCTGAGCGGCTGCGGTGTCGGTGCGCGGAACCGGAGCGGGTGCGGGCTGTGGAGCGCACGCCGCGAGGAGCACGGCCAGGGCGACGGCGACGCGCCAACCCCGGGCGAGCGCGAAGCGCCGGCCGGCGCGAACTAACGGCACGCTGTCCAAGGGCCGTTGCCGGCGCGCAGCAACGGGTCGCGCGCCTCCGCCTGACGGCCGAGTCGCAGCAGTGTGCAGCCGAGATAGCCCTGCGCCAGACGGTCGGTCGGGTCGCGCGCGACCGCGCGGCGGTAGAATCGTTCGGCGACGTCAAAGCGACCCGTCACGAACATCAGCGATCCCATCTCGCGCATCGCCGCCGCGCTCGTCGGATCGAGCTGGATCGCCGCCTCGAGCTCGCGTTTGGCAACGTCGTATTGCCGGTTCTCGCGCGCGATGCGTCCCAGGTAGACGCGCGGCACGGGAAGCTGGGGATAATTGTTTTCGAGCCGCGTGAAGATCGCCTGCGCCGCCGCACGATTGCCGTGTTCGTACAGTCGAACGGCTCGTCTGGTCGCTCCGCGTGGGCCGAAGTAGCTGCTCACCGCGACACCCGCAAGGATGAGGAGCAACACCAATGCTGCGGCTGCGGCCATGCCCCAGATCTTTGCACGTGTGCCCATCCTCGTGCGGGCCGCGCGGACCAGTCCACTCAGCCGCGCCTCCTCCAGCGGAACGACACTCGGCAGCGTCGGCGCCGAGCTGGCGGCGATGCGCGGCAGCTCGCCGCCTCGAGCGAGCGTTCGCAGCGCCTCTTCGCCGCTCCGACGCTGCTCGGGAGTCAGGGGCACGGCGTCGAGCGCGGCGACCATGTCGCCTGTCGATGCATAGCGTTCTTCAGGCTTCTTGGCGAGCGCGCGGCGGATGACGGCCGCGAGCTCGGCGGGGATGCCGCCACGCATCGCGTTGATGTCCGGCGGCGGCGTGAAGAAATGGTGCTGCATCACGCCCGGCAGCGACTCGGCGTCGAAGGGCACCGTACCCGTGAGCATCTGGAAGCCTACAGCCGCCAGCGAGTACTGGTCGCTTTGCGGTCCGAGCGGCCGGCCCGCGCACTGCTCCGGGCTCATGTAGTGCGGCGTGCCGACGATCATTCCACTCTGTGTGAGCGACGCGTCGGCCATTGCGCGGGCAATGCCGAAGTCGGTCACGAGCACCCGGCCGTCGAGGTCGACGAGGATGTTCCCGCCCTTGATGTCGCGATGGACGATGCCGCGGTCGTGCGCAGCCGCAAGCCCCGCAGCCGCCCCGCGCATGATCGCGACGACGACCGGCACCGGGAGTGCACCCTGGAGGCGCACGATGTCGTCGAGCGAGCGGCCCTCGACGAGCTTCATCGCGATGAAAAGCAACCCCTCGGCGTCGCCGACGCGGTAGATCGGGATGACGTTCGGATGGTCGAGCGACGCCGTCATGCGGGCCTCGCGTTTGAACCGCTCCGCGCTCTGCGGCGTGAGTGCGAGCTGTGGCGGCATTACCTTCAGGGCGACCGGCCGCTGCAGTTCCCGCTCGACCGCGCGCAGGACGACCGCCATGCCGCCACGCCCGAGCTCGCGCTCCACGATGTAGTCGGCGGCGAGCAGCTCGCGCGCCTGCTCGAGCAATCCGTCACCGGCGCGCGCGTTGTCGGTCACGCCGGCGCGCGACTCCCCCGACACATCGGCTCCGCAATTCGAGCAGAAACGCGTGTCGTCTCCGACGACAGTGCCGCAGCGGAAGCATTTCATCCGATTATGACGACCATCGTGCGAGGGCGTGACGTGGATCACAACGATTTGGGGTACTCGACTTATTTTTGCTGATTACACCATATCGGCAGACTTTCTGCAATGATAGCTCTCGAAGCGACGCGCCGCGGATTCGAGAATTAGTAGCAGGCTGCGCATTACCAGCGATCAAGAGATATGCTGTTCAAGGACTCGAGAGGCGTGGAGTGGCTCGTGACGGAGATAACGGATCCAGCGTTGCGCTCGATACCGACGGAGCGCCTGCGGATGCCCGAATTCCAGGGTGGGTGGCTCCTCTTTCAAAGTGACAACACCAGGAAGCGCCTCGCTCCCTTCCCTGACGACTGGCGGTCGATGCCGCCCGCGGAGCTGGAGCGACTGTGCGCCAAGGCCAGGATCGCGCACGCGTTCAACCGTCCGCAGCTCACTGGCGAGTTCCCGAAGTTCGAGGACCGCTGAGCTCCGCCACCGTCAGGTGCCGGTCCGGATCAGCCGCGAGAACGCGGCACTATCGGCATAGCGCAGCGCGCGCTCGTTGATCTTCGCCCGCGCGCGTAGCGTCTCGAAGGGGACGGTCGTGTCGAGCAATCCCACCTTGTAGGCCAGCTCGTCGGCGTACGCCGGCAGCAGCACCTTGAAGCTCGGTGGCACTCGCTTCGGCGAGATCTCGTTGACATGGCGCACGATGTTCGTCGTGCACGTGCTGGTCAGCGTGTTGTAGAACTCCGGGTGCTGGGCCAGCTCATTCGCCCGCCCGAGCATCGAAACGAAAAGCGCGCGCGCCTTCTCCGGCGTGGCCAACGTGCGATAGAGGTACACGCTGTCGCGCCGGTAGTTCGAGCGCAGCTTGATGAGGTCGCGTTCGTCCCCGACGACGTATGTCAGCTCGTAGGTGCGTAACGCGCCCTTCAGCGCCGAGAAGTGCTCGCCCATCTCCTTTCTGATTTCGACGGATATGGCGACGTACTGCCCGTCGTCGAAGCCGAAGCTGATGAAGGTGTGCGCGGGCCCCTTCGTCCCGCTGAAGGGCTCGACGATGAACCACACCGATTCGAGCCGCCGAAGGTTATACGCCCGGTCATCGTACGCAACGTCATAGTCGGTCGTCGTGCGATATCGGATGTCGCGCACATTGTGCACGCGCACGCTGTCGCCGGAGAAGGTGGCAACGGGCAGCTCACGCTGATCGGGCGACCACTCGCGATTGTTGGACGGATGGCGCGAGAGTAGCACGAGGGCGAGAACCAGCGTGGCCAGTCCAATGGCGGCGAGCGTGGCGCGAAGGGCAGTGCGAGCGATGGATGCGGGCACTGTGTGGCCTAACGTCCCCGCTCGAAGCGCGTCCGCATCTCCGCGGAGCTGAGGACCCGCTGTCCCGGCCTCTTGTCCTTGGCCGACGCCACGAGCGCCGAGGCAACGGAACGGGCGTGGATCGGCTTGAGACCTCCCGGCATGAGGAATCCCAGGCGCTGCGCGATGCGCTCGCCGAGCCTGAACTCGGCCCGATCTCCGAGCAGCATCGATGGGCGCGCGATCGTCACGCTCGGATAGGGCAGAGCGCGGATGTCCCGTTCCGTCTCGCCCTTGACGCGGTTGTAGAAGAACCGCGACGCCGCATCCGCTCCGAGGGCGCTCACGAGCAGGTATTGTGACGCTCCCGCGGCAACTCCAAGGCGCGCCATCGCAAGTGGATAGTCGTGGTCCACCTCGCGGAAGCGGGCCTTCGAACCTGCCTGCTTCATAGTCGTGCCGAGTGCGCAGATCACGTCGTCGACCTTGAACAACGAGTGGTGGGCGTCCAGCCGCGTGAAGTCGACGACGCGCCAGTCGAGGCGGCGCGACGAGATATCGTCTCCGTGCGCGCGACGAGCGATGACGACGATGCGCGTGAACGACGGATCGTCGATCATCAGTCTCAGGCACTCGCGGCCGACGAGACCTGTCGCGCCGGCGAGAAGGGCGGTTGGCATTGCGTGTGGTTCAGGGGTCGTCAGGTGTCGCTCGGCGAAGCCGACTGCGCGATGGTCGCGTCCGCGACCACACCCGTACCATCGCGGTAGCCCACCCTCGTATGGCTACCGTCGCAGAACGGTGCGTTGGCCGTCGCGCCGCACCGGCAGAGCGCGAACCGGTATCCCTGGAGGATGACGCCCCCGTCCTCGCGCTCGACCCGCGCCTCACCGCGGACGTAGAGCGGTCCGTTGCGCCTCGTTCGAAGTGAGACCGCGTCGTCAGGCGTCTCGACGGGTCCGTTGGGAAGCTCGTAGTGCAACGCGCCCGTCGGACACCGGTGTACGGCGTCGGCGACGACGTCGGGCGAGCCCAGCTCTGGACGAATCCACCGGCGGCGACCCGGATCGAACACCTCCGGCTGCGCACGAATGCATTCGGCGGCGTGAATGCACAGCGTCGGGTCGAACGTGACGGTGATCTGTTCGGTCGAGTAGGTCTGTAGACGACGGGAAGCCATTGTCTTTTTTGGGAAAAGCTGCCGGACCGGATTCGACTAGAGTGCCCCCGGGACGGCAGGTCGCGCAAGCACTGCGATCGTGCGTGTTGCTATTCAACGCCGTCACGGCGGCGAGGGTTGCAACGGAAAGTCTTTGCGATCGCGTCGGCTTCCATCCACTGCTCCATTGCGGCGCGCGACGGTTCGCCCCGTCTCGACCGTCATTCGCCGCAAGTTTCTTTGAGTGCGTCCTGGTCGCGTCTAGCTTCGCGTCGGGGGCCGGCTCGTCGTCTGACTGTCCGCAACCCCGACGCTACCCCGCGACGCCGCTGGGCAACGTCTTCCCGCTCGACCGCAGCGTTCGCCCGATCGGTCAGAGCTATCTCGTCCAAGGGTATCCACCGGAGGAGACAATGAATCACAGAGCACAGCTCGTCATACTTACCGTGGTGTTCACCGCTTCCGCCTGCGAGCGCGCCGCACCGCCGACGGCGGTACCCGATCGACCCGACCTCGCGGCCGCCACCGCCGCGGGGCAGTTCCGCTCATTCAAGATTCCGACGGCCAACAGTCAGCCGCGGCACATAGCGTTAGGCTCGGACGGCAACATGTGGTTCACCGAGTCGAACATCAACGTCAACCAGATCGGCCGCGTGGACGCGAAGGGAAAGATCACGGAGTTCGTCGTTCCTGATCAATCCTCGCAGCCTGATGACATCGTCTCTGGGCCAGACGGCGCACTCTGGTTCACGATGCCGTCCGGATTTCCTGATGTCATCGGGAGGGTGACGACCGGTGGCCAGTTCACGACGTTCGGACCCGGCTGCGATCCCAACGGCGGCTGCAGCAGCGTTCCACAGGGGATTGCGAGTGGGCCGGATGGAAATCTGTGGTACACCGACGGGGTACGAAACGCCATTGTGAGGTTGACGCCGTCGGGCGTCTTTACCTTCTTTGCCATTCCGACTCCTGGTGCCAACCCGCACGGCATCACGGTGGGCCCGGATGGCGCGCTCTGGTTCACGGAGTTCAATGCCAACCAGATCGGCCGGATCGATGTTTCGGGTCACATCACCGAGTTTGGGTTCGTCAGTGGTAGTCCTGATCGTATCACGGCTGGTCCGGATGGAAATCTCTGGTTTACAGAGCCGTTCCCGTTCGATTGTCGAATCGGCCGGATTACGCCGGCCGGTGTGATCACGGAGTTCGCGCTTGCCAACGGTGCCCAACCGCGCGACATCGTAGCCGGTTCTGATGGCAACCTCTGGTTCACCGAGTACGGCGCGGGCCAGCTGGCTCAGATCACAGTCGGCGGCGTGGTCACCGAAGTGCAATCCGTGAAAGGCGGCCCGTGGGGAATCGGTCGAGGCGCGCCGGGCACGATCTGGTTCACACAGTTCGACGGAAATCACGTGGCGCGATTCAGCTTTGGTCCCTGATGCAAAGAGCCCGCGCTCACCGAAGTGAGCGCGGGCTCGCGATCTGCACCGTTAGACACCGAAAACCCTCCTTCACTAAAGTGAATGCGGGTTCTCGACTTGGAAAGTTGCCCCTCCTGGGATCG
>Ga0307312_10000251_pt1 | contig 23666 bp, 17 predicted proteins | sample ER_DNA_202_FD_194489 | JGI IMG/M metagenome (GOLD analysis project Ga0307312, IMG submission 194489) | Bulk soil microbial communities from the East River watershed near Crested Butte, Colorado, United States - ER_DNA_202 | ecosystem: Environmental > Terrestrial > Soil > Floodplain | place... | reverse complement strand
CAGACCCCGATTGGCAAGCAATACAGCCTTATTCGTCGTGTCGCGCCTAACGGAACAACTGCCGCAGACGCTGCCATGCATCGCTGGCCTGTGGCGTCGAGGTCTCCGGCACCGGGTCCCGATCGAGGCCTGAATCAAGGCCCGGATCGTCAGGCGCATGCACCAGCGGGATGACAGGCTCGACCGGCTTTGCCTTGGTCGGCACCCTGGACTTCGCGATCTTGCGCGGTCTTTCGGGCGGCGGCTCCGGTACCTCCGGTTTGGACTCCGGTGGCGTAATCGGGATCGATTCGCTTGCGGGAGGCGAGACCTCGATAACCGGGCGGCTGACGCCGATTTCGGCAAGCGGAACTTTCCACTCGAATCCGTCGAGCCGCCCATTCGGTGACACAGGCAGCCAGCGGTCGGATACAACGCCATCCGCGGTCCAGACCGGATCGCCGGATGCACGCATGGCGCGCATCATCCATTCGCGCACGCGCCCTTCGTCACCGTGTTCGGTTTCCTCGATTTCCGCCATCAGCGTCGCGACACGACGCGTTGGCGCCGAGAGATAGGGCGCAAGCGCGGCACGTGCCGTTGCGAACTCGCGCGCATCGAGGGCGGCGCGCGCGACCGCCAATGCACCTTCGAGTTGACCGGGAACTTTGGCGGCGAGCTTCTGCATACGGCCGAGCCGCTCGCGCGCGCTGTCGCCGAGCCGCAGGCCGGCATAACTTTCCGCGAGATCAGGATGCGGATTGATCGCCCACGCCGTCTCCAGGATTTTTCGTGCCTTGCGCGTGTCACCGGCCTCCGCGAGACGACGGCCAGCCAGTGCCGCCGCCGGCACCAAATCCGGCGAGAGTTTTACCGACTCGAGCACCAATGTGCGTGACGTGTCGCGGTCAATATCTTCAAGCGCCTGCGCGCGGGCGGCGAGCAGGACCGCACGCTTGCGCCTGTAGTCGGGCTTTTCCAGCGCGCCTTTCATATTATCGAGCGCATCGAGCGCACCGGCCCAATCGGCGGCGGCGCACCGATATTCGAGCACCGCGTGCCCTGCCCAGGAGACCGCCGGTCGCAGCTTGGCCGCTTCCTCGGCTGCGAGCCGCGCCGCTTGCATATCGTTTCGGCGCTGTGCCTCGATATAAAGCCCGCGAAGCCCCAAGGCCCGGGTATCGTCGCGTGCGGTCATCGCGCGGAATGCCCGCTCCGCGCCGCTTCGGTCGCCCGCCATCTGCGCCGACTGCGCGCTGAGCAGAAGTGCCAGCGGATCCCCGGGCGACAGGCGCGCTGCCTCTTCGGCGGACTTGCGCGCGAGACGCAGATCGCCGGAACCGATCGCTATCAAGCCGCGGGTGACCGCGAGATAGCCTTTAGCCGCGCGGCGGTGCTTGAAAAACAGAGATGCATATTCGGGCGAGTGCAAAATGGCGCTCATCATCCACCAAGCCAGCATGAGCACGATGACAAGTGCGACGACCGCGAAGAAGGCCACCATCACCGACGTTTCGATCCGATACCCCATCCAGGTGATGGAAACCTCACCCGGGCGATCAGCGATCCAGCCAACGCCGGCGGCGATGACAGCAAGTGATGCCAGGAAAAAGACGATTCGGATCATCCCGGCCTCATGGCTTGCCAAGTGCGTGGGTGGTTTCGCTCGCGAGCTGACGCGCAGCCGCGAACGCAGCCTGCCTGGCCTGCGCTTTCTTGATCCAATCTTGCGCCGGCGCGCGCGTCGCGGGATCGAGTTTGCCGAGATCGGCAATGGCATCGTCGATCGCCGCGTGCGCGGCTTCGATCTCGACGCGCGCAAGCACTGCGGACGCATTGTCGCCCGCCGGCGCATCGACGGGACGGATACGCACAAGCTTGCCGGCGTTCGCTTCCAGCCGCTCCAGAAAACCGCTCGGAGCCTGCGCACCGGACGATTTCAGCAACGCGGGAATGAGCGCGTGCAGCTCTTGCGCCAGCGCCGCATTCGTCGGCGCGCCACTTTTCGCAAATGGTGTCAACGGCGCCAGAGCTTTCTCGTCGGCACCGAGAGATTTCACTTCCTCAAGTTCCGCGACAAACGGCGCACCGTTCACGACCGCAGCGCGCAGCGCCGCGGAGCTGAGCGCAAGCCGCGCTGGGCTATCGGCCGCCGGCGCTTTAGCCCCTTGCTCGAGCGCGGCAATGCGCTTTTGAACGACGTCGACTTCGGCGGGCGACAGGCCGCCCGAGGTATTCTTGTTGATGTCCTGCATGCTAGCGCGCAATTGTGCGACGGCTTTCTCGGCGGCATCCGCCCGCGCACGGGCTTCTGCCGCGCCGGCAGCGGTTTCATCGCTGCGCTTGGTAAGCGCAGTCAGCGCGATGCCGAGCGACTTCATCGCGTTGTCGGCGGCGGACAGCCGTTCCGACACACCTGGGTCTGTTCCCTGAGAGCGCGCGGCCGCTGCTTCGATTCTTGCGATGCGGTCGTTCAGCGCGGCGGTCAAGGCCGAATCCGCGCGGGTCGTTCCGCCGTCGCGGGCCGGCGCCAGCCCGCCGAACCAAAGCGCAAGAAGGACTCCCATCATCATCGCGGCGCCCGCACACCCCGCCAAAACCGTCTGCCAAAGAACCGCCGGTCTTTGCGACGGTCCGTCATGATCGAGATCATGTCCGGCTTCGGGATCGCGGGCCGCCTTGGTCTGTGCCGTCTGTTCACTCGCTTCCACAGCCGGCTTGTCCGGCGGAACTTCGGTGGCGGTGAGATCGATGGTCGGCGCGCGACGCTTGCGGCGACCGCCTCTCGCGGGGTCCGGTGTCGTGGGCTTATCAGCCATGCGCGTTTTCCTCGGCGAATCGGCTCAACCCCGCAGTCAGGAAATAACGCAAATGATGCATGTGTGCCAGCAATCAGCCTGGCCGTGCGGACAAAAGATCGATCAAGGCAGCTTCGTCCGGGCGGACGGCAATCGAGATACGGCTGGCGCCGGCGAGTGGCTCAGCCACTTGTTCGGATAGGCAAAGTTGCCGCACCGCAAGTGCTGGTCCGGAAATGCCGGCGGTTCTTGCACCCGTCACATAATTGTCTGCGCTGCGACGCGAAAAGTGCAGCACGGCATCGACCTCACCGGCCTTTAGCGCTTCAATAAGTGGCGACGGAAGCGGTGTTGTGACGGCGCGGTACACGACGCGCATTTCAGCGGCGATCCCACGGACCGACAACTCGGCAAGCAGATCCGTGGCGCGATCCTCACCAGCGAGATAAAGCACCGGTGCCTTGTTCTTCTCGAAGCGCGCGGCAATCAGCCGGACGAGATCGTGCACATCGCCATTGGCCGAAGCGACGTCAGTGAACCCGGCTTGTTGCGCGGCCTCGGCGCTGCGCCGGCCGACGGCGTAACCTGGCAGCTTGATCAGCGCGTCACGCGCCGAATTGTGCGCGATGGCATTTGGCGCGTTCGCACTCGTAATGACGACCGCGCTCCATTTTCCGTCGAGATTGACGGCAATCGGTTCCACGCGCATCAGCGGGGCCACCAGCACGTCGTGCCCGCGTGCCCGTAGAACGGCGGTGGTCCGTTCCGCGTCAGCCTGCGGGCGAGTCACGACGACACGCATGGTCAGTCAAAAAATCCAGGCCCGGCGCGATGCTTGAGCTCGCGCCCGGCCTCGGTGCCAATTGTGACTGCATCTCTGCGGTGCCCGGTGCCGGCGATGTCGAGCGCGACGGTGCCATCCGGCCGCGCGATCAAGCCGCGAAATTGCACCGCGTCTCCGGCAATCGTTGCGTGGCCCGCAATCGGAGTTTTGCAGGAACCCTCGAGGGCCGCGAGGAAGGCCCGTTCGCAGGCAACCGCCATCGAGGTGTCAGCGTGATCGAGGCGGGCGAGAACGTCGCGCACACGTCTGTTATCCTCACGCGCTTCAATACCGATTGCGCCTTGTGCAACGGCTGGAAGAAACTCATCGGCGCTCATGACGTGGGTGGCGTGCTCGGTCAGCTTAAGGCGTTTCAACCCCGCAAGCGCAAGAAGCGTGGCATCGACGTCCCCTGCATCGAGCTTGCGCAACCTCGTCTCGACATTGCCCCGCAGCGGCATCACACGCAGATCCGGCCGCGCACGCTTGGCGATCGCCTGCCGGCGCAGCGACGCGGTGCCAAGGCTTGCGCCCTTTGGCAGTTCGGCAAGCGAGCGCGCCTTGCGGCTAATGAATACATCACGCGGATCCTCGCGCTCGAGACATGCCGCCAGGATCAGCCCGCCCGGCAGCACCGTCGGCATGTCTTTCGCCGAATGCACTGCAACGTCAACGCGACCGTCCAGCAATGCCTCCTCAATCTCTTTCGTAAACAGGCCTTTGCCGCCCTCTTCCGCCAACGACCGATCCTGAATGATATCGCCGGTCGTCCGGATGATGATGAGTTCAATCCCGTCTTCGTCCACGCCCATCGTGACGGCCAGCCGCGATCGCACCGCGCGCGCCTGGACCAGGGCGAGCGGACTGCCGCGCGTGCCGATGCGCAAGGAGGCTGTGGATTGCGCCATGTAACCTCGCGATGCTAGGCCGAACCGGGGGTCGGCCCAGGGGTCAGGACTAGCTATTATTTCGGCCGCCGTCACCTCGCCCGACCGGGCCAGGGCAATGAGGGATTTTAATGATCGTCCTCGGCATCGAGACGACGTGCGACGAGACCGCGGCGGCGGTCGTTGAACGATTGGAGGACGGCCGCGGCAGGATCCTTTCCAACGTGGTGCTGTCGCAAGTCGGCGAGCACGTAGCCTTCGGAGGCGTGGTGCCGGAGATAGCGGCGCGCGCCCATGTCGAAGCGCTCGATGTCGTGATCGCCAACGCCATGACGCAGGCGGGCCGCGATTATGATGCAATCGATGGCGTTGCCGCGGCCGCCGGACCGGGGCTCATCGGTGGCGTTATTGTCGGCCTGACAACCGCCAAGGCGATCGCTTTGGTCAAAGGCAAGCCTTTGGTCGCCGTCAATCACCTCGAAGCGCACGCATTGACGGCGCGACTGACCAACGGCACGGCGTTTCCTTATTGCCTGTTCCTCGCTTCCGGAGGCCATACCCAGATTGTGGCCGTGCGCGGCGTCGGCAACTACATTCGCCTTGGCACCACACAGGACGACGCCATCGGCGAAGCCTTCGACAAGACGGCGAAGCTGCTTGGTCTCGGTTACCCCGGCGGGCCGCAGGTCGAGAAAGAGGCCGCACACGGCGATGCAATGCGTTTCCGTTTTCCGCGTCCGATGCATGGCCGCAAGGACGCCGATTTTTCCCTCTCGGGACTGAAGACCGCATTGCGGCTGGAAGCGGAAAAAATCGCCCCGCTCAGCGATCAAGATGTCGCCGACCTTTGCGCGAGTTTTCAGCAGGCGATCGTCGACGTGGTCTTCGACCGGCTGCGGACCGGTCTGACTCTTTTCCGCGCACGCGTCGGTGCACCGAGTGCGCTGGTTGCCGCCGGCGGTGTCGCTGCAAATCAGGCCATCCGTAAGGTGCTCAACCGCCTTGCCTTCGAGGTCGGCGCAACTTTGGTCGTGCCTCCGCCCGAGCTTTGCACAGACAATGGTGCGATGATCGCCTGGGCCGGCTGTGAGCGACTGGCACTCGGCTTGACCGACTCTCTTGATGCAGCGCCACGTGCGCGCTGGCCCCTCGACGAAATCGCGGCTGCCGAAGGCGCACGGCGGCGCACAGCGGCATACAAGTAAACGGACTGGCAGCAACGCATGACCATTCAACGCATTGCGGTGCTTGGTGGCGGCGCCTGGGGAACGGCGCTGGCCCTCACCTGCGCGTGCGCGGGACGACAAGTCGTGCTTTGGGAGTACGATTCGGACAATGCCGCATGCCTCGCACAGAAGCGCGAGAGCCGTTATTTGCCAGGCGTACGTCTGGACGATTCCATCAAGGTCACGCGCAATCTAGGCGAGACAGCGGGCAGCGAGGCGATTCTCGCCGTCGTGCCAGCACAAGCCATGCGATCGGTGATCACAACGCTCGCTCCCTCAGTTTCGAAGAACACTCCGCTGATCGCCTGTGCCAAGGGCATCGAGCACGGCACTCACAAGTTCATGACCGAGATCATCGCCGAGTGCGCGCCGATGGCGCTGCCGGCAATCCTGTCGGGACCGAGTTTCGCGGCTGACGTGGCGCGTGGTTTGCCGACGGCGGTCACCATCGCGACAGGCGACAGCAAAATCTCCCTCGATCTGGCGCATGCGTTGAACGCAGGGACTTTCCGTCCATACCATTCAACCGATGTGCGTGGCGTGGAGCTCGGCGGTGCGACGAAGAATGTTCTTGCCATCGCCGCAGGTATCGTCACCGGGAAAGGTCTTGGCGCCAGCGCTTTGGCGGCGCTGACCACGCGTGGCTTTGCCGAACTGGTGCGCTTCGGAAAAGCGTGCGGCGCCAAAACCGAAACCATGATGGGTCTGTCCGGCCTCGGCGATCTCGTTCTCACCTGCAGCACGCCGCAGTCGCGCAACTTCTCCTGTGGGGTCGCATTGGGCAAAGGCGAGAAGCCGGACACTGCCGCACATGGTAAACTGGCCGAGGGCGTTTTCACCGCACCTGTGGTGCTGGAAATGGCGCGCCAAAAAAACGTGGACATGCCGATTTCCAGCGCCGTCGCCGCGGTGCTGTCGGGAAAAACGAGCGTCGATGAAGCGATCGAGTCCTTACTCACACGCCCGCTCAAATCGGAATGAAGTCATGGCTTATTGGTTGTTGAAGACGGAACCTGACGAGTACTCCTGGGATAACCAGGTCAAACGCGGTGCCAAAGGAGAAGCTTGGACCGGCGTACGCAATTTCACCGCACGTCGGCATCTCAAGGAAATGAAAAAGGGCGACAAGTTCTTTTTTTATCACACGGGCGATGAGAAGCAGATCGTCGGCATCGGCGAGGTGATCCGAGAATCGTTTCCCGATGCCACTGCCGGAAAGAGCGAGCCCTGGGTGGCCGTCACCACCATTGCCGACAAGCCACTGCCGAAACCTGTGACGCTCTCGAGCATAAAGGCAGAGCCGAAGCTCAAGGATATGGCGCTCGTCAAATACGGACGCCTGTCAGTGCAACCGGTAACCGACGCGGAGTGGAAGCTCGTGAGTAAAATGGGTGGTCTGAAATAGGAAGGTGGCAATGAGCTTTACGCACGCCAATCTCGTCTCCATCCTGATTGCCGCCGTCGCCGCCTGGATTTTTGGCGGCGTTTATTACACGGCACTCAGCAAGCCCTGGATGGCCGCGCAAGGCAAAACCCTCGAACAATGCAAGGCCGAACAAGACGCCAAATCGGGTTTCGCCAAGGGCGCCCCGTTTGTCATTGTGTTCGTCAGCGAAATCATCATCGCCTGGGTGCTTGACGGCATCCTCCTGCACATGAACATGTTTTCGATACGCGCCGGCATTATCTCGGCGGCCTTCTGCTGGTTCGGTTTTGCGCTGACCACCATTGCGACCAATAACGCCTTTCAAGGCCGCCGTGTGATGCTTACGGTTATCGACAGCGTCGCCTGGCTCGGCGCCTTTGTGATTATCGGTGCCATAGTCGGTGGCTGGGGCCCCTAACGACCCGGAAAACTCTCCGAAAGTAGGGCAATCCGCGCCTTGTCGGTCGCGCGATCAGTCGCATAATGTGACTTAAGCGGAAACAAATAAGCGCCCTCCGCCGTAGTGGGTGGGCCGGGAGGAAGTGCCATGTCGGAAAAGATCTATGACGTACCGGCCGAGTGGCGGACACGCGCCTACGCGGACGAGGCCAAGTACAACGAAATGTACGCACGCTCGGTCAAGGATCCGAACGGTTTCTGGGGCGAGCAGGCCAAGCGCATCGACTGGATCAAGCCGTTCAGCAAGGTCAAGAACACTTCTTACGACTCTCACAATGTATCGATCAAATGGTTCGAGGACGGCACGCTGAATGTTTGTCACAACTGTGTCGACCGCCATCTTGCCAAGCGCGCCGACCAGACAGCCATCCTATGGGAGGGCGACGACCCGAAGGACGATAGAAAGCTCACCTACAAGCAGCTGTACGCCGAAATCTGCCGGTTTGCCAATGTGCTGAAGGCCCGCGGCGTCAAGAAAGGCGATCGCGTCACCATTTATATGCCGATGATTCCCGAGGCGGCGATTTCCATGCTCGCCTGCGCCCGCATCGGCGCCGTCCACTCGGTGGTGTTCGGAGGCTTCTCGCCCGATTCACTCGCCGGACGCATCGAGGACTGCAAGTCGACCGTGGTCGTCACCGCCGATGAAGGCCTCCGCGGCGGACGCAAGATTCCACTCAAAGCAAACGTTGACGCTGCGTGTGAGAAGGTCGGCGGCGTAGCCTCCGTGATCGTCGTCAAACGCACCAATGCGGCGGTCAATATGAAGTCCGGCCGCGACATTTACTACGATGAGATTGCCAAGACCGTTTCCGCCGACTGTCCCTGCGAGGAAATGAATGCGGAAGACCCGCTCTTCATCCTCTATACGTCCGGATCGACGGGCAAACCGAAAGGCGTGTTGCACACCTCCGGCGGGTATCTCGTTTACACGTCGATCACGCATCAATATGTGTTCGACTATCACGACGGCGAAATCTACTGGTGCACTGCAGACGTGGGTTGGGTTACCGGCCACAGCTATATCGTCTATGGCCCGCTCTCCAACGGCGCCATTTCGATGATGTTCGAAGGCGTACCGAACTATCCGACCAGCTCGCGTTTCTGGGAGGTTTGCGACAAGCATAAAGTCAACATCATCTACACGGCGCCGACTGCGATCCGCGCCCTGATGCAGGGCGGCAATGACCCCGTTAAGAAGACGTCGCGCAAGTCGCTCCGCCTTCTCGGCACCGTGGGTGAACCGATCAATCCTGAAGCCTGGGAGTGGTATTACCACGTGGTCGGTGACGATCGCTGTCCGATTGTCGACACCTGGTGGCAGACCGAAACCGGCGGCATCCTCATTACGCCGCTGCCCGGCGCAACCAAACTGAAGCCCGGCTCGGCGACGCGCCCATTCTTTGGCGTGCAGCCGGAGATCGTCGACGCCGAAGGCAAAGTTCAGAGCGGGGCGACCAGCGGCAATCTCTGCATCATCGACGCATGGCCCGGACAGATGCGCACGGTCTACGGCGACCATCAGCGTTTCGTCGATACCTACTTCAAAACCTATCCCGGCAAATATTTCACGGGCGATGGCTGCCGGCGCGACGAGGATGGCTACTACTGGATCACCGGCCGCGTCGACGATGTCATTAATGTCGCGGGACATCGGCTCGGCACTGCCGAAGTCGAGAGCGCGCTCGTCGCACATCCGAAGGTTTCGGAAGCGGCCGTTGTTGGCTACCCGCACGACATCAAGGGCCAGGGCATCTATGCCTACGTCACCTTGATGGCGGGCGAAAAGCCGAGCGAAGACCTTCGCAAGGAATTGGTCGGCTGGGTGCGCAAGGAAATAGGACCGATCGCCTCGCCCGATCTGATCCAGTTCGCGCCGGGCCTGCCGAAAACCCGCTCGGGCAAGATCATGCGAAGAATCCTGCGCAAGATCGCCGAGGACGAGTTTGGCAACCTCGGGGACACTTCGACGCTGGCAGATCCGGCCGTGGTGGATGACCTCGTCAATAACAGGCAAAACAAGAAGGCGGCAAAAGCAGGGGCTTGAGCAGATCGGTGCGCGAAACAACTTGAATCTGTGAGTTACAGAGATTTTTTCGGGGCGGTTCGCGCCACGGACACAATTTATCTGCAACTATCCGGGTATGGCGCGTCCGCGCACGTCTCCGCAGCCGGAGGTTCCGGGCCTCGCCGCTCGAAGAACTGCTGCCGATATCCTCGACGGCGTTCTGCGGCGGCGAATAGCGCTCGACGAACTTCTCTCAGGCAAAAATGCCCATCCGGGCCTGCCCGGACTTGCCGACCGCGATCGCGCTTTGACGCGCCGGCTCACGGCAACCGTGTTGCGTCGGCTCGGCACTCTGCGGCATCTGGTTGGCGGATTTCTCGACAAGGGCTTTCCGTCGGACGCGCCGCGCGTCGAAACTATTCTGCTGCTCGGCGCCGCGCAGATTCTCTGGCTCGAGGTTCCCGATCACGCGGCGGTCGACTTGTCAGTAAGGCTTGCGCAGGCCGATCGACGCGCGGCGCGTTACGCAGGCCTTGTCAATGCTGTGCTGCGGCGCGTGACACAGAGCGGCGCGACAAAATCCGTCAACGGCGCTTCACGCGATACGCCGGAATGGCTGCTCAACCGTTGGAAGAAAACCTACGGCGCCGATACTGCGCGGGCGATTGCGGCGGCCAATGGCCACGAACCCGCACTCGATCTCACTGTAAAGCAGGACGCCGAAACCTGGGCCGAACGGCTGCGCGGCCGCGTCCTGCCGACCGGCACCGTGCGCACGTTGGCCCATGGCGCGATCTCGCTTTTGCCCGGATTTTCCGAGGGCGCATGGTGGGTGCAGGACGCCGCCGCCGCGTTGCCTGTTCGACTGCTTGGCGACGTCCGAAGCAAGACCGTTGCCGAACTGTGCGCGGCGCCGGGCGGCAAGACCGCACAACTCGCGCTCGCCGGGGCGCAGGTTATCGCCATTGATCGGTCGCCAGTGCGGCTCAACCGCCTGCGCGAGAATCTGGCGCGCCTCTCTCTCAGAGCCGAAACTATCACGGCCGACGCACTGGATTGGCAGGCCGGACCGTTCGACGGCGTCTTGCTCGATGCGCCGTGCTCGGCCACCGGCACGATCCGGCGCCACCCCGATATACCCTGGCTCAAGAGCGAAGCCGATCTTCCGGTACTCACATCCCTGCAGCAACGGCTGATCGATCGCGCGGTCGAGCTGACAAAGCCCGGCGAGACGTTCGTATATTGCGTTTGCTCGCTGGAGCCTGAAGAGGGCCAAAGTCAGATCGAAGCACTGCTCGCGCGCGACCTCCGCATGATGCGGAGTCCCATTACGGCACAGGAGGTCTTCGGCCACGCTGAATTCGTTACCAGCGACGGCGACCTGCGCACACTGCCGCAGCAATTACCCGATCCCGACCCGCGCTGGGGCGGCCTCGACGGTTTCTATGCCGCGCGGCTCACAAGACGCGGGGCCTGACCCACGGTACTGACTTGCGTATTGGCCCTTTACAGACCCTTCGCTATCGTGTGCTTCGCGCGTACGGATTCGCACGTGCGACAGGAGACAAACGCTTGACGATGCGGGTTTCGGTCGCGGAGCGGGCCAGGCTCTCCGTGCTCATCGGGCGCCGTGCATTTCACAGCGTTGTTGGCGGAATCAACGCACATCCCCTGCTTCGTTGGCGGTTCTCCTCGACCAAGACCGACCGCCTGTTGATCGCGCCGCAGGATTTGCGCACCGCCGACGCAACCCGCGCTAGCGAGATCTACGCCGGCCGTTTCGCTTTTGCCGGCAAAGTGGTGATCTGCGACCGCAGGTCCCCCTTTGAGATGACGCCGCCGTCGGATGAGTGGGCGGTCACCTTGCTCAGTTTTGTATGGCTGCGACATTTACGCGCCGCGGACTCCGCCATCACACGGGCGAATGCCCGATCGTTGATCGACGAGTGGATCAACGTGCAGGGCGGCTGGCATTCCACCGGTTGGCGCATCGATATCCTCTCGCGCCGCATAATCTGCTGGCTCAGCCAGGCGCCCTTTGTGCTGCAGGATGCGGATGCTCGATTCTATCGCCGCTTCATCCGCAGCCTGTCACGCCAAGTGCGCTACCTGCGCCGTAGCATCTACGACTCGCGCGAAGGACTGCCGCGTCTGCAGGCCATCATCGCACTCAACTATGCGACGCTCTGCATGCAGGGACAGTCCGGGTATCTGCGTGGCAACGTGCGCCGTCTGATCGACGAGCTGCGCAAGCAGATCTTGCCCGACGGCGGACATATCAGCCGCAATCCGGGCGCGCTGAGCGAATTGCTGGCCGATCTGTTGCCGCTGCGGCAACTGTTCTCCGCGCGGCAACTGCAGCCTCCACAAGCGCTGAACAATGCCATCGATCGTGTCATGCCGATGTTGCGTTTTTTCAGACATGGCGACGGCAATTTCGCGCAATTCAACGGAATGGGACCGACGCCGGTCGACCTTCTTGCTACCGTGCTCGCCTATGACGATGCGCGGGGCACGCCAGTGTCGAACGCGCCGCACTCCGGTTATCAACGCATCGACGCCGGTCAGACTGCGCTTCTGATGGACACCGGTGCACCTCCGCCGATGGAAATGAGCCAGGAGGCCCACGCCGGTTGTTTGTCGTTCGAACTCTCGTGGAAACAGCACCGGCTGGTTGTCAATTGCGGCTTGCCCGCCGTGAATAAAGAAAACTGGCGGCAAGTCGCGCGGGCGACACCGGCGCATTCGACCGTTACGCTCAACGACAGATCATCGTGCCGCTTCGTCGAATCCCTTTCGATCCGGCAGTTGTTTGGGGGCACGCCCATCATTTCCGGCCCTTCCGACGTGCGAATTGAGCGGGAGTCCGGCACATCGACGTTGCGCGCATCGCATGACGGGTACGTTAGCGACTGCGGCGTCGTGCACACACGCTCTATCAATCTCAGCGCCGACGGTCGCGCGCTCGACGGTGAGGACACCTTTACCGGGCCCGATGGCCAGCCGCTTCCCGCAGACTCATCCGACGAATTCGCCATTCGCTTCCACCTGCACCCTGCAATCAAGGCGAGCCGACTGGCCGACGGTCGCGGCGTGATCCTGTTGCTGCATGACCGCGACCTGTGGACCTTCGCGACCGTGGCCGACTCGGTTGAACTCGAGGAAAGCGTGTACCTGGCCGGCTCCGACGGCCCGCGGCGTACGGTACAGATCGTGATCTATGGACGTGTGGGACAGCCGGCCGTGCGCTGGAGCTTTCGCCACACGCCGCCGGCGGCGCCCGGCGCCCGCCCCGACAGGACGCAGGAACCGGAATTGCCGCTCTGAAACGATGGCTGTGGATGCCCTCCAAGGGGTCGTGGTCGCGAATACACTTCCGCCCGCCTGATGTGCTAGCTCGTGCATCATGAGCAGCCATTCGCGCCGTATCACCAGGGCCCTGCTGTCGGTTTCCGACAAGGCCGGACTGGTCGCATTCGCGTCCGAGCTCGCCCGGTATGCGGTGGAGTTGGTCTCGACCGGCGGTACGGCCAAGGCCTTGGCTGACGCAGGTCTCAAGGTGGTCGATGTCGCCGAACTCACCGGTTCGCCCGAAATGATGGACGGCCGGGTCAAGACGCTGCATCCGAAAGTGCACGGTGGACTGCTCGCGATCCGGGGGAACAAAGAACACCTCGCCGCGATGGAAGAGCATCACATCAAGCCGATCGATTTGCTGGTGGTAAATCTCTATCCGTTCGAAGCCACGGTTGAGAAAGGTGCTTCGTTCGACGATTGCATAGAGAACATCGACATCGGCGGGCCCGCGATGATCCGTGCGGCGGCCAAAAACCACATGGACGTGACCGTTGTCGTCGACCCGGCCGACTACGAAAAAGTACTCGGGGAAATGGCGAGCCACACCGGCATGATTTCCCAGGAGCTGCGGCAAAAGCTGGCGGCGAAGGCCTATGCGCGGACCGCAGCCTACGATGCCGCGATCTCGAACTGGTTCGCCGACACCCTGCGTGTCGACGCGCCGGACTATCGGGCCTTCGGCGGAAAACTGGTCGAAGCCCTGCGCTATGGTGAGAACCCGCATCAGAGCGCCGCGTTCTATCGCTCGCCCGGAGAGCGCTATGGTGTCGCGACTGCACGACAGCTGCAGGGAAAGCAGCTTTCGTACAACAACATCAACGACACCGATGCGGCTTACGAATGCGTCGCGGAATTCGATCCGAAGCGCACGGCGGCTTGTGTCATCGTCAAGCACGCCAACCCTTGCGGCGTCGCAGAGGCAGACACTTTGCTCGACGCCTATCGCAAGGCGCTGGCCTGCGACACGACCTCTGCGTTCGGCGGCATAGTCGCGCTCAACCGCAAGCTTGATGCCGAGGCTGCAAAGGCGATCACCGAGATCTTCACCGAGGTGATCATCGCGCCGGAGGCCACAGATGAAGCGATCAGGATCGTCGCGGCGAAGAAAAATCTGCGCCTGCTTGTCGCCGGTGGTCTACCCGATGCGCGCGCCAAGGGTCTGACAGTCAAGTCCGTTGCCGGCGGACTGTTGGTGCAGTCGCGCGACAACGCGGTGGTCGACGAGATGCAGCTGCGGACCGTCACCAAGCGCGCGCCGAGCGAGGCCGAGCTTGCCGATCTGCGCTTCGCATTCCGCGTCGCCAAACATGTCAAATCGAACACCATTGTCTACGCGAAAGGCCGTGCAACTGTCGGTATCGGCGCGGGACAAATGAGCCGCGTGGATGCCGCCCGCATTGCCGCGAGAAAGGCCGAAGACGCCGCAAAGGACCTCAAGCTTTCCGCGCCCTTGACCAAGGGCTCGGTCGTCGCATCCGACGCCTTCTTTCCCTTTCCCGATGGTCTCCTGGTGGCGATCGAAGCCGGCGCGACGGCGGTGATCCAGCCGGGCGGCTCGGTGCGCGATGACGAGGTCATCGCGGCTGCCGATGCGCACAATATTGCGATGGTGTTTACCGGCACGCGCCACTTCAGGCATTAGCGCTGCCTGCGCGGCGCCTAGTCTTTCGCCAGATCCCCCAACAAACTCGCCGCAACCGTCAGCTTGGACAGTGTGAGGCCCGAACCCGCGATTTCGTGGATGGCCGAGCGGATGCGCTCGACTTCGGCCTGTCTCGGACGGACCCATTCTTCCACGGCGCCGGCACCGGCATGACCGTTGCCGACCATGGCGGCGGTGAGCCGGCGTTCGGCATCTCCGATCGAATCGAGGGCGCGGTCGAGCGCCAGTCGATCGAAATAGTCGGACACGACGATATTCGGGACGGCATTGGTGACGCGATCGAGCTGGAAGAACGCCTCGGTCGCAAAATAGGTCGCGGCCACTTCGGCCACCGGCTTGCCGGCGCGGTCCGCCACCAGCGCGATATCAGGCGCGGCCTTGAGCACGGGGAGACTGCCGATCCGGCGCGACAGCGCGTCCGGGACCCCGGCTTTGACAAGCTCCGTTACGCGCGCGTCGCGCGCACTCACTGCGGATTTAGACAAGGTTTCATCGAGCGCAGCTGCGACCTGCGCGATGCCTTCGCGGTAGTGTCCGACTATCGTCTCGAGACCCTGCGTGAGATCCACATTGCGGAGGAACCAGACCAGCCGGTCGAGCAGAAGATCCTGCACGGCCCCGTAAAGATCGAGCTGAACCTTCCCGGATATCTTGTTGTCGAGCGCGTCGATCTGGCCGTTGAGCTCGATCAGGTCGTAGCTGTTGCGGACCGCGGCAAAGGCGGCGGCAATCGCCGCTGACGCTGCTCCGGTCTGATCGGCAATGCGCACAATCAACGTGGCGCCACCGCGATTGATCATCGAATTCGTCAGTTGCGTCGCGATGATTTCGCGCCGCAGCCTGTGCGCGTGCAGTGCATCGGGGTAGCGCTTCGACATCTCCTTCGGGAAATACCGCTCAAGCTCGCGGCCGAGATAAGGATCGTCCGGCACCGGGCTGTCGAGCAGCTGGCTGTAGAGCGAAAGCTTCGCATAGGCGAGCAAGACCGCGAGTTCAGGCCGCGTCAGGCCCGCATTGCGTTTCCGCCTCTCGGCGATGGCCATTTCATCAGGCAGGAATTCCACGGCTCGGTCGAGCTCGCCACGTATTTCAAGCGTCTGCATCAGGCGCTGCTGGAACCCGAGGTCTTCAAGGCCGCGGCGCTGCGCCAACGAGAGAGCGAGCGTCTGCTGATAGTTGTTGCGCAGGACGAGCTGCGCCACCTCGTCGGTCATCTGGGCAAGCAGCGCGTTGCGCGCCTCCATCGTGAGCTTGCCGGCGCGAACCGGACTGCTGAGCGCAATCTTGATATTGACCTCGACATCGGAGGTGTTGACCCCGGCGGAATTATCGATCGCATCGGTATTGAGCCGCACGCCGCGCTGAGCCGCCTCGATGCGGCCGCGCTGGGTCATGCCGAGATTGGCGCCCTCGCCGATCACCTTGCAGTTGATCTCGCTGCCGGTGACGCGAATGGCATCGTTGGCGCGATCGCCGACGGCGTCGTCACTCTCGTTCGATGCGCGAATGTAAGTGCCGATGCCGCCGAAGAACAGAAGATCGACGGGTGCCCTCAGGATGGCCTTTATGAGTTCCTGAGGCGTGACGGATTCGGCGACATCGAACAGCTTGCGCGTTTCCTCGCTGAGCCGGATCTGCTTCGATGTGCGCGGGTAGACGCCGCCGCCTTTGGAGATCAGGCTCTTGTCGTAGTCTTGCCAGCTCGACCGCGGCAGGGCGAACATCCGCTTGCGCTCGGCAAAGCTTGTCCCCGGATCGGGATTTGGATCGATGAAGATATCGCGGTGGTCAAAGGCAGCGAGCAATCTGATCGTATCTTCGCGCAGCATGCCATTGCCGAACACGTCGCCCGACATGTCGCCGACCCCCACCACGCTGAACGGCGTCTTGCCGATGTCGACATCCATTTCTCGGAAATGCCGCTTCACCGCCTCCCAGGCGCCGCGCGCGGTAATCCCCATGGCCTTGTGGTCGTAGCCGGCGGAGCCGCCCGAGGCGAATGCATCGCCGAGCCAGTAGTCATGTTCGACCGATATCGCGTTGGCGATATCGGAAAAAGTCGCCGTCCCCTTGTCGGCCGCAACCACGAGGTACGGGTCGTCGCCCTCATGACGCAGCACGTTTGCGGGCGAAATGAGCTTGCCGTCCGCGCCGATATTGTCGGTAATGTCGAGCAGCGCCGAGATGAAAAGTTTGTACGTGGCGACACCCTCGGCCTGTACGCCGTCGCGCGCCGCCCCCTTTGGCATCAGCTTGGGCACGAAGCCGCCTTTGGCGCCGACCGGTACGATGACGGCGTTCTTGACCTGCTGCGCTTTGACGAGCCCCAGAATTTCCGTGCGGAAATCCTGCGGCCGGTCGGACCAGCGAATACCGCCACGCGCGACCTTGCCGAAACGCATGTGCACGCCTTCCACACGCGGTGAATAAACGAAGATCTCGTAGAGCGGACGCGGAAGCGGCAGGTCGGTGAGTTTGCGGCTCTCGAACTTGACCGAGATCAGCGGTTTCAGTTGGCCGTCCTTCTCGGTCTGGAAAAAATTCGTGCGCATCGCCGACTGCACCGCATTGACGAAATGACGGAGGATGCGGTCTTCATCCAGACTTTCGACCTTCTGCAGTTCCTCTTCGACGCGTGCAGCAATTGCGCTCTGTTCCCCGCGACGCGCGGCATCGGCGCGCGGGTCGAAACGAGCGTGAAACAGTTCAACGATGTCGGCTGCAATGCCGGCATGTTTCACCAGTGTCGTCCACATATAATCCTGCGAATAGGGCACGCGAATCTGGCGCAGGAAGCGCGAGAGCGTTCTGATCAGCGCCACATCGCGCCAGGCGAGGCCGCCTTGCAGCGTGAGTGCGTTGTAACCGTCGTTCTCGGCGATGCCCCGCATCACCATGAGGAACGCCGCCTCGAGCCGTCCCTTGCCGCTATCGAGATCGATCATGCCGCCATCGGCACGCTCGAGCAGCATGTCGTGCAACCAGACGCCGGTGCCGCCTTGCGGCTCGATGCGGTAGGTGCGCTCGTCCACAACACGGAAGCCCATGTTTTCCAGCACGGGCACGCGTTCGGACAACGGCAAGGGCCGCGCAAAGGTCCAAACCTTCAGGCCGACCGAGCGCTGCTCTTCCTCGAGGCGATGACGGAAATCGATTCCAAGCGGTCTTTGCTCGGAGAGCCCCTCGATCACGCGGATGTCGCCGGCCGCAACGGTCGGCGCATAGTCCTCGTGAAAACCTTCCGAGAATGCTTCCCGGTAACGATTGAAAAGCTCGCGCGCCTTGTCCGGTGGATTGAGCAATTCAAGTGCGCGGCTCAACCCGTCCGTCCAGGTCCGGATGATCGCCGAGACCTCGCGCTCGAGCGTCGCGCGGTCGACATCGGGTGCTGCGCCGCCGCCGGACCGGCCGATGATGAAGTGCACGCGCACCAGCGGTCCCTCACCGGGAAAATACGGATAGAACGCCGAAACGCGTCCGATGAAAGCGCGCGCCAGATAGGCACCGATCTTGGCGCGAATATCGCTGTCGTAACGCTCGCGCGGCACGAACACCAGCACCGATACGAAGCGATCAAAGCGGTCGTGGCGCGCCAGCACGCGCACCCGCGGGCGCTCATCGAGCTGCAGGATCGCCAGTGCAGAGCCAAACAGCGTCTCCTCGTCGATCTGGAACAATTCGTCGCGCGGATAGTGCTCCAGCACGTTCGCCAGCGCCTTGCCGGAATGGCTGCTCGGGTCGAAGCCCGCGTGCGCCTCGACGGCCGCAATCTTGCGGCGTAGATAAGGAGTGCTGTGCGCGGAGCGCGTATAGGCGGTCGACGTGAAAAGTCCGATGATCCGATGCTCGCCAACAAGATTGCCGGACGCGTCGAAGCGCTTGACGCCTATATAGTCGAGATAGACGCGCCGGTGCACGCGGGCATGAATATTGGCTTTGGCGACGATCAACAGGCGCGGTTCCTTCAGAAATGCCATGATCTCCGGCGTGATCTCGAGGAGTTCATTGCCGCGCTTGAGCACACGCAATTCGCGCGCGCGCATGATGCCGAGCGCGCTGTCAAAGTCCGGCTCCAGCGCCTGCCCATCTACCCGGTAATTTCGCACGCCGAGGAAAGTGAAATTGTCGGCAAGCAGCCATTGCAGGAATTGAATGGCTTCGGCGATCTCATCGACGGGCAGCGGCGGCGGATTGGCCTTCAGCTCAGTGACGATCGTGTCCACACGCTCGCGCATCGCGCGCCAGTCCTGCACCGCCACGCGCACTTCTCCGAGCACGATTTCGATCGCACGCACGAGCTCTTCGCACGCGGCGGCATCGACGACCGGCGTGAGATGAATATGGATGAAACTTTCGCGCTTCCCTTGCGCCTCGGGTGCTCCGAGCGCGACCAGTTTGCTGCCGTCCCGCCGCACGCCGAACATCGGATGCGCAACCAGACGCACATCGAGATGACGCTCCGCCAGCTCGCCCATGACCGAGTCGACCAGGAACGGCATGTCATCATTGACGATCTCGATCACCGAAACCGCCTTGCGACCTCCGGAGGCCCCAAGCGGCACGGTCTCGCACCGTATTTTCGGTACGCCCGGCGCACGCACGGACATAAAATCGTAGGCGCGTTCGGCCAATGCGGCGATATCGTCGGCACCGTAGCGCACGACATCTTCCGGCACGCTTCGCCCGTAAAGCTGCGCGACGAAAGTGCCGGGGATATCGCGACGACGGCGACCCAGCACCGCGCCCGCCTGCTCGATCACGTTCCGGGCGGTTCTTTCTTCGTCACTGGCGGGAAGCTCGACGGCCATGGAACCTCGTGCATCTTCGGGGAATCGGTCGAGGCGCATTTGAGTCTTCACCTTCTGCCGGGGAACGTCGAGAGCAACACACCATTTGGTGACGCGTCGGTGACAGGCGCAAAAGCGTTGCACACGCCGCCTTTAACTCTCTGAAGGGAAAGCCGAAATGCTGCCCGGGCAGTCGTATCGCGGCTAGCCGGAACAATGTAGTCTGGTGCCGGACACTCGGAATTCAAAGGACGGGGAAATGACCAAGCCCAATAAATCAGCCAAAGCGGCTGCCAAGACGGCCGTTGCCAAACCGGCCAAAAACCAGCCCGTGCTGCGCGCCATCAAAGGGGGCAAGGGCGCCGCAAAGGCATCGCCGGGCAAGCTCGACCCCGCAAAGGCACATGCGGCGACGCCGGACGATGCGCCGATCATTGCCCTGAACCTTCAGCCGGCAAAGCTCTCTCCGGCGATGGCCGCATATTTCAAGAAGTGCCAGGACAAGCTTGGTTTCGTTCCGAACGTGCTGCTTGCCTACGCCTTCGACATGGCAAAGCTGGAAACATTCGTCGCCATGTACAACGACCTGATGTTGGGCGACTCCGGGCTCTCGAAGCTTGAACGTGAAATGATTGCAGTGGCCGTGTCCTCGCAGAACCGCTGCTACTATTGTCTCACCGCGCACGGCGCGGCTGTTCGGCAATATTCCGGCAACCCGCTGCTCGGCGAGCATCTCGTGATGAACTATCGCGTCGCTAGATTGAGCAAACGCCAGCGCGCCATGCTTGACTTCGCGGTGAAGCTCACCGCCTCGCCCTGGAGCGTGGAGGAAGGCGACCGCGAGCGCCTGCGACGCGTCGGATTCAGCGACCGTGACATCTGGGACATTTCTGCAGTGGCGGGCTTTTTCAACATGTCGAACCGCGTGGCATCGGCCACCGACATGCGTCCCAATGCCGTCTATCACGAGCAGACGCGATAGCCGCGCCTTTTCATCCGGCCGCGCCAAGCGCGCTCAAGTTTAAATTCCGCAGCTTTTGATGGGTTAGTGGTGGCGGGTCCCGCCACCGCGGGGATGACAAGAGAAAGTCCGTGATGGTCGGTCGCACCGTATCAGTCCTGATCGCGCTGATGTTCAGCGCCGCCGCCTACGCCCAGGTCGCGCCGGTCTCGCGGCCGTCGGTCATCGCCCCCGCGCAGACGATACTGGCGCACAACGGCATGCTGGTGGCGCAGGAGCAACGTGCCGCCCGTATCGGGATTGAAATGCTCGATCGTGGTGGCAACGCGGTCGATGCCGCGGTGGCGGTCGGTTTCGCGCTTGCGGTGACTTATCCGCGCGCAGGCAATATCGGCGGCGGCGGCTTCATGGTGATCCATCTCGGCAAGACCGGTGAAGATGCGGCGATCGACTATCGCGAAACCGCGCCGGCGGCCGCGACCGAGACGATGTTTCTCGACGCAAAAGGCGAGCCCGATCCGAAAAAATCGCGCGACTCCGCACTCTCGGTGGGCGTGCCGGGCACGGTCGCAGGTCTCGCGCTGGCGCATGCGAAATATGGCTCCGGCAAATTGTCGCTCGCTGAACTGATCGAGCCGGCGATCGAGCTGGCGCGGAATGGAGTCGAGATCGTCGACGACATCGCAGACACTTTGCCGTTGGCGCAACCGCGCATCGCGCGCTGGCAGTCGAGCGCGCCGGTTTTTCTCAACAGCGACAGCACCGTGCTGATGCCGGGCCAGGATCTGCTGCAGCCCGATCTCGCGATCACGCTGCGTGCCATCGCCGCCGACGGACCGAAAGGATTCTACGAAGGTCCGGTCGCGGAAAAGATTGTCGCCGCCGTGCGCAAGTCAGGCGGCATCATGACCACCGAGGACATGAAAAACTATCGGGCGATACAGCGCGAGCCGGTGCGCGGAACTTATCGCGGCTACGACATTGTCTCGATGCCGCCGCCCTCCTCCGGCGGCGTGCATCTGATCGAGATGCTCAACATTCTCGAAGGTTACGATCTCGCGAAGCTCGGCCGCGAGGAATCGCTCCACGTCATGGCGGAAGCGATGAAGCGCGCTTACGCCGACCGCGCGACATTCATGGGCGACCCCGGTGTCGTGAAGATGCCGGTCGCCGGGCTGATTTCTAAGAAATATGCCGCCGCGCTGCGGGCGCAGATCGGCAACCAGGCGACACCATCCGCCGAGGTTCGTTCCGGAAACCCGGCCGATTTCGAGGGCCAGAACACGACGCATTTTTCCGTGATCGATCGCGACGGCAACGCCGTCTCGAATACGTACACCCTGAATTTCTCCTATGGGCTCGGTCTCGTCGCCGAGGGCACCGGCGTGTTGCTCAACAACGAGCTCGACGATTTCACCTCCAAGCCTGGCACGGCGAACGCCTATGGCCTTGTCGGCTACAACGCCAATCTGCCAGCGCCGGGCAAGCGGCCGCTGTCTTCGATGACACCGACCATCGTGATGAAGGACGGCAAGCCGTTTCTGATCACGGGCTCGCCTGGCGGCAGCCGGATCATCAGTACCGTGCTCCAGATCATCGTCAACGTGATCGACTTTCATTTGCCCGTCGATCAGGCGGTAAGCGCGCCGCGCGTGCATCACCAATGGCAACCGGACGAGCTGTCCGCGGAGCCGGGCATCAGCCCGGAAATCCTCGATAGCCTCGTAAAGCGCGGGCACAAAGTGTCGCCGACGCCGCCCCAGACCTCGGCGAATTCCATCGAGATCACGGCGGACGGCTACATTGGCGCTGCCGACCGACGCACACGCGGTTCCTTGGCCGCGGGATACTAGCCGCAATCGTGCGATGAAGCAGATGGCGCGCGACAATGGGTGCGGTCAGAAGACGCAGCCGCGCGTTTTTGCATGCGCCTCTGAAAAGAGGTAAGCGTTAAAGAAAACGCACGTCACGATCTAACTAAAAAGGGGGGGATCCGTGGGCTTCTTTCTTCAAGCGCTATGGGTTGGTGTATTCGCTCTTACAACTGCAGTCGCGCCGAACGCGACATCAGCGCAAGGCGGTTTTCCAACACGGCCGATCACCCTCGTCGTCCCCACGGCAGCCGGAGGCCCTACGGACACGGTTGCGCGCCTGATCGCTGAATCGATGAGCCGGACACTCGGCCCGACTGTGGTTGTCGAAAATGTCAGCGGCGCAGGTGGCACGATCGGCATGGCTCGCGTCGCGAAGGCTGCGCCCGACGGCTACACGATCGCCGTCTGGCACGTTGGCCAGGCCACGGCACCCGCCCTCTATGACGGTCTCAAATATGACGTCGTGAACGACTTCGATCATCTCGGCCGCATCACCGACGTGCCGATGACGCTGGTCTCCAAGACGCCCTTTCCTGCGAACAACGTAACCGAACTCCTGGCCTGGATAGGGTCGCAAGGAGACAGGCAAGCTATGGCCACGCAGGTATCGGCTCGGCCTCACACCTGTGTGCGTTGGTGCTGATGAAGGAACTTGGCGTGCAGATGCACGGAGTCGCATATCGCGGCACGGGACCAGCTATGAACGACCTGCTCAGCGGTCAGTTCGATGTCATGTGCGACCAGACGACAAACACGACCAACCACATCAACAGCGGCAAGATCAAAGGTTATGCCGTCACGACGAAATCCAAGGTGCCGTCAGTCCCGGACCTGCCGACGCTCGATAGCGGCGCGATCCCCGGTTTCGACGTGTCGGCATGGCACGCGACGTGGGCACCGAAAGGTTTGCCCAAAGACGTTTCCGATAAATTCGTGGCTGCGCTGCAGACGGCGCTCAGGGATCAGAAAGTGATCGAACGCTTCGCCAGTCTCGGCACAGAGCCGGTTGCGCCCGCGCTCGCAACGCCCGATGCCCTGAAATCGCAGCTTGTCGCCGAGGCGAAGCGCTGGGATGCCATCATCAAGGCGGCAGGAGTGAAGGGGAACTAAGACCGCACGCGCGCGAAAATAATTTCGCGACGAATCGGCACGCAAATTTTGCGCAATTTCGATCGCTTGTTAATCATGTCGTCTGGTTTTAATGGAGTGAGGGCGCAGTGTCCGTTATTGGCACAAAGCAGACATGCCGAGAGAGCGTGCGAGCCGCAAGCTTTCTCGACAAGCTGCTCATTGGTCAAAGCATCAAACGCGATGGGTAGAATCGTTGCATCGTCAGGGCGATACTTGCGATCCTTTATGCAGTGGGATGTTTGTCGCCGACCTGTTCAAGTCGCAGGTCGAATGCACAAAATGGGTTT
>Ga0307312_10000248_pt1 | contig 23774 bp, 18 predicted proteins | sample ER_DNA_202_FD_194489 | JGI IMG/M metagenome (GOLD analysis project Ga0307312, IMG submission 194489) | Bulk soil microbial communities from the East River watershed near Crested Butte, Colorado, United States - ER_DNA_202 | ecosystem: Environmental > Terrestrial > Soil > Floodplain | place... | reverse complement strand
AAGGCGAGTTTTCCCTGAATGTTAACGAATGCCTCGATCAATTAACCCATTTTGCTTCGCACAAAAATGAAAGGCGGCGCCAGGCCCGTGCCAGGAGATAAGTCGATCTTGAGTCCGTTCTCCCGCAACTTCTCGCGTTCGATCACTTCGAGGACCGCCATGCCTTGTGCGCACACGACCGGGTTTCCACCGAAAATATTGAAGGGAGTGCGTTGCGCGAACGTGGCAGCCATTTTCGGCGTAGTGACAACTGCTCCATCGTTGGCTAGAGCCGCATTAGAAGCGCGGCAGAAATTTGTCCGCAAAGCCTCACCGCAGGATGCCCGACATCAAGAATCTCAGCCAATTCGATCTCTAGGAGGTCCTTCGATCACTTCCCCCCGACGCTGTCGTCCCGGACATTGGATGCGGTTACGCTAAAGGCGGCAACGTCGTGGCAGGTTCATCTGCGGAGCGCGTGTGATGGTCGAGGTTCAACGCCGCAGGTCAGAAACAGTCTATCTTCGCGACAGATGAACGTATTTCGCCAGCCATTTGTATCGGTCCTCCAGTGCCTGAGGGTCATTCAGGTCGTGGCCCGTATCGTAATAGATCACCTTCTTGGGTTCACTCGCAGCGGCCACGTAGTGTTCCATGGAGGTCTTATCGAAGTATTGCTCGTAGTTGGCGAACTGGAGCAGCAACGGAATCGGAGCCGCGTGCCCTACGAAATGGAGAGCATCGATATCGCCGGTGGCTTGTGAATATTTTTCGAGCTGGCCTGCGGGACGGGCCTTGCGGAGCTCGACTAGGCTGGGATCGTCATTGCGCAAGAGAATGTCGCCAATCTCGGCAACTCCGGCCATCAGTATGGAGGTTTTCATACGTTTGTCGACCGCTGAAAGAATGGATCCCCACTGCGCTCCGTAGCTGTGGCCCACATAGGCAAGGCGCTGGGGATCTACATCAGCGCGTGCCAGCAGCAGATCAATTCCGCGTCGAAGATCTATGACCGCCTGGATTTCAGCCTCCCGGTCCACCTCCGGCCTATCGAAGTGGTCTACCGTTTTTCGCCATGGTGATGGACGGTCCCAGGGGTAGTCAGGAATAAGAGAGACGGCGCCAGCTCTCGCATAAATCTTGGCCTCGGGAATGAATTCTGCGCGCGTGCCATTCCCCCAATGGCCAAAGAGCACGGCTGCGAACGGCCCTTTGCCTTTGGGGACCACTAGGTATGCTGCAACAGGCCCACCCTTCGGACTGGCGTATGTAATGTCGTGCAGGGTTCCATCGCTGAACTCTTCAATGATCTTGTCATGGATGTCGAGCGGCTGTTTTGCGTCATAGTCGAAGATTCGCGCGGTGGCTTCGAAACCTGTTTGGGATGCAGCTTTGGTTTGTGCCGCGCCGGGGGTAAAGATGACGGACACCGCGAATATGCAGTTCAGGCAAACTCTAATCATCCACGGGGGAACAGAGCGTTTCGACCATTCCGGCGAGTGACGATAGAGTCCATCGAACCGGCGCGCCAGTACCACCGCATGCGACGGGGGAGGATCAAGTTCCAGAACCTTACCGTGAACGGTGCCATCGAAACCGGGAGGAGGCGCGGTTGTTATTGTGAAGTCTCGCTGGACCTCTGGCACAAAGTCGTTCGGCATGAGCCAACGTCCAAGTTGTGGCGAGTCGGCGAGGAGCGTCCATACCTCTTCTGGCGGGTGCGGATGCTCCTCATCCAGGAGGATTTCACGAAACATTTTTCCTCCGCCTACTCCGTCGTTGCGTACGTTTCGCCGCGTTCTCGTCGAGGGCAGTACCGAGGCGCGCGGATCTTTTCTCACCATAGTTAATCAACTTACTGTCGTGCCAGTCGCCGAAATAAAAACACGCCGAGCACGATAAAAAGAACGTTCGGAAACCAAACGAGCAGCTCCGGGTGCACTTTCGGATTTCCGCGCAATGTGTCGCCGATGATGACGAAGAGGAAATAGCTGACGGCCACGATCAAACCCATGGCGAAACCAATCGAAGTCTCGCGGCGGTGCGCGGTGACGCCAAGCGGCACACCGATAATCGCGAACGCGATGCAAGCGAACGGAAATGAAAAGCGTTTGTTTATTTCAGTCCGGCTCGCGCTGCGTTCGCGTTGGTTTTCACTCTTCAATTGTTCGAGCAGTTCTTCGATTGACAATGCCGAACGGCTCGGCCGCTTTTTCTCCTTCTCGTACAATTCCTCGAGACTGATCGGCAACGTGCCTTCCGCCATATTGATTCCATCGCGAATTTTTGTCAGATCCAAGGGATTCTTTTCGTCTCGCGCCTGATAACGCGCCTGATAAAGATGCATGAGAATCTGTTTGTTTTCCAAATCGGCCTCGAGCATGCCAGTGCGCGCGTAAGTAACTTTTACCGCAAGTGATTTGTCGTTCATTTCAAAGACAGTAATGTTCTCGAGCTTGTTTCCCTCTTTCTTGCCCACGTAGATTTTTCGCCCTGGAAATTGATCGATTACCTGATCGCTGCCAAAAAGCGCCATCGGATTGCGCGTAGCGAGATCGAAAATGGTGCTACGCAACTTTTCTTGCGCGGCCGGCGCAGCCTGCACGTTGAGCCACAAACAGATCCCCGTGCAAAGCAGCGCGATTCCCGCAAGCGGGATACAAATGCGCGATATGCTCACACCATTTGAGCGTAGTGCGATCAGCTCGTTGTCGGCGGAGAGCCTCCCAAATACGAGCAGGATCGCAGTCAGCAGCCCCCAGGGAATCGTGAAGATAAGCGAAAAGGGCATCACGTAAGCGATGAACGTGATCAGGTATTCCATTGGCACGTCATGATTCACCAGCAACGGGAGAAGCTTTCGGAAAATATTGCCTACCACGAGCACGAGGCTCAGCACCGCGATGGCGAAGAGCACGTTGACGAGCAATTCGCGGCTGAGAAACCGATCGATTAATTTCATATCGCGGCGGCAATCCAAAGGCGGTGTTGCCACAGATGAACACAGATTAGCACAGATTAAGATGACGCAAGCACACGCCAATCACCTCCCGGGCCCTCCATTTTCGATTTTGTCTCTGCTGATCTCTGGCTGGCAAAGGAGCTAATTTCCCGATAAGATTGCCCGGAATGAACCCCGACAGGTACGACGTTGCGATTATTGGTGGCGGGCCGGCCGGGAGCACCGCGGCCGCGTTGCTCGCCCGCGCTGGGCGACGCGTCGTCGTCTTCGAACGCGACAAATTCCCGCGCTTTCACATCGGCGAATCGCTTTTGCCCTTCAGCATGAAAGCGTTTACGCGGCTTGGCCTGCACGAAAAATTTTTACGTGCCGGCTTCATGAAAAAATTTGGTGGCGAAATATTTGCCGCCTGTTCCGAGGAAGGAACCAAATTTTATTTCAAGGACGGGTTTCGATCGAAAACGGATCATGCCTATCAAGTCACTCGAGCGGATTTCGACAAAGTGCTGCTCGATCATGCCGCTGAAAGCGGCGCGGAAGTCCATGAAGAAACAGCCATAGAGCGTGTCGAGTTCGCAAACGAACATGTCGATCTTCGCGTAACATGGAACGGTTCTTCGCGAAACGTTCGTGCTGCTTATGTGATCGACGCCAGCGGGCGCAATTCCATTCTCGGTGGTCAGTTTGGGATCAAAAAGACCTATGATCATCTCCAGAAGTTGTCGATCTTTGCGCATTACGACAGCGTTTGGCGGCCCGACGGAATTGATGCCACGCTCACGCTTTTGATTCGCGGAATCGATCGCTGGTTTTGGGTGATTCCGCTTACCGCCGAGCGCACTAGCATCGGCGTAGTCCTCGATAGCGAAGTCTTCCGGAACTCGAAATTGAGTCCCGAAGATTTTCTGGAACAGGCGCTTGCCGAACAGCCGATCATCGCCAAACGAATGACAGACGCGAGCCGGGCTTCGAAAGTTTATGTGGCCACGGATTTCTCCTATCGCAGCACAAAACTGCACGGCGATCGCTGGCTGCTTGCAGGTGATGCCGCCGGTTTCATCGATCCAATTTTCAGCAGCGGCGTTTTTCTCGCCGTGCTTTGCGGTGAACAAAGCGCCGATGCCTTGAATGAAGTTTTAGATCACCCGCGAAAAGCAAAAAGGCTGTTCGCACGCTACGAACGGATAGTCAATCGCGCGATGGATGTTTACCTGCGCTTCGTCAACGCTTGGTACACGAAGGAATTCATCGAAGTCTTTTTAGCGCCGCGCGACGTTTTGGGTCTTCCACCTGCGGTGAACGCGGTTCTCGGCGGAAACATCGGAAATAGTTTCGCCATCCGCTGGCGAATGGAGGTGTTTTATTTCCTGGTCTGGTTGCAGAAACATTACGCGATCGTCCCGCGGCTCACGCTCGTACCGAAGAAAGAAGCCATCCAAGTCGCCTCCGATGCTGTTGGCGTGATCACTTAGCGCGATTGATCGACAATTCCCCGATGCGACGCGTTCGATCATTTGAGAGATCCAGCGCTTCGCCCGGAATCACCGCACTTTTCGCCGGATTGTCGGTCTTGGTTTACTTGACGAGCTGCGCAACAATCTCACGGCATCAATTTGCCGAACCCGCAGGCGATTGGCGGGTGCGCAGCGGACAACTTTTATATCGCGCGCCGCAAACGACGCTCATCGGCGATGTACTTATTCGCTTTTCCAAAAATGGCGATTTCGAGCTGATATTTTCAAAAGGGCCGGTTGCGCCATTGTTATCTCTGCGGCAGGACGCCAGTTTCGCCGAAGTCAAAGGCCCGCTTGCGCGAAGCGGTTGGTCGGGCCCCATTGATCGGGCACCGCAACAATTGCGGGGCTGGCTCGGAGTGCGAGAAAAACTGATTCGCTCGCAAGATCGACAATCGGTGCGATACAACGCTGGCAACGAAACTTTTCTGTTCCGTTTTTGACCTGCCAGGTTTGAAACGCGACTATCAGCGTTTCGTTCTTGCCACCGAATATGCGGATCAGTGATGTCATCGCGCGAACTGTTACGCAGCGACGTGCGCTCGTTTGGTGCAGCGTCGCCGTGCTCGCGCTCGGCTGCATCGCAATCCTCGTCACCCAGCTGCGGCTGGACTCTGATGTGCTCAACATTTTGCCCGCGAATTTTCATTCGGTCGCAGGACTGAAAGTTTACGATCGCCAATTCGAGCAAACCCGGCAGCTCACTTTCGCGCTGGTTTGTGCCCCGAATGATGTCGAAAAACTGGAAGAATTCGCGCCCGTGTTCGCCGACAAATTACGGCAGCAATCCTGGTGCACGCGCGTACTCGCGGGTTCGCCGATGCAGACGCCTGATGGAATCCGCGATCTTCAATCAATCGCGGTGCCGTTGCTCTTGAACCTGGAACCGAGCGTTTTCAACGAGACGATGTCGATCTTGCAGTCGCAGAAAATTCGCGATCGCCTGCATCGCTTGCATCAACAGATTGCGGCAGGATCACCGCGACCGGAGTTCGAGCTGGCGTTCGATCCGCTCGGTCTAATTGCCCCGGCGCTCAAACCCTTTGCAGAAAGCACCGCGATCGAAGAAGACCAGCCGCTCACCTCTTCCGACCGCACGATGCGGGTTTTCCTGGCAGTGACAAACCAGGAATCAATTAGCGCATTCGCGTGCCAGCGTTTAATGCGTCAAGTGAACGCCTTTCGCGCAAACGCACGCGAAGGCTGGGATGGCGGCCCGTTGGAAATTCTCGTAACCGGACGTTCCGCGTACGTAGCCGAAATCTCCCTCAGCATGCGCTACGACATTGTCGCAACGTTGCTCGGATCAGTTGTGCTCGTGGGCAGCATTTTCATCATCGGTTTTCACCGATGGCTGCCGTTGCTCGGCATGGGATTTTCACTCCTGCTCTCATGTCTGGTGGCGCTCACGCTCGGCCTCCTCATTTTCCGACAACTTAGCATGGTCAGCGTCGGCTTTTGCGCCATTCTCGTCGGCCTCGGCGTTGATTTCGCCATTCTCACCTTTGGACGTTATCAGCAAGCGCGGATCGACGGACAATCACATCGTCAAGGCATCGCCACCTCGGTTGCAAAACTTGGTCGCGCGATTTTCTTTGGCGCACTCACCACTGCGGTCGGATTTCTGGCACTTATCCTGAGTGGATCGATGGGCTTCTCGCAGCTCGGTGTGCTCATCGCCATCGGGATTTTCTTTGCCGGTCTTTTTATGTGCACGATCTTATTTCTTTTCGTTCGCGAACGGCAGCCGCCCCTCCGTCATGATTGGGTCTTCGAGATCGTAAAAAAATATGTGCGGTGGAGCGTGGAGCGCCCTGCGCCCATGTTGATTTTCGCAAGCGCGCTTTTGTTGCTGCTCACCGTAATCGGATTTTCGCCTGTCCCACCGCTTCACTTCGAGGCGAGCACACGTTCGCTGGAACCGAAAAACAGTCGTGCCAGTCGCGCGCTTCAAGCGATCATGCGCAAAATGCCGATGCGCTGGGAGCCGGTGTTGGCAATCGTGCAGGCGAGCAATCCGCAAGAATTGCACGACGACTGGCAGAAAATTGCCGCACATTGGAGCGAGCTTCAGACTGCGGGCAAAATCAAAAGCTTTTCCACACCCGCAGCCCTTTGTCTTTCGCCAAAGTGGATGCAACGAAATCGCGAACAGTTGAGCGAGATTGATTTTCAAACGGCGCGCCAAACACTCGACCAAACACTCGATACCGAAGGATTCAGCCGCGATGCGTTCGCGCCGGCTTTCACGCTGCTCGATAATTTGCAACATCTGGTCGATCCGAACGCTCCTCTGTCGAATTGGCGAGAAAAGTTGCCAACATCATCGAGCTGGTGGTTTTTGGTTGATCGCTATTTCGGGCAAGATCCGCTGCTTACCACTGGCTTTGTCACTACCAACGAACCGGTCTCCACATATGCGCAGCGGGTAAATCTGGGACGCGATCTCCCAGTGACGGGGATTCCAATGACCCTCTCAGGCTGGAGTTACGCGCTTGCCGATTTGCTGCCATGGTCACACCGGCAACTCCTCATCATCAGCGCGTTGATGGCGATTTTCGACGTTTCGCTGCTCGCGATTTTATATCGCGACTTGCGCCTCTGGATCATCCAAGTCATCACGCTCGCGTTTGCGATCGGAGCAATGATTGCATCGATGAAACTGCTGCATATCGATTTGAACTTGCTCAATGTGCTTTCTTTTCGTCTCGTCCTGGCGATAGGAGTGGACTACGGAATTTACGTCGTGCTGGTTTGGCAGAAGACACATGAGATCGAGCACGATGTTGCGGGCGTAGTGAAGCCGGTCCTGCTCGCCGGATTAACCGCTGTTAGTGGCTTTGGCTCACTCGTGCTGGCGCGCAATCCCTCGTTGAGTAGCCTTGGCAGCGCCTGCGCGATCGGCATTTTTTGGAGCTTGGTTGCGACGATTTTCTTTACGCTGCCTGCGATGGCGGCAACAGAACCGAAATCTTCAAGCAAAGATTAGGTCCAAATGGGCTAAGCTCGATAATCTCATGCGAAGGATTCTTCCAATAATTCTCAGTCTCATTTCGTTTACGACCCTCGCCGGCCCTGGGCAGCTTTCTCCCGCCGAGCTCAAGAATCTCCTCGCGCGAATTCGCGAAAACCGGATCACGCAAGCCGATTTTCAAGAAGAACGGTTCTTGCATTTGATGAAGAAGCCGGTCGTGAATTCGGGCAAGGTTTGGTTCCAGCCGCCGAATAAATTTCGGCGCGAAGTGAAGGGTAACTCGCCCAGCCTGACGGTGAGCGATGGCCATCAGCTCTGGATTTATTATCCGAACTTTAAATCGGCCGAGCGTTATTCCTTGGGCAAACGCTCACCGCTCGATTCCGTTATTGCAGCGATCAATTCGGCGCTGAATCTCGAAGATGTCGAAAACACTTTCGCCATCACTGCCACGAAGATCGACAACGGCTACGAGCTGGAGCTGACGCCGCGCACGTCGTCAATGAAACGGGTCTTTCAGAAACTCAACCTGCGCATCAATGACAACTTGAGGGCCGAGCGCACAGAAATGTTGCAACTGAACGGCGATCGAATTGTGACCAGTTATTCAAATCAGACACGCGCGCCGCTTCCTGCATCGACATTCGAATTTACACCGCCGCCCGGCACCGAGATTACGACGCCGCTCGGACGATAATAATATGGCGGCGCCGTCGCGCGCCGTCTTGATCCGAGTACAAGTTTGCTCGACCACAGATCGAGAGGAAGCTAAAACGATCCGCGATCATGGGACGCATTTGGATCATGGTTCTCGTCGGAACACTGGTTGCCTTTGCGTCAGCGCCTTGCGCTGATCCGCCTGGATCCAACAATTCGCAACCGATCGTTTCCCACATTCCGCGACAGCCGATTGATTCAACTGCTATTGCGAGGGTTGGCTACAGCAAACGCCGTCACATTCTCGAAATCGAATTCGCGAACGGCGCAGTGTATCGGTATCTCGATGTATCGCCTTCTGTTTATCGCGACTTAATGTCGGCGGAATCAAGGACACGATTCTACGATTTTAATATTAAGGGAAAGTATCGCTCCGTGCACGTTCGGCACAGGATCAAAGACAAATCGACGAATTGAAGCGACGTTGGCGTTTACGATTTGATGCGCTGCGGCAGCGTTTCGTTCTCACTCGAGAGGAAAAGCGCGTCATTGCTTTTGTCTTGCTCGCGTTCGTGCTTGGCTTGGCTGTCAAACATTATCGCGACACGCATCCGCAGCCGATAACGCCACCATCCAAGAAAACGCACCCTTCTCGCCTTAATTCCCCGTCGCCAACTCCAACCAGCACCGCGTCCATTTTCGAAGCGAGCAAGCGCTTCTCTCACCTTGCAACTGACAATTCTCAATCTTCTGTTTCGAGATATCTTTGTGGAATCGGATGCTCAGGGCCCTCGTGCTGCCAGTAAATGGTCACGATCCACCAGCGACTGCCGTCGTGGAACAACTGAATGCTGTTGATTCCGCGCATGAACGGTTCGGGATCGTCGCCTTTGTGGCGCGACTCGTACGTGCTCCAGACATGCGCGATGTGACCGAACTGCTCGGTGCGACGCGCAATTTCCTTTTCGAAGAATCCATTCTTCTCGATATAATCGCCGACGCGGCCGATGAAGCCGTCGATGTCCAGCATGTGCGGTGCAATCTCGCCGCCGAGGCTTATCTCCCCGACATTTTCCGCCGTTGGAATCAAACGTACCCCAGGAATAAACAATGAGCGTGCTCGATTCCAATCACGCTTGCCCGGCTGGCCCGAGATTGAATCGTACGCGGCCGTGATAATTGCGTCGATCGACGCAACGTCGGCTGGATTGGCAGCCAGAATTTGAGATGTCTCCGCCATTTCCATCACCCGTCCTTCCGCCAGAGGACCACAGGCTTTGCCATGCGAACTCTAGGTCGTCGGTGAACAGCGTCTCGTATTTCTCGATGCTGAACGGCAAGAATTGTCAGTTGATTTGGTGTTACGCCAGATGCCCGACTGCCACGAGTGCGAAGTCCTGCGGGCCTTGCGGGATGTTGGCGCCGACGACCTCGATCCGCCATTCGCCCGGCGAGGGTTGATCGATCTGCACGGCCTCGACGTTGTTCTTGTTGTCGAGTTGCATCGGGGAACTGCCGACGCGTTGATTGCCGGCATAAACGCGGTTGTCGGGTCCGCGCACGATGAGGTTGAGGTTATTAACCAAAACCGGACCCGGGTAATCGCTGTAGGCAAGCACAATGCGCAATGGCACATTGGCGCTTTGCAACTGAATGGTCGTCCGATTCAGTTGACCTGTTTGCACACCGGGGCGGACCTCGAAGAACTTAGCGACCGCAGGTTGCGCCGGTGCCAGAATGTTGTCCAGATTTACGCGACCGTAACCCTGCTGATTGTCAACCAGCATGCCGCTCGGGGCATATCCCGCGAGCCGAATTGCGCCGGCGATCAGTGTCGCCTTGAGCAAGGCTGCGGATGGTTTGGTAATGTGTTTCTTTTTCCGCAGATATTCCCGCACCAGTCCGACCGCGCCGGCAGTGAGAGGCGTGGCCATGCTTGTGCCGCCCATGTAAAAATACATCCGTGACTGCGGAAAAGGGGCCCAGGCAGTGTTGTTCTGGGCGATCATCGTTGAACGCGTGGAGAGAATGAATGTGCCCGGCGCAATGATTTCAGGCTTGAACCGCCCGTCGCGCGTGGGGCCGCGGCTGCTGAATGCCACCACCTGATTCGGGTTATTTGCCATGGGATCGGCACGAAACGGAGCAACTGGATAATCATCCGGCCACCAGTTGCCGTAGCGCTCGGCGGCGAAAGCGGGCCGCAGGTTTTCGCACGCGCCGACCGTAATACAATTCTTCGCTGTGCCAGGCGAGCTGACGCTCATCGGATTGATCTTGCCGTCGCCATCCTCGTCGGTGCCGTCGTTGCCGGCGGCAACCACGATGCAGAAATCCTTGTGATTCCAAACAAAGGCATCGAGTTGGCTGCACTGTACGTCGTAAGCGCCCGGATCGCCGCCACCCCACGAGTCGGAATGAATGCGAGCGCCCTTTGTGTAGGCTTCCTGGAAAAGATCGGTCAGATCCTGCGGTATGCCGGCAAGAAGATAACGGCCGTTTTCCCGCCGGTCCACGGGATCGATCCAGTCGAGCTCCTGCTCGATGGCTTGGAAAACAAGGCGCGCTTTATGCGAAAGTCCGCGTACGGGAGCATTGACGCCGGCAACGTCGTTCAGCGCCGCGCCGTTGCCAAGGACCGAACCGCTAACGTGTGTTCCGTGGCCGCTATCGAGATCGGCGGCGCCGTCATTGGCACCGGGATTGTGGATGGAAGAGTTGAAGTCCGGCGTGATCGGGTAGCTCGTGATCGACTTAATACGATTGCGAAAATCGCTGTGCACGCTCGCCCGGTCGCCGGAGTCGATGCCGGTGTCGGCTACCGCAATGATTTCGCCTTTGCCGCTCAAACCAAGTCCAGGATGGGCCATGGTTGCCGCGGTTCCCATGATCCCGGCGGCGACGTCGTTGCTGGTGCGTTTGAGCGTGCGCTCGCGGATCTTGCGGACGCCATGAACAGCTGAGAGCTCATCGATTTGCTTCTTGCGTTTGGCGCCAGTGACTGAGCTCTCGATCACCAGCACGCCCGCCTCCGGCTCGTGGTCCAGCACCTTAAAGCCAAGGTTTTTCACAGCGGGCACGGCTGCTTTGAGATCTGCGGGACCGAAAAACTCTACGGTTAAGACGCCGGACAGGACTCGGCGGCGCGGCAATTGCGTGGCAGCGCTGCTGGAGCCGTCCTGCTCGGCACGAAGCGCCGAGGAGATGCGCTGGCGATGCGGCAGATGACCAGTCCATCGAACGAACGGAAGCGCCGATACCGCGGCAATTTGCTTCGGGTTGCCCCGGATAATGTAGGTGAAACCGCCGTATGGTTCGCGCAGTTCGCCGCCCGCTTTTATCACGTCTTTCAGCCAGCTTTTTTTCACGGGCCCGACGAACTGCACAAGGTAATAGTGCTTGCCGCTGGAGAGCGGTTTCACGTCACCCGAGAAAGCCCGGACGCGCACTTTGCCCGCGGGGGCAATCCTCGGAGTAGTCGTGTCGATGACCCCGCCGCCAGCCTCAATAATGTACTGCGAGGTGATGTCCTCGGTCAGGTGAGCGCGGGCGATGTTCTTGGCCGTCTTCGGGGAAACGTCCACGAGCATAAACGCCGGGTAGCGTTCGATGACGGAATAATCCTCCGCGAGCGCGTCCTGTTCCGATCCGCTGCTGAATACTTTCAAGATTCGATTCATAATGTAGTTCTGGGGTTGATTATTTTTTGATTGCCTAACCGTATTTTGAGGCCGCGCGGCGCCGGAAGTCGAGCACAACCACAGGAAGCGGTGCTGGTCGGGATAAACGGGCCCCTCAACTCCCAACGATCAACTATCAACTCTGCCCCACTTCACTCAGCACTTTCTTCGCTGCATTGTGCCCCGGAATGCCGCTGACTGCGCCGCCGCGCAGCGCACTTGAGCCGCAAAGAAAGACATTCTCAAACTCCGTCTCGACGCCCCATTTGCCTATCTGCGATTTTTTCTCCGCAAATGGAAACGTCGGCGCGTCCTGAAAAATGTTGCCGTGGTACATCCCGAGCGCGTCCTCGATATCAACCGGGCTTTTGCTTTCGATGCAGAGATCGCCGTTGCGCGCCACGGCAAGACAATCTTCCAGCGGCTCTTCCAGCCACTGGTTCATGCTCTCGAGGAATTTCTTTTCCGCGAGTTTTCTCATCGTCTTATTATCCCGCGCAAACAAACGCCACGGCGTATCGAGCCCGAACAACGTCATCGTATGGAACCCCTTCTCTCGCAGTTCCGGCGCGAGAATGCTGTCATCGGTCAGGGTGTGGCAATAGACTTCACACGGTGTTTTGTTCGGCAACCGTCCTTGACCTGCCTGGTCATAACTAACATTCATTTGCTTGTAACCTTCGTCGCTATGGAAGGTCCCGGAGAACGCGTCGGCTGCGGAACATTTTTTCGCTTTCAACTTAGGCAATCGGCGCAAGAGCATGTTGATCTTGAACACGGACCCTTCGTCCGTGGTATCCGGCTGATATAGTTTACCGACAAACTTCGCCAGCACGTTCCGGCCAAAGTTTACCAGAAGAAATCGGGCATCGACGGTTTCTCTTTTTCCGTCAACCTCGAATTCGACGCTGCGCTGTTGCCCGGTTAGATCCAGCGCGCGAAGATCGACATTCGTTAACATCTCGGCGCCGCTCTTGCGGGCCGCCTGTTCCAACTCGCGCGCCAACGCGCCCATCCCGCCGACCGGCACCTTCCATTCGCCCGTTTTATTGCCGATGAGGTGATAAAGGAAACATCGGTTCTGCACGAGCGACGGATCGTGCGGATGCGTCAAGACGCCAATCTTCGCGTCGGTGAGCACGAGGCCGCGCACCAAATCGTTCTGCAAATAACGTTCGATCGCGCGACCGAGCGGTTCTTCCGCCAAACTGCGCCAGGCCTCACGTGAAACATCATCGACATCGAACCAGCGCCGAAAGTCTTCTTTCGCAACGAGCGGCTCCAGCATCGTGTCCCAGACATGTTCGGCAAAAACGCGTGAGAGATTGTAAAACTTCTTCATCTGCTCGTACTCCGTGCGATTTCCGGTCAGCTCGAACATCGACTGCTGGCTCGTCTCCTCCGACACGTTGCTCAAGAGCAAGCCATTATGTTGGCCATCCATCACGTACGGCGTGAACGATGCGGTCGCACGTCTACGCAGCTTGAGATTCAACCCGAGATCGCGAATGATCTTTTCCGGGAACAAACTGACCAGATACGAATAACGCGATAACCGCGCATCATAATCGGGGAACACCTTCTGCGAAGTCGTCGCGCCGCCGATGTAATCGTTCTTCTCCAATAGCAGAACACTCAGACCCGCGTGCGCCAGATAAGTCGCCGCCACCAGACCGTTATGGCCGGCGCCGAGAATCACCACGTCGTACTGCGATTTCATTTTTCAGTTTGCTCCGCCAAAATTGCTCATCGGTAGGATCTCTCAACACTCAACGCTCAGCCATCAACTTTCCCAAATCTTTTGTGTCACATGGAGCCGATGCAACCGGTTGTCGAGTTTCTAAGCTGATTATATGAATTGGTTTTTATGCGTACGCTCTTGGAGAATGCGACCCAGCGACGCCAGTTGAGCGAGCTAAACGGCTGGACTTCGGCCGTCCGTCGGCGCATGATTTTAGCTCCTCCACAAAGACTTCACTATGAATATTCACCCATTTGTCAGTCGCATCTTTTTCGTGGGCGCTCTCGCCGGCATTCTTCGAATCCTCGACGCTCAGGAACCTTCACCGCGTGTCACCGGAGAACAGGCCGCGGCTGGCGCGCAGGTTCAACTGAACCAGATCGACACCTCGGAGTTTCCGAAGGTGACGATTTTCGCCACGATACTTAAAGAAGGCGTGCCCCTGACGGGTCTCGGCTCAGGCGATTTTCGCGTGCGCGAGGATGAAGTCGATCAGGAACCGATGACCGTCGTGCCCAAGCTCACGACGCTCTCAGTCGTGCTGACGCTCGACACCAGTGGCTCGATGAAAAAGCGCCTCGCCGATGCGCAGGCGGCGGCCGCGAGTTTTCTCGATACGCTTCAATCGCAAGACAAGGCGCAGATCATCCGCTTTTCGCGCGACGTGAAGACGATCTATCCGCTGGGCAGCGATCGCGCGGCAGCGCGCACCGCGATCGGAGCGACGGCTGCACGTGGAGATACTGCATTGTGGGACGCACTTTATACATCGGTCGAATCGTTGCGCGACGTGAGTGGGCGCAAAGCGATCGTGCTGCTGAGCGACGGCGTCGATGACGACGGCAGCGGCAAACCGCTCAGCAAACACACGGTCACCGATGTGCTCTCCCTCGCCAAGCAAGTCAACACGCCCATCTATGCCATCGGCCTCGGCACCGAGCTCGACGAAGTGAATTTGAGAAAAATCGCCACCGATTCCGGTGCGCTCTACCTGAGCGCAAGCGAACCGGCCGAGCTCAAGCGCCTTTACGACAACATCGGCAAACAACTCGCCGGGCAATACGCGATCTACTACACGTCCAATCTCCCGGCGGACGGATCCGAGCATCGCGTGCAGTTGAAGTTCGGCGCCATCACAGGGACGAAATCATATCAGTCGCCGATGCGAGTTGCAGCACAGCCAACTTCGACAACCTCCCCCGCCGCCGAGAGCAAGGCCGCTCCAGTGGAAAAAGTAAAACGCCTCGCGCGTCCTCAGCGAACAATCACAGTTCTGAAACCTGGGATCGAATTGCCGACGCTGAAGACGATCGTCGTGGTGGCGGCGGGAGACGCTGACAATCCAAACGCGGCGATCCGAGTTTCCAACGCCGGTGAAGCAGACAAATACGACGAACCGATCCGCATCCCGCCAGACGTGAAGACCGAGAAGTTTGACGTCGTCTGGCTGCCAAAAGATGGGCGGCGCATCATTCTGGTCAGAGATCTTGCCTTCGATCAGGAACATCCTTCCCACGAGATCAAGCCCGACGAACACATCGGCCTGGTCCGTCTCGGCGGCAAAGAATTGCCAAAAGCAAAGGCGATTTACCTGGCCGAGCCAGGCGCCAACAAGATAACAGTCCCGGTTGAGGCAGTCCAGGACGCCGAAAAGTACGGCGAAAACATGGCCGCGCCACCGGGCACGTATGACCTCTACATCGATGTAGCGGACGAGAAACGCCGGGAGCTGGTTGCGGAGAAACTCGAAGTCAAAGCCGGCACGGTCACCGAAGTGGAGTGAGCCTCAAGTTCTTCTCCAGCAATAGGACACTCAGAACCGCGCGCTCCACATAGGTCGCCGCCGCCAGACCGTTATGGCCGGCGCCGAGAATCACGACGTCATATCTATTTTTGGCGGTGGCCTCTGCTTCTACCGCTCCATGCTGAGAACGACTCGGAAGCGCGCCTTGCCGCTCATCATGCGCTCGTAGGCTTCGGCGGCTTTCTCCAGCGGAAAAAGATTTCATTCATCGACTGGACGCCCGCCAGCGCAGTGAACTTGAGCGTGTCCTGCGAATCGATCGACGTGCCGGAATACCAACCCTTCACCGACCGGCGACCGTTGATGAGCAGAATCGGATCGACCGAAAGTGGGCCGGCCGCGCCGATCACCATCAGAACGCCATTAGCAGCTAAACCGCCAAGCACCGCGGTCATGGCGTCGGCGTTCGTTACCGTGGCGATGACAACTTTGGCGCCGCCCAACTTCGTGAGTTCCGCCGCCGGATTTTTCTCCTGACTGTCGATGTAATGGATCGCGCCGAGCTTTTTCGCGAGAGGTTCCTTGTCTTTCCCGCGCGCGATCGCCACCGTTTTGAAACCCATCTTGGCGGCGAACTGAACGCCAAGATGACCGAGTCCACCGATCCCGAGCACGCCGACGACATCGCCCGGTCGCGCGCCGCTGTTGCGAAGCGCGTTGAACGTCGTGATCCCGGCGCACATAAGCGGCGCGCTTTCGATCGAAGACAAATCTTCCGGCACCAGCGCCAGCGCAGTCGCGGGAGCTGTCATGTATTCCGCGTAACCGCCATCGAACGAAATTCCGGTCGTCAGCAAGGCTACCTGACAGGCAAAGAAATCGCCGCGCCGGCAGGAATCACAATGTCCGCAATGTCCAGCATGCCAGCCGACGCCAACTCGTTGACCCGATTTCCATTCCGCCACGCCCGGCCCAACGGCGTCAATGATTCCGATGACCTCATGTCCGGGAATTCTCGGATATTGAATGCCTGGCCACGTCCCATCTTTGACTAAGGAGTCGCTGTGACAGATGCCGCAGGCCTGGACCTTGATTCGCACCCATTCGGCCTGGGGTTCCGGAATTTCCCGTTCCACGATCTCAAGCGGTCCCTTCGGTTGCGGGACTTGCACGGCACGCATTTTTTTTGCTATATTTTTTTATCGTCCTCTTCTTCCTAAAAACAAGGCTCCAAACGCTATGAGGTCGCCATTGCAAGACAAAATGTCTTCAATTATAGGCACCGCACGAAGCACCTGTTTGCCGTCACCGAAACACACGGGCGCCGTTGCTCTCCTTTATCATGTTCGCCTTAAAATTTCGCTCGCGCTCGCAACTTTTTGGCCGAGGATTCTCTCATGACCAAACGCGCACTCTCTGCCGTTGCGGGATTTCTTGGTCTTTGCCTTCCCTTGTCCGCGCAGCAGATAGATCGCTCGGATATCTTCAGCGCGCTGAATAATTCCTTGCTTCGTTTTCCGTCGCTGACGCTCTCTGATGAACGGCCTTTCTCCTTCTCGGGAGCGGTTGCTCCACCTTTGTTATTCAACTGGATGGAACCGACGCTGCCTGATTTTCTTCCGGCCTTAAGCACGACGGAACCACAGAGAGCCACTGCCTCAGCGGCGCCTCCCAAGGATTCATCCAAAGAGGTCGTGGATGTGCGGCGGCCCAATCTTCTTGATTATGCCAGCGGGGAAGTGGGCTTTTTGTACGGGAGATCCACCGGCAAATTCGGTCGCGACGTTGAGCAGGGATATTTCATCGGCGATGTAGGAAATGATAAATTTCACATCACCGTGGGTGCGTCTTACGAGAACTCGAGCGGACGCTTTCCGCGCTTCAGTCATTAGCTCTACAGCATCGCGACTCTGAGGGTAGAGCGGAAGATCAGTCGTCGCCGCGGTGACCCCGGATATTAAAATTTAGGCCGACAGCAATTAATTCTTATTTCCTGGTTCCTGATTAATCAAATTGAATGAAGACAGTCGAATTGGCCGATGGCCCCGCTGAGCGGGGCGTTCCGGCGCTGGGTCAAGGCACCTGGGGCATGGGTGAAAGCAAAAACGCGCACGCAGATGAGGTCGCGGCGTTGCGCTTGGGGATTGATCTCGGCATGACTCTGATCGATACCGCGGAAATTTACGGCGACGGCGGCTCGGAAAAAGTCGTGGCGGATGCGATCGAGGGTCAACGCGATCAGGTGTTCGTCGTCACGAAAGTATCTCCGCGCAACGCGTCGCGCACGGGAGTGCCGAAAGCATGCGAGCGCAGTCTCAAACGTCTTCGCATCGATGCGATCGATCTTTATTTGTTGCATTGGCCTAGCAACACGCCGCTCGCGGAAACGGTGGAAGCGTTCGAGCAACTTCGATCCGCCGGAAAAATTCGGCGCTGGGGCGTTTCAAACTTCGATGTCAAAGACATGGAAGAATTGTCCGCCATTTGGACGGAATCGTACGGTGGCGAGCTCGGTTCCGCCTGCTCAGCCAATCAAGTTCTCTATCACGTCGGCGAGCGCGCCATCGAATCTGACCTCCTGCCCTGGAGCCAAAGAAATAAGATTCCGATCATGGCCTATTCTCCCGTTGGCCGTGGTAGAAGGCTGCTGAACAACGCGACGCTCAAGAAAATTGCAAAGCGCCACGACGCGACGCCGGCGCAGATCGCCATCGCGTGGGTGCTCCGGCAGCCCGACGTCATCGCCATTCCCAAAGCAAGTAACACGACTCATGTCCGCGAGAACGCGGAATCTGTCGATATTCAGTTGACTGACCAAGACTTCGCGGACATCGACCGTGAATTCCCGCCACCAACATCGAAAGAACCTTTGCCGATGCTCTGACTCGTTGCTTCCTAATTCTTAATCCCTACGTCTTACTTTTTTAGGCCGCGACGCAATCCCATCAGCCGCCGGTTTTTCGGCGTGCGTGAGTCCGTGTGCCGTCGGACTCAGCGCGCCAACGGGGATGAAGACGCTACTGAAACAAGTGGGATGACCCATCAATCGTCGTGCCTGGAAAGAGTGGCTCGGAACAAGCTTGACACAAAAACCTGCTAAAGCGTATAAGCGGGCCGCTGTTCGTCGAAAGCAGGTTGCCCAATGAACGCTTGTTTCAGAGGTTTGATCTTTATAGTCTGTATCGGCGCTATAAATCTTGGGTCGAGTATTGGCATCCCCGCCAATGGCGACGTCGTGACGGACTGGAACACCGCCGCACTCGACGCGATCCGCGCCGGCAAGACAGCACCACCAATCGCCTCCCGCAGTCTTGCCATTCTTCACATCTCAATCTACGACGCGGTTAACGGCATTGCCCGCACCAACGAACCTTACCTGGTGCAAAGCTTAACGTCGGCCAGTGCGTCGCGTGAAGCCGCTGCCAGCGCCGCGGCGCACAAGGCGCTCGTCACTTTGTTCCCGGCTGCCGCCTCCAGCTTCGATGCGCTTCATGCCGCGATTCTCGCTGCAATCCCCAATGGGCCACAAAAGGCTGCCGGCATCGTGTGGGGTGAATTCGTCGCGAACCAAATCCTCGCCTCGCGCGCCAACGATGGTTCCGGTGCCATAGTCCCGCCGCCTGGCGGCAGCGGTCCTGGCGTGTGGGTGCCGACGCCTCCGGCCTTTGCTCCATATTTGCTGCCGCAATGGGGACTCGTCGCGCCGTTTGCAATGAGCAGCAGCTCGCAGTTCCGTCCTCCGGGCCCGCCCTCCCTCGATAGTGAGCAGTACGCGGCGGATTACAACGAGGTCAAGGAACTCGGCGCGGCTGTCGGCTCGACGCGCACAGAAGAGCAGACCCAGATCGCCTTGTTCTGGGCCGACGGCGCCGGCACCGAAACGCCTCCAGGCCACTGGAACAGTATTGCGCAGAGTATCGCCGCCGGACAAGGCAACACACTGGAAGAAAACGCAAGGCTGTTTGCCTTATTGAACATCGCCATGGCCGACGCTGCCATTTGCGCTTGGGATGCCAAATACACCTTTCACTTCTGGCGCCCGGTGACCGCGATTAACTTCGCCGAACCAGAACTGAACTGGGCGTCGTTCATCGTGACGCCACCCTTCCCTGATTACGTCTCCGGCCACAGCACGTTCAGCGGCGCCGCCGCGACCGTGCTCCCACTGTTTTACGGCACGGAAGACCTGCCCTTCACCACCGGCTCCGATTTTCTGCCCGGCGTGTCCCGCAGCTTTTCAACCTGCCTCGATGCAGCGGAGGAAGCGGCAGTGAGCCGACTGTACGGGGGCATTCACTTCCGATCGGCAAACGAAGATGGCCTGCAAGCGGGCATCAGCATCGGCGAATGGGCCGATAGCCATTACCTGCAGTTAAAGGGCAATCACTCGCGAAGATAACAGCGGAAGCAACAGAACTCATCCCGCAACCGCGGGACGAAAGCGGTCGAAGCGGGTCGCTTCCTAATTCCAAATTCTTACTTCCTACTTTTATAGGCCGCGACGTGATCCATCAGCCGCCGGTTTTGGCTTGCGCTACGTAACTCCTGACCTTGTCGACATCGGCACCAACAACGGTGCCGACGAGACGGCCACCGCGATTGTAAACGTTAACCTGCGGAATTGAGTGGATGTTGTATTGCTTCACCACCGCCGTCTTCCAATTGACGATGTCGATCTTGCGCAGCGCAATCTCCGGATCGGTCCTTGCCATCTGCTCCAGGCTTGGCGAGAGCTGTTTGCACGGGCCGCACCAGTCCGCATAAAAATCGACGACGGTCACATTGCCAAGTGCGAGATGTTTGGTGATGTCCACCTGCGCGCCGTGAGAGATCACTTCGACCTGTTGGCCGCGACCAGCGACGACCGCAGCAGGTGCCCGAAGCTTATCCCCCTGGTTTTTGGCTGGTTCTTGTCCGGTCCAATATCTGTTTTTTTCTTCGGCCAGTTTCCGTCGTAACTCCGCTTGCTGCGTTTGAAACGCCACCTGACTGGCAGCTTGCTCGGAGGAGTATGCGGCGGCGTTCGCGGCATCGTAATGAAAACGCTCCTGAACTTCTTTGGGCAGTTCGGTGAAGTAGACTTTCGAGATTCCCGATTTGGTGATGAGCACAATGCCGTCGGGTTCGACTCGGCTCACGGTGACGTTTTTGTATTCTTTCCCGTCAATCGCTTTGAAGTCGTCCGCGAGGGTGACTGACGCGAAGCAAAGGATTAAAAAAGTGAGAATCTTCATCTTGCTTTGGCTGCGAAAAACCGCGCGCGCGATAGTTCCCTGATCATGTGATTAGCGCGACAGTTTTGTCGGCTTACAGAGTGTGATACAAGACAAAAACAACTTCCTCAAATAAAACGCCGCCATGTTCATCTCCTTCTTGCTCGTGTCTTGAGCGTGTGGCACAAGCCATGCGATGAATCCGAAGGATTTCTTCGGGGAACTGAAGCGGCGCAACGTTTACAAAGTCGCCGTTGCTTACGCGGTCGTGGGCTGGTTACTAGTCCAAATCGCGACGCAGGTTTTTCCATTTTTTGAAATTCCGAATTGGGGTGTCCGGTTGATCGTGCTGCTGGTTGTCGTCGGATTTCCGATTGCGCTCATTCTCGCGTGGGCGTTTGAGCTGACACCGGAAGGAATCAAGCGAACGGAAGATGCCGATTTTGTCGCGCCGGGCGCGTCGCGAAAGCGAAGGTGGATTTATGTCGCCATTATCGCCGGTGCACTGTCCGTCGGATTGTTTTTTCTCGGGCGTTACACGGCGACGAACGTTGCGAATCTTCCAGCGAAATCGATCGCGGTGCTTCCTTTTGAAAACCTGAGCCGCGACCCGGACAACGCCTACTTCACCGAGGGTATACAGGACGAAATCCTCGCGCGCCTGGCCAAGATCGCGGACTTGAAAGTCATCTCGCGGACGTCCACCCAGCGTTACAAAAGCTCGCCCGATGATCTACCGCAGATCGCGAAGCGGCTTGGAGTGTCTAACATCCTCGAAGGCAGTGTCCAAAAAACGGCGGACCGCGTTCGCGTTACCGTCCAGTTGATCCATGCCCCCACCGATGCGCATCTTTGGGGAGAGACCTACGACCGAACTCTGACCGACGTTTTTGCGGCCGAGAGCGACATCGCCAAGGCGATCGCCGCCACGCTTCAGGCAAAACTCTCAGGCTCCGAGCAACACGCTCTCACCGCGCGGCCCACCGAGAATACGGAAGCGCATCAGCTTTATCTAAGGGGCCGCTATTTCTGGAACAAGCGCACCGGCGCGGACCTGAAGAAATCGATTGATTACTTTAACCAGGCGATCGGCAAAGACCCAAACTACGCGCTTGCGTATGCCGGATTGGCCGACGCCTACGTTTTGCTGCCCGCGTACGCAGAGGCCAGTCCAAAAGATAGTTTGCCGCAAGCAAAGGCGGCCGCGGCGAAAGCCCTCGAGTTGGACAGCACCCTGGGCGAGGCACACGCGACGCTCGCAAACGCCCTTGTTGCCTACGACCTCAATCTTGCAGAAGCGAATCGTGAATTCCGGGGCGCGATTGAATTGAACCCTAACTACGCGACCGCCCACCAATGGTATGCCGAAAGCGGACTCGTGCCGCTCGGCCAATTTGAGGAGGCCATCGCCGAGGCGAGGCGCGCGCTCGAGCTCGACCCGCTCTCCCTCGTCATTAATGCCGATCTCGGCACCACCCTGACCAGCGCTCGACGCTACGACCAGGCGATCGAGCAATTGCGCAAGACCGTGGAGATGGATCCGGGTTTTTACTACGCCCACTGGACTTTGGGAAACGCGCTGGAACTGAAAGGCCGCAACGAAGAGGCGATAGCCGAGTACAAGAAAGCAATTGCGCTCAATGACGATCCGCTGCCGCCGGCGTTACTCGGCCATCTCTACGCAAAAATTGGCCGGAAAGATGAAGCGCTCGCGATTCTTAAACAACTGCGCGAACTGCGCGAATCATCGAGGCAACGTTACGTTTCGCCGTACAATCTCGCGCTGATCCATATCGGACTCGGCGAGAAGGACGAAGCGATACAGTTGCTCGAAGAAACGTACGAGGAGCGGGACGGATACAATATCGCATTCCTCAAGGTCGAACCGATGCTCGACCCGTTGCGCGGTGATCCGCGCTTCGAAGCACTGGTTCAGAAAGTCTTTGGCCAAACACGATAAAGGCAAGATCGCTCGCCCCTCGCCGTCCTGCCTCGCTGAATGAACGGCTTGAATCAGTCGTAGGCGGAACAAAAGCGCACACCATTCGAAAGGCTCAGCTCGACGAATCCGTCACGGCGTGTGCCGGACCGAGTACTCGAGCGAAATAATGCCAGTCTTTTTGTAGACTCGATGCTTCATCAGCTTCAGTTCTGTTCGTGCGGCCAACGAGGGGAGCAGCGGAATTCCGTCGCCGAGAAGAATCGGAACGATTGCCACTTCGACCGTATCAACCAGGCGAGCGGCGAGGAGACTCCGAAAAAGAGAGCCGCCCCCGAAAAGCCAAATATCCTTTCCGCGCCTGGCGCGCAGAGCTGCCACTGTCTCCTCGGCCTTGTCGCCAAGGATGGTCACGTTGGGATGTTTTCGTGGTTCCAGCGTGCGAGAGAAAACGAACGTTTCCATGCCGGGCATCGGTTCTTGTCCAATTTTTTCCATGGCTGCGAAAGTTCGGCGTCCCATAAGCACGGTATCGAACCGTTTAAAAAGCGCTTCGAAATCAATCTCGGGATCGATGATGATCCAATCGGCTTCGCCTTTGGGACCAGCAATGTAACCGTCCAAGCTGGCCGCTACTGCGTAACAAATCTTCTTCATTCGCTCTGCCGACGGGGTCGCGCCCTGGGTCTTACGGCGCGGATTGGCTGCGCTCAACGAGCACGGTCAAATACCCATCGCAGACAAAAACCCGGTATATTCAGTCACAAAAGCGACAAGGTCCGGATGCGACGCTTCAAATTTTTCCACGGATCGTTTCAATTCGTGCGAAAGTCTCTTGATCGGTTCCGGTTTTTTCTGGGCGCGAATCGTTTCCTGGGCCGAAGCCTCCACCAGACGGACGATGCTCTGGGCATCCTCGTGATGAGTCGCCGAAACCTTGGCGATGGCCGGCTTGAGCTTCGACAGCAAGCCCAGTAACTCGGCTTTCTTATCGGCCGGAATATTTCCGGCAGCCTCAATAGCTGATTTGGTCTTCTCGATATGCTCGTCAGTCATCTTTGCACCCCTTGTTCCCTCCCGCGGTTTCGCCTTTGGATCGCAGTGTTAGGCGATCCCGAATTACGTCGAGAGTTTTGTCGCGTTATAGAGCCCGATCAAGACAAAAACGAAACCTCCGGAGACGGCAAATCCGATAAAATATCCTGCCTGCTATATTGCTATATGGAATCAAACGCCATCCGTTTATCAGAATTGAAAGTCGGAGCCATAATCAACACCTCAAGCGGGAGCTGCGATTTGGAATCTGAGGAGAAGATGCTTAATGCCCTCAAACGTGCGGGCATCGTCGAGCCCAGGATGTGGTGTGGCGGG
>Ga0307312_10000247_pt1 | contig 23778 bp, 28 predicted proteins | sample ER_DNA_202_FD_194489 | JGI IMG/M metagenome (GOLD analysis project Ga0307312, IMG submission 194489) | Bulk soil microbial communities from the East River watershed near Crested Butte, Colorado, United States - ER_DNA_202 | ecosystem: Environmental > Terrestrial > Soil > Floodplain | place... | reverse complement strand
CGCGGAGCTGGCCTCGGCAGGGAGGCGACGGGTTCGATCGAAGGCTTAGCCGCAGGCGTAACGGTGGGGCGTGTGCGCCGGCGCGAGCGGTTTTGCCGGCACGGCGGCGGCGCTGGCCGTCTCGGTGTTATCGTATCGGTCAAGCGTCTCACGAATTTCCGGAATTGATACGGAGAGGCATGACGGGGAATGGCAATGCCGCGGCGCTTCGACGCGGACCCGATGCCGGCCAACCACGAACGAGAACGAATGGCCTGCATACGCGGATGAACTGAGCACCATCAGCACGATCACATAAAAGAATCTCACATGAAAAAATCGCTTCATCGGAAGCCCTCCCAAATGTGTTCCGGGAACTAAACTCCGGGAAAGCGTTCGCGAATGTGATTTGAATCACCCTGGCTGGCGCGCTGCGGGCCGCTGCTCGCCTTTCCTCGTGACGCGCGTCACAGAACCCCTCGCTGGCCGGACCTAGGGTCGAGGGGAGTTCACCAAGCCGATTCAGGAGAATGTCATGAAAAAACTCTACCTTCTCGCCGCGTTGCTGATGGCCAGCACCGCCGCCCATGCCGGCAATGCGGTTTCGCTCCAGATCGGCGGACACAAGATCCGCATCGAGGCGCCGAAGAATTGCGACAAGCTGTCCTGCCTCCAGATATCGGCGCCGAGCCTCTCCGGCTCCGATCTGTCCTTTAAGGGCTTCAAATCCAGTCGCGATGACGACGAGGTCGCCTCGCGCGCTGATCAACCAGCGCAAAAAGCAGCCGCGCCTGTTGACCAGGCGGCGGCCCCCCAGCCGCCGGTTGCCGCGGCCAGCAGCGCCGCGTCGGCTTCAAAGGAGGTTGCATCGACGCCATCCGCGCCCACTGTCAGCGAGACTATCGCGTCGGTGGCTTCGCCGGCCGCGCCGAAGGAGCCGGCCGTGGCGAAGGAGCCGGTCATTGCCGCCGCGCCGGTTCAGACGCCGACCACGCCGCTCGGCGTATGGAACACGGAAAAAAACAAGGGAATGGTTCGCATCGAGCAATGCGGCCAAAACCTTTGCGGCTATGCCGTGCCGAACGGCGAAAAAATTCTCGTCAACATGAAGCCCTCGGACAAAAAATGGGCCGGTCGCATTCACGATCCGGACAGCGGCAAGACCTACGATTCCACCATCGCGATGAAGGGCCCGAATGTCCTGCGGGTTCAAGGCTGCGTCTTCGGCGGAATATTCTGCGGCGGGCAAATCTGGAACCGGGTCAGCTAACGACTTGCGCCGGCAAGTTTCGCGGATTGGGCGTCACGCTCCTGCCAAAGGGGCGTGGCGCTCATCGTCTTGCGTTTGCGGAAAATGGCTCACAACCGCGTTAGGTAGATCGTCCTTTTTCGGGCCGTTTCGAAGTTTTTCGTGTAACATTGCAGAATAATGTCTTCATCGGACCTCAGCGAGCCGCCCCAAACCTCCCGCAGAAGGCGGAAGCGGAAGAGCTATGCGCTGTTGGTTCTGGCCGCCGGCATTTTCCTTTTCGGCGTGGCGGCGAGCACGTTGTACCTGGCTTTGCGGCCGGTCACCTTGCGGATTGCGGTCGGGCCTCCCGGAAGCGACGACCAGAAACTGATCCAGGCGCTGGCGCGAACCTTTGCCCGCGACAAGACTCCGATCCGGCTCTCCCCGATCACCACCGAAGGGACGACCGAGGCCATCGCGTTGTTCGCTGGCTCGAAAACCGACCTGGCCGTTGCGCGGGGCGATCTGAACCTGCCCGCCAATGCCGAAGCCGTCGCCATCCTGCGCAAGAATGTCGCGGTGCTGTGGGCACCTTCCGGCCTTCCGCCCAAGGGCTCCAAGAAAAAACCGGCCCCAAAAATCAAGGGGATCGACGATCTCGCCGGACATCGCGTCGGCGTCATCGGCCGAACCCAGGCGAACGTCACCCTGCTGCGCGTGATCCTGACCGAATCCGGCGTCGATCCCGACAAGGTGTCGGTTACCCAATTCGGCACCGATCAAATTGCCGAATTGGCCCGCGATCCGGCCATCGATGCGTTCATGGCGGTCGGCCCGCTGGACAGCAAGATCACAGCCGACGCCATTGCCGCGACGGCCGCCACCAGGGGCGAGCCGAAGTTTCTCCCGATCGAGGTTTCGGAAGCGATCGCCAACAAACACCCGCTCTATGAATCCGAGGAAATTGCCGGCAGCATCTTCAGCGCTTCGCCCGCCAGACCCGAGGACAAGGTCGAGACGGTCAGCGTCAATCACGTGATCATCGCGCCGAAGTCCTTGTCCGACACCACGGTCGGTGCATTCGTTCGGCAACTTTTTGCGGTTCGACAGCAGCTCGCCAGGGAACTGCCCAGCGCGGGAAAAATCGAGAAACCTGACACCGACAAGGATGCCGCGCTGCCCGCACATGCGGGAGCGGCGGCCTTCATCGACGGCACCGAACGCACCTTCCTTGAGAGGTACAGCGACTATTTCTGGGCCGCCATCCTGGTTCTCTCCGGGCTCGGATCCGTGGGCGCCTGGTTGCGTCACTATTGGAAACGGGATGAAAGAGAACAATACACCTTGCATCGCGACAATCTGCTGGACCTGATTTCCAAGGTGCGCCAGGCGGAAACCGCGGAAGAGCTGGCGACGATGCAAGGGGAAGCGGACGACAGCCTGCGGGAGGCACTCGATTGCTACGATGACGGCGCGATCGACGAAGGCGAGCTGTCGGCGATCGGTCTGGCGCTTGAGCAGTTTCATCATGCCGTCGCCGACAGGCGCGCCACCATCGGCGTCTCCGCGCCCGATATGTCGCGCCGGCGCGCGCTGTAAGCGTGAAGCAAAATCATATTTCGCGGGCCGATCTGGCTTAAGCAGCCCCTCGACGTGCCCGCACGGTAAATGATCGTTTGGGAATCCAGCTACAAACGATTGAGATCAATTAAGAAAAATCCCATAGGGGATTTTCCCCTGCCCTTATGGAAGAGGGAAAAATACGGCATCGCCTGTTTAAGATTTTCTTCTTCGCGACCCCGCGACGAAACAATTCCTTACCCGACGAAGTCATTTTGCGCCTTTGACGCAAACTTCCTGAAACCCTTGTCCGATAATGAACCAGTTAATGCGCCGAAACTGGCGCCTGGGCGGTCAAACAGGGGACGTATCATGCTCAATCTGGATGCATTCAGGCTGAATTGGCGCCGTGCCGCAGCCGCCTTCGGCGCAGTGGCGATCGGCACCATCGCATTTTCGGGCTCCACCGCGGCTACGCCGCTGCAGCTGTTTCCTTTCTTCATGGCGCCGCCGGCCCAATGGGCGCCGCCGCCGGTGCAGTCAGCACCGTCCGAAGACGAAGGCACGATCATCGAGATGCCGGCGCGGCTGAAGCGCCAGATCGTCAGCTACACCACCCGCGAGGCGTCCGGCACCGTCATCATCGATACCCCCAATACCTATCTTTATTACGTGCTCGGCGGCGGCCGGGCGATCCGCTACGGCATCGGCGTCGGCCGCGACGGCTTCACCTGGTCGGGTGTGCAATCGGTTAGCAAGAAGGCCGAATGGCCGGATTGGACCCCGCCCCCGGAAATGATCGCGCGCCAGCCCTATCTGCCGCGCCAGATGGCCGGCGGTCCCGGCAATCCGCTCGGCGCCCGCGCGATGTACCTCGGCGGCACTATCTACCGCATTCACGGCACCAACGCGCCGCAGACCATCGGCACCCGCGTTTCGTCCGGTTGCATCCGCCTCACCAATGAAGACGTCACAGACCTCTATTCGCGCGTCAACGTCGGCACCAAGGTAATCGTGCTGCCGATGGACCGCCGCGCCGACAATGCGGCCGGCAAGCGCGGCTGATTCATTCGGCAGGACAGCATCGCAAATGGCGCGGTCTCCGCGCCATTTTTGTTTCCCTAGACCCGCCAAATTCATTCATTGAATCGACATGATATCAGTTAGCCTCATCCTGAGAGCCTGTAAGGGTATCTCCGACCTCATCCTGAGGAGCGCGCCCTTGCGCGCGTCTCGAAGGATGGCCGCGAGTCCATGCGTTGCGGCCATCCTTCGAGACGCTTGCTTTGCAAGCTCCTCAGGATGAGGTCGGTATTCCCGGCATGCGCTCGCTCCTTGAGGAGCGGCGTCTTTGCCGGGTCTCGAACGATGGGGCGGTTCTGCAATGACTGATGGCGCATGGCTCTACATCCTCAGAGATGTTCTGACGGGAGCTACTACGTCGGGACCGCCCGCGGGTCGCTCGAGAGCAGAGTAGCCCAGCACAATGCTGGAGCATTCCAAGGCTACACTGCATCTCGCAGACCCGTGGAGCTGATCTTCTCGCAATGGTTCGACCGAATTACGGATGCGATTGAAAACGAGCGCAAGGTGAAGAAATGGAGTCGCGCCAAGAAGGAGGCGTTCATTCGCGGCGACTTCGGATCGCTCCAACAACTGGCAAAGCGCAATTCGCCCCATCCTTCGAGACGCCCGCCTGCGGCGGCTCCTCAGGATGAGGGAGGAGTGGTCTGGCGCCGCCAGTACCCGCCCTGTAGACTCTCCTGTTGAATCAGTCCGGGGATGATGCGTCTGGCGGTCAATCTCAAAACGATCCTGCTCGCGATCGCGATCGTGACGATCTCGTTCTTCGTCAGCCTGAAGACCATGGACTGGCTGTGGCCGCGCGCTGCAGTCATGGCGCCGGTGCTTGTCGAATTGCCGCCGCTGCCGCCCGCACCGCGCAGCTCGAGTATCATTGCGGAGGTTGCGATTACGCTCAGCGCCATTCGCGACGCCGCCGACCGTGGCGCGCCGCGCAGCTTCGCCGGCAAGGCCGACAATCCGGTGTCGCAGATTCTGCAGAACGCCGACATCGGCTGGACCGCTTCGCGCGGGCCGATCACCGCGACCGGCGCCCAGGATGTACTGTCGCTGGCAACCCCGCTGACGGGAACGCTGAACGTGACGGGCTCGCTGACATCAAAGGCAACCGGCGCGATCGGGGACGCGCTCGGCGGACTGCTCGGCAACAATGTCGCCAAGCAAATCGGCGGCGTGAACATCAAGGCGCTCAATGCCAACGCGGAGATCAAGGGCAACGTCACGATCACCGCGCGGCCGAAACTCGCCGTGTCCTGGCGCATCGAGCCGAATCTGGCCGCCCAGGTCGATTTGGGCGACACCAGCCTTTCGCTGGCAGGCGCCCGCGTCAATGTCCCGGCGCAGGTCAAGCCGCTGATCGACAAGACCGTGGCCGATCAGCTCACCCTGCTTCAGGAGCGGATCCGCAACGATCCCTCACTCGAGCGCAACGCGCGGGCACAATGGGCCAGGGCCTGCCGCTCGATTCCGCTGCAAGGCAGCGGCACGGCCTCGTCGCTACCCGCGCTATGGCTCGAGCTGCGGCCGACGCGCGCGATCGCGGCGCAGCCGCGGGTCGATGCTTCCGCCGTCACGCTGACGCTTGGCATCGAGGCGGAGACGCGCATCACCTCGGTGCAGACCAGGCCCGACTGCCCGTTTCCCGCCAGGATCGTCATCATCCCGCCGACCTCGGGCGGGATCAGCATCGGGGTGCCGATCGACCTGCCGTTCGCCGACATCAACAAGATCGTGGCAGCACAGTTTGCCGGCCGGACTTTTCCCGAAGATGGTTCGGGCTCGGTCGATGTCACCGTCAAGCGCGCGAGCGTTGCGGCATCGGGCGACCGGCTCCTGATCTCGCTGCTGGTGAACGCCAAGGAGAAAAAGAGCTTCTTCGGATTTGGCGGCGAAGCCAACGTTCATATCTGGGGCAAGCCGGTGATCGATGAGGCGCAGCAGACGCTGCGGCTTGCCAATATCGAACTTGCCGTCGAGTCGGAAGCCGCGTTCGGACTGCTTGGGGCGGCGGCGCGCGCGGTCATGCCGCACCTGCAGAAGGTTCTTGCCGACAACGCCACCATCGACCTCAAGCCGTTTGCCTCGAACGCGCAGAAAAAGATCGCGGCCGCGATCTCCGATTTTCAGAAGAACGAGGACGGCGTGCGGGTGGCGGCGGAAATCACCAGCCTGCATCTCGCCAATATCGCCTTCGATTCCAAAACGCTGCGCGTGATCGCGGAAGCGGCGGGCGCGATCAATGTCTACGTTTCGTCGCTGCCGGGGTTGTGATCCCGTTCTCCCTCTCCCCGCTCTTTGCGGGAAGAGGGAAAGCGTGCGGGTTCGCGCGTCCGATCGCTTCACGAACCTTCGAATTTGAACGAGACGTTGAGCTTGGCGCGGTAGGCTTCGATCTTGCCTTTGGCGTCCAATTGCAAATCGAGCTTCACGACTTCAGCGACGCGGAGATCCCTGAGAGATTTGCTGGCTCTGCCGACGGCCACCGCGGCCGCCTTTTCCCAGGAATCCTTGCTGGTACCAATCAGCTCAATCACCTTGTAGACGCTGTCAGCCATATCGTCCTCCCGTTCGATGTCAGGCAGGACAAATGTGCTCCTGCCGCCCGGAACCCTAACATCGGGAAATCGGGGCTGAAAGGGTGCGGCGCACCATTGCCCTCGTCGGAGCGGATGTCCGCAGGCCAAGCCGTGACGGAAACCGAAATGGCCGGGCGGCAGCGATGCCGTCCGGCCATTTTTGGATCAGGTCTCAATACCTTAGAGTGTGCCTGGCCCCTCAGGTCGAGTATTTGAACTCAGGCATCGCCTTCAACTCATCCTTGGTCGCGTTGAACACGGCGTGGTCAGGATACCAAGGATTGGGTTTCGACGGGGTGGCCGCGGCCGGTGCAGTGTTTGTGCCTGCGGCGCCCGTGGTCGTCGATGTTGCCGGCCGGTTGCCTGCGGGGCTTGGGCCGCCCGCCGCGCCGGAGTAAACGATCGGCTCGTTGACGAACTTGACCTTCTCGAACGGGATGGCGACCAGATGCTCGCCAACGCCGAGGAAGCCGCCAACGCCGATCACCACCGCCTTGATGCCCCCGCTCTTGTCCATCAGCAAGTCGTTGATCGAGCCGACGCTCTCATTGTTGTCATTGTAGACGCTGAGGCCAACGAGCTTCGACGCGCGCCAATTGCCTTGGAACGATGAGCTCGATGCCGCCGCGGGCGCGGGGGCGCGGTCACTCGGTGCGGTCGGCGATTGTGCGAACGCGACAGTCGCAAGTAAAGCTGACCCGACCAGACCAGCCGTCATAAATTTTGCAAACATTTGGGTTTCTCCCTGGATATGAAATCGTCAGGGGAAAACCCGCCACACACCCGGCTGTTCCCATTGCCGGGCATATTTTCAACGGGCGAGAGAGGCGGATTCCGGCGCGTTCACGGCCTCATCCGCACGGGGCGAACCGCGTGTAACTTTTCGCGCTGCGCAATTTCTTGACGTCGCGCGGTTCCCTTAACAATGCGATCAGAAACCGCCCCAATAAGGCGGTATCCCATAATAACGGTGCAGCTCCGCTTCTTGCGTGCGATCGCCCCAGTCGAAATCCTTGTCGGCGCGGAACGACGGCGCGCGCCTCAGCTCGTCATCGTCGACGTCGAGCTCATAGGCCTCGAATTTGGTGTTGTAGGTAAGACGTGCCCACGGCAACGGCAGCAGGTTGGTTCCCATGCCAAGGAACCCGCCGAAACTCAGGATCGCGTAGGACACTTTTCCGGTGACCTTGTCGATCATCAGCCGTTCGATATGGCCGATCAGCTCGCCGTTCGGCCTTCGCACCGCGGTACCCTCGATGCGGTCGCTCGCGATCAGCGGATGCGGTTTCGCGATGACGTCAGTCATCATCCCTCCCTAACGGGTTGATGAAGTGGATCAACGCTATGTCTCTGAACGAGTTCCCTCAGGCGGCCAGGGCTTCGAGATCGGACTGGGAATTGTCGTAAAAGGCCACCGCCTCGAAGCGGTAATGGCATGCCCGGCAGTGCCAGAGGTAGGATATGCGGCGCGGGCCGTTTTCAATCCACTCGGGGGCGGCGATCGGCTTGCCGCATTGAGCGCAGGGATTTTGTTTGGGCAAATAGCCGAGATCTATTCTGGCCATGGCGCGTCTCCCTTTGCTTCTTTTTTACTGTTGGAACGAATTGGACAGGATTGCTGCCGGACAGGGTGCCCCCTCTCCTGCCGCTTATCACTCTTCGCCAGCAATTTGTCTTTTGAACGGCAGAACCATCATCATGTAATGACGTCGATCCACGCAAATTTATTTAAAGCCTACTTCGCCTTCGCGTCAACCGCCGGCTCGACTGTGTGCAGTGCGTCCTGCTTGCGGAGGTGAATGGTGGCGATGTCGTCGGCATGGATTTTTTGCCAGCCGTCGAGGTGATCGAGCAGCTTGGTCGCGGCGCTCTGGGTCCGCATCAAGGTGGCTTCGATCTTGTACTCCTCAAGCAGCCGGAACAGGTTTTCCGGCTCCATCAACCCGCTGGCGGCGTTGTGGTCGACGAAGAATTTCTCGCCGTAGAGTTCGGTGCGGCCGTCGATGAATGGCGCGACGCCATTGGCGATCAGATAGCCGCCGAAATCGTAGTCGTTGAATACGCGGGCCAGATTCAATTTCTTCAGCGCGGCCACGGCCGCGACCGGCGAGCCGCGGCTGTGCGGCTCGAAACGATACACCGACGCATAGACAAGCGTACCCGCCACCAGCGCGATCACGACGCCTGCAACCAGCACGCCGCGCAGCGGCGGCGCGGCTGAATTTGCAGCCTCCGCGCCGTCGAGCTGCCTGGCAAGCGGCGCTGCCAGCAACAGCGGCGCGAGCAACGCCAGAATTTCGGCAGCGCGCCCCTGGGCGAGCGCCATGTGCAGCAATCCAAGCAACAGCACGATGCGCAGCGGCGGCAGTGTGACGCCGCGCCACAGCGCAAGCCCGATTGCAAACAGCAGGCAAACCTCGAACGGGCCGACGCTGCCGAAATCCGCAGGCCGCCATTCCATGATCAGCGGCAGCGCGCCACCAAGCGCGAGGATTTTTTGCGAGGCCAGCAGCGAATTCCAGCCATAGGGCGTGCAGCAGCCGGCAATCAGCGCGGCGATCGCGAACGCGGCCCATCGCAGCGCCAGCGACTTGCGCGCCTTCACCTCGGCGTTCAGCACGGCATCGAGCGCAATGGGTGCGATCAGCACCAGGCCGAAGACAAACCCGCCATGCAGATTGGCCCACAGCGCCATCAGCGGCAGCAGCCGGAATGGAGGCGCGCCGCGCCGATCGGCGGCTGCGATCAATTCGCCGGCCCACAGCACCATGATCGGCATCGCCAGCACATGCGGTCGCGCCAAAAGATGCGGCACGGTCAGCGCCAGCGCCGCGGCAATGAAGACCAGCGCCGTGCTCTGGCTCAAGTGCCGGCTCAGGAATTTTGCCAATAATGCAAACGTCGCGGCGATCGCGCTGGCCGCCAGCACCACCGGCCCGCTCCAACCGGCAATTGCGTACGCCTTCGCGAACAGCACCTGCGCCAGCCACTGCGTCGAAATCCAGGGCTGGCCGCGCATGGTGAAGGAGTAGACGTCGGTTTGCGGCACCGCGCGATGGTCGATGATCCACTGGCCGACCGTGATCTGCCACATCGTGTCGGGATCGATCAGCAGCCGGTTTCCGGCCAACAGAAACAGCGCATAGACCCCGCTCCCGACCCACAGCGGCAGCAGGCCGCGCGTCGGGCTTGCGGCTTCAGCGGTATTCGCAATCGACAGGGTCATCGGCGCCGCCGGATTCCTTTTCGGAAAGGATCGAAGCACGCCAAGGCATAATTCTTGGTAAATCCGGCCACTGATGGTGGCGGCAAACGCCTGAGAAAGCCGGGATTTGGCCACACCCTCGCCCGGCGATTGCAACAATCCGGGTGTGTGAAGCGTTCAACCGCTGGCTCACGCCCGCTCCGAGGCCATTTCAGATGAAAAGACTGTTGTCGCTCGCATGGCTCGCGACCGTGGCCGCGCTGCCATTTTCGCAAGCCGCGCATGCCCAGCATGCCGAATACAATGTGCTGGTTGCGACGCATGCGCAGGCCAACGGCGTGCCGGAAATCCTGGTGCATCGCGTGATCGTGCGTGAAAGCCGTTATCAGCCCGCCCTGGTCGGGCGCGGCGGCACCATCGGCCTGATGCAGATCAAGCTCGCGACCGCGCGCGGCCTTGGCTACACCGGCGATGCCGTGGGACTGCGCGATCCCAACACCAATCTCACTTACGCGGTGAAATATCTCGCCGGCGCCTACCGCGCTGCAAACGGCGACCACAAGCGCGCCATGGCCTATTATGCCAGCGGCTATTACGCAGCCGCCAAACGTCAGCGGCTCGAACGTCTCGGGCATTCCGAGCCGGTGCTCGCCAGCGCGCCGAAAGCGGCCGTCAAAAACGCGGCTGACGCCAACGCACTGCAGCTTTCGAAATAGGCGGTTACGTGTCCCGGACGCGGTGCAGCGTGAAACGCTGCTCCGCAGAGCCGGGACCTACGAGAGCCAGCGTCTGGACCCCGGATCAGCAGCGCAGCGCTGCGCGTTGCGCTGCGTCCGGGGCACGAGCCATTCGGTGCGGTTCCCGGGCTGGCGCGTTGACACCCCGCCGCATCGGCCTACATTAGCCTTGTTCCGAGGGGAGCTCCGACGAGGAGCTGAGAGACCGCACGCTCAAGACCCTGTTCGCAGGGGTCAAGAGACCGCGGTGACCCTTTGAACCTGATCCGGGTCATGCCGGCGAAGGGACAGGGATGTACCAGAGTACGCTATCTTCACGGGGGGACTCCCCTGTTTCCGTCATCGGCGCAGGTATTGCCGGGGCGTGGCAGGCGCTGTTGTTTGCGCAAGCCGGCCACGCGGTCACGCTGCATGAGCGCAGTGACCAGGGGATGACGCAGTCGACCAGCTACTGGGCCGGCGGCATGCTCGCGCCCTGGTGCGAGGCCGAGACGTTGGAGCCCCTCATCAGCCGGCTCGGCATCCGCTCGCTCGAGCTTTGGCGCGAGCATTTTCCGCACACGCCGTTCAACGGCTCGCTGGTGGTGGCGCATCCGCGCGACCGCGCCGATTTCGAACGTTTTGCCAGGCTCACGAGCGGGCATCGGCGGCTCGATGCGGGCGCGCTGAACGAACTCGAACCCTCGCTGGAGGGCCGCTTCCGCGATGGCCTGTTCTATGCCGATGAAGGCCATGTCGAGCCGCGCCGTGTGCTGCCGGAATTGCACGCGCGCTTCACCGCCGCCGGCGGCACCCTCAAATTCAACAGCGATCCGGCACAGGATGATCTCGACGGCGTCGTGATCGACTGCCGCGGAGTTTTTGCGCGCGATACGCAAAACGACCTGCGTGGCGTCAAGGGCGAGATCATCCTGATCGAGACTGACGAGATAAAACTGTCGCGGCCGGTGCGCCTGATCCATCCGCGCTGGCCGCTTTATGTGATCCCGCGCGGCGGCAACCGCTTCATGCTGGGCGCAACCTCGATCGAGGCCGAGGACAACGGCGTCAGCGTCCGCTCCGCGCTGGAGCTATTGGGCGCCGCCTACGCCGTGCATCCGGCGTTCGCCGAGGCTCGCATCGTCGAATTCGGCTCAGCCTTGCGGCCGGCGTTTCCCGACAATCTGCCGCGCATTGCGATCGACAACGAGAGGATCGCGGTGAACGGGCTTTACCGCCACGGCTTCCTGCTGGCGCCGGCACTGGCCGAGCTGACGCTCGGCTACGTGCAGCGCGGCGTGATCGACAACGAGGTGATGCAATGCGCGTGATGGTCAACGGCGAGCAGCGTGAGATCGCCTCGCGCAGCGTCGAGGCGCTGTTGGGCGAGCTCGAATATGAGGGCACGCATTTTGCGATCGCGGTGAATTACGACGTGCTGCCGAAGAGCCGGTGGTCGCAAACGCAACTTCAGGCCGGCGACGAGATCGAGATCATCACGCCGCGGCAGGGAGGGTGACGGGATGAGTATCCTTTGCCCAAAACCCCTCCATGCGTCGTCCCGGCGAAAGCCGGGACCCATAACCACCAGCGTTCATTGTGATCGAAGGCGACTGCCTCTGTGCCAACAAGAGAGATCACGCGGTATGGGTCCCGGCGTTCGCCGGGACGACGAAGGAGGTTGCGCTCGCGCGCGCCTAAAGCTGTCATCGCCCGGCTTGACCGGGCGACCCAGTACGCCGCGGCGGCTCCTTCGTCATTCCGGGGCGCGCGGCAGCGCGAACCCGGAATCTCCCGGACACAAGTTCCACACCACTTCGAGATTCCGGATCGGTCCGTGTCGCGGACCGTCCGGAATGACGGAGAAACCTAGATGCTGAACTTCTACGGCAAATCCTTCACCTCCCGCCTACTGGTCGGCAGCGCGCTGTATCCCTCGCCCGCGATCATGCAAGGCGCGATCCGGGCCTCGGGTGCCGAGATCGTCACGGTGTCGCTGCGGCGCGAGGCCGCCGGCGGCAAGACCGGGGATGCATTCTGGTCGCTGATCCGCGATCTCGACGTCACGGTGCTGCCGAACACCGCCGGCTGCCGCAGCGTGCGCGAGGCCGTAACCACCGCGAAACTTGCGCGCGAATTGTTCGCCACCTCATGGATCAAGCTCGAGGTGATCGCCGACAACGACACGCTGCAGCCCGAATTGGTCGGCCTGGTGGAGGCCGCCGACATCCTGATCAAGGACGGGTTCGAGGTGTTCCCCTATTGCACCGAAGACCTGAGCGTGGCGATGCGGCTGGTCGAAACGGGGTGCAAGGTGGTGATGCCGTGGGCGGCGCCGATCGGCAGCGCCAGGGGCATCATCAACCGCGACAGCTTAAAGCTTTTGCGCGAGCGCCTGCCTGGGATCGCGCTGGTGGTCGATGCCGGCCTCGGCGCGCCCTCGCACGCGGCAGAAGCGCTCGAACTCGGCTACGACGCCGTGCTGTTGAACACCGCGATCGCCAAAGCCGCCGACCCCGTGGCGATGGCAAAGGCGTTTCGCTCCGGCGTCGAGGCCGGACGCGCAGCCTATGAGGCCGGGCTGATGGAAGCCCGCGACTTCGCCTCTCCTTCAACTCCAGTCGTTGGGACACCTTTTTGGCATGCCGTATCCTGACCGCTTCTATCCCGTGGTGGACAGCGTCGCGTGGGTCGCGCGCCTGACAAAGCTTGGCGTCGGCACGATTCAGTTGCGCGCGAAGAACCTCGATGACGCCCAGTCGCTGCAGATCGTCAGCGATGCGCTCGAAGTGACAAAAGGCACAGCGACAAAGCTCGTGGTCAATGATTACTGGCGCGCGGCCGTCGTCGCAGGCGCCAAGCACCTGCATCTCGGCCAGGAAGACCTTGCCGACGCCGATCTCAGCGCGATCCGCGACGCCGGCCTGACGCTCGGCCTGTCCACCCATGACGACGCCGAGCTCGAAACCGCATTGCGGGCAAAGCCCGATTACATCGCGCTGGGTCCGATCTTTCCGACCACGCTGAAATCGATGCGGTTCGCGCCGCAGGGCATCGCGAAGATCGCCGAATGGAAGAAGCGCGTCGGCTCGCTCCCGCTGGTCGCGATCGGCGGCATCAAGCTCGAACAGGCGCGCGAGATCTTCGCCGCCGGCGCCGATTCGATCGCCGTGGTCAGCGACGTCACCCAGAACCCCGACCCCGACGCGCGGGTGCGCGCCTGGCTCGAACTAAACGCGGAGGCGGCGTGAGCAGGTTTTCCACCAGCGTCATTCCGGGGCGCGCCCAGCGCGAACCCGGAATCTCGCGCCACAACGTCGGGATTCCGGATCGGTCCGCTTTGCGGACCGTCCGGAATGACTGCCCATGAAAGGGATGACCGATGTCAACCTCCGTCTTCCTCGCAAGGCTGATCGGGCCGGTGATGCTGGTGATCGGGCTTGCCGTGTTGGCCAACCAGCGCGCGTTCCGCGAGTTGGCCGAGGAATTTCTGGCGAGCCGGGCGCTGATCTTTCTCAGCGGCCTGCTGATCATGCCGGTCGGCCTTGCGATCGTGCTGGTCCACAACATCTGGGCCGCGGATGGGCGCGTAATGATCACGCTGTTCGGCTGGGTCAACCTGATCGGCGGCGCGGCGCGGCTGTTCGCGCCGGCCTACGTGATGCAGACCGGCCGCGCCATGCTGAAGCGGCCTCATTTCGTAACGATCGCGGCCGCGTTCTGGATCGTGGCCGGATTGCTGTTTTGCTTGTTTGGAATTCTGCACTGAAAGACCTTGATCTCCGGAAGGGAGCAACACCATGAACAAGCCCGTCGCCACCGCCGAACTGAAGCCCGCCGTCACGACGGGACCGCTGCCGTCGTCGCGCAAGATCTTTGTCACGCCCGACGAAGCGCCCGATGTGCGCGTGCCCTTGCGCGAGATCATGTTGAGCGAAGGCGCTGGCGAGCCGAATCTTTCGGTGTATGACACTTCCGGTCCCTACACCGATCCGGCCGTGACCATCGACGTCAACAAGGGTCTGCCCCGCAACCGCACCGCCTGGGTTCTCGAACGCGGCGGCGTCGAGCAGTACGAAGGCCGCGCCGTCAAACCGGTCGACAACGGCAACGTCTCCGGCGATCACGCCGCGAAGGCGTTCGATGCCTTCCACAAGCCGCTGCGCGGGCTCGACGGCCACAAGATCACGCAGCTCGAATTCGCCCGCGCCGGCATCATCACCAAGGAGATGATCTATGTCGCGATGCGCGAAAACCTCGGCCGCAAACAACAGCTCGAACGCGCGGAAGCAGCGCTGGCGGACGGCGAAAGTTTTGGCGCAAACATTCCCGCTTTCATCACCCCGGAATTCGTGCGCAGCGAGATCGCGCGCGGCCGCGCCATCATCCCCTGCAACATCAACCACGGCGAACTCGAGCCGATGATCATCGGCCGCAACTTCCTGACCAAGATCAACGCCAATATCGGCAACTCTGCGGTGACGTCGTCGGTCGAGGAAGAAGTCGACAAGATGGTGTGGGCGATCCGCTGGGGCGCCGACACCGTGATGGATCTTTCCACCGGGCGCAACATCCACACCACCCGCGAATGGATTCTTCGAAATGCGCCGATCCCGATCGGCACGGTGCCGATCTACCAGGCGCTGGAGAAGGTCGACGGCGATCCGGTTAAACTTGACTGGGAAGTCTACAAGGACACGCTAATCGAGCAGTGTGAGCAGGGCGTCGATTATTTCACCATCCACGCCGGCGTGCGGCTGCCTTACATCCACCTCACCGCCAACCGCGTCACCGGCATCGTCAGCAGAGGCGGCTCGATCATGGCGAAGTGGTGCCTGGCGCATCACAAGGAGAGTTTCCTCTACACCCGCTTCGACGAGATCTGCGACCTGATGCGTAAATATGACGTGTCGTTCTCGCTCGGCGACGGCCTGCGTCCGGGCTCGATCGCCGACGCCAACGACCGCGCGCAATTTGCCGAGCTGGAGACGCTGGGCGAATTGACAAAGATCGCGTGGGACAAGGGCTGCCAGGTCATGATCGAAGGCCCCGGCCACGTGCCGATGCACAAGATCAAGATCAACATGGACAAGCAGCTGCAGGAGTGCGGCGAGGCGCCGTTCTATACGCTTGGGCCGCTGACCACCGACATCGCGCCGGGCTACGACCACATCACCTCAGGCATAGGCGCCGCCATGATCGGCTGGTTCGGCTGCGCGATGCTGTGTTACGTGACGCCGAAGGAGCATCTCGGCCTGCCCGACCGCAACGACGTCAAGGTGGGCGTGATCACCTACAAGATCGCGGCGCATGCTAGCGATCTGGCGAAAGGCCACCCGGCCGCGCAACTGCGCGACGACGCGCTCAGCCGCGCGCGGTTCGACTTCCGCTGGATGGACCAGTTCAACCTCGGGCTCGATCCGGAAACCGCAAAAAACTTCCACGACGAGACGCTGCCGAAGGAAGCGCACAAGGTCGCGCACTTCTGCTCGATGTGCGGCCCGAAATTCTGCTCGATGAAGATCACGCAGGACGTGCGCGACTACGCCGCGACGCTGAACGATCCGACGGCGGTGGGGATGAGCGTGAGCGGCACACTGGAGGACGGCTTGTCCGCCGAAGCCGTGGCGAAGGCGGGCATGGCGCAGATGAGCGCCAAGTTCAGGGAGATGGGGAGCAACGTGTATCTCGATGCGGAGAAGGTGAAGGAGAGTAACAGGGTGTTGTGAGGGTAAGCCTCATGGTGAGGAGCGCAGCACAGCTGCGCGTCTCGGCCGGTACTTTTTCAGCACCAACCGCTATATCTTTCGGGCGTCAAAACCGTAGGGCGGATTAGCGCAGCGTCATCCGCGATTTTCGCGCGATGCATCACTCCGGGACGGTGGGTTACGGCTTCGCCTAACCCACCCTACTGTGCCCTCCATACCACCTTCCCGAGCCGCGCGCCTTTGCGCTAGACTTTCCCGCCTCAGATTAAGAGGTGACCCATGGCAGCCATCAAACACTTCGCCGCGCCGGCCGGAATGACCACGCCGCCGCTCTCGTTCGCGGCGCGGACCGGGGACCTGCTGTTCGTCTCGGGCATCCCCGGCTTTGACGAGAACAACAAGCTTCCGGACGATTTCGAGGCGCAGTTCGGTTTTGTGGTTCGCAACATCAAGCGCGTGCTTGGTGAAGCCGGCGCCAGCTTTCGCGACCTGGTCAAGGTCAACGTGCTCTTGACGCGCGCTTCCGACGTGGCGGCGATGAACGCGTTGTATGCTTCGGCCTTCGGGCCGCCGCCCTACCCCGCCCGCACCACCTGCGTGGTCAAGGCGCTGCCTAATCCGGCGATGCTGATCGAGATCGAATGCGTCGCATCGCTCGCCGGGCGGTGAGATGTCGGGGAAAGTAGGGTGGGCAAGGCGCGCTTGCGCCGTGCCCACCGGTTTTCATTTGAGAAGATGGTGGGCTCGCGGAGTTTATCATCGGGCGCGCGTTCGCGCGACCCGTTGGCCCAGCCCACCCTGCGCACCATCCCGCAGCAACGGCCTTCAACAAATTTCGGATTTCCAGAAATTTCGCTTGCCAACGGACCCAAATCACTCCACTGATTCGCCCCGTCCTGTCCCACAGAGGGGCGTGCGCACGTCACGAACGCGGGGCGGGATGCGGTGGACGCGGCAGCGTCAGGCGCGCGAAAGCGGGCCGGACGAATGATGCTGATGCGTACGGCGAAGTCGTGTGGTTCTGACGCCCCGATGCTGGCGTCAAGTCTGCGAGAAGAAGCGCAGGCGACGGTGTCAAACAAGCCTGGTCGCCGGGGAGAGCGCGAAGTAAGCCGTAAAACCATTGCGCGGGGAATGCCGGGTGATTTCCGGTGTACCTGTGGTGACTAACTCGTGTGCTTTTTACTTTGCACGCGAGGCTGCGGGCGCATCGAGCGCCCGGCATTCCCTGCGCCCTCTGAATTTCAGAGAGCGGGAGCTGATAGCAAAACTCGCGCGAAAGGCGCGGCGAGACCGCGGAACTGTGCTTTGAACCAGGCGATACAAAAACACTCGTCATGCCCGGGCTTGACCCGGGCATCCATCTACTTCGCAAGAGCTTTCTCGAAGCAGATGGATTGCCGGGTCAAGCCCGGCAATGACATCTTGATGGCATTTGCGCGGATCGCGCGGTGAGATCGCGAGGCCGTGTCTATACACGGTGGACTGTTTGAAAATCGAATCCGTACGGCCGTCATTGCGAGGTGCGCAAGCGACGAAGCAATCCATTCCTCGTTTGCGGCACCGTGGATTGCTTCGCTCCGCTCGCAATGACGGTCTCAACACCCCCAAGAGAGGCCGCGGCGTGTGGGTCCCTGCTTTCGCAGGGACGACGGATAGTTCAAACCTCATCTCTCCTTCATCAGCGCGTCGCGCGCGGCGGAGAGTTCCAGAAAATCCCGCGCGTTGCCGCCGGCGTCGGGATGGGCGCGCTTGGCGACGCGCTTGTAGGCCTGGTGGATTTCCGGCCCGGACAGGCGGCGGCCGAGCGGCAGGCCGAGCATCTGCCGGTAGCGCTCCGCGGGCGCGAGCGGTTTCGGATCGGTGCCGCGCTTGCCGAACTGCGGGGTGCCAAGCGTGTGCAAGACGTCTCTGATAACGCCGAGGCGGCGCCGCGCGGCATCCCTGGTGCTTTCGTCCGCGCTGTTGGCCGAGGCGGCGCGCAGGATCGGCAGCGCCTGGGTGGCCGCCTGCCGCAGGATCGCCTCCTGGCTGGCTCTTGCCATATCGGCCGCCAGGCGCGCGGCCTCGCGATAGTCGGGCGCGGCCGCCGAGCAAATCCGCTCAACGCCGAGTTTCCATTCCGAGAGCTGTCTGTCCATGCGGCAACACCCGGCGGAATGAATAAAACCAACAGGTAAAGCTTTGCGTTTCGCAGCCTTCAATTTTGAATTAGTTTGTAGCGAAAGTTAAAAAACCAGAAGCAGAGGAAACACCATGGCCCTTCTCCAGAACCAGATCGCGGTCGTCACCGGCGCAGGAAGCGGCATCGGGCGCGCGATTGCGTCCGGCTATGCCCGCGAGGGCGCGCGCGTGGTGCTGCTCGACGTCAACGAGAAGTCGGCAAGCGAAGCCGCGCGGGAGATTCGCGATGGCGGCGGCAAGGCGGAGGCCTTCGCGCTCGACGTCGCCAGGCGCGAGGACTGCATCGCGGCGGCGAAACAAATCGCCGACAAGGTCGGACGGGTGTCGATCCTGGTCAACAATGCCGGCATCGTCGGCCGCAACGGCATGACTGGCGCGACCGAGGCCGTGATCAAGGACTGGGAAGACATCATTGCCATCAACCTGACCGGCGTGTTCAATGTGACGCACGCGTTTCTCGGCCCCCTGCGCGCGACCAGGGGGCGCATCGTCAATATCGGCTCGATCCAGTCGTTCGTGCATGTGCGCACGCCAAGCTCGCCCGCCTACACCGCCGCAAAGCACGGCGTGCTCGGCTTCACCCGCGCGCTTGCCGCCGAGCTCGGCAAGGACGGCGTGCGCGTCAACGCGATCGGCCCGGGGTTCATCGAAACGCCGTTGAACGAGAAGGTCCGCGCCAGCAATCCGGAGCTGGCAAAAATGTTCATCGATCACACGCCGCTGGGGCGTGCCGGCAAACCCGAGGATATCGTCGGTCCCGCGATTTTCCTGGCGTCCGATCTGTCGGCCTACGTCACCGGATCGATCGTGATGGCGGATGGCGGATATCGGGCGGTTTAGGGTGCGGGCCGCACCACAACATTTGGAACGTCGTCGCCCGCCACCGGGTCGGCGCAACGCGCCGCCCGATGACAGGCTCCGGCGGGCGACCCAGTATTCCAGAGCATTAGCGATTGATCCGTGAGGCCGCGGCGTACTGGATGCCCCCGCTGGAGCCTGTCATCGGGCTCGCCGAAGGCGAGACCCGGTGGCGGGGCATGACGAGTCACTGAAGATGGATTGCGGGGTCAAGCCGGGCAATGGCGTGGTCGGTCAAATCCGGGCTCGGCCGGCCGTTAAGATTTTGTTAACCAAATCATCTCACCCTTCCAGGGGCAGGGGTAGGTTCGTTCACGATGTTTTTCGCTCCACGACTGGAGCGAACTCGATCGGGAGTTGTGTCGATGACCCAAGTGTTCCCTGCCACCGCGCCGGAACTTCCGGCGCCTTCGCTGGCTCTGAATGAAGTCGTGCCTTTGCTGATCGGCGCCACCGTCGGCGAGATCGAGCGCGAGCTGGTGCTGCAAACGCTGGCGCGTTGCAACGGCAACCGGACCCGCGCCGCGCGCGTGCTCGGCGTATCCGTGCGCACCCTGCGCAACAAGATCCGGCAATACATGGCCGAAGGAATCGACGTGCCCGCGCATCACGACTAGAGCGCAACGGCCGGACAGGAAATTGCGCCGTCGACGGGTGCGACGCGGGAGATGGATTGCCGGGTCAAGCCCGGCAATGACATACTTGATGACGCACTCTCGCAGACCGCCACCCCAGGCCGCTCCGCCCATGTCCAACGCCCCGCATTTCGACATCGACCTGCCCGCATTCTGGGCCGATCCCTATCCCGACTTCGCGAGGATGCGGAAGCAGGCGCCGATCGCGTTCGTGCCGCAGCTCGGCTCGACCGTCTTCACCCGGCGCGACGATATCTTCACGCAGGAAAAACGCATCGACGTGTTCTCGTCGCATCAGCCGGCCGGGCTGATGAACACGCTGATGGGCCACAACATGATGCGCAAGGACGGCGATGCGCACATGAAGGAGCGCGCGGCGATGTTTCCCTCGGTGTCGCCGCGCACCGTGCGCGAGACCTGGATCAGGCGGTTTCAGGCCCATGCCGACCGCATCCTTGACGAGCTCGCGCCTGCCGGCCGCGCCGACCTCTGCAAGGCGTTCGCGCTGCCGCTGTCGGCCGAGTGCCTGAAGGACATCACCGGTCTCACCAACATACGCTATCAGGACATGGACGCGTGGTCGCAGGCGATGATCGACGGCATCGCCAACTACGTCGGCGACAAAGAGGTCGAGGCGCGCTGCCACGCCGCCACCGCCGGCATCGATGCCGCGATCGAGGACATGGTCCCGGTGCTGACAAAGCATCCCGATCGTCCGATCCTCAGCGTGCTGCTCGCCGCCGGCCAGCCGATGCAAAGCGTGCGCGCCAATGTCAAGCTTGCGATCTCCGGCGGCCAGAACGAGCCGCGCGACGCCATCTCCGGCACGATCTGGGCGCTGTTGACGCACCCCGATCAGCTGGCGCTGCTGCGCGACGGCAAGGCAAAATGGCTGGACGTGTTCGAGGAATATGCGCGCTGGATCGCGCCGATCGGGATGTCGCCGCGGCGGGTGGCAAAACCATGGTCCTATGGCGGCGTCGATTTCGAGCCGGAGGATCGCGTGTTCTTCATGTTCGGCTCGGCCAATCGCGACGAGGCCTGCTTTGAAAACCCCGACGATTTCGACATCACCCGCGATACCCAGAAAAGCATCGCCTTCGGCGCCGGTCCACATTACTGCGCCGGCGCCTTCGCCTCGCGCGCGATGGTCCCTGATGTGGCGCTGCCCGGCATTTTCAGGCGATTGAACGGCCTGCGGCTCGACGGATCAGAGCCGGTGCGGATCGGCGGCTGGGCGTTCCGGGGCCTGCTCAATCTGCCGGTGATTTGGGAATTGGGCTAGACGCTTCACTGACGCGGTCCGTGCCGCGACGGCACCCGGCCACGCGGCAGTTGCCAGCGCATGGCGCGGTACCAGGCATAACCGGCCACCGCGCCACAGATCGTCAGCATGATGATATTGACGCGTTCGAACGACCCGCTCCACCACAACATCCACACGGTCCACAATACCGCGAAAACAACGGCGCTCAATTTCAACCGGGCTGTAGGATACATGGCGGCTCTCCGACCTGGAAAAGGCATCGCGCCATCATGCCTGCCGCCGGCGGAACGCACCGTGAGGTGAATCACGCAAACCGGCGGACCGCGGTTCACCCGAACCGCAGCCGCGATCGCTCCCTCGCCTTCTCGGCCTCGATCTCGCGGTCGCGCGCCGGCGCATGCGTATGCAGCGAGGTCAGCAGGCGGCGGGCGGAGGCGGTTACCTCCGCCACCGCGCGGTCGAACGCCTCGGCGTTGGCCTGCGAAGGCTTGTTGAACCCGGTCAGTTTTCTCACGAACTGCAGCGCGGAGGCTTGGATTTCGTCCTCGGTCGCGGGCGGTTCGAAATTGAACAGCGTCTTGATGTTACGACACATTTTTTTCTCCTTTGTCCGCCCGACCCTTGGGTCCGCTCCACCGTCCCTCAAACCAAAGACGATCCACTGAAACCAAGGCCTACATCGCGGATTTATTTTGGCATAGAATGGGCGCTCCGTTCACCCCCGTCGCCGCCGGATTTCGGCAAAGCAAGCGAGTTCGCCATGTCCCGTGTCACCTACAAGATCGTTCAACATGACGGCGGCTGGGCCTACACCGTTGATGGCGTGTTTTCGGAAGCCTTCGCGACCCATGCCGCGGCGCTGGCCGCCGCCAAGCGCGCCGCCGCCGAGCAGCGCGTGCCCGGCCGTACCGAGGCGATCGAATACGAGACGCCCGACGGCAAATGGCATACCGAGACCGCCGCCGGCGGCGACCGTCCCGAGACCGATGTCGAGGACACGCCGTAGCCGACGACGTGCGAGTGTGGCCCGGATCAGCGAAGAGAAATCCGGGGAGTAGCTTCAGGTTCGCTCCCGGATATCGCCTCGCTGATCCGGGCTACAAGGCTGGACGACAAACGTGATACGCTCCCCGAGACCTTTAAACGGAGAAAACCCGTGACCGAGCTTGCCGCCAGCGACCTGCCGACGATCTACCCAAAACCATCGCCGCGCGTGATCGCCAAGGCGCGCCCGGAGATCGACGCGCATGCAAAAAATTCATCGCGATGTCGCCGTTCTGCGTGCTGGCGACGTCGGGCTCGGACGGCAGCGTCGACGCCTCGCCGCGCGGCGGCAATCCCGGTTTTGTCCACGTCGCCGGGCCGAACCGGCTCCTGATGCCCGATCGCTCCGGCAACAACCGGATCGACAGTTTCCGCAATATTGTCGAAGGAAGCGGCTTCGTGCAGCTGATCTTCTTTCTGCCCGGCGTCGACGAGACGCTGCGCGTCGGCGGCAGGGGCAAATTGTCGGCGGAGCCCGATCTGCTGGCTTCAATGGTGGAGTTCGGCAAGCCGCCGCGCGCGGTGCTGAGCATCGATGTGCACGAAGCCTATTTCCACTGCGGCAAGGCGCTGATGCGCGCGAAGCTGTGGTCGCAGGAGATGCGGGTCGAGCGCGCGGTACTTCCCAGCATCAGCGAAGTGATCCACGACCAGACGAAATTGGGCGAGCCGGAAAGCCAGGCCGAAGTCGTGGCGCGCTACAAGACGCAGCTGTAGTCTTACGTCATGGCCGGGCTCGTCCCGGCCATCCACGTCTTGGCCAAAGCAAAGAAAGACGTGGATGCCCGGCACAAGGCCGGGCAGAAAGGCCGACTGCCTTGAATGAGCGCGCGGCCTAATGCTCGCTCTCGAGCCCGCCGACATGCTTCTGGGTGTAAAGCTCAAGCCCGATCCGGTTGATCAGATCAAGCTGGGTTTCGAGGAAATCGATATGATGCTCCTCGTCCTTCATCAGGCTTTCGAACAGATCGCGTGAGACGTAGTCCTTGACGCTGTGGCAGTGAGTCGCCGCTTCCTGATAGAGATTTCGCGCGCTGACCTCGGTGGCGAGATCGCATTCGATGATTTCCCTGACGTTCTGCCCGATCCGCAGCGGATCGAGCACCTGCATGTTGGGAAAGCCGTCGAGGAAAATGATGCGGTCGGTGAAGCGGTCGGCGTGCTGCATCTCCTCGATCGATTCCTTGCGCCACTGCTTGGCGAGCTCCAGCAGGCCCCAGTTATGCAGCAGCCGGAAATGCAGCCAGTACTGGTTGATGGCGGTGAGCTCGTGGCGCAGGCCCTTGTTGAGATATTCGATGACCTTTGCGTCGCCCTGCATGATGCACTCCCGCGTGCGAGGCCCCATCGCGATGGGTCTGCTAACGCTACTAAGTCACATTGCCGGCAGGAGCAACCCTCTGCCGAAAGGATCCGACAGCGGGAAGCAGGCAATCCTGGAAGGTTTCAGGAGGCAGCGAGCGCGAACGCGGCATCGACATGCGGCTCGGCGTCCCTCGCGCTGTGGGGGCACCCGGCGCAACAGGCCTGGGCGCAAGCACCCAGAGCCTCGTCAATGATGGTCTTGATGGTGCGCGCGCACCGGCCACATTCAGCACTGCAGCCGAGGCAGCCATAGAGCTGCTTGGCATTGCGGGGCAGATCTTCCGCTGAGCTGACGGCATTGCGGACATCGCGGTCGCTAAGGACGTTGCAGGAACAAACAATCATGAAGAACGGGCTGGCCTCTCGG
>Ga0307312_10000246_pt1 | contig 23797 bp, 21 predicted proteins | sample ER_DNA_202_FD_194489 | JGI IMG/M metagenome (GOLD analysis project Ga0307312, IMG submission 194489) | Bulk soil microbial communities from the East River watershed near Crested Butte, Colorado, United States - ER_DNA_202 | ecosystem: Environmental > Terrestrial > Soil > Floodplain | place... | reverse complement strand
AGGTCCAAGCCACCAGGATTCCACCTTGTTTTTGATGAGAAGGTTGAGCAGAGCAAAATTCGATCTGTTACTCAACGAGCCGTCGTCATTGATCTTGAATTTCAATATGCAGTTTCCGACGGTTTCGCTGACGTAGAGGGTCTTTTGATCTGGAGAGACGCCTATTCCGTTGGCGTAATTGAGTTCGCCCGCTACCTCGACCCATTTCTGGCTGCCAGGCGCAAGATAGAGAATTTTCCCCACCACGGAAGTTGGTAGGTCCGCGTACGGGCCAAAGACCGTGGCATAAGCACCGCCGTTGGCGGTCACCACAATATCATTTATGCCGCCGTCGAATGTCTTGCCGTTTTTGTCGGCATCCCAACGGCGCAGCTGCTTGCCGGTCATGTCGAGTTCAAGGATGGCGCCATGCTCCTCGGTGCACGCCAGCAGGAATGTCTTCTGTTTCGTGAGCGCCAATCCGTTATGGCCGCAACCCGGGGTGTGATTCAACACGGTGATCGTTTTGCCATCCCATTTCGACAGCGTGTTGGAGACCCAGCCAACATAGTAAAGGTTGCCGTCAACATACAACGGACCCTCGGGTCCAAGGAGATTGCTGACGATGGAGATTTCGTCGGCACACGCTGCCGTCGCAGCCAACATTGCGCCAACGGCGAAGCAGATAATCTTACTTACGCTCATTTTGATTTCTTTCCGGTCAGCAGCGGCTCGACGCAACATCTATTCGGCGCGCGGGCCGATGCTGAAGGCGCCCATCGGCTTCGCGTCGGGGTGCGGCGTTCTTTTCATGAGGTCGTTCTCGACGTATTGACGGAATTCGTCGCCAAACATATAGCCCCGGTCTTTCGAGAAGGTCTTGCCACCCGGCGAAGATACGAGGTTCATGATTAGAAGCTCCCAGCCCATCCACAACGGCGGCTCGAGCATTTTTTCCCGCCATTTGAGAAACGCATTCTGTGAGTAGGAGAGAAACGCCATGAACATCGCGATGAACCGAGCTTTTTCCGTTTCCGAAAGCGAGAAGTAATCGCGCAATCCGTTCACGGCGATTTGAGAGAGCTCGGCGTCGTTGGCGAGCAAGTGATACCAGCTCGCGAAATGTTCGTGCACAACCTGGGCGGCAGCGGAGCGGATGGCGTTGGTGTTCTGCCGGATCTGCATCGCGACGTAAATCAACGAGATGACGACGGCAAGTGCGCCGATGATCTGTCCAAGATTCGCCAAGTCATTCAGATTCATGGTTTCCAATTACAGACGGGCGATTGAGGTCAATCGCCCTACCTACGTCGACTCCGTGCTTGAACTGAGGTTCGACACCGCTGGAATTCCTTGAATTGCGGACAAGCGCTGACCTATTTCTTCGTCGTTACATGCGTAAGAGTGAAAATCTCGCTCGGAAGAATCTGGCCTTCAGGCCGACCTGGTCCTTCCTGTGAAATAATGCGGAACTTAAAAATCTTTTGAGTCAGCTCGCTGATTTCATCGAAGGTCGTCGAATCCGAAGACTCGCCGCTAAATCGCCAGGTCGTAATCAATCGGCCGTGTTCAATCCGCCACTTTCCGCGGGTATTGTCGCCTTCGTCAGGTGGATCCAGGATCCATGTCCCATCAGCGCGATATTGAGTGTCGTGCCGATAACTGTGCCATGTCCCAACCAACAGCCGCGATAAAGTCGCATCGTCCGGAAGCGCCAGCGCGATCGCCGGCATAATCAAAGCGACAACGATGAAAGCGGTGCGCATTAGTGTTTCTGAGTGATGTAGGTAAAAATCTTCTCGTTGTATCGGCGGGCATATTCTTCCTGTCGTTCTCGAAGTGGTATGTCGTTGGTGACGCAGCCGACTCCAGCATCGGCTTTGGGATATTTCTTGGCTACGTCGATCGGGACACCAACTGGCATCGACGCGATGCTGCCGGACCAATAAAACTTGATATGCCCTGTGCGAATATCTTGCTCGGCTTCCTTCACGGCGTCAGCCGGATTCCAAGTCGGCTCCGCCGCAACGCAACACCCAGCAACGAGGGCCAGTAGGAGAATGCACAAGGTTTTCATCTAACGTGATAACATATCGCTTTGCGAACTCGGTCAACTCGTCAAGATCATTCGCCGGCTGTCTCCGGCACGACGATCTCGCGCAGATTGTAAGTTGAGTAAGCCTTCGGCTCATCGCCTTTGGCGATAATCGCGTCGACGACGCGGCCAAATTCTTCCGTCTGCCAATGTCTCCGCTCCTCCCACCATTGTTGTACGCCGGGATAGGCAATCAAGTTGCTCATCGTCCGCTCGATCTTGCCCCATGACGATGCCGTGAGTATGCCGTCGCGATGGGAGAAATACATTGCTTCGAAGTGGTTTAAGAAACGGTTGAAGAAGGCGCTGAATCTGAGTTTCGAGACGGGATCGAGATCGGCGAAAGATTGTACGCCGCGCAGAAAAATGGCGCTGAACTCGGCGTTATCGTGCAGGGCGCATGTCAGATCGCCCCACTGTGCAGTGAGAACATTGACCGCCGACTGACGGCGTTCCTTGGTTTGCGCTCGAATCTGGACCGCCAGGTAAATAAGAGAAGGGATTCCGACGAACACCGCCGCCAATTGCCCGAGTGCTGCGAGCATTTCCCAGTTCATAGGCGCAATATCATCTCTTGGGCGTCAGCTTAATCGCTGAGTCAGCGCACGAGCAGATCAAGCTGGCGTGCATCCAGACCGGCCTCGCGGTAGTACTTCCGAGTCAGCTCGAGAAGAGTGAACCCATCCTCGTAGGCGGCAAAGCCACCGTCCACTGCCTTGTCCAGATAGATCAGGCCGCCTTCAACCACGAACAAAGTTACCATCGGCTCTGGTGAATCCTCGGTGATCACCAGCGTGTGAGCCTCACCGGCGGGTTCGTAGATGTACGTTCCGGGTTTTGCAATCCAATCATGCTCCAGGTATCGCCAGTGACCACGCATCGTATAGCCATGAACGGTGCCAACGTGGTAATGAGTTCCTACCATAGAGCCGGGGAGACCTTTCAGAACGACGCTGAATCCTCCCGATGTGACGTTAAAGGAGCAGGGCTGGAACCAGACGCCATTCGCATAAGGAACCCAGAGACGCTCATCTTCCAGGTTGATGTTGGTAATGAAGTGTTCGCGGTTCCTTCGATTCGGATCGAGGCCGTCGGTGAAACTGTTGAAGGCAGTGATCGGCATATGTCCTCCTTTTGTGTGTCAGCTTCTGCGGTTACCAGATCCGGCTCGGATTACTTTTTCTCGGTGGGCGCCGGAAGATCGGAATTCCAGATATCTGTACCGCACTTCCACTTGCCGTCGGCCTGCTTTTCCCAAACCTCGACGTATTTGCCGTGATCGTTCGCCGGCTTGCCGCTTGGATCGTTCATGGTCACTTCATACGTCCCACTCAAGCAGGCCAGGTCGCCGGATTTCGCCACTTCCACCTTGGTCGTTTTCCAGCTGATGGCAGCACCAGGAGTCGTCAGCATTTCTTTCCAGGCGCTCCGAATCGTTTCCTTTGTGTTTGCTGCCGAAGCGTTCGGAGCCATCACGATGGCGTCGTCAGAATAAAACGAGACCGTCTGGTCGAGGTCCTTAGCTCCCGCAGCCGCGGACCATTGAGCGTCAAGGTCGCGAAGAGCTTTCTCGATGGCGCTCTTGGTGTCGGCCGGCGAAGCCAGACAGACGAATGCGAATGAAAGCAGAGTAATGCAACTGGGTAGGAATAATGGCTTTGTTTTCATGGCTCCATCGAGCCCGGAATCGAACGTGGCGTCAATGTTTTTCCAAAGTTGTGCCGCTTCAGCTCGGAGAAGAAGTTGTCGATCTTCATTTCGAATCGGTATGGGCATGTCGCACTACCGTTTCTTTGCTCATTGGGCGGCGGGTAAACCCAGTTTTGTAAGCAGACTCTTGTAGCGCGGATCGGTGCGCAGGTCGCGCAACAACGGATCAATTAAGAGACTCAACGTGCCGGTGTCGTGATTATCGAACGAGATTTGCAACCACTCGAAAGCTTTGTCTGTCTCGCCTCGCGCGGCGTAAACCTCAGCGATTTGATAGGCCAACTGATCTCGGCCATTCGCGATGAGATCGGCTAAAGCCGCGTCTGCTGCCTTAAGATCTCCGCGCACATATTGTGCGAGCGCGAGTTCGAAACGGCGATAGCCCTCGTCAGGCTCCAGTTGAGCTTCCCGCAGCGCCGTCTCGCCATCACGGCGCTGGACCGCGACCAGCACCTGCCATCGATGACTGGAAGCAGCGGCGGGCTGTAACTCCGCCGCTTTGCGTGCAATCGCGTCCGCCTCATCCAGTTTTCCCCCAACGAAAAGCACGCGCGCCAGGTTGTTCTGCGGTGGAATAGAGAGAGGGTCGAGTTCCACCGCCTGCCGGGCCTGCCGCTCGGCCTCATCGAATCGCCCTAAATAAATGATAACTCGCGCCAGCAAATCGTTCGCGGTCGGATTTGCAGGCGAGAGTTCTTTCGCGCGCTTTAGTTCGCTCAGGCCTTCGACAAATTTCCACTCTGCGAAAAAGCGGACCCAACCAAGGGCTGCGTGTGCCTCGGCCAGCGCAGGCGCGATCCCGACCGCCTTCTCCGCATCGCTCCGCGCTTTGGGCCACGCGGTCGTGCGTTGACCGGTCAGATCCCCAATCAACGACCAGGCCTCGGAACGCTCGGCGTAAGCCAACGCATAATCAGGATCGAGCCGGATCGCCTCATCGAAGTAACTGACCGCTTTGCGATAGTCGTCGAGATTGCGTCGCTGGAAATAATAATGACCCAGGAGATAAGCATTGTGGGCTTCTGCGTTTCTCGTCGCTGGCTTGGTGGATGATCGTTCATCCGATCCAAGCAGGGTTACTTTCAGTGACGAAGCCACCGCTGCGGCGATTTCCTCCTGGACGGCGAAGATGTCCTTCAGTTCGCGATCGAACGTTCGCGTCCACAGTTCGATTCCATCTGCGGCATTAATCAATTCGGCAACGATTCGCACCCGCTCCCCTTGTTTGCGCACTGTGCCCTCCAGCAGCGTAGCCACGCCCAGCTTTTCGCCGATCGTTTTGGTCTCCTCTTTTCTGTTCTTAAAACGGAAGGAAGAGCTGCGGCCGATGACTTTCAGTTCTCTGATCTGCGCCAGAGCGGCGATCAATTCCTCTGAAAGCCCATCGGAAAAATATTCGTCCTTCGGATCTCCGCTTTCATTCAGCAGCGGCAAGACTGCGATCGATTTTGCCGGCAATCCGCTGGAAGATCCACTGCTGCTGTTCCGCGCCGTGTAGCGTCCGATGAAAAACAATCCGATGGAAAACGCGGCCCCAATCACAGCGACATAGATCCAGGTCTGCTTCTTCGAAGCATGTCCGGGAGGAAGATCGACATTTTCCGTGCGCTTGATTCCTTCCGGCGTGAGCTCGAAAGCCCAGGCTATGACCAGAGCGATCGGAAACCCGACCGCGACCAACACAATCACCAAACGCACGACCCAATTTGGAATCTCCAGAAATGGGAAAACCTGCGTGGCAATTTGAATCAGGAGCCAGCCGACAATGGCGTAGGCGACCCCAACCTTGTAGACGTTGCGCCGCTTTAGCTCCCCGAAGAAGCTCTTCGGATTCATCGGTTTGCTTTTGCCACAGAGTCAATTTATGAGCAAGGCCAGCATTACTTCAAATTGCGCTTACGAGTTGGAGTTGCTCTCGGAATCTAGGATACGCTCGCAAATTCGTGCCGGTACGTTGCCAACCCGGAAACACACTCCATTTTCGCTTGCTCCAGAACCAACAACATGAAGACGTCATCAGGGACATCCCATTGGCACTTGATTCCATGCTCGCTGGCGGGTCTGAATCCGAATCGGGGATAATAGTCCGCGTGGCCGACAACAATGATAAATGGGCAGCCCGCATCTTTGAGTTTCCGGTTCCCCGCTTCGATCAGTTTACTCCCGATTCCCTGGCGCTGGTGTTCCGGAAGTACCGCCATCGGGCCCCATGCCGCACCCGTAACGTTGCCACCGATAGATAGCGGACTGTACATGATGTGTCCCACCACTCGATCGTTCACTGTTGCAACTAAGGAAAGCAAAGCCGCTCCGTTGGCCCTCAACGCGTCGACAATGTTGCCTTCCTGGTCTTGCCCGAATGCGCGCCTGTTCAAGTCGCGAACAGCCGCAATGTCATCCGGACGTTCTTCTCGAATCTCAATCAACATTTGAACTCTCTTACCAGCCTGTTTTGCTCTCGAGGGGGGAAGCGGCTTGAAAATCTGCACGACCCGATCAAGCTCATAATCCAAAGAATCGAATCACCATGTCAAAGCAATCGACCGAATCAAAACGCCTCCTTTCTTATACCATCGCTGAGTGGGCTACTGCTCTTAAGTACGAACGCCTTTCGCCGGAGGCGATTCAAGCGGCGAAATTATTTTGGTTCGACTCCATCGGCTGCGCACTCGGTGGCAGTCAACAAGATGACGCGAAGATTTTACTCAAGCATTACCGTGCGATGTCCGGTCGCCGCGGCAACACGGACTCGTCCGGTGGCGAGGGTGGTGGCGACGGCGGCGCCACGTCGTTTGTCTCCGGCTTCAAAACCAATCCAGTCGATGCCTCATTTTTGAATGGCCACATGATTCGCGCCATGGATTACAACGACATTTATTGGAAGGCCGATCCATGCCATCCGAGCGATCTCATCGCCGCGCCGCTGGCACTCTGTGAAAGCGAGGGTCTGGGCGGCGAGGATTTGATTCTCGCCACCGTCATCGCCTACGAAATTGAAATGCGTCTTTGCGAAGTGGGTCGCCCGGGCGTGCGCGAATACGGTTGGCATCATGCCACTTTGAGCGCGTTCGCGGCGCCGGTCGCGGCGGGTCGAGTGCTGAATCTCACGCCGGCGCAAATGGTGTCCGCCATGGGCATCAGCGCGTCGCGAACTTTTTGTCCGGGCGCGGTGACGGCGGGCAAGTTGACCAATATGAAGAACACGGTTGATCCGTGGGCGGGACGCATGGGCGCCGAGAGCGCGCTCCTTGCGCGCGCCGGATTTTCCGGTCCGGAACACATCGTCGATGGCAAGGAAGGGTTGTTCGCCGTGTTCCATCACGTGCAATACAAGGGACAACCGGCTAGTTTCGATGGTGAGGCGCTGGTTGCGGATCTGCCCAATTCAAGCAAGTCACACTATCGCATTCTGGATTGCGGGATGAAGAGTTTCCCGATCGAGGCGCTCAGTCACGCGCCACTCACCGCTATGATGAAGACGGTCAAGGAACACAACATCAAGGCCGACGACGTTAAGGAAATCAAAGTAGAGGTGATCGCTCGCGCCGCCGACATTCTGGGTGATCCTCACAAGTATCGGCCCGACTCCAAGGAAACCGCCGATCATTCGCTGCCTTATTGCATGGCCGCCGGACTGGTCGACGGCATGGTGACGCCGCTGCAATTCCGCGAAGAACGCGTCCGTGATCAGGCGCTCATTCCAATCATGGACAAGGTGAAAGTGGTCCCAAACGAAGAGTTCGAAGCGCTCTTTCCCAAGTTCCAGCCGAGTCGCGTGACCATCACCACCAATAGCGGCCAGTCGCACTCCACCCGCGTCGATGTTCCGAAGGGCGATCCGCGCGATCCAATGACTGAAGAAGAAATCGCGGTAAAATTCACAGCGCTGGGCGGCGAGGTCATCGGCAAAGAGCAATGCAAAAAATTGCAAAGCTTCATCATGAGTATGGAGACCGCCAAGAATCTTGGCGGACTGTTCGAGCTGACCACGGCTCGCTAAGCCGCTCGGCTGTAGGGGAAAGCTGTCAGCTTCCCAAAACACAACGGGACGCTAGCGTCCCCTACAAAAATTAGGCTGTCGAACTCCCCTCGCCCGCGCCGAATTCAATTCCCTGCGCCAGAGGCAGCTCGGTCGAAAAATTGATCGTGTTCGTCTGACGGCGCATGTAGCTCTTCCACGAATCGCTTCCGCTCTCACGCCCCCCGCCGGTGTCCTTCTCGCCGCCGAATGCTCCGCCAATCTCGGCGCCGCTCGTGCCGGTGTTGACATTAGCGATGCCGCAATCGCTCCCGGCTGGGCTGATAAATTTTTCGGCCTCACGCATATCGTTTGTGAAAACCGCGGAGGTCAAACCTTGTGGCACACCGTTGTTAATCGCGATCGCTTCATCAAAATCACGATAGGACATCAAATAAAGCAGCGGCCCGAAGGTTTCATGACACACAATCTCGAAATCCGGCTTCGCGTTCGCCAGACAGGGCGTCATGTAACAGCCGCCTGGATATTGCGCGCCTTCCAGCCGTTCGCCGCCGTAAAGAACTTCCCCGCCTTCATCTTTCAATCGCTGAATGGAATGCTGCACCATATCGACCGCCGTCTTATCGATCAATGGCCCCATCAATGTTTTCTTGTCCAGCGGATTCCCAATCGGCACACTTTTGTAAGCGGCGAGCAGTTTCTTGCGCACTTTATCCGCGACCGATTCGTGCATGATCACGCGCCGCGTGGAAGTGCAGCGCTGCCCGGCCGTACCGACCGCGCCGAAGAAGACCGATTGCGTCGCCATGTCGATGTCGGCACTCGGGGCAACGATCAGCGCGTTATTGCCGCCAAGTTCCATGATCGTTCTGCCGAGACGGCCATGGACTGTTTGCGCAACATGAAAACCCATTTGGACGGAGCCTGTGGCCGAGATCAACGGGATGCGCCGATCAGCCGCGAATTTTTGTCCAACAGTCCGGCGGTCGCCGATCAGCAAAGTGAAGATGGCCGGGTCAGCCCCCGTTTCACGACAGACGCGCTCCGCGATTTTTGTGACCGCAATTGCGGTCAGCGGAGTTTTTTCAGAAGGCTTCCAAACGGTGGCATCGCCACAAACTGCGGCGAGCGCCGCATTCCACGACCAGACCGCGACTGGAAAATTAAACGCGGTGATCACCGCAATCACGCCGAGAGGATGCCATTGCTCCATCAAACGGTGATTTTTTCTCTCCGACTGGATCGTGAGGCCATAAAGCATGCGCGATTGACCAACCGCAAGATCGCAAATATCGATCATCTCCTGCACTTCACCTTCGCCCTCGGCGACGATTTTTCCCGTCTCGAGAGTGACGAGTTGGCCGAGCTGACTTTTAAAATCGCGAAGAGCGTTGCCAAGTCTTCTTACCGTCTCGCCACGCACCGGTCCTGGCGTTGTGCGCCATTTTTCGAACGCCTCCTGCGCCCGCCTGATCGCAGACTCGTAATCATCGTCGGAAGCGGTGCGAACGCTGGCTAATCGGCGGCCATCGATTGGCGAAATCTTGTCGATCTTGCCACCTTCCCCGCGCCACTCACCACAGAAGACGCCGCGGTTTTCCTCGGCGATGCCGAGCTTCTCTAGGACCGATTGCATGCGTGGATCATTTTCGTTTGCGGCAATATTGCCGCATCAAATCCATCGCTTCATCGATAACTTCGGCGGTGATATCGAGCGCAGGCCGGAACCGGATGGAGCCTTCGCCGGAACGAAGCGTTAGAACACCGAGGTCGAAAAGGCCTTTCCAAAATTCTTCACGCGTCTCCGGATCGGGAAGATCGAACGCGAGAAACAGTCCCCGGCCGCGCGCGGCGGAGATCATTGGTTCCTCGCGTTGCAAATCGCGGAGTTGATCCAGGAAGTATGCGCCCACTTTCGCGGCGTTCTCGACAAGATGTTCTTCCTCGATGATCCGCAGGAAATGGGTGGAGCGCACCATGTCGGTGAAATTTCCGCCCCAGGTTGAGTTCAGCCGGCTAGATAAGCGAAACGCATTATCCTTCACTTCGTCGAGGCGTGGACCGGCCATCACGCCACAGACCTGCGCCTTTTTTCCAAACGCGAGCAGATCGGGCAAGACATTGAAATGTTCGCAGCACCAGTTGCGCCCCGTTGCACCCATGCCGCACTGTATTTCGTCGAAGATGAGGAGGATTTCGTTTTCATCGCAAATGCGCCGAAGAGTTTGCAGCCATTCACCGCGAAAATGGTTGTCCCCACCCTCGCCCTGGATCGGCTCGATGATGATCGCGCATATGTCGATGTTGCGATTACGAATGTAATCTCGAATCTCCTGCTCCGATTTTTTCTCGCGAGCGATCACATCGCGTTCGCGTTCCGACTCCGACAAAGAAAAGTCGAGGCAGGGACATGAAACGCGCGGCCAATCGAACTTCGCGAACAGATCCGTCTTGCGCGGATCGGTGTTGGTGAGGCTCATGGTGTAACCGCTTCGGCCGTGGAAAGCGTGACGGAAATGTAAGATTTCGGTGCCGCGGTCGCCGCCGTGGCCCGCCTCGGCGTTTTTGCGCACCTTCCAATCCATCGCCGCTTTCAAACAATTTTCGACGGCAGGCGCGCCGCCTTCGATGAAAAGATAACGTTCCAGCGGTGGCAGGCCGACAATTCGCGCAAAAGTTTCAACAAATTCCGCGTAGCCTTCCGAGTAAATATCGGAGTTTGCGACCTTCGCTTTAGCTGCACGTAACAGATCGCGTTCTACATCGGGATCACCGAAGCGTGGATGATTGAAACCGATCGGCATCGAGCCGAAAAATCCGTAAAGATCGATCAACCGGCGTCCGCTGGCCGCGTCGTACAAATATGAGCCGCGGCTCTTTTCCAAGTCGATAACGATACGGAAGCCGTCGAGCAAGATGTGTTGCTCGAGGCTTTTAAGGACGCGCGAAGCGTCTCCGCCTTTTTTGTTTTTCTTTGCTCCGGCGCGGCCCCGAACGGGAACCGTTTCGGTGAGCATGGATGGCATACTCATCCGCTGAGGTTAGCTGTGGCGAAACGGTTGGTCAACCGAGGCAGAAGGGATGCGGGAAATTGTAGTGGCAGGCGTCCCCGCCTGCGAAGTATTTCGAACGCAGCCGACACGGCTGCTTCTACAGTTAAACAATGCCGTCGCGCAACATCGCGTATTTACCGGCGAGCAATTCCTGCGTCAGCCGATAGCCACGTTTGTCGACATTGTGCTGCGTGCCGGCGAAATGATTGTCGATCCGCAACCGCGAGGATCGGCAAAAATAATCGGCCAACGCAAGGATTTCGTCGCTCGGTTTGCCCTGGCTAAGCAACCATTGCGCGTAGGAACAAGTCGCGCTGATGGCGAACAGCTCGGTCGCGATACCGACAAAACGCGAGAGCAACAATTGTTCACGGTCGAGTTTCGGCCCGAACCGCGTCATGGCGTGAAACAACCCGCGCGCGAGCCGCTTGCTCGTCGTTGCCGCGTAACCGACATGTTTTCGTAGGGTTTCATGGAACGCGCCATCCATTTTCCCGGCGCCGCCGGGGAACCACTGTCGGGGATACCAACCAGCATAAAATTTTCCGGAACTGAAGACGGCTTTGAGACGTTCCGATTTCGGCAACTGCGTATTGAAAATTGCGCCGCCCACTTTCAAGTGCGGATCGAGCGCTTCGCGAGCGATGAAGAGCCGCATGATTTCGCTCGATCCTTCGAAGATCGTATTTACGCGGCAATCGCGCAGGAACCTTTCCACCGCGATCGGCGGCTCACCCCTCCCGGCCAGCGATTGCGCCGTTTCATAGCCGCGACCGCCACGCACTTGCATGGTGTCATCGGCAATTTTCCAGGTCGTTTCCGTCGCCCACATTTTACACATGGCGGTTTCGATGCGCAGATCGCCCGTTTTGCGATCGAGCAGCGACGAACTGAGAAATGTCATTGCTTCCATTGCAAAAACGTTGCCCGCCATTTCCGCGATTTTACCCGCAATAGCGGCATGTTGACCGATCGGCACGCCCCACTGAACGCGTTCGCTCGCCCACTTGCGCGAGATTTCGAGTAGCCGCTTCGAAACGCCCACACACGCCGCCGGAAGCGTAAGCCGGCCAGTATTCAACGTCGTGAGCGCAACTTTGAGTCCCTTACCTTCGCCGCCGATGATATTCTCACGCGGCACACGAACGTCTTTGAAATTAACGACCGCGTTGTAGAGCGCGCGTAACCCCATGAAGCGGCACCGGTAAGCTATCTTCAGCCCCGGCGTATCCACGTCGACAATAAACGCAGTGATTTGCTTCCGCTCTTTTCCGCCCACCAGTTTTGGCGGCGTACGCGCCATCACCACCAGCACGCCCGCTTTCACGCCGTTTGTGCACCAAAGTTTCTCGCCATTCAAAACGAACTCAGAGCCGTCAGGCGTTGGCTCTGCGCGAAGACTCATCGTCGCCGGATCGCTGCCGGCGTGCGATTCAGTCAAAGCAAACGCCGAAATTTCTCCACCGGCGACGCGAGGCAGATATTTTTGTTTTTGTTCTTCTGTGCCAAATAAAAGCAGCGGTTGCGCGACACCGATCGATTGATGCGCGGAAACGAGCGCGGCAACATTTCCGTCCCAACTGCCGAGCAACACCGCCGCGCGCCCGTAATTATACTGCGATAAACCGAGTCCACCGTACTTCTGCGGCACTTTAATTCCGAACGCGCCGATCTCCGCCAGTCCCTTGAAATTTTCAGGTGGAATTTCCCCGGTGCGATCGATCTCGTCCGGATCGACATGATCGCGCAAATAAGTTTCGAGCTTCTGCAAGAAATCTGCACCCGCCGCGCGATCTTCCGCGCTTTGCGCCGGCCACGGATAAATCCGATCGAAATCATAGCGCCCAATGAAAAGATTGCTGGCAAAACTGCCGCGGTCATCGAGCGGATCGCGTGAGGCTTCAGCCAGCTCAAGCGCTTCGCGTTTGCCCTTCGCCATCTTCGACGTGTCAATGACGGCGGCTGGAATGGGCTTTTCCGGTTTGGCGCTCGTTTCCTCGGCGACCTGTTTCTCGGGAGCTTCCAGCGGCGATTTCATTCGGAGCATAATCTTCCAGATTGTCTCAGCCCGCAGCCTTCCAGCCTGCTGCCATGGTGGGAAACGAAGGGCGGCAGGCCAGGAGACCAAGAGGCCGAAAGAAGCAGGATGCCTATCTTCCAAACTCGCGCGATCTCAATTCTCATAAAATCTCGTTCCCTCGCGCGCGTGTTTCTTCAATATTTCGCACGGCGCGAACTTATCGTCGGTTTGTGCCAGCCGTTCCATTTCTTCGACAACCTTCTTGATTCCGAAATGTTCCGCGAAGCGTAGTGGCCCGCCACGGAATGGGGCGAAACCCGTCCCCAAAATCATTCCGTAGTCCGCGTCCTCTGGTGATGCGACGACTTTCTCTTCCAGGCAACGGGCGGCTTCATTGACCATGAGAAAGACAAGGCGATGCGCTAGCTCGGTCTCATTGAGTCTTAATCGTGGATCGCGATGCCAGTCCGGTGGAATGACCGGGCCATCAGCGCCTTCCGGATCGCCATGCAATCCGCGCCGCCACTGCGTTAGCGACTCGTTGGCCGACTGCGTTTTGCCTTCGTATTTGTAAAAACCATTGCCGCTTTTGCGACCGAGCATCTGGCCATTGCGCAACCAAAGCAGGACGGCGGGAACGTGATCGCGTCGCCCGTATGCCTTCTCGAGTGTATTGCCAATATCGACTGTGATATCGACGCCGATTTCGTCGATCAGCCGCAACGGTCCCATCGGCATACCCCATTGCGCAAGTGCATCGTCGATCTTGGCCGCGTCCACTCCGCTCTCGAAAAGTTCAGCGGCATCGAGCAAATAGGGAAACAAAACGCGATTGACGAGAAAACCCGGACTGTCGCGCACAAGGACGGGCAGTTTCCCGATTTGCCGCGCAAAAGCGAGCGTCCGCTCGCGCGTCTCATCTGAGGTTTGTTTTCCGATGACGACTTCCACGAGCTTCATCCGGCTCACTGGATTGAAAAAATGGAGACCGATGACGTGTTCGGGTGAAACTGTTGAATCGGCCAGTTCGCTGATCGGAAGCGCGGATGTATTTGTGGCAATGATTGTTTTCGGACCGGCTTGCATCGCCAGTTCGCAAAAAATTTCTTTTTTTACTTCGATCTTCTCCGAGGCGGCTTCGATGACAAATTGCACATCGCGTAATTCCATCGGCGCGGTCGAGGCCACTATCCGGGCGCGTCCCTCCTTTGCTTTTTGCTCGCTCATTAAGCCGCGCTTTACCGCGTCGGCGTAAGTTTTTTCGATGTTAGCCAGGCCGCGATCGATTTGCTCACGGGCTATATCGCGCAGAATCACGGTGACGCCGCGGCGGGAGCTGAGCCATTGCGCGATGCCCGAGCCCATTACGCCAGCGCCAATCACGGCAGCATGCACCACCTTCTGCGCAGAAACTTTTGAGGTTCCTTTCCGGTATTTGTCATTCAGGAAAAAATTGCGAATCAAATTCTGCGTCGACTCGCTTTTCCCAAGATCGACAATCGCGTCGAGCTCAAGCGTAAGCCCTTGATCGATGGAACTCGTGAGGCCACGCTTAATGACTTCGAGCGCGCGAACCGGCGCGGGATTTCCGGTCTCGCGCGGCGCGGGAATTTCCTTCTCGATTTTTGGAACCGAACGCGCTGCGCGTTTTCCATCGCGCATTTTTTTGCGGGCGGCTTGCAGAAGTTGATCGCGCGATGCGACTTCATCGACCAAGCCGAGCTTCAACGCTTCCTCAGCGGCATACAGTTTCCCATTCAAGATCACTTCGGCAGCGCGTTCCGGGCCAATTAATCGCGGCAAGCGGGTGCAACCACCCCAGGCCGGAATTAAGCCGAGCGTCGTCTCGGGAAGTCCGATTCGCGTGGCTGGATCATCCGTCGCGATTCGGTGATCGCATGCCAGCGTGATCTCATAGCCGCCTCCAGCGCAGGCCCCGTGAATAGCGGCTACAGTTGGAATTTTCAGCGCGACGATTCGATTTAGAATGCGCTGGCCTTGTGCGATGAATGCACGCATCTCGCCGGATTGAGCCTGTTTCAACAGCGTCTTCAGATCCGCCCCGGCGATGAAGATCGAGTTTTTTGCCGACGTGATGATCAGCCCGCGTAATGAACTGTCGTGCTCGATATGATCGACATGTTCATTCAACTCACTGAGAGTGGCAGCGTCGAAAATGTTCGCTCCTGATTCAGGACGATCGAACGTAAGCAGGCAAATGTGATCATCGCCGATCTCGCGCCGAATCATCGAGCTGGATAAAGTCGCCGGCATCGGACTCACTCTTGACCTCTTTCTCGCAAATTCCAAGCGAAGCCGCAGCTCCGCCGCAAAATGAATAGTAGTAAGAGACTCCGCGACTTCTGGGGAATGACAAGGGGCGATTGCGCTCTGCGAGTCGCGATGTTAAAACTCGGCGGCGTTCGCGCGCGAACGCTCGCTCATGGTTGGCAAAATCTTAGAACCAGAAATCAAAGGCCTGATCGACGCCCGTAATTTCGGTGCGCTGCGGGAAGTGTTTCGCGAGTGGCCGCCGGCCGATGTTGCGGAAGTGATCCTCGACATACCGGAAGATGAACAAGTGATCATCTTCCGCGTGTTGCCACATGCGCTCGCGGCGGACGTATTTGAATATCTCGATCTGGATGCGCAGCAGAAATTGTTGCGTGCCATGGCGCACGAGCAAGTCGTTGGGATCTTGAATGAAATGTCGCCGGATGATCGCACCGCGCTGTTGGAGGAATTGCCCAGTGCGGCGGCGCGGCAACTGATCAGACTGCTAACGCCAGAGGAACGCCACGTTGCCCAGTCCTTGCTTGGGTATCCGGAAGGCAGCGTCGGCCGATTGATGACTCCAGATTTCATCGCCGTGCGCGACGAATGGACGGTCCAACAAGTCCTCGATTACATCCGCGAGTACGGCCACGACAGCGAGACGCTGAACGTTATTTACGTGGTGGATGACCGCGGGAAACTCATCGACGACCTGCGCATGCGAGAATTTTTGCTCCGGCCGCTCGAGGCAAAAGTGAGCGAGATCAGAGATCAAACGTTTGTCGCGCTCAGGGTAAACGATTCGCAGGAAGAAGCACTCAACGCCTTCCGCAAATACGACCGCGTTGCGCTGCCGGTAATCGATTCGAATCAAGTGCTCGTCGGCATCGTGACAATCGATGACATGCTCGACGTCGCCGAAGCAGAAGCGACCGAGGACATCCAAAAGTTCGGCGGCATGGAGGCACTGGAGGAGCCGTATATGCGCATTCCGCTGTGGCGAATGGTGCGCAAACGGGCTGGCTGGCTTGTGGTTCTGTTCCTGGGCGAAATGTTGACCGCCACAGCAATGGCGAATTATCAGGATGAAATCGCCAAGGCGGTCGTGCTGGCGTTATTTTTGCCATTAATTATTTCCAGTGGCGGCAATTCCGGATCGCAAGCATCGACATTGATCATTCGCGCGATGGCGCTGGGCGAACTTCGTTTGCGCGACTGGTGGCGGGTGGCGAGCCGCGAGATTCGCGCCGGCTTTTCGTTAGGCGCGATTCTGGGCGCAATCGGTACGGCACGGGTCGCGATTTGGTCAATCGTTGGGGACCATTACTTACATAGACAATTGTATGGGCCGCATTGGCCATTGGTGGCGCTCACGGTGGGTGCTTCGCTCGTGGGAGTAGTTCTATGGGGATCGCTTTCCGGGTCAATGCTGCCGTTTATTTTGCGGCGCTTCGGCGCCGATCCGGCGACTTCATCGGCGCCTTTTGTCGCCACTCTGGTGGACGTGACGGGATTAATTATCTATTTCAGCATTGCATTGTTGATCATGCGCGGTGCAATGCTCTAAGGAGCGCTAAGGCTTATGCTGTCGATCCAAAAAATTCTTGGCCGCGATGAAAAGTTTTTCGATTTGCTAGAGGCCAGTGCGCAAGAGGCAGACGCGAGCGTGCATCACTTGATCGCGCTGCTCGAGCGGCTTGAGAAAAAAGATTCGCCGCAGAGCTTGGAAGAGTTCGTGCGAAGCCGGCGCAAAGACAAGCAAATCACGCAGGAACTGACCGAACAGCTTTGCAAAAAATTCATCACGCCGCTTGAGCGTGAAGATATTCAGGCGCTGGCGGCTGCGCTTTATAAAATCCCGAAAACGGTGGAGAAGATCGGCGAACGCGTCTTGATTTGCCCGGAAGATTTGCACGGACGCAGTTTCCGCAGGCAGGTGGAACTTCTCGAGCAAGCTGCGGAAACCGTGCTCGCCATGGTCCGGCAATTGCGCAAGGGCACCGACGCGGCGACAGCGCGAGAGATGAATGCAAAGCTTCAGTCGATCGAGGGCGACGCGGATAAACTTGAGCTAGACCTGTTGCGCGATCTTTACCAGGGCGAGTACAAAACGAAGCAGATTATTTTTCTTCGCGATCTGTTCGAGCTGATGGAAAAAGTAGTCGACCGCTGCCGGGACGCGGGAAATATCGTCCTCGAAGTGGCGCTGAAGTACTCGTAGCCGGCTACGGCTATGCTTACGTTTTTTTCCGTTGCTCTCGCGGCGATCATCTTTGAATACAGCAACGGCTTTCACGACGCCGCCAATGCCATAGCCACCGTCGTTTCGACCCGCGTTCTGACGCCACGCAAGGCGATTGCGATGGCGGCGTTTTTCAATCTCACCGGCGCGCTCCTCGGCGGCGCGGTTGCTTCGACAATCGGCAAGGGCCTGGTGGACACAAACGTGGTCACAATGTCGACCGTGCTCTGCGCGGTGATCGCCGCATTCGTTTGGAACATTACAACGTGGTGGTTCGGTTTACCCTCGAGCTCGAGTCATGCGCTCATTGGTGGACTTTGTGGTGCAGCGCTGGCCGCCGCACGTGGCAATTGGTCGGTCATAAAATGGAACGCGGGTGTGTGGCCGAAAGTTATTGTGCCTATGATCACATCCCCATTCGCAGGTTTTATTTTCGGCGGGCTGCTGATGTTTTTGCTTTTGGTGACGCTGCATCGTTTCACGCCCCACTTTGTGCATTCGCTTTTTGGCAAACTGCAAATTTTTAGCGCAGCTTGGATGGCGCATAGTCACGGCACAAATGATGCTCAGAAGACAATGGGCATCATTACGCTCGCCCTTTTTACCGGCACGAAAGCGGGCAGCTTCGATAACCTGCCTGGCTGGCTTAATTTTCTCAAGACGCCGGTTTTCGTGCTGCCTGTGTGGGTAACGATTCTCTGCGCCGCGACCATGGCGGTGGGAACAGCCGCGGGCGGCTGGCGCATCATTCGGACGCTCGGCCACAGCATGGTGAAATTGCAGCCCGTCCACGGATTTGCGGCGGAGACGAGCGCCGCGCTGATTATTCAGGGCGCCAGTTACTACGGCATTCCGCTTTCCACGACACATGTAATCTCGACGTCGATCATGGGCGTCGGCGCGGTCAAGCGTTTCAGCGGCATGAAATGGAGAGTCGTCGAGCGAATCATCTGGGCCTGGCTTTTTACCCTGCCCGCAAGCGGCCTCATCGGTTACGCGCTGGCGCGCGCGGCAGCGGCGCTTTGATTTTGTCTCCGATTGCAATTTGCAAGGCTCAACGAAAAGGTTAAGCGCATGATTGGATCTACGCTTAAGTTACCGGCCGCGCGATTAAGCTCGCCCGAACAACAAATGCCGGCCGGTCCGGTTGAACGTATTGTTAGGCGGTTCCTTTGCGCAAGGTATCCCTTATTTAGGGTGTACGGAGGTATGTGCACAGCTTTTCGTACAATGCGAGTTGAATATGACGATCTTCCTCGTTAATCTCATGTAATTTAAGCTGGTCGGGGGACATCTGGCTAAGGCTATCGCGTAGTGTTTCAACCCGTTGCAGCAACTCCTCGCGTTTACCCTGCAAAAGATATCCAGGGGGAACTGTGCTTTTAAAGGAGTCTGCAAAGATCACAACCATAACGCCAGGCCGCAGTTGATACTGCGGTCCACCCGCCAACATCGGTGTTTTGTCATCATAGCTTGAGTATTCGACAATAGCCTCAGAAGGCTTGGTGACTGGACCTCGCACGACGGCTGAGACGCTCACAACTGCCCGTGCTTTGATGTCGAACTTCGTTCGCGTCAGCAATTGCACTTCTCTAACAGAGCCAACATAGACGACAGGCGCCTTTCTTCTAACAGCTTCTATGAAGCTGCGCATGTTGGCGGTCATCACTTGGTTAGTATCAGTCAGTATCAACAAGCATACCAAGACCAGGGTATATGGTACAAAGCTCTTTCTGTTCATACCACCTCTATACTATTTGCCGCCAATAAGGCGCACATTGTGCCTCTATTTCGTGCTTTTGCTGGTCGGAACGGCGTGAAAGCTGCATCAAACCAAAATTATCTTCCACCACCGAACCGGGCAAGATCAAATGGTTAGATCGCGCCCGGCAGGCGATTCCGCTCAAGCATTGTTCGTTACGCACCGAGCAAGCAGAGGTCAGAAATCGGAGGTCGGAAGTCAGAGAACAGAGGTCTTTGGTTCGATGTCGATCTTGCTTTCGAAGTAGAGGAGGACAAACGCAATTCCAAGCAATGGTCGCAGGAGCGTCTGGACGAGGCCGAGGCTAAAGCCGACGAGGTTAAACGCTTGAGACTTTGAGGTAGTTGTCAGCGCCTGAATGAGAGCCTGCGGATCCTGAGAAGTGGTCAGCTCATGAAAATAATGCTGAATCGTGTGCCACTCTGATCCGATGTTGATCGCAAACACAAACGCAAACCAGATTGAAGCGATGAAAACGCCTCGCCACATTGGGCGTTGAAACCAGGGAAGATCGCGCCGGCTGCGGGCGAGTTCTTTACTCTGGCGCAACGCGTTTCCAGCGTCGGACCTCTCGAGAACCGCAAATTGTTGCCAGAACAAAAAATTTATGAACAACCGGCTGACGATCCAAACCTGAAAAGCCAGGACAAGCAGCGCGAGAAAGAACAAAAGCACGGAAGGACCGGCCAGCGCGATCATGAGAATGACGCCGACCGGCAGAACGGTCCAAAAAAGGTAGGCGCCATAGACAAGAATGCAGAGCATCGCGATACGCGGCCAAAATTTGAGCGCGTTTTGCAGGAGAGAAAACATTTTTACGGAACGACCCCCGGCGAGGTCAGCCGTGAGAATTTGAATCCCGGCAATAAAAACCGGCCACGCCGCGAGACTGAGCAGCAGCATGCAAAAGCTGAATCCTGCCGCGGCCAGCGTGCGAAAATCCATTTCCATGTTCGGTGACGCGCTTAGCGTGGAACTGGTTAACTGCGCGCAGAGGGAAGGAACAGCAATGAGCAGCGTAAGCCCCAGGAATTGCACGAAACCTTTGCGATAAATCCGAACCGTCTCGATGAGGATCTCGGCAAAACTCCGACGCGGTTGCAGGGGCATTTCTGTCAAGCGACCGGCGACAGGCGCAGCCGCTACGTTGGCCGATTCGAAAAGACCGGGAATTTCCGCCGCTGTGGTCCAAAGATCGACATCGACGGGGCGCACTTCATTTGCTGGAAGGAGACGTCCCTCCATTTTCCATTCGCGAAGCGTCTCAATGTCCACCGGACCGTACTCTTTGCCCTCCACGCGCACTATCCACTCGTCGATCATTCCGTCACTTAACCGTGAATTGCAGCAAGCGAAAGTAGCGTGAGCGTCCGGCTTTTGGCCCTCCAAATACAACCGGGACGGTTGCGCTACGTTGCGTGCTTCGGCTACGGTACTCGTGTGAAGCTGCTGCTCATCGACGGTCATTACTACGTTTATCGCTCGTTTTTCGCGATCCAGAATTTGTCTAATTCCCGCGGCGAACCGACGAACGCGATCTTCGGATTTACAAAAACCCTGCGCCTGATGATTAAACATTTGCAGCCAGAACTGGGCGCGGTGGTTTGGGACGAGGGTTTGCCGCAAAAGCGAATGGAATTACAGCCTGCCTACAAGGAGACGCGCAAGGAGATGCCAACGCCGATGATCCCCCAGCTCGACTTCATCCAAAAACTCACGCCACTGCTTGGTTTTCGAAGTATTTCGCTGGCCAATACCGAGGCTGACGATCTGATGGGTTGCTACGCGCTCGCTGCCTGCAAACAGGGGGTGGAAGTGGTGCTGGCCACGAACGACAAGGATTTATTTCAGTTGGTCGGACCGTGCGTGAAAGTTTACACAACCGCGAAAGCCGATCTCGCATCACCGAAAAACCAGTTCGCGCTTCTCGGCGAGCCAGAAGTGACCGCGAAATGGGACGTTCCCCCGAAGCTTATCGGCGATGTCCTCGCCCTGACCGGCGATTCGGTTGACAACATTCCCGGAATCGGCTTGGGCCGCAAAGCGGCGGCGGCGCTGATTCGAGAATACGGCAACCTTGAATCTTTGCTCGCCAATATCGACAAGGTGAAAAATCAACGTACACGGGAAAAGCTGGTCAACGCGCGCGATCAGATTTTGCAGAACCGAAAAATGGTCGAACTCGACTGCGACATGAAGCCGCCTTTGGAAATCGAGGAACTCAGGATTAAGCCCGATTATCCCAAACTGCTGGCAGCGCTGGAGAAGTGTGAATTCAAATCGCTTCTCCAAGAAGTCCGCGACGAGGCCGTGCGCGCTACCGCTGGAGCGCAGGGCACCTTGTTGTAGGAGTCCTGGGAAGATCTTTACGAAGCTTACGGGCCGCTGCGACAGAGAATAAGGCACCTGCCCGCCAGGCGGCTCGAATTTATTACATTTAAGGAGAAAAAATCGAACGCGGCCCAAGCCCCGTTGTCTATCTCAATAGGTTAAGGCGATTCGGGCGGTGGCACGTGTTCTTGTATTCATTGTTTCTCCTTAGCGTGCGCTGCCCGAATCTTTTTTCTTCCTGACCGAGCGACTCAACTGCCGGGTTGCGAACTTGTGCCCGTGTGATGTTTTCATAGGACGATCTATGGAAGATGACGGTAACCTGCTCGCCATGCCGCCCTTCTGATCGTCCACAGTGAGTCTCCATCGAAGACATGCTCGCGCTTTGCATTTATCGTGGCGGTCCACACGCCAATTTGAAAACATACGCGCGTGGGCGATGCGTTTATGAAGGACGAGAAGCAGCCCAAGCCCATGAAGCGTAATCGCTACGACCCAATTGCCGCCGCGCTCAAGGAAGACATTGGCGGGGGAGATATTACGACCGAATTTTTTGTCCCGGACAGTTTGCATGCCACGGGCCGCATCATCGCGCGTGAAAAAGCGATTGTCGCCGGCTCTGGAGCGACGGCCGAAGTTTTCCGGCAAGTCGACCCGTCAATGGACACACAGATTATTCGAGGAGACGGCACCGAAGCTGCCCCCGGCGATGTGATTATCGAAGTCCGCGGATCGGCGCGTTCGATTCTGAAGGCGGAACGTGTCGCATTGAATTTTTTGCAACGTCTCTGCGGCATCGCAACGCTGACGCGCCAATTTGTCGACGCGATCGGGAATCATCCCGCCAAAATTTTGGACACTCGGAAAACGACGCCTGGCCTGCGAGCGTTGGAAAAGGCCGCAGTCGTCGCCGGCGGCGGAGGGAACCACCGGTTCGGGTTATACGACATGGTGCTCGTGAAAGATAACCATCTGACTACTTTCGAGGGACTTTCCAGTTTTGCCGAACGAATTCGCCAGCTTCGTCAGGAGCGGCCAAACATCCGTATCGAAGTGGAGGCAGATGATTTGGAACAAGTTCGTGCTTTTGTTGAAGTTGAGGGTATCGACGTCATCCTTCTCGATAATATGGCGCCGGCTCAAATTCGCGAGGCTATCGCGCTGAGAAAAGAGAACATCGAATTTGAAGCAAGCGGGGGTATCACTCTAAAAAACGTGAACCGCATTGCGGCCACTGGGGTTGATTACATCTCGGTTGGCAGTCTCACGCACAGCGCGCGCGCAATCGATATCGGCCTAGAAATGACCCATGTCCCCGGTTGAGACTTTGGATCGCTTAATCGCCGATGAGTTGCGGGCAGATCTTGGCAACCCGCTCATCGGACGCGAAGTCATTGTGCTCCAGCAGACCGGCTCGACCAATGATGCGATTTTAGAAGTGGCGCGAGATTCCAAAGAGGGACTCGTTCTCTTTGCCGAACAGCAAACCGCCGGTCGCGGTCAGCGAGGTAATCGCTGGGAATCGCCCGCCCGAAAAGGGCTTTGCTTCTCTATTTTGTTGCGTCCGAAGATCGACATCCACGAATCGGCCGGGCTCACTGCGTGGGCGGCGGGAGCCGTGGCGAACACGATTCGAAAGGAATTTTCGCTCGAGCCAACCATCAAGCTGCCCAACGACGTCCACATCAATCGACGCAAGGTCGCCGGCGTACTCGTTGAGATGCGCGCGCAAGAAGGAGCGCAGCATTTAGCGATTGTCGGTGTCGGAATTAATGTGAATCAATCGTCGCAAGATTTTCCTGGCGAGCTACAAGGTCGGGCAATTTCGCTGGCGATGGCGCTGGACCACCCAGTCGATCGCCAGAAGTTTGCCGCCGCAGTTTTGCGAAGTTTAGACCAAACTTATCGCGAAATTTTCGCGCCGTAGCTTTGCGGAACGCATTAGGAAGTCATCTCGCGCAGCCATACACGGTAGACGTGCGGCGAAATTTCTGAGGGCTTAATCTCGCTGCGTCCGCCCCAGAAAACATTCGTATAAGAAATCGGGATACCGGTCGCAAGAAGATGTCGATCTATGGCCGCTTTGTGTTCAAGGAGCAGTTGCTTGTCCGTGCCGTGTGCCACGGCCATGATGTTGACGTTCTTGAATTCGGAGCCCGCCTCGCGCCAATAACAATGTGTGAGAATGTGATGCCGGCCAACTTCGCCTCCGGCTGCAATTTCGCGTCCGGACGGCACCGCCCAATGAAAAAGTGCGTTGAATCGCGTGACACGAACACCGCCAGCTGATGGTTTGACGTGCTCCAGGAACGTCGAAAAGCGTCCGATGATTTTTCGGGCGTTCAACTCTTC
>Ga0307312_10000242_pt1 | contig 23983 bp, 26 predicted proteins | sample ER_DNA_202_FD_194489 | JGI IMG/M metagenome (GOLD analysis project Ga0307312, IMG submission 194489) | Bulk soil microbial communities from the East River watershed near Crested Butte, Colorado, United States - ER_DNA_202 | ecosystem: Environmental > Terrestrial > Soil > Floodplain | place... | reverse complement strand
GGAAACCACCGGTGCGATCCTGCACATCTCGGATCATCCGCAAATGCTCCACGCGCTCGGCGTTGGTTTCGCCCGTCCCCATCATGAACGTGGCCGTGGATTCGACACCCTGCTCGTGCGCAGCCTCCATGACCGCGAGCCAGGCCCCGCCCGACTCCTTCAACGGGGCGATCGCGGTACGCGGTCGGGCGACGAGAATCTCGGCGCCCGCCCCGGCGAAGCTGTCCAGCCCGGCCCGATGAAGTCGCGCGATGACCGCGGGGGCATCGAGATCGGACGTGCGCGAGATGTGCATGACCTCGGATCCGCCGAGGGAATGCAGGGTCAGCTGCGGGTAGGCCGCCTTGATGGCCGCAAACGTCCCCTCATACCACTCGATGCCGAGTTCCGGCGAGTGGCCGCCCTGCAGCATGATCTGGGTTGCGCCGAGTTCCACGGCTTCCCCACATCTGCGCAGAATCTCATCGACTGAATGCGTCCAGCCCTCGTCGTGTCGCGGGGGGCGGTAGAAAGCGCAGAACTTGCACGCAGTGACACAGACGTTCGTGTAGTTGATGTTGCGGTCGATGATGTACGTCGCGATGTTGTCCGGGTACCGCCGCCGGCGTACCGCATCGGCGGCCTGCCCCAGAGCATGCAGCGGAGCGTCGGTATACAGGAGGAGCGCCTCGTCGGGACTGATCCGGCCACCGTCCGCTGCATGCTCGAGCAGCCGTGCAGTCTGTCCTGGCATAGCGCCCAGGGTACGGCCGACCGCTACAAGGAGTCGCGCCAGGCGACCCAACGGCGAAGGACGCCTAGGTCGTACCGCGGTCCGCCGACACCAACCGTGAACAAAGTTATGCCAGCGTCGAGTAACGCAGGGCCGGCGCGCTCCGGATCGCCCGAAACGCCGACCGAGCGTTCGATCTCGGCCGGGTCGCGGCCAACGTCGGCACAGTGCTCGGCCAGGACCGCCGACTTGTGCCGCACCGTCCCAAGGTCGCCGAAGCTGTGCCAGATGTCGGCATGCGCAGCCACCAGTCGCAGCGTCTTGCGCTCGCCACCACCGCCGATCAGGACTGGGATCTGGCGCGTCGGCGCCGGGTTCAGTTTCGACCAGCGGCGTTGGATGCGGGGCAGTGCCTCGGCGAGCGCATCTAATCGGTTGCCGGCAGTGCCGAAGGCGTATCCGTACTCGTCATAGTCGCGCTGGAACCAGCCCGAGCCGATGCCAAGAATCAACCGCCCGTTGCTGATGTTGTCGACGGTTCGGGCCATGTCGGCGAGCAGATCTGGGTTGCGGTAGCTGTTGCACGTGACGAGCGCGCCGATCTGTACCCGGCTGGTCTGCTCGGCCCACGCGCCGAGCATCGTCCAGCACTCCAGATGCTTGTCGTCATCCGGGCCGTACAGCGGGAAGAAGTGATCCCAGGTGAACACGATGTCGGCGCCGAGATCTTCGGCTTCGTGCACCGCATCCCGGATGGCTTGGTAGTCGGCGTGCTGCTGCTGAAGCTGGAGGGCGACACGCACTGGGCGAATGGTCACGTCCGCCGACACTAACGCCCGAGCAACGGGCGACGAGCTCGGCATCGATCTAGGACGCGGGTGGCGTCCAGACGTACGGCGTGGTGGTTGTCACCGCTACGAACCCGAGGCGCTCCAGGATCGGGCGGCTGTCATCCGACGCGTCCACCTGCAGGAAGCGATAGCCGAGACCGACGGCCAACTGCGCCCGCCGGGCGACCAGGGTGCGATAGATCCCTCGGCCGCGCCAGGCCTTCAGGGTGGAGCCGCCCCAGATGCCGGCGAAGTCGGTGCCCGGCTTGTAGACGATCCATCCCGCCGACACGACCTCCTCGTCGGCCTCGGCGACCAGAACCTCGGTGTGGCCACCGGCGACGAGGCCGATGAGCTCGTCCGCGAGCCAGCTCCAGTCCGCACTCCATACCGACGACTCCATCGCCGCGACGCGCCGCATGTCCTCGTCGGCCCAGACCGAACGGAGCGTGATGCCGTCGGGCAGCACTAGGTCGGTTGCCATCTGGGCGGCCACTCCGATCAGAACCGTCTCGCGAGGCTCGGGCTCGAAACCACGGGCTCGCAGCCGTTCGGGCAGGTCGGACGGCCAGTCGTGCCCCCGCGTCTTCCATTCGAAGGCCTGACCACGATCGGCGAAGTGCGCGATCTGCCGGTCGATCAGCGCGTCCAACTGCTGATCACTTTGACCCTCGAGGCTGCGATAACCAACAAACCCGCGATGGCGATAGTGGACGCGCACGAGCGGCCCGTCAGAGTCCGTCTCGACGGCAAGGTCGGACTCGGCCCGGCCGCGCAGTTGCTCGTCATACGCAGCAAGCAGGTCGGCTGCACGGTACACACGCTTCAGCGTGAAGCAGTCGGGTAATCCGAGCAAGGCCAGCAGCTCGACGCCCGCTCAGTCGAACAGCGCCAGCTGGTTGACAGCGACGGCGTCCCGCACCTTGCGGCGCACGATCGGACCCGGACGAGGTGCCCAGCTGACGGCGTCGGGCGGCACGTTGTCCCACGCTTGCCGACGCTCGTCGGTGACGGAGCCTGGCTCACCGCACAAGACGCGCAGTGCCTCGGCCGTTGTCCAGCGCAACTGCATCGCGTCAAAGGTGGCTCGCACGGCGGCCGGCAGCAGTGGCAGGGTAGGCAGCGCGGCAACGTCTATCGGGACGTCATCCCGCATCGCCATCACCCGCCGGTTGAGCTCCCAGGTTGCGCGTGCGTCCGACGCCTGGAGCCGATCCGCCACGGACGATCCCAGGGAACGCGCCACCTCGTCGGGCACCGCGAAGGCGGTCGCCGCCGAGCCCAACTCGGCGAGGATCCGGGCGGCGGTCTTGGCTCCGATCCCCCGCACTCCAGGCAGGTTGTCTGACGGATCACCTCGTAACGCGGCGAAGTCCCGATACTGATCGGGCCGGACTCCGAGAAGCAAGACCAGCCGCTCGGCGGTGATCAGCGGCGAACACTCGACGCCGCCGTTGATGATGCGCAGCACGTGCGTGTCCGCGTCGATGAGTGCGAAGGCGTCCCGATCCGACGTAACGATCACAGTGGTGCCGCCGGATGCGGCGACGGCTCGAGCGGCGGAGGCCAGCATGTCGTCGGCCTCCAGACCGGCGGGGACGATAACGCCAACGCCAAGACCTCGCAGTACTTCCGCGGCGACCTCGAGCTGGCGCACAAGCGTCGGCAACTTGTCGGAGCGATTTGCCTTGTACTGCGGCCATTTCTCGCGACGCCAGCTCACATCCGGATCGTCGAAGCCGACGAGCACGACATCCGGTTGGAAGCGATCGACAGCGGCAACCAGTTGCGTGAGCAGGCCCCGCACGGCCCAGATCGGGTCACCGTCGGCGCCGTGCAGACCGGTGCCGGCCTGGGAGTGATAGCTGCGGTGCACCAGTGAGTTGCCGTCCACGGCGAGCACCACCCGATCCTGCTCGGCGCGACTCGGCTGTGCCACTGCTTCAGTCTCCTCCCCCGTCTGACAACCGGTGTCGGTCATACCTCGGCGAACGCTGGTATCACTTCAGTCGCTACTGCACCAACCGAGGCCGCCCGGCGCGCGAACTCGGAGAGCCCGGCCAGCTGGCGTTCACCGAGCCGGAAGTCCAGCGTGCGGAAGTAAGTGGCAAGGGTCCGAGCGTCGAACACCTCCCAGCGGGCAGCTTGCAGAGCGACGGCGTCCACGTGCCCGAGCGCCTCGTCGCGGCTGCGCACGAAGGCGGTATGGACGTCCTTGACCAAGCCCGGGTTGGCGACAGCGTAGGAGCGACGAACAGCCCAGACCGCGAACACCATGGGCAGCCCGGTCCACTGGCGCCACACCTCCCCCAGGTCGTGCACCGCGAGGCCGGTCCTTGGCGCGTCGTACGTCGCGCGTAGCGCGGCGTCGCCAATAAGCACGCCAGCGTCCGCCTCGAGCAACATGGCCGTGAGGTCTGGGGGACAGACGAAGTACTCCGGGTGGACGCCATGCACTTCCGCGAGCCACATACGGGCTAGCAGGGTGGAGGTCCGCGAAGTGGAGCCGAGCGCGACCCGACCCTCATTCAGCGCCGCAAGCGGCACCTGCGAGACGAGATTGACCGACAGCACTGGCCCGTCGGACCCCACGGCCAGATCGGGCAGGAGCAACAGCTCGTCGGCGTTTCGTAAGTACTCCAGCAGCGAAATCGGGCCGATGTCGAGATCTCCCCGAACGAGCGCGTCGTTGAGCCGATCCGGCGTGTCTTTGGTCAACTCGACGTCGAGCAGCGCGCCCGAACGCACCAATCCCCAGTAGATCGGCAGGCAATTCAGGAACTGGATGTGTCCGACGCGAGGCCGCGCGGATGTCACCGGTCGGGACGGTTGATCGAGGGCAGCGGTCCGGGCTCCGGTCCCGGTATGGGCCCGGGCTCTGGACCGGGCGTCGGCCCCGGGTCTGGCGTCGGCGGCGGAACAGGCGACGGCGAAGGTGGCGTCGGCTCGGGCATGGGCGGTGCGGGCGGACCGGGTTCCGGTCCGGGCACCGGTGAGGGGACGGGCGGGGGTGACGGCACGGGCGGCGTGGGCGGCGGGGTCGTCATCGTCGTAACGCTACGCGTGAGCCGCTGCCGTCCAGCGCGGAACACCCGCGTTCGGCCGCCAAGATCGCGGCCACAGGACACGCCCTAGTGTTGATCGGTGACCGACGAGCCTGACGATCTGGCGTTAGCGTCGAATCTCGTGCGGGCGGCCGGGACATTGGCTGCCGACATGCGACGCTCCGGAGTGCGGTCCTCGCGCAAGACGTCCGTCACTGACCTCGTGACCCCAGCCGATCACGCCGCTGAGGCGCTGATCGTCAACGGGTTGCGCGCGGCCCGCCCGGAGGACGGCATCGTCGCCGAGGAGGGGAGCTCGCAACCAGGCCGCCGGACATGGTTTGTCGACCCCATCGACGGCACCTACAACTACGCGACCGGCGTCACCCTGTGGTGTAGCGCTGTGGGTCTCACCGAGGCCGGTGAGCCCTTGCTCGGCGCCGTCTACCATCCGGCCGCAGACGACCTGTGGTCCGGTGGTCCAGGGAGGCCGACTACTCGCAACGGAGAACCGGTGTCGCCCATCGCCGACCGGCCGCTCGTCGAGGCGGCGGTAGCGAGTTACCTGCACCCCACGACCATGCCGGACGACTCGGTACGGGAACCGCTGTTACGTGCGCTGCGCCGCGCCGGCACGGTACGCACCTACGGCTCGGGTTCGATCGAGCTGGCGTGGGTAGCCGACGGTCGGCTCGGCGGCTTCCTCCAGCACGACTGCCTGCCCTGGGACTGGCTGCCCGGCGCGGCGCTCGTGGCCGCGGCTGGTGGCGACATCGCCGTCGTGCCGGCCAACGGGCACCGGTGGTACCTCGCGGGCAGCAAGCAACTCGTCGACGATCTGGCGACGGTGCTGCGCGGATCAGCCTGACCCGTCGCCGTCTGCGGTGAGCCGGCGGTAGGTCTCGGCTGCGGCGGATGCAAACCCCGCTGGCAGACCTACCGTGGCCATGGCCGCCGCCACCTCGTCCATCTCGCCGGACCACCGCCACGCCTTGCCGCCGGCCCGCCGGGCGAACGCGGCCAGCGCCGCGTCCAGATCGACCCCGTCACGCGCCAGCTCGGCCCGCACCGCGTCCGCCACGCCGTACCGGCGCGCTGCCTCCGCCACGGTCCACCACAACGTTGGGAGTGCCTTGCTCTGCAGCGCGAAGCAGGCCTTGAGCGCGCTGGCCGAGCCCAGATCACCGGGCAACACCCGGGCATCGAACGGGGATGCCGCGAACAGCGCAGCCACCTCCTTCGCTGGCTCGCCGGCCAGCCACAGCAGCGTGTCCGCACGCTGCCAGGCCGGCGCGCCGATGACCGCGCCGTCGACCACCCGCTCCCGGCCGAGCAACTCGGCAATAGACGCGACCGTGGTCGGCGCTACCGCGTTCGCGTCCAGGTACGCGGCAGGACGAGCGCCGCGAGCAGCGGCCCGGACCTCGCGAGCGACGTCCAGAGCGGCGTGCGGGGGACAGATCGAGATGACGAGATCGCTACGCGCCACCAGCTCGGCGACATCCGGGACAGCGACGAGATCGGCGAGCTCCGCCCGCTTGCTCGTGGCGTCCGAGCGTTCGGCGGCAGCCCAGATGACCTCACCGGCTACGGGCTTGAGGGCCGCGCCTAACGCGGCGCCCATGGCGCCCGGATGCAGGACGCCAACGACGGGCCGTTTCCCGAGCAGCACCGTCGGCTATCGGCCGCGGCGTCGCTCGTCACGACCGCCGTAGACGATCACGGCGACCGCGGGGACGAGCAGGAACCACACCCACCATCTCGTAGCAAAGAATAAGGCCAGTGCGATGATCGGGGCTAGCGCGACGACAACCGCACCGGCCCGCCCACCAAAAACGCGGTCATCACGATCGGCATCGGATGGCTCGTGACGGCGCGGAGGTGGTGCATGCCTGATCGCCGCTGGCTGCGCGCCCGACAGCGAGTGCGGCTCGGGGAGATCGACGAACAGCACCTCGAGGTCCTCACGGGTGCGCGCCACGCTGACCTTCGCGACCCGGTCGCCGTATTCGTCGGGCTCCAGTCTCCCGGCGGATAGGTGCTCGTCCAAAGCCTGCATGGCGGCAGCGCGCTCGTCGTCGCCGATGCGGATCTGCGGCTCAGACGATCCGTCCGCCCCGCTGGGCGAACTGCTCATCGGCGCCATTGTCGTGAACGCCCGGACCAACCCCACATCGGGCCGCCCGGATAGCCCCACCGTCGGCCATACGTGAGCCGCGGGAGAACGACGAAGTACAGCACGACGGCCGCGACGGCGAGCGGGAACACCAATATCACGGCCACGACCACGGCAATGAGCGCGGCGATACGACCGACCGACGACTCCGGGATGTAGCTATACCAATCCCGCCGATAGCCGCCAGGGCCGGCGTTCACCGGGAGAGTCGCGTGCCCACTCGACGGGTGCGGCGCCGGCAGGTCGGTGAACAGCGCATCGAGTTCGGCTTGGGTGCGGGCTATCTCAGCCGCGGCGTACCGGTCGGCGTACTCGTCGGGGTCGAGCCGTCCGGCGGTCAGATGCTCGTCGAGGGCCTCCTGAGCGGCGGAGCGCTCTGCATAGCCGATGCGGATCTGCGGATGTGGCGCGGTCACCCTCCCAGTGTGCGCACGGCATGGGCCTGGCGCATAGTGCGAATTGTCAAGACGTATGAGGCGTGGCGTTTCGTCCACCTTTGAGCCGAGAGCCGGCGCCAAATAGCGCGCCGGAGCCGAGCGGGGTTGGCGCAGGCCCTAGGGCGTGGCGCTTCCGTCGTCGCCCTTGAGCCGAGAGCTGAGCTCATCGCTATGGGCGCGGCGGGCCATGAGCCGCGCCTCGACCGTCTCGGCGAGCGCGGCCCGCGGCTTGGCGAGCAGAACGTAGGACAGCGGCACGGACAACCCGAGCGCGAGCACCGCGGCGAGGAATACCGGAACGCCCACCAACCAGAGCAGACCGAACAGGACTCCGAAGACTAGGAACCGCAGGATCGTGTACATCCACAGCGTCCCCATCGATCGACCGAACGACGGCTCGCGCGGCGGCGTGACCTCCGGCGGCTGACTCGGTTGGTCCGACGGTTCCCCGGCCGGCCCGCGGATCGGCTCATCGGATCCCGGTCGAGTCACGCCCAGACCGCTTGCGGCTCGGCTCGCCGGACCGCGAGCGGTACCGGCCCGTCGTACTCGCGAACGACTTGGTAGCGCGTGTTTCGCTCCACCGGGCGGAACCCGGCGTCGCGGATCAGCCCGAGCAGGTCCTCCCGGGTCAACTTGTCGGGGGTGCCGAAGCCGTCCGCGTCGTGGGTGATCTTGTATTCGACAACCGAGCCATCCATGTCGTCGGCGCCGAAGTTCAACGCCAGCTGGGAGGTTGACAACCCATGCATCACCCAGAAGACCTTGACGTGATCGAAGTTGTCGAGCAGCAGCCGGCTGACGGCGAACGTGCGCAGCACATCAGCTGGCTGGGCCATCGGCAGGTGAGACAGCCGGTTGTTGTCGTTGTGGAACCGCAGCGGGATGAACACGACGAAGCCGCCGGTCTCGTCCTGCAGCCCGCGCAACCGGAGCACATGGTCGACGCGGTGCCGCGGCTCCTCGATGTGGCCGTAGAGCATCGTGGCCGGAGTGCGCAGCCCCTTGCTGTGGGCCAGCCGGTGGATCCGCGACCAGTCCTCCCAATGGGTGTCATGATCGACGATCTGCTTCCGGACGTCCCAGTCGAAGATCTCCGCGCCGCCGCCGGTGAGCGACTCGAGGCCGGCGTCTATCAGCTCGTCGAGGATCTCGTCGGCTGGTAGCCCGCTGATCTTCTCGAACCAGTGGACCTCGGTCGCGGTGAACGCCTTCAGCGCCACCTGCGGCAGGGCCGCCTTCAGCTCGCGGAGCACTCTGGGGTAGTACCGCCACGGCAACGTGGGGTGCAGGCCATTGACGATGTGCAGCTCGGTGATGCCGTCGTCCTTCATGGCGAGCGCCTTCGCAACGGCCTCCTCGACCCGCATCGTGTACGCGTCGGCCTGTCCCGGCTTGCGCTCGAAGGAGCAGTACGCGCACGAGGCGCTGCAGACATTGGTGAGGTTCAGGTGCCGGTTGACGTTGAAGTAGGTGATGTCGGTGTTCTTGGCGGTCCGGACGCCGTGGGCGAGACCGCCCAGCCAGGCCAGGTCGTCCGCGGCATACAGATCAACGCCGTCCGCGTAGTCGAGGCGTTCCCCGGCCGCGATTTTCTCGGTCAGCTCGGCCTTGCGGGATTGCGTGAGCGGCATGCCGTCAGGGTACGGGACGGGCTGGCGGCGACACCCCGTGATGATCAGTTAGCGCGGCGCCGAGCTGGCCGGTCCACCGGGTCATCAGATCGTGCGGGACGCCCAGCACGTCCAACACCTTGGCCGCGACGAAATCGACGAGCTGGTCTACGGATGCCGGTGCGCTGTAGAAACCGGGGCTTGCCGGGAGCACGACAGCGCCCGCATCGTGCAGCTCGAGCAAGTGCTGCAGCGTCGCCCGGGTGTAGGGCGTCTCTCTCGGAACTACGACCAGCGGCCGCCCTTCCTTGAGTGTGACGTCAGCGGCGCGTTGCAGCAGGTCTTTGGACAGCCCGATCGCGATCCCCGCCACTGACGCGGTGGATGCCGGAACCACGACCATGCCGCGGGTCCGGTAGGACCCCGACGAGGGGCCCGCGGCGAGGTCGGCCGGCGGCCAGCAGACGAGATCCGCGTCGGCCACATCGCGATCCAGCCAGCTGGCCAGATCTGTGGCCCAATGGGAGTCTCGGAAGCGAACGCCGGTCTCGTCCAGCAAGGTGAGCCGGGCCGCACGCGAAATGACAAGATCCACCGGCAACCCGGCATCAAGGAAGCCGCCAAGCACCGCTCGGGCGTACGGGGTCCCGGATGCGCCGGACACGCCGACGACCCACGGCAGCCTCGTCATCGCCGCACCTACGCCTACCAGCGGAGGCCCTGCGCGATCAGATCAGCGAGGGCAAACACGAACAGGCCGATGCCGATTACGCCGTTGGCGGTGAAGAATGCCCGGTTGACGCGCCGGAGATCATCTGGCCGAACGATGCGATGTTCATAGACAAGTACGCCGGCGGTGAGCAGCACGCCGAGCCACCACCACCATTCGAGCCCAGCGGCGACGCCGAACCAGACGAACGCGCCGAGCGTCACGACATGAACGACCGACGATGCCTGCAGGGCCGCCGGGATGCCAAATCGAGCCGGGAACGACCGCGAACCGATGCGCCGGTCGACCTCGGCGTCCTGGCAGGAATAGATGAGGTCGAATCCGCCGATCCACGTGCCCACCGCGAGCCCGAGCGCCACTGCGGTCCACGACACCTCGTTGGTTACCGCCAACCAGGCGCCGACCGGTGCCATGAATTGTGCGATTCCCAGCAATACTTGAGGAAAGTCGGTAAACCGCTTGCCATAGGAATAGAGCACCAGCGCGCCGAGGGCTATCGGCGACAACAGGAGGCAGCGCCACGACAAGGCGGCGGCGCTCGCGAGGAAGACGATCAATGCGATGACCGTGCCGATCCAGGCGGCCCGCAGATCGAGCTCGCCGGTGACCAGCTCGCGTCGTGCCGTGCGCGGGTTCAGCGCGTCATAGCCTCGATCGAGGATCCGGTTCGCCGCCATGGCGACCGTCCGCGCGGACACCATGGCGATGGTGATCAGCAGCAGCTCCCACCAGTGGACCGAACGGGTCAGCTGCCACATAGCCGTCAACGCCGAGATGTATGCGAACGGCAGGGCAAAGACCGAGTGTTCGATCATCACCAGCCGAAAGAACTTCGCGACCCGGCCTCGGTTCACGCCGGGACTGTGCGGCAATGTGGCGCGATTTGGCTCGGTCACCCAGCACCCCCGGTCACCCGGCACCTCCGTCGGCCCCACGCTGAATGCGATACGAGGCCCAGCGGCGGTCAACCAGCTGCGTGGTCGAGGGGTCGACCACGCATTCCGGCGGCCACCCCCCGTCGCGGCGATATCCTTCGCCCGGCAGCTTGCGGGTGGCGTCCACTCCGAGCTTGCCGCCGAAGAACTGTTCATACGACGCGTGGTCCAGGTGGTCGACCGGGCCCACCGTGTGCAGCGCGTCGTGCGCGTAGTCCACGTTCCCGAATGCCCGCCACGCGACTTCGGCGTAGTCGTGCACGTCACAATCCGCGTCGACGACGACGATCAGCTTCGACAATGACATCAATCCGGCGCCCCATATGGCATTCATCACTTTCTGGGCGTGCTTGGGGAACCGCTTTTCGATCGAGACGATGACGCAATTGTGAAACACGCCCGCCTCGGGCAGGTCGTAGTCGACGATCTCTGGAATGGTCAGCCGGATCAGAGGCAGGAAGATTCGCTCGGTGGCCTTCCCGATAGGCCCATCCTCCTGCGGTGGCCGGCCGACGACGATCGTCTGAAAGATCGCGTCCGACCGCATGGTCATGACGTCGACGCGCATGAACGGGAACGGCTCGACCGGCGTGTAGAAGCCGGTGTGATCACCGAAGGGTCCTTCCGGGTGCCGCGCGCCCGGTTCGACCCATCCTTCGAGGACCACCTGCGCCGCCGCGGGTACCTGGAGGGGGACCGATAGGCACTCAACCATGTCCACCCGGTCGCGTTGCAGGAATCCGGCGAATAAGTATTCGTCGATGTCGCCCGGCAACGGCGCGGACGCCGCATAGGTGACCGCGGGCGGGCAGCCGAAGGCGATGGCGACGGGTAGTCGCTCGCCGTGGCGCTCGGCAACCGCGGCATGCGAGGTTGAATCCTTGTGGATCTGCCAATGCAGGCCGACCGTCTTCTCGTCGTGCTGCTGCAGGCGATACAACCCGAGATTGCGCGCCCCGGTTGCGGGGTGCTTGGTATGGGTGAGCCCGAGGTTCAGGAAGACGCCGCCGTCATCTGGCCATGCCTTGATTCCTGGCAGGATTGACAGGTCGACGTCGTTGTCCTTGAGCACGACCTCCTGCACCGGAGCGACCTTCACCCGCCGGGGCGGCACCGCCCGCAACTGGGCGACCTTCCCGAGCGCGTCGCGCAAGCCACCGACACCGCGCGGCAACTCCGGTCGCAGCAGCTCGCCGATCCGCTCGCCGATTTCATCGAGGGACTGGACTCCCAACGCCCGGGCCATGCGCCGCGTCGTTCCGAAGACGTTGATCGCCAGCGGGAGCCGGCCGCGTCGCGGGTGCTCGAACAACAAGGCCGGCCCCCCATCGCGCACCACCCGCTGGACGATCGCCGCCACCTCGAGGTCCGGGTCGACCGGGGTGTCGACCCTCGCCAGGTCCCCCTCCCGCTCCAATGCGCGCAAGAAGTCCTGGAGATCAACGAAACCCACAGCAAGCAAGCCTAGGCTGAAGCCATGATCCGGTTCGGTGGCCTCCTCGCCCTCGTCGCGTTCGGCTTCTGGCTCTATGCGCTCTTCGATTCCATATCCGCGCCGCGGGAGCGGATCCGGTTGCTCCCGAAACCGGTCTGGGTGATCGTGATCGTGGTGCTCAACGTCGTGGGCACCGTGCTCTGGTTCACCGTCGGGCGCCCGCGCAAGTCCGACGTGCCACCGGCTCCCACCGCCGCTCCGCGGGCAGGCTGGGCGGCCCAGTTCGGCCGACCCGCCGCCCCACCCCGCCGGCCCGTCGCCCCGGATGACGATCCCGAGTTCCTGCGCAACCTACGCAACCAGCCGCGCGACGACCACCCGGACGGCGGAACCGACCACCCGAACTGACCTTCGCTCCCGTGGTCCAGATCCTGCTCGTTGAGGACGACGCGGCAATCCGCTCGGCGTTGATGCGCGCCGTGCGGGAACAGGGGCATACCGTCAACTCAGTCGACACCGGCATGGGCGCCCTCACGTCGGCCGTGGCCCAGCGACCCGACGTCGTGCTCCTCGATCTCGGGTTGCCGGACATCGACGGGGCCGACGTGCTGTCCATGTTGCGCAGCGTGAGCGACGTCCCCACGATCGTGGCCACCGCCCGCGACGACGAAGCCGAGATCGTCCGGCTGCTCGATCTCGGCGCCGACGACTACGTGATCAAACCGTTCACTGCCGCCCAGCTGACCGCTCGCGTCCGCGCGGTGATGCGCCGCACGGGCCAGGCCGACGAGGAACCGCTGATCACGGTCGGCGGGCTGACGATCGACACCCGCAGCCGGGAAGTGATCGTCGACGGGCGCCCGGTCGATCTGGCCCGTAAAGAGTTCGACCTGTTGCTCGCGCTGGCCCGGCGGGCCGGCGAGGTGGTGACCAAGCGTGACCTTCTCGCTGAGGTCTGGCAGCTCGCCTGGGGTGGCTCGGACCGGACCGTCGACGTGCACCTGTCCTGGCTGCGCCGCAAGCTCGGCGAGTCCGCGGCTGACCCGCGCTACGTCCACAGCGTGCGCGGAGTGGGGGTTCGGCTGATGGCCCCCTCGGACGTGGAAGGGTGACATGCGCCGCCAGATCATGGCCCTGGTCGTCGGGCTGACGACGCTTGTCATCCTGGCGTTCGCCATCCCGGTGGCGCTGCTCATTCGCTCCTCCGTGGTCCAGAACGCGGAGCGCGCGGCCGTGTTGCAGGCGAACAATGTGGCGCTGACCATTCGCACGAACAACAATCAGGCCGCCATCGAGTCCTACTTGAAGGCGCTCGCGCAGAACAAGGACCGCCGCACCAGCGTGCGCACGCCCGACGGGACCCTTCTCGGCACCGCGCCGCCCGGCGCCGCCGGGCCAAGCAACGGCCCGCCAGCGGAGTCGCCCCGGGACGAGACAGAGAACAACCGGCCACCACCCGGCGGGGAAGGTGGCGAACAGGCCCAACTACGTCAGATTCCCGGTGGCCAAGTCGCCGAGCTCGCCCTGCGGCTGCCTGACGGCATGTACTTCGTGCAGGTCTACGTGTCGAATGCTGCCTTGCACAGCGGTGAAGTCGGGCGGTTGATGCTGGTCGTCGGTGGCAGCCTCGCGCTGTTGGTGGTGAGCGTGTTGGGCGCCGAGTTGCTGACTCGTCGCATCGTTCGCCCCCTCGTCCAGACGGCCGAGACCGCGCACCTGCTGACCGCCGGGGACGTCACCGCTCGGGCCCCAACGAACGGGCCGCGTGAGGTGGCTGAAGTCGGGTCATCGCTCAACCAGCTTGCCGACCGGATCGACGAGCTGGTCGCCGAAGAACGCGAGACGGTCGCGAACCTCTCTCACCGGATGCGAACGCCACTGACGGCGCTGCGGTTGGAGTCGGAGTCACTGCGCGATCCGGCCGAGCGCGAGCGGATCGCGACCCAGGCGTCCGCCCTCGAGCGAACCCTGACTGCGGTCATCCATGCCGCCCGCAGGCCGCAACGAGAAGGCCGGTTGCCGTCCGCCGACGCGACCGCGGTCGTGCGCGATCGAGTTGCGTTCTGGTCCGCCCTGACCGACGAGCAGGAACGAGCGTGCACGCTGACACTTCCGCACGGTCCGCTCATCGTCCGCGCGTCGGCCGAAGATCTGGCCGCGGCGGTCGACGCGCTAATCGAAAATGTCGTGGCGCACACCCCCGAAGGCACGCCGTTCGCCGTGTCGCTCCGCTCGGCGTCGCCGAACCCGTCGATCTCGTGGGACCTGACCGGCTCGGTAGGCGCGGGCCCGACTGGCTCGCTTGGCCCGGACGCCGGGGCATCGTTGGATCCACCGGCGGACCGGTCGTTCGGGCCTGGCTCGGCCGCCGCGCCGGCGCGATTCAACTCAGTCTTGAGCCCCGAAGGTGCGGTCGGCGCGCCGGGCCCGTCGGTTGGCGCAGCCGCGTTCAGCCCGCGATTGTCGAGTCTGTCCGGCCTGACCGAGCTGACCGTAAGCGACGCCGGTCCCGGGTTGCCCGACGGAGCGGGGATCCGCGGACGCAGCGACCGCGGGTCAAGTGGCCTGGGGTTGTCGATCGCGCGCCGGTGCGCGCAGGCCAGTGGCGGCTGGATGGATACCGGCAGCTCACCAACCGGCGGCGCGCAAGTCACCCTTTATCTGGGCGCCCCATAGCCGCCTGAGGTCTCCCACGGATGATCTTGGAGTTATGCCGAATAGCGCCGATGTCTCAAAAGATCATCTTGGTCAGGGACAAGCCCAGCATCGTTCAGCCGGCTCCTAACCGCTCTTGAGGTGCACTTGACGGTCGGCTGAGGCTGCGATGAGTCATCCCCGGTGATCGTCGTACGCATGACAACGACACCACCCCCCAAGCGACCGAATCGCGTGTTGCGCCGCGCCACTTTCACGGCGGCAGGCGTCGCGACGGCGGGTGCGGCCCTCGGCGCGACGCTCGTGGCCGGAGTTGCCAATTCCGCCGCGACCGGCACCTCGGCCGACACGTCGGGCTCCACGTCGACGGCCACCTCGGGGTCCGCCGGCGGGTCTGCGACGACCAGCACGCCGGGTTCCTCGAGTAGCTCAGCGAGCGCCACCCCGACGCCCGGAGCGTCGTCCGACAACGGCACCAGCGGCCTTGGCTCGACCAACCAGGGCAATGCCCCAGCAGCGGGGAGTAACGGATCATGACGAGCACCCTCGACCCGGCAGTCAGCCCCGGTCCAGCGATCCGGACGCTCACTACGGCCGATGTGGACGCCACGACGCTGGCCCAGTGCGCGCACGTCCAACAGGCGTGGAGCTGCATGGTACGGCTGATCGTCGCCGATCCGACCGCTCGCGACGCCGCGGCTCGCGATCTCACCGCGCTGCTCGATCTGGTCGACCGCACCGCAAGTCGCTTCCGCCCCGACTCAGCCTTGTCGCGAGCCAACGCCAATGCGGGGCGGCCTACGCCGGTGCCCGCGTTACTCGTCGAGTTCGTCCGGGCCGCCCTGGACGCCGCCGCCGTCACCGGCGGCGTGGTGGATCCGACAGTCGGCCTGGCCATGCGACGTATCGGCTACGACCGGGACATCCGCGCCGTCGCGGATTCGAGCGATCCGGTTCACCCGCTTGCGCCGCAGGCGGGTTGGCACGACGTGCTTCTGGATCGGGAGGCCGACCTGTTGACCGTGCCGCACGGTACCGCGCTGGACCTGGGCGCGACCGCCAAGGCTCACCTGGCCGACCTCGCCGCCCTTGTGCTGTCCCGACGTCATCGCACCGCGGTGCTAGTGGAGATCGGCGGCGACCTCGCCGTTCATGGCAATGCGCCCGGCTGGAATGTGCTGGTTGCGGAACGGGCCGGCGCTCCGGGACAGCTGGTCCTCGTGCGGCACGGCGGCCTGGCGACGTCAACCACGACGGTCCGGCGCTGGACGCGAGCCGGCCAACCGATGCACCACATCGTCGATCCCACGACCGGCGCCCCCGCCGACGGACCATGGCGCACGGTCACCGTGCACGCCCAGTCAGCTCTTGCGGCCAACACCGCGAGTACGGCGGCGATCGTGCTCGGCGGTGCGGCGCTCGACTGGCTCACCGCCCGTCGGCTTGCCGCCCGGCTCGTCGCTCGCGACGGAACCATCGTGGCAACCGCGTGGTGGCCCACCGTCGGCCTGGAAGCGCCGCCGTCATGATGCTCTGGTACACCGCTCGCGGGGCCGGCCTGGCCGCTCTCGTGGCGCTCAGCGCGGCCACCGCGGTCGGGGCGTTGGTCTCGATGCCGAGCCCGAACCCGGCGCGGCGGATCGTCGTCCAGTACGCGCATCGCGCAGCTGCCGTCCTCGGGCTGGCACTCCTGGCGGTGCACATCACGGCGATCCTGGCTGACGGCAAAGCACATGTCGGCATCCTCGGCGCTCTCATTCCGTTCCAGTCCAGTTACCGACCGGGTTCGGTGGCGTTCGGCTCGGTTGCCGCGTACGTGTTCCTCGCCGTGAGCGCACTCGGCCTCGGCCGAGGGCGACTTGCCCGTTCGCCGCAGGCCATCCGCGTTTGGCGGGGGCTCCACGCGCTGGCCTACCTGGGATGGGCCGCCGCGATAATCCACGGCTTCCGGTCGGGCACCGATGTCGGTGCGGGCTGGGTCGACGCGTTGTTCCTGGTCTGCCTGGTCGGGGTGCTCGCCGCCATCACGGCCCGCCTCGTCTCGCTCGCTCGCCGCGACTATGTGCGCCGCGCCATGGTCCCGATCGAGGCAACCCGATGACCGCCGCCATGATCCGCCCTGCCCCGACCCCGCCGGCCGAGCCGCTCGCGTGGAGCATCGGCGCGCCCCGCCTACTTGCCGGGCTCGATCACGGGCTGAACCGCCTGGACCAGCGCGCGCATCATGCCACACATGGCCCACAGCCTGCCGTCGAGCTACCCCGGTTGGTGGGCATGCTCGACGGGGTCGCGTTGGCCGGGCGCGGGGGCGCGGGCTTTCCGCTCGCCGCCAAGATCCGGGCCCTGCCGGCGGAAACACGCCGCGAGGTCGTTATCAACGGATGCGAGAGCGAGCCCGCGAGCATCAAGGATCGGCTGCTCCTGCGGTTCTCCCCCCATCTCGTGCTGGACGGGGCGCTGGGCCTCGCGGCCTCGCTCGGTGCCCACCGCGTAACTCTCGCGGTGCACGACTCGATGAGTGCTGATTCGGTCCGCGACGCCGTCGCGGAGCGCTCCGACGCACGCATCGTGCGGATCCATCGAGTACCAGGCGGATTTGTCAGCGGTGAAGCCCGTGCCGTGATGCGGTCCATCCGTGGCGGCCCGGCCATTCCCCCTGGCCGGCGCATCCACGCCAGTTCGTTCGGCGCGATCCTCGGCAACGTCGAGACATTCGCTCAGCTCGCGGTGCTGCTGCGCCTCGGCCCCCAGCGGTACGGCGGCACCGGTTCGCTCGCCGAGCCCGGCAGCACCCTGCTGTCGCTCGGCGGCGCCGTGTCGCGCGCTGGCGTCGTCGAAGTGCCGCTGGGCACGCCGCTCGGCGTGCTCCTCGAGGCCAGTCACGCTGCGCCGGCGCAGGCGGTGGTTGTGGGCGGCTACCACGGACGCTGGCTGGCCGCCGACCCCGAGCTGCGGCTATCTCGAGCGGGCGTCGCCCATGCCGGCGGTAGCTTCGGCGCTGGCGTCGTCCTCGTGCTGGATCACACGACGTGCGGGCTCGGCGAACTGGTGCGGGTGACCGACTGGCTGGCGGCCGAGTCCGCCCGGCAGTGCGGACCCTGCCTGTTCGGACTGCCGGCCCTCGCTCGCGATGTCCGAGCCATCTGGACGGGCGACCGGAACGGCCTCGCCTGGGGGCTCCGTCATGCCGACCTGGTCGACGGTCGCGGCGCCTGCCGGCATCCCGACGGAGCGGCGCAATTCGTTCGCAGCGGACTAGCAGCGCTGTCGGATGACATCGCCGCGCATCTGCGGGGCGGCTGCGGCCGTCCGGTGCGAGGTCAGCTACCGATCGGAGGGTCGCGATGACGATCGAGATCGACTGGACGCGCTGCGATGGCCACGGGCTGTGCGCCGAACTCCTGCCGGAACAGATCGTCCGAGACGAGTGGGGATTTCCCATCCTGCTTGGCCGGCATGGTGCTCCGGTCGACAACCGAGCCGAGCGGCGGACGGTAGCGGCCTGCCCAGCTCTGGCCTTGCGCATAGCCGAATCCCCGAGATAACCCGCCACTCCGGACGGAGCGACGCCATGACCTCCATTGAGGCCAGCCCCCAGCTGGTGCTCCCCACCGACACCGGCACGGCCGACGTCGAGATCGTCGTGCCGGTCTACAACGAGGAGCGAGACCTCGCGCCGAGCGTGCGGCGATTACACGCGTACCTGCGCGACGAGTTCCCGTTCCCGACGGTGATCATCATTGCCGACAACGCCAGCACCGACGGCACCTGGCCCATCGCCCAGCAGCTGGAAGACGAGCTGTCGGACGTACGGGCCGTCCACGTCGCGGCCAAAGGTCGTGGTCGCGCGTTGCACGACGTCTGGACTGCCAGCAACGCTCGCATCGTCGCCTACATGGACGTCGATCTGTCGACGGACCTCTCGGCCCTTCTTCCACTGATCGCCCCCTTGATGTCGGGGCACAGCGACGTGGCGATCGGCACCCGGTTGTCGCCGACGGCCCGGGTAGTTCGCGGCCCGCGGCGGGAACTCATCTCCCGCGGTTACAACCTTCTGCTGCATGCCACGCTTCGGGCCCGCTTCTCCGACGCACAGTGCGGATTCAAGGCGATGCGCGCGGACCATGCGCGTGCTCTGTTGCCATACGTGTATGACCGGAACTGGTTCTTCGACACGGAGCTGCTCGTCTTGGCCGAGCGCGCCGGGCTGCGAATCCACGAAGTGCCGGTCGACTGGGTCGATGACCCGGACAGTCGGGTCGACATCGTTGCCACCGCCGTCGCCGACCTGCGAGGAATCGCCCGGGTTGGGCGCGCATTCGCCACCGGCGCCCTCCCACTGCGTGACTTGCGGCAGCAGCTCGGGCGGCAACCGATCGGGTTACCCGGGGTGCCGCCATCGCTGGCGCGCCAGATCCTGCGGTTCGCCGCCGTAGGCGCGGCCAGCACCGTTGCTTATCTGCTTCTGTTCGTCGTGCTCCGCGCTGGCCTCGGCGCGCAGTTAGCCAACTTTGTCGCACTCCTCGTCACCGCGGTGGCGAATACGGCCGCTAACCGACGATTCACATTCGGGGTGCGGGGTGAAGGCGTCGCCCGGCACCAACTGCAAGGACTTCTCGTGTTCGGACTTGGTCTGGCTGTGACGAGTGGGGCGCTCGCTGTGCTGTCGTGGATCAGCGCCGACCCGTCACGCTTCGTCGAGGTCGGAGTGCTCCTACTCGCGAACCTGGCCGCGACCGTGCTCCGCTTCGTTCTGCTGCGCGAGTGGGTCTTCTCCGCGCGCCAACCAGTCCAAGCAGCCAGGCATCGTGCGGTACCGGATGTGGAGACCCTGCCATGACAACGACCTACCCGTACCTCCGCCCTGACGCACCCCCACCGGCATTCGCGCCTCGGGGCCGAAGTGGCGTGCGCCGTGCTCTGCAAGGTCCGGTCGGCCAACCCACGTGGGTCCGTCCTTCAGTGCTCGTGCTGCTTGCCGGGACTGCCCTGCTATATCTCTGGAATCTCGGCGCATCGGGGAACGCCAACCAGTTCTACGCGGCCGCTGTGCAGGCCGGCACGAAGAGCTGGAAAGCGATGTTCTTCGGCTCGCTGGACTCGGGCAACTTCATCACCGTCGACAAGCCGCCGGCTTCGTTGTGGCCGATGGAGATCGCCGGCCGCATCTTTGGATTCAATTCCTGGTCAATGCTCGTCCCACAGGCCCTGATGGGCGTCGTGGCGGTCGGGCTCCTCTATCTCACGGTCAAACGCTGGTTCGGGCCGGCCGCCGGACTGATCGCAGGTGGCTTGCTTGCGGTGACTCCGGTCGCCGTGTTGATGTTCCGCTTCAACAACCCCGACGCGTTGATGACGCTGCTCCTGGTCGTCGCTGCCTACGGCGTTACCCGGGCCATCGACGACGGCAAGCTGCGCTGGCTGGTGCTCGCAGGCGCGGCTATGGGATTCGACTTTCTGACAAAGAGCCTGCAGCCCTTCACCTTGCTTCCCGCGCTCGCCATCGTCTACCTCGTCGCCGCGAACACCACGCTGGGCCGGCGCATTCGCAACCTGCTCCTCGCCGGCGCGGTGATGGTCGCCAGCGCCGGATGGTGGGTGCTCGCGGTGACGTTGACGCCCGCGAGCAGCCGGCCCTACATCGGTGGCTCGGGCAACAACTCCGTGTGGGGGCTGGCCTGGGGTTACAACGGGCTCAGCCGGCTGACGGGCGGCGCGGGCGGCGCACCTGGCGGCAGTCAGGGCGGTGGCGGCACCGGCCCGACCGGTCAGCTCTCCGGAATCGGGCGCGCCGATCTCGCCGCCGGCGGCGGTGCCGGTGGCGGTCCCGGAGGCGGAGGCGGCTTCGGCGGCTCGTCCGGGCTCGGCCGGATGTTCAACTCCGACTTCGGCACGCAGATCTCTTGGCTGTTCCCGGCAGCGCTGGTCGCGGTCGTCGCCCTGTTCATCATCGGCCGCCGGGCGCCACGGACCGACCGGACCCGTGCCGCGGCACTGCTGTGGGGCGGCTGGCTCCTCGTAACCGCCGGAGTATTCAGCTACGCGAGCGGCATCATCCACCCGTACTACGCGGTGCAACTCGCTCCGGCCATCGCCGCGCTGGTCGCGATCGGCGCCGTCGTGCTGTGGCGGCGACGCGCGGCCATTGGGGCCCGGCTGACCCTTGCAGCTGGCGTAGCGGTGACTGGCGTATGGAGCTACGAGCTGATGTCCCGGGCGGCCGATTGGTATCCCTGGCTCCGCTATGCGGTCCTGTTCACATCGCTTGTCGCCGCGGTGGCCATCGCGGCGCCCCCGAATCTGATCAGCCGGCGCGGCGTCGCGGTTGCCGGCTTGGCCGGATTGCTCGCGCTCGGGAGCGGGTCGGCGGCGTACGCGGCCGACACCGCGGCCACCCCGCATGCTGGTTCGCTTCCGTCGGCGGGGCCGACCTCGAGTACGGCGACAGGCGTCAGCGGGCTGGGCGGCGGTAGCCCATTCAGCCAGCAGGGGAACGGAAACGATCCGCAGTCAGGACAAGGCGAGTTCGCCGGTGGCTCCGGGCCGGGAGCTTCGAGCTCGTCCAACACAGGACTCGCGGCGCTTCTCGAGACCACCTCCACCCGCTGGGCCGCGGCGACCGTCGGCGACCAAAGTGCGGCCAGCCTCGAATTGGCCAGTGGTGGCAAGGCCGTCATGGCTATTGGTGGCTGGAGTGGATCCGATCCGACGCCGACACTCGCGCAATTCAAGGCCTACGTCGCCGCTGGAGAGATCCGTTACTTCATTGTCGGCGGAGCGGGCGGCGGCCCGGGCGGCGGCGCCGGAACCAGCAGCGAGATCACGAACTGGGTGACGTCAAACTTCACAGCCACCTCCGTAGGCGGTCAGACGGTCTATGACCTGGGGAGTAGCTGACGATTAGGACGGCGGCTGACTGGCAGGAACATCGGTTAGCGCCCGGTCATCGGCAGTCGCCGACCGCAGTTCGACGCAACATTCACCCGCTCGTGGTTGCAGGACCGCGCGTACGTTCGGCGCATTCAGCCCGGTCAGGAAGCCGGTCAGGAACGAGTGGTTGAGCCCGCACACGAGTTCTGGGAACTGCCTACTGACGGGATGGAACGGGCAGTTGCGCAGGCAGACCCGCGTCGGTGAGACCCGGTCCGGCTCATATCCCTGGCGGCTCAGCAAGCCCTCGCTCAACGTGAGCGCGCGTTCGGCGCCGAGCCGGCCGGGACGGGAATTCTGACGCTCGGCCGCGCCGGCCGCCTCGCCGCGGTCGCGCGCGGCCCGCACGACAGCGTGCGGGGCGGTCTCGCCGGCCCGCTCGCTCAGCACGGCATCGATCAGGATGGTCGCCAGAACGTCGTGCTGGCGTTCCGGGATGCTCATCCGGACGTCGGCATCGACCGGGACATAGACCTTGGGCGCGCGCCCCACTTTGCGCACGCCGCTCGGGTGCGGGTAGTCGGTGCGCAAGAGCCCGGCGGCGACGAGCTTGTCGAGATGGAAGGCGGCGAGCTTGCGCGAAATGCCGACGGCCGCCGCCGCCTCCCCACGCGTGACGGGCCTTCGGGCGGCGCGGATGAACTCATGTATGCGGCGTCGCAGGTCGTCGTCCAGCGCGGCGATCGCCCTGATCGCGGGGCTGGGCCGGTCACTGCGGCTCATGCCGTCCACCATAACGTAAACAGTCATATACGAAAGTTGAACTTCCCCTGCAACTTGACGATTTCGAGAAATAAGACCAAACTTCTTTGGATAAATAGACCCGGCTCGACCCGCGCCGTCCCCGTCGAAAGAGCGTCTCATGCGTAGCAGTCCCGTCCTCCGCATCCTGGAGGAGCCCACTGGGATGGATCTCGGCGCCGCGGAACGGGCTGCCGGCCAGTTCCTCACGGCACTAGGCATTTCGCTCGACACCGAGAGCCTGCGCGACACTCCCGGGCGGATGGCCCGGGCGTACGCCGAGCTATTCACGCCCCGTCCGTTCGACCTCACGACGTTCCCGAACGACGAGGACTACGACGAGCTCGTGCTGGCCCGCTCGATACCGGTGCGGTCCGTGTGTGAACACCACCTGCTGCCGTTCGCGGGCGTCGCCCATGTCGGCTACCTACCCGGTGACCGGATCCTGGGTCTGTCGAAGCTAGCCCGGATAGTGGAACACTTTTCCTGCCGTCCGCAGGTGCAGGAACGGCTCACCAAGCAGATCGCGGACTGGCTCGCCGACCGATTGCAGCCCAAAGGAGTGGGCGTCGTCATCGAGGCTCGACACACGTGCATGACGCAGCGCGGCGTCCTCGCCACCGAATCCGACACCGTAACTTCGACCCTGCTCGGGACGCTGCGGCACGATCCGCGGTCACGGGCGGAGTTCTTCGCGCTATCCGGCGTGTCCGGCTGAGTTGAGCCGGTCAGGCCGAGCCTGCTTCGGGAACCTCCGTCGCCTCGACGTGGGCGTCCGGACCGGGAAAGACGAGCGCCTCATGGCCGCTGTCTTGCCAACGGACCATGAACGGCGGGCCGCCATTGTCACCGTGCACGGCGAGGATCTCTCCCCGGCGGGTGTGGCTGTGCTCGGTGGGTCCCTCGACCAGCAGGAAATCGCCTGGCTGTGCTCTCATCGATGTGCCTCCTCGAACATCGGCGTCATTCAACGGCAGTCGCCCGAGGCATTCAGCTCACCACCTTCCGAGGCGCAACTCCAGGGGCAATTCGGCGAGGATCCTGTGATGATCTTGGAGATATTGTCGCTGGAAGGCAGTAAGTCAAAGATCACGATCGGTTGAGCACCGACGCGAGCTTCCACTGATCGGCCGGCTTATTCGCTCGCCGGCGTCGATTCGGCGTATGGCGGCGGGCAGTCCGCCTTATGCCACGCTCAGCTGCGCTTGATGCAGGCTTGAAACTGTCGTGAGGCTGTCCTGACCAACCGCCGACCAGGCTCGGCCGCGATGGACGGACAGCGGCGATGAGGGCGCTGCATTTGCGCTACCCCAGGCGCCGGTGGGTCGTCGTGACAGCGATCGTCGCGCTGCTCGCGGCGGGGGGTGCCGTGTGGTGGGCGCGCAGCGCCGGCACCTCGAGCGCCAACAATCCGACCTATCGTCTCGTGGCCGCAACGACGGGAACAATCCGCCAAAGCATCACGTCGACGGGAACAATCGCGCCGGCTGAGCAGGATGCGGTCAACTTCACCGTTCCGGGCAAGGTCACGCGGGTCGCGGTTACGGCCGGACAGCGAGTGAGCGCGGGAACAATGCTCGCGACCATAGACACCGCCACGCTCACCGCGAACCTCGCCCAGGCCCAGGCCACCCTGGCCACCGCGCAGGCCAAGGTGGCCGCCGACAACGCGGACAGTTCGACCACTGCCACGCAGCTGGCGGCTGACACGGCGGCGGCGACCTCGGCGCAGGGTCAGGTCACCG
>Ga0307312_10000240_pt1 | contig 24042 bp, 21 predicted proteins | sample ER_DNA_202_FD_194489 | JGI IMG/M metagenome (GOLD analysis project Ga0307312, IMG submission 194489) | Bulk soil microbial communities from the East River watershed near Crested Butte, Colorado, United States - ER_DNA_202 | ecosystem: Environmental > Terrestrial > Soil > Floodplain | place... | reverse complement strand
TGGATCAAGCCCGATGTCACCGCGCCTGGTGTCCAGGTGCTCGCGGGCATGACGCCGCAGCCGGACCAGACGACGGCCGACAACGGGCCTCCCAACAACCTCTACCAGGCGATCGCGGGCACCTCGATGTCGAGCCCGCATTCGGCCGGTGCCTCCGCGCTCGTCAAGGCGTCGCATCCGACCTGGACGCCTGCCGAGATCAAGTCGGCGCTGATGACCTCGTCGGTACAGAGCGTCGTGAAGGAAGACGGCGTCACACCGGCGGACGCGTTCGACATGGGCGCAGGCCGCGTCCAGGTCGACCGTGCGGTCAACCCGACGCTCGTCTTCAACGAGACGTACGCCAACATGGTCGCCGCGGGCACAGACACGCTGCACCGCACCGACCTGAACATCGCGAGCATCGACGCAACGACGATGGGCGGGTCGGTCACGACGCACCGCACCGCGATCAACGTCTCCGGGAAGAACCAGACCCTGGATGCGCAGGTCTCGGCCCCGGCCGGCGTCACGATCACTGTCAACGACGGCCATGCGATTCACGTCGCGAAGGGTGCCAGCGTGACCTTCCCGGTCACGATCGACGCTCCCAGCGTCGCGAACGGCCAGTACCAGGGCCGGATCAACCTCGTTCCCCGCAAGGGCGCCAACAAGGTCACGATTCCGGTCGCGTTCGTGAGGACGCAGGGTGCGGTCACGCTCAGCAACACCTGCAGCCCGCTGAGCTTCCCGGCGAGCACGAACGCCAGCCCGACGTCGACTCACTGCACGGCAACCGTGGCGAACTTCTCGCCGCAGTCGGCCAATGCTGCGCTGAACATCTCGCAGCAGGAGCGGGGCAAGGCCCTCCAGTACAAGAACGTCGGCGCGCCGGGCTCCGTGGTGGGCTCGGGTGACGGCGTCCAGTGGAGCGGCACCCTCTCCCCGGCGATCCCGCCGCAGGTGACAGGCGTCACCCCGGGCTCGAGCCCGGCCGGTGGCTACCTGCCGCTGTCGCTCTTCGGGATCGCGCCGATCGCGGGCGTCGGTGACGACACGATCACGAACTTCAACGTGCCGACTTTCTTCTACGGCGGTGAGCCGTACTCGCAGGTCGGTGTCGTCTCCAACGGCTACCTCGTCCTCGGGGGCGGCACGAGCGCGGACATCGTGTTCACGCCGCAGCACTTCCCGAATGCGGCGCGGCCGAACAACGTCCTCGCCCCGCTGTGGAGCGACCTCAACCCGCCGGGTTCGCCCGCGGGCTCCGGTGTTCGCATCGGGACGCTGACGGACGGCTCGACCACCTGGCTGGTCGTGGATTGGCAGAAGATCAAGAACTTCGGCAACGCCACGACCCACTCGTTCCAGATCTGGATCCGGCTCGCGCAGGGCGCTGCTGGCACCGGTCCCTCGAGCGAGGACGTCTCCTGGACGTACGGGACGGGCGCAGATGCCGGCAACGCCGGCACCGGCGACCCGGACTCGGGCGTCAACTGGGGCGCCGAGAACCGTGACGGCACGAGCGGCGCGAACATCCCTACCGCTCCGGCCGACGGCTCCCAGTACCAGGTCCACACGACGCCGCCGACTGCCGGTGGCTCCGTGACGATCCCGTACGACATCACCTCGAAGAAGGCCGGCACGTACCACTCGGTCGCTTCGATGACGTCGAACCGGACGCCCGGCATCACCCAGGTCGTGACCACCTTGACGGTCACGCCCTGAGCACCACACGCACCTGAAGACCAGAAGGGCCGCCTCCGGGCGGCCCTTCTGCTTGTGCTCGAGGGTTGGCTAGCGGCGGGTTCGTATCTACGATGCCCGCGAGGACTACGGTAGGAAGGGGATCGGGTCATGAGGAAGCGGTTCGTCAGGCTCACGCTGCTCGGCGCGGCCGGGGTCACGCTCGGCGCGGCCGGCTTCGCGCTGGCCGGCACGTCGACGCTCTCGCTGACCTACGTCGGCCCGGAGCCCGAAACGCTGACGGTGCCCTGGGGCGACACGCTCCGGATCACGAACGTGGACTCGGTCTCGCACTCGATCGTCTCCTCGCATTCCGAGCTACAGACTGGCGTGCTCCTGCCGGGCCACACCTTCACCTCGACGATCACCGGACCGTCGCACACCTACAGCTTCCGCCAGACGGGCGGCCGTGGCTTCCCCGGGAAGGTCGAGGTCGACTTCACCGGTCGCGTCTCCTTCACGGCGAACCGGACGGCCGTCGACTTCGGCCGCACTGTCAGGTTCAGCGGCACGACGACCGTGCGCTCGACTCCCGTGCAGCTGCAGGTGCACCGGCGCGGGGACTCGCAGTGGACGACGCTGACGACCGTCTTCAGCAACGCCTCCGGCGGCTACTCGGCGACGGTCCGGCTCGAGCGCGGCGGCAAGGTGCGCGCCGCCGTTGCATCAGGGCAGATCCGCTCCGCAATCAAGATCGTGACCGTGCGGCCGAAGTTGACGGCCTTCCGGCGCGGCGGTGGGCTCACCGCCAAGATCACGCCGGCGGCCGCAGCCATGAGGCTGACGCTCGAGTGTCGCATCGGCCCGGGGCGCTGGAAGCGGGTCGCCTCCAAGCGTCCGAGCGGCGCGGGCGTCGTCTCCTTCCCCGTACGGGCCGGGCGCCTCGTGGCTCGCGTCGCACTGACGCACCGGGATGCGAAGGACGGCTTCTCGACGCAGGCGAGCCGCGCCGTCAGCGCGGCCTGCTGAGCTCGACGCCGGGCCGAAGCAGGCTTGTCCCGCGCATCGCCGGAAGCGGCTCGAGCCCGAGCAGCTCGAGCACGGTCGGCGCGACGTCGAGCAGGCTCATCTCGTCCGCCTGACCCGGCTCGACCCCCGGCCCGGCCATGATCAGCAGGCCGTCCTGGGCGTGGTTGGCGTCGTCGGGACCTGTGTCGTTCTCGAACGTGTGGACGCCCTCGTCGCCACCCACCGTCCCGACCGCTCGCCAGGCCAGGTCGTCGAAGTAGACGAGCAGATCCGGGGCGACGCCGTTGACCTCCTCGTAGATCTCTTCCGGTTTGTAGACGCGCGTCGCGAGCGGCTCGCCGTCCGGGCCAGGGATCGCGGCCAGCCGACCGGCCAGCTCGTCCCGGACGCGCTCGAAGTCCTCCGGCTCGACCGTCCCCTCGGGCTCGCGGCCGCGCACGTTCAGGAAGACCCGGCCGTAGTAGCCGCCCTCGCCCCAGGCAGTCGTGCGGCTCCAGTCGACGCCGACGTCCCGCAGCGCGGCGACCCCCGGCGGCTCTCTCACGGTCCGCAGCAGGCCCTTGCGGCGCAGCCACTCGTTGATCCTGATCCCGCCCTCCATCCGCTTGGCGCCGTGGTCCGAGACGACCAGCACGACCGTCTCGTCGTCGGCGTGCTCGAGCAGCCGCGCGATCAGCCCGTCAAGGTGGCGCAGGTAGTCGAGGATCGCGCTCGCGTACGGGCCGTCCGGCTCGTGGCGGCGATGAAGCTCGTCCAGGTCCTTCCAGAAGCCGTGGTGCATCCGGTCGAGCCCGATCTCCACGAGCGCGAACAGCTCCCACGGCCTCGTCTCGAGCAGGTGCTCGGCGAGCCGGAAGCGCTTGTCGGTCATCTCGTAGACCTGCCGCAGCAGGTCGTCCTTGTCCTCGGTGCGGAAGTTCGTGCAGTCGAACAGGTACTCGCCGACGACCTGCTCGACCTCGCGGGCGAGCAGCGGCGGGTACGTGAACCCGCTCTCGCGCGAGGGCGTCAGGAAGCAGCTGACCATGACCCCGTTCAGCGGCCGCGGCGGGTACGTGCCCGGCACCCCGACCACGATCGAGGACTTGCCGTAGCGCGTGGCCACGTCCCAGAGACGCGGCGCGTGGATCGCCGAGCCGTCCGCGACGACGAGGTTGTCGTACGAGTGGTCGGCGCGATTCCGGAAGCCGTAGACGCCGAGATCGCCGGGCGTGCGGCTGGCCATCATGCAGCTCCAGGCGGGCACGGTGATCGGCGGCACGACCGAGCGCAGGCGCCCGAAACGGCCCCGCTCCATCAGGGCCGAAAGCGTCGGCAGCTCGTCGCGCCAGCGCTCGAGCACGAGCGACGGCTCCGCGCAGTCGAGCCCGATGATCATCACCTTCGCCGCCATCCCCCGGGCGCAGTGTAGGCAAGCAAAAGCTGACCTACACTGAATATTGATGCCTATCCCGAAGCTGATCGTGGTTGGGCTCGATGCGGCGACTTTCGATGTGATCGATCCGCTCGTCGACGCCGGCGACCTGCCGAATCTCGGCGGCCTGCTGCGGCGAGGCGCTCGCGGAACGCTGCGCTCGACCACGCACCCGCTGACGCCGCTCGCCTGGACGACGATGGTCACCGGCGTCAACGCCGGCAAGCACGGCATCTGGGATTTCTCGGAGCGCGACGCGAGCGGCTACGGCCTCCAGGTCGTGAACGGCAGCCGCAGTCGGGCGCCGGCGCTCTGGACGCGCCTCTCGCAGGCGGGCCGCCGCGTCGGGATCGTCAACGTGCCGTTCAGCTGGCCGGCGCCGGACGTGAACGGCTTCGCCCTGGCCGGGATCGACGCGGCCGCACGGGAGGACGGCATGACGAGCCCGCGTGAGCTTGTCCACGAGCTGCAGGACCGCTTCGGCCGGCTGCTGCTCGACCACTCGTTTCCCGTCGACGCGAACGGGCGGCTCGACCTCGGCCTCGTCCGCCGCGCCTGCGAGCAGAAGGTCGCGATCGTCGACTGGCTCGCCGAGCGCTACGAGCCCGAGCTCCTGTTCGTCGTGTTCATGGCGGCCGACCACGTCCACCACCTCGCGTGGCCGGACTGGGAGGAGCGGGGCCGCGAGAGCAGCGTCGCGGAGGCGTACCGGATCCTCGACGCGTCGCTCGGCGAGCTGCTCAAGCGCGCCGGCGAGGGCACGAACGTGCTCGTCGTCTCCGACCACGGCGGGGGCTCGCTGCAAGGGGTCGTGAACCTGAACGCCTGGCTCGCCGAGCAGGGCTATCTCGCCTACACCGAGAACGGCGCGTCCAACGGCGGCGGCGCCCGCCGGCTGTTCGAGCTGCGCCGAAAGCTGCCGAAGGAGTGGCGCTACTCGCTCAAGCAGCGGCTGCCGTGGCTGCGCGAGCGTGCGTACCGGCTGCAAGCGCCGACCGTGGTCGACTGGGGCCGCACGCGCGCCTTCGCCTACGGGATCTTCGGGAACGTCGTCCTCAACGTCGCGGGACGCGAGCGGGCCGGGATCGTGGAGCCGGGCGAGGAGTACGAGCGTCTCCGCGACGAGCTGCGCGAGCGGCTGCTCGACCTGCGCTCTCCCGAGGACGAGCCGATCGTCGCCGCGGTACACCGGCGCGAGGATCTCTACGCCGGGCCGGAGCTGGACAAGATCCCCGACCTCGTGGTCGAGTTCCGCGACTACGCGTGGCTCGGCAAGGGCAATCTGACCGAGCGGAAAGCGACGTTCGAGGACGCGATCTCGATCCGAGCGCACCCCGACCAGCGCTACGCCGGCGGCCACCGCCAGGACGGGATCTTCGTCCTCGCCGGCCCTGCTGCGCGCAGCGGCGCCGAGCTGGCAGGCGCCGGGATCGCCGACGTCGCGCCAACGGTGATGTACCTGCTCGGTGAGGCCGTTCCCGCGTCCTTTGAGGGCCGGTTGCTGGCGGAGGCGCTCCAGCATTCGCTGCTCGACGAGCGCCCGCCGGAGTTCGACGACGAGGAAGCAGCCGCCCCGATCGTCGCCGAGCACGAGAGCCCGCGCGAGGTCGAGGAGCGGCTACGTAGCCTCGGCTACCTCGAGTAGGTAGGCGCGCAGGTCGGCCACGATCCCGCCCTCGCCGGCGAGCGAGGCAGGAGCCGGCGGAGTCTCGACCAGCGCGGCAGCGAGCTGCTCGGGGTCTTCCACGAGCGTCACCAGGCCAGCCTGGGCCAGCCGCCGCCCGATCGGAACCTGGTGATCGTCCACGGCCTCGCCGTGCCGGTGCAGACGCGGCACGACCACCGGGCGCTTTCCTTCCGCAACGGCGGTCATGACCGTCCCGACCCCCGCATGCGAGACGACGACCCGCGCCCGGCGGATGTGCTCCAACAGGGGCTCGTACTCCAGGTAGTCGAACCAGGTCGCGCCGCCCGGCCGGAACTCGGAAGGCCCGCCCTGCACGACCAGTTCCTCCCCCACTCCTTCGAGCGCGCGGAGCAGCCGGTCGAAGGGATAGGCCTGCGTTCCGAGGGTGACGAAGATCACGCGCGGTCGAAGACGGTGCCGCGGTAGAGCGCGTCGCGGAGGCGCAGCTCGGGCCACTGAACGTACGTCCGCGAGACGACGGGCCTGATCAGCCGGTAGGTAAGCGAGGGCCGGTCGATCCGCGTCAGGCTCTCGATGTAGACGACCCGCGCGCCGAAGAGCCGCCCAATCCACGCAAACGGGACGGCCACGCCGGCGCCGGTCGTCAGGACGACAGTGGGCCGCACCCTGGGCACGACGCGTAGTGCAAGGCCGATGTTGCGCAGCAGGTTCGGAACGTTCCGGTTGGTCGGCGAGTGCGCGTGGACGACCTGCTCGCCCGCGAGCAGCGCGCGCGAGTCGGCCGCGTCGAAGGTCACCCAGACGTGTTCGAGCCCGGCCCAGGCCTCGCGTAGCGCGACGAGCTGGAGCAGGTGCCCGCCCGTGGACGACACGAGCAGGAGCCGCAACGTCTAGTAGGCGCCGGTCTTCTGCAGGACGCGAGGAACCGTACGGGCCAGCAGCTTGACGTCGCCCCACAGCGACCAGTTCGTCACGTACAGGTAGTCGAGCGTGATCATCTCGCGGAACGGGATGTCACTCCGGCCGAGCACCTGCCAGAGGCCGGTCACGCCCGGCGTCAGGCGCAGCCGCTGCCGGCCGGCACCGACGACGTTCTCGTCTTCGGCCAGGATCAGCGGGCGTGGACCGACGAGGCTCATCTCGCCGCGCAGGACGTTCCAGAGCTGCGGCAGCTCGTCGATCGACCAGCGCCGCAGGACGTGGCCGAACGGCGTGATCCGCGGGTCGTCGGGAATCTTGAACATCGTCGGGCCGTCCTCGGTGTGCTTGTTCAGGTGCGTGAGCTCGGCCTTCCGCTCCTCGGCGTCCACGTACATCGTCCGGAACTTGACGATCCGGAAGCGCCGGCCCTCCGCGCCCATCCGCTCCTGCCAGAAGAGCGCCGGACCTGGCGACTCGAGCTTGATCCGGAGCGCCGTGAACGCGAGCAGCGGCGCGAAGACGACCAGCAGCGTGATCGAGAGCGCGAGGTCGAGGCTCCGCTTCAGCAGCCGCGAGGAGCGCGAGAGGCGCGGCACGCGCAGCCCGACGAGTGGGAGGCCGTCGACGTCGTGCACCTGCATCCGGGAGCCGATCACCTCGTACAGCCGCGGAACGATGTCGACCTGCACGCCCAGCTCCATGCAGCGCTGGAAGAGCTCGATCTGCTCACGGGCCGGCAGGCGCGAGAACGCGAAGATCACGCGCTCGACCCGGTACGCCTCGAGCACGTGCTCGATCCGCGAAGTGCCGCCGAGCTGCGGGGGGCCTTCGTCGGCCGTGCGCAGCGGGTCGTACAGCGGCTCGTCGTCCAGGAACCCGATCACCTCGAGCCCGTATTCGGGGCGGCGGCCGAGTTTCCGCGCGATCTCCGAACCGACCTGGCCGGCGCCGACGATCAACGTCCGCTCGCGGACGACGAAGCGGCGGCTCGCCGCTGCCCGCGCGATCGCCCTGGTGGTGAGCACGAACCCGATTGCGAGCGCCCAGAAGATCGCGGTCAGGCCCATTAGCGGCTGCGCGATCGAGGTCGCGTCGAGCACGAGCATGCCGACCCACGTGGTCAGCGTGACGAGCAGGATCACGCCCGGCACGTCGTCCGCGGTCGGCCGCACGGCCTGGAGCTCGTCGTTCAGGTAGAGGCCGTAGCCGTGAGCGAACAGCACCCAGGCGCAGAAGGCCGCGAGCCCGAAGCCCCAGACGGCCGGATCAGCCAGGTCGATGTTGCCGCGCAGCACGTCGACGAGCGCTACGGCCGCGACGAATCCCACCGCATCGGCGACCAGTAGGACGCGCCTCAGTACCCAGCCGCGCCGGCGGAGGCGATGGCCTGCGAACCTCGGATACGCCGGCTTCGCGGCGGGCTCGACAGGCGCCACCGGGTCCGCAGAAAGCTCCTCCCGCACGTCCGCCAGATCGCCCGGTACCGCGATCTGCGAGCTGTACAGCCAGGCGGCCGCGACGCCTCCGATCACCGCAGACCAAAGGACACCGGCCGCTCCCCCACGACGAGTCGCCCTCACCAACCCTCTTCTCCTCATTCGGCTCGGGCTGTAAAGCATAGGACCCGATACCGACCTTTGAAATCCCCTGTGAGCAGCCTATAGTGGGTTTGTCTACGCTTCAAGCCCGGGGACTGGGCGACAACCTTTTCATGACTGAACTGGGGACAACGAGGGTCTTGCGACGATGAACGCAACCGCCGGAGCACTGCTTCGTTTTTGGTGGCTCGTGGCAGCCGGGATCGCCGCAGGGGCGTTCGCCGCGGTGGCCGTCTACAGCCTCCAGTCCGAGGCGAAGCACACCGCTACCACGCGCGTGTTCGTCAACAGCTCGTCGGCCCCGTACCTGCGCACGCAACAAGCGCAATCGCTGTCGCCGAAGGTGCGGACGGTGCGGGATGCGACCGGTGGCACGCGGACCGTCAAGCAGCCGCCGGCGTCCTCGAGCCAGGCGCCCGACACGCAGACGCTCGTCAACGCGGCGAACCTCTATCCGCTCCTGATCGAGTCCGACCGGATCTCGAGCATCCGCGAGGCCCAGGCCGGGACGATCCCGGGAACGGTGAAGGCGAACGCGCTCAACTCGTCGACGAACACCTTCGGCGTCTTTCGGCCGTCGTCGCTCCCGGTGGTCGAAGTGAAAGCGACCTCGCGTACCGCCGCCAACGCGTCGGAGCTCGCGACCGCGACCGTGAACGCCTTCAAGACCTGGATCGTCGACCAGCAGCGCGGCGCGGGGATCCCCGCCGCACAGCGGATCACGGTGCAGCAGCTCGAGTCGCCGGTGCTGACGACGACCGGCGGGCCTTCGTGGGGCCTGCCGCTCTTCATCGGCGCGCTCGTCCTGCTCGGGTTCTGCGGCCTCGCGGTGATCGTGGACAACGCGCGTCCCGCGCGTGAACGCGTGCAGGCGACCGAGCCCGCGCCGGGTGCCGCGGCGTCACCTCGCCTGGACCACTAGCGTGAGCGCCACCGCGGTCGACGTCGGCCGGCCGGAGGTGGAGCGGCGGGCATCGGTGCGGGCGGAGAGCTTGTTCTCGTGGGGCGGCGCGATCGGGCTGCTCGTGCTCGTCGTCTGGGCGGTGCCGATCAAGAGCTACCGCCTGCCCGTCGCGCTGCCGTTCTCGCTCGAGTTGTACCGGCTGGTGCTGATCGTGCTGGTCGGCGCCTGGCTGGTCGCGATCGTGACCGGCTCCCGGGGCGTCTCGGCCGGTGGGCTCGCGAAGCCGACCGTGCTGCTCGCCGGCGTGGGCGTGCTCTCGATCGTGGCGAACACGCACGCGCTCTCGAGCGCCGGCCTGCAGTCGCAGGCGATCAAGTCGCTCACTTACTTCCTCAGCTTCCTGCTCGCGTATCTGCTCGTCTGCTCGACGATCCGGAGCGTGCCCGCGGCGGAACTGGTGGTGCGAGCGCTCGTCCTCGGCGCAGCGGCGATTGCGCTTGCGGCGATCTACGAGGCGCGGACGAACTACGACGCCTTCGACCACCTGCACAAGTGGTTCTCGTTCTTCGAGCCGACCCGCGCGATCAAGGAGTCGGCCCGGCGCGGGACGCGACTGCGCGTGCGCGCGTCGGCGCAACACCCGATCGCGCTCGGCGCAGCCTTGACGATGGCGATGCCGCTCGCGGCGTACCTGGCGACCCGGGCGCGCAACCAGGCCGGCGCCTTTTTCTGGCGCGCGACCGGCGTGCTCTGCCTCGTCGGCGCCCTCACGACGGTCTCGCGGACGGTCGTCTTGATGGCCATGGCGATGACGATCGTGGCGCTGCTCGTGCGCAAGCAGGCCGTCACACGGTTCTGGCCGCTGGCGATCGTGCTGCTCGCGGCCGTCCACCTGGCGGCACCGCACACGCTCGGCAGCCTCTACCACTCGTTCCTGCCCAAGGGCGGGCTCGTCCACTCGCAGACGGCGCGCGGCGGCAACGTCGGCTCCGGGCGCGTGGCGGACATCGGCCCGGGGCTGCGGAGCTGGAAGCAGGCGCCCATCTTCGGCCATGGCCTCGGCACGGGCAAGGTAGCCCGCTCAACCGACCCGGGCGCGATCGTCGACCCGAAGACCGGCGCTCCGATCATCTTCGACGACCAGTACCTGAACTCGCTCGTCTCGATCGGCTTCCTCGGCCTGGTCGGAGTGCTCTGGTTCGTCTGGGGCGGCGTGCGCCGGATGGTCACGACGGCCCGTCACCGTGCCGGACCGGCCAGTGACCTGATCGCGGCCTGCGCGGTCGCCTGTGCGGGCTTCGGCGCCGGGATGCTGACCTTCGACGCCTTCGCCTTCGTCCAGTGCACGCTCGTCTTCTTCGTGATCGCCGCCGTCGGGCTACGCACTCGCGCGCTCGTCGAATGACCGAGCGGCGCCCGCTCCGCACGGAGCTCGCGCCCGACGCGAGGACGATGGCACGCGGCGCGGCGGTGAACGTAGGCGGCGCCCTGCTGACGACGGTCCTCTCGTTCGCGCTCAGCCTGCTGATCACGCACGAGATCCGCGCGACCGCGTTCGGCCTCTACTCGATCGCGCTCGTGACGGTGCTGCTCGGCCAGGTGCCCGCAACGCTGGGCCTGGATGTCGGCGCCGTCCGCTTCGTCGCGCTGCGTGCCTCGCAGGGCGACGTCGAAGGCGCCCGCGCGAGCCTCCAGGCGGCGCTTGGGATCGTGGCACTGGTGAGCGGCACGCTCGCGGCCCTCCTCTACTGGCAGGCGCCCTGGCTGAGCGAGTCGTTCTTCCACAAGCCCGCTGCGGTCGACCTGGTGCGGCTCGTCGGCCTCGCGCTGCCGGCCCTGGCCCTGACCCGCGTCGTGATCGGGGGCCTGCAGGGACTGGGGATGATGCGCTACTCCGCGGTCGTCAACCCGGTCCGGGTCGGCACGAACATCGCCGTCGCGGTGCCCGTGCTGGTGCTCGGCTACGGCGCCAAGGGCCTGGCGGCGGCGTTCCTCGCCGTCTCGTGGAGCACGCTCGCGGTCGCGGCCGCGCTGCTGGCCCGGGCGCTGCCGCAGGCCTTCGTGCCGTCACCTCGCAGCGCCGGTGTGCGCGCGCTGCTGCGCTTCTCGCTCCCCCAGACGCTGACCACCCTGCTCCTGCAGACGATCCTCTGGACCGACTCCGTCCTGCTCGGTCGGCTCCGCCCCGCGGCCGAGGTCGGCGTCTACGCGATCGTCCAGCGCCTGCTCTCTCCGGCCCAGACAGTCTCGACCTCGACCGGGCAGATGTTCGCGCCCCGGATCGCCGCCGAGGACGCGCGGGGCGACCGCGCGACGCTGGAGGTGATGCTGAAGCGCGTCACCTACTGGAACGTCTCGCTCGCGATCCCCGTGTTCGCCCTGCTGCTGCTCGTGCCGGAGGCTCTGCTAGGGGTCTTCGGGCCCGCCTACCGAACGGGCGCCGAGGCGCTCACGATCCTCGCCGCCGGCCAGATCTTCAACGCCGCCACCGGGCCGCTCGGCCAGGTGATCAACATGTCCGGCCGGCCCTACCTGACGCTCGTGAACAATGCGTCGGTAGCGGCGCTCAACATCGTCGGCTGCCTGATTCTGATCCCGCGCTACGGCCTGACGGGCGCGGCCTGCTCGACGACCGCCTCGCTCACGCTCGTCAACCTCGTCAAGCTGGCCCAGGTGCGAGCGCTCTTCGGGATCAACCCCTTCCGCGTGGAGACGGCGCGCGCGCTTGTCGCCGGGCTCGCCGCGGCGGCGTTGACGGCGCCGCTCGCCTTGCTCGTCGACTGGCCGAGCCCCGTCGCGCAGGTGCTGGCGACCACGGCGCTGCTCCTGCCGCTCTACGCCGTGTTCTTCTGGCGCTCGGCCGCCGGCGCCGAGGAGCGTGAGCTCCTGCGGCTGCGTGTGCGACCGGCGGTGGTGGCGAAATGATCGTCCTGCTCGCCGCCGCGGCCCTCGTGCTCGGCCAGCACACGGTTCGAACCGACCACATGTGGACGTGCCGGCAGAAGGTCGACCTCGACCTGGTGCAGGTGACGATCGGCCGCGGCGAGCGCGAGGACGCCGTTCACCTGCGGCCTGGCTGCACCGGGCGCATCGGGAGGCTCGTGATCGTTCAGCGCTCGGGCGACGGGCTCAAGGTGGCCGAGGGCGTACACGACCTGGCCGTCGGCGGCGGCAGCATCCGCTGCCTCGCCAAGGCGCCGCGCTTCCACCAGGACGGGATCCAGGTGCTGGGCGGCGCGCGCATCACCTTCCACGACCTCAAGATTTCCTGCGGACGCCGCGACGAGCGCCTGATCAACGCGAACCTGTTCATCAACCAGGGCGGACGCTCGCGCCTGCCGCCGCGCGACGTTGTCTGCGAGCACTGCACGTTCGGCGGCTGGGCGGCCCACACCGTCAGCGTCCAGCACTCGGTCCGCTCCGGCGTGACGGGCTCCACGATCTGCGTGGCGCGCTTCCCGCAGCTCACGCTGGCCGTGGGCGACGACGCCCGCGACCCGCGGGTGTCGGGCAACCGTGTGAGGCAGTGCGGGCCCGGCCAGCTGACGGTCGAGCCCGGGCCGCGCGCGGTCGAGTACGGCGGCCGGCTGCAGCTGCGTGGCCTCTTCCTCGGCCGGCTGCCGGGAACGCGCGTCGTAGCGCAGGCGCGGCCGGCCGGCAGAAAAAAGTTCGTGCCCGCGGACTCGACGCACAGCAAGCACAACGGCCGCTTCCGGCTCGTCCTGCGACCCATGATCGGAGAGGTCGTGCGACTGCGCTCGAACACGCTCGTCGGGCCTGTCTTCCACGTGCACGTCCGGCCGCGCGTGATCCTACGCCACCGGGGCTCGACCCTCGTGGCGCGAGTGCGCGCCGGCCGCTCCTACGCGGGCCGCAGCGTCGTGCTGCAGGCTCGGCGGCACGGCCATTGGGTCGTGGTGCAGCGGATCGAGCTGCAGAAGCACTCGCGCGCCCGCTTCCAGTCGTCCATCCACGGAGCGCTCGTCCGGCTCGCGGTGGGGCGCAGGCCGGGCTACCTCCCTGCGCACAGTGACGCGCTGCGACTCGGGTGAGCGGCGAGATCTTCGTCGTCGGCGCCTCGCGCTCGGGCACGAACCTCGTCCGGGCGCTGCTGAACGCACACAGCACGCTCTGGGTCTCGGGCGAGACGCACTACTTCGACGACCTGCGGCCTCGCCTTCCCGGGTCGGGCACCACACGGCTCGGCGGCGAGGACCGGGAGCGCTGCGAGCGCTACTTCCTCGCCCTCTCACACCGCGCCTTCGGCCAGGCGGGCGAGCCCGGGGAGAGCCGGCTCGACCGCAACGAGCTGCGGGCGCTGGCACACGAGCTCGGCGGCACGGGCGACGCGTACTTCGAAGCGGTCTGCCGCCTCCGCGCGAAACGCCACGGCCGCGAGCGCTGGGGCGAGAAGACGCCGCGGCACGTCTATCGGATCGACGAGTTGCTAGCCGCTTTCCCCGAGGCGAAGGTCGTGTGCCTCGTGCGCGACCCACGGGCCGTCGTGGCGTCGTACAAGGACTGGCACGGCGCGGCCGCGCGGCGTGGCGCGACCGAGTCGCCCGAGCTCGAGGCTGACCGCGAGCGCAGCCGACGGTCGTACAACCCGGTGCTGATGAGCCTGCTCTGGCGCGGCGTCGTGCGGGCCTCCTTCGCGGCGCTCGAGCGACACGGCCCCGAACGCGTGAGGATCCAGCGCTTCGAGCGCCTAGCCGCGGCCCCCGAGACCGAGGTTCGCGAGCTCTGCGGCTGGCTCGGACTCGCCTACGAGCCCGCACTGCTCGAGATCCCGGTCGTCAACAGTTCCTACGCCACGACCGGCGCAGGGGTCTCGACCGAGCCGGTCGAACGCTGGCGGGAACGGCTCTCGGGGGCCGAGGTCGGGATCGTGCAGTCGGTCTGCGAGCCACTCCTGTCCCAGCTCGGCTACGCCGCCGACGACGTCGAGGTCTCGCCCACCCGGCTCGCCTGGGCGTGGGGAACCGTCCCGTTCGCTGCCGTTCGCGCAGCGGTCGTGAACCGGCAGCGGCTCGGCAAGGCGACTCAGTACCTGCGTACACGCGCGCGAGCCGCCTTCTCGCGCGGGCCGCTCTAGCCGGCGCGGCCCTCCGCGTAGACCGACTCGGCCTCGCGCGTCGGGTTGTCCGGCGACTCGCCCAGGTCGGTGTCGCCGAACGCCCGGCGCCGGACGTCGACGAGCCCGGACTCGGCGAGCACGCGCTCGAGGGTCTCGGCGTCCCAGACGGAACGGTGGCCGTGGCTGAGCGCGACCTCGGCCAGCGCGAGCAGCGGCGTCGGCCGGCCCGGGCGGCGCTCCTCCAGGAAGGCGCGGTCGCCCGCGTAGCTCTCGGCGTAGCGGCCGAAGTCGGGCACGCCCGCGCGCAGGATCCCCCCGGGGGCAAGGACGCGACGGCACTCGCCCAGCATCGCCAGCACCGCCTCGAGCGGGAAGTGCTCGAGCACATGCTCGAGGAAGACCGCATCGGCGGAGCCGTCCGGAAACGGCAGCTTGCTGGTCAGGTCCCAGCGCAGGTCGCTCCCCATCCCGACAAGGTCGACGTTCACCCAGCCGGGGAGCTCGTGCCCTCCGGAGCCGAGGTGAAGCCGCAGCGGGCGGGCCTGGCCGAGCTCGCGGGCTCGGCGCCGCTCGAGGGGCGCGAAAGCCTTCGTCGCGTAGACCTTCCCCGACTGGCGGAGCTCGAAGCTGGTGACGCGCCGCAGCAGCCGCACGGCCGTCCCACGCTCGACCCCGCGCGTTCGGGCCGCCTCGCGTTCGTCCAGGTAGCGCCGAATCTCGCCCACGACGAGACGCTACCGTCCGCCCGTGCACGATCTGGCGGTCATCGTCGTCTCGCACGACCAGGAGCACTGGTTACCGCGCTGCCTGACGACGCTGCTCGAGCACGGGCAGGGGCAGTCGCTCGACCTCGTCGTCGTGGACAACGGTGCCACTGGCGCGGCCCGCAAGCTGGTCGAGCGCGACTTCCCGCGGGCCCGAGCGCTCGCGACCGAGAACCGCGGCTTCGCCCACGCGTGCAACCTGGCCGCCGCGACCTGCGATGCGCCCTGGTTGCTGTTCCTCAACCCGGACACGGAGGTGCTGAAAGGCTCGCTCAAGGAGCTCTCGGCCGGACTGACGCCCGAGACCGGGATCGCCGGAGTCCGCCAGCTCGACGACAGCGGCGCGCTCATCCCCACGATGCGCCTGTTCCCCTCGGCGTCGAGAGCGCTCGGCGATTCGCTCGGCCTGGAGCGCATCCCGCGCCGCCCAGACTGGCTCGGCGAGCGCGAGCTGCGGCTCGAGCGCTACGACCGCGAGTTCGAGGGCGACTGGACGATCGGCTCGTTTCTGCTCATCCGGCGCGAGGCGTTCGACGCTGTCGGCGGCTTCGACGAGCGATTCTTCCTCTACTCGGAAGAGGTCGATCTCTGCCTTCGAGTGCAGCAGGCTGGTTGGAAGGTCGTCCACAGCCCGGCCATGACGATCCTCCACCACGGCAACTCCGACCGCCCGGCCGACCCGCGCCTGCAGACACAGCTCGCCTGGGCCCGGCTTCAGTACGCGGACAAGAATCTGCCGGCCCTCTCGCGGCCGGTCTTTCGCGGGGCGCTGCTCCTGCGCTACGGCATCCGCTCGCTCCATGGCGAGCCGCGGCGGCGCGGGGCCGCGCGGGCGGCGACCGCGCTCCTCCTCGGCCGCAGGCCACCGCCGTTCGAGAGCCGCAGGCCGGCGCCGCCGCCGGTTGAGCGTCTTGCGCCGGGGCTCGACCCGGGCGTGATCGGTGCCACCGGCGGCTCTGGTACGCGGGTGCTGGCGGCGATCGTGCAGCGCGGCGGGATGTTCGTCGGCTCGGACCTGAACCGGTCGCTGGACGCGCTCGACTTCGCCGCCTTCTTCGACCGCTGGGCCGGACGAGAGCTCCCCGCCGGCGCGGCGGCCGAGCTGCGCGCGCTCGTCGCTCGCCAGCACTCGGAGGCCCAAGGCCGGCCCTGGGGCTGGAAGGAGCCGCGGAGCATCTACCTGCTGCCCTTCCTCGCCGCGGAGCTGCCAGGCCTACGCTTCCTGCACATCGTCCGCGACGGCCGCGACATGGCCTTCTCCGAGAACCAGGTGCAGCTGCGCAAGCACGGCGACGCGGTGCTCGGCCGCACCGACGAGCCCAAGGCGCTGCGCTCGATCGCCCTCTGGCGCCAGATGAACCTGCGGGCGGCCGACTTCGGCGAACGCGAGCTCGGCGACCGCTACCTGCGAGTCCGCTTCGAGGACCTCTGCGCGCAACCGGCCGCCACGGTCGCGCAGGTTCTGCGCTTCTTCGGGCTCGACGGCGACGCCGAGCGGATCGCTGCCGAGGAGGTGCAGACCCCGCCGACGCTCGGCCGCTGGCGCGAGGCCGACCTCGAGCTGCGAACGGCGCTGAGCGATCGTGCCGCCGACGCGCTCGAGCGCTTCGGCTACCAGTCCTCGTCCGAGTAGAAGCGCGGCCAGACGTCACGCGTGCGCTCGCGCAGCGTCTCGACCTCCTCGGCGGTCAGGTCGTCGCGCCAGCGCCCGAGGCTCGCAGCGCTGTCCAGCTCGACCGCGTGCGGCGTCGACAGCTCGGCCGGGTTGTCGGGCGCGCTGGCCCGCGCGATTGCATCATGCGCGGCCGGAGTGAAGTCGAGCTCGAGCTGCGTGTAGAGCCGCTCGAACGTCCCGACCGGTTCGGCCGAGGCGTCCTCGTGCCGCACGAAAGCCCAGTCGGGGTGGCGCTCGCGGTAGCCGTCGACGGCGTTGTAGAGCACGCGCCAGAGGAGCGCGGCCTGCGCCAGGATCTCGCCCGGCTGCTGGGCCTGCTCGCGGATCTCGGCCTCGTAGGGCCGGAGCACCTCGGGCACGCGGCCGTCCTGGATGAAGGTCGCGAAGCTGTGCTTCCAGCCGAGCCGTTTCAGGCTGGCGGCGAAGGCCGCGGGGTGGCGGATCAGCACGACGACGTCCATCCCGAAGCTCTCGGCCAGCCACTCGGCCGAGAGCAGTGCGATCGGGTCTTTGACGAGCGGCCGCCCGCCCGTCAGCCGAGCGCGCTGGACGCGGACAAAATCGCGGCCGGTGCGCGCGACGTCAGCGGCCCCGCGCAGCGAGCGCAGTTGGGCGCCGAGGCCGTAGTGAAAGCGGACCGTCTGCTCGAGCCCCGGCCGGTAGCGCGACTCGTTCGCGGTCGTCACGACCGTGAAGTAGCGGTCGAAGCGCGCGGGGCTGAGGCCGGGCGCGGTGCGAGGGTTGAACGGCTCGTGGATGTAGGCCACCCCGGGCGCGAGCGCGAGCATCTTCCCGACCCAGGTCGTGCCCGAGCGGTGCGCGCCGGTGACGAGGATCGGCTTGGGGCTCATCCGAAGCGCCTCCCGCCGGACTCGCGCGGATCCGGCCAGCTGAACACGTAGCGAAGCGCGCTCACGCCGAGCAGCCACTCGCCGGCGACGAGCCAGGGCAGCAGCCGCAGGAAGCGCCGGCGCAGGCGCCCGTCCGAGCGGATCCGCCGATAGATGACCGGGAGTCGCAGCAAGGCGAAGTAGTGAAGCGGGAACCGCGGCGAGAGGCGCCGGTAGAGCGGCTCGCGGAGCAATCCGCGCCCGCGCGCGAAGCCGTAGACGAACCGTCGCTGCTGGCGACGCAGGTCGGCGAACGTCTCCCGCCGGTGATCGTGCACCGCGTGGAAACGCGGGTCGAAGACGAGGCGGAAGCCTGCCGCCAGCGCATCAACGCTGAAGAGGCCGTCCTCGCCGCCGTAGCTCTCGTGCCAGCGCAGCGGCGCGTCTGCCGAGAGGGCCAGGCAAAACGACGAGAGCGTCGGGTGCTCCTCCGGCTCACCCTGCGGGAGGTAGGGCGTCTCGAATTGCAAGTGCGCGACCCAGCCCCAGCGCGTTCGTGCCGTGAAGGTGCGCGCGCACGAGACGACGGCTCCGGGAAACTCGTCCAGCGCCCGCTGCAGGCCCGCCGCCCAGCCCTCCGCCGGGATCGCGTCGGCATCGAGGAAAACCACCGCCTCCCCACCGGCCTCATCCCAGCCGCGGTTGCGCGCGCCACCCGAGAAGCGTGGCTGCTCGAGCCGCACGACCTTCGCACCGTGGCGCTCGGCGATCTCCGCGGTCGCGTCCTGCGAGGCGTCGTCGACGACGATCACCTCCGCCGGCGGCGGCTTCTGCGTCGCAAGTGCCTCGAGCACGCTGCCGATCGTCTCGGCCGCATCCCGCGCCGGGATCACCACGCTCACCGAACGCGCCATCGCTAGCGGGTCGCTCCGGCCGACAGGGTCCGCCAGTTTACGAGCGTGACCGGTCTTTGAAAGGAACCGGCAAGCTCGAGTGCGGCGGCCCGGTCGCGGTCGCGCCACTCCTCCGAGCGTCCGGGGTGCACGCCGATCTCGAACGAGTTCGCTTCCATCCCCTCGATGAGCGTGGCCAAGGGCTGTGCCCAGGGTCGCTCTTCCATCGACGGCATGAAGAAATGCTCGGTGGTCTCGAACGGGCGCCTGAGCGAGTTCCGCCAGCAGCGGCCGAGCCAGTACGTCGGGCTGCGCCAAGGCCGGCTCAGGTAAATGTCCTGGACCGCGCGCGCGCGCCGGATTCCGAGCCTCGGCAGCACACTCTCGAGCGCTCTCCGAACCGGCTCGAACTTGTGCAGATGCCGGTGTGAGTCCACATGGGTGACCGGGATCCCGGCCTCCACGACGACGCGCACCTGAGCCTCGATCTCGCGCTCGAGCTCCTGCGGCACGAGCCGACCTAGCACGGCCTTCATCCTCACCTCGCGAGTCGAGAGCAACGTCCCGTCTGCCCGTACGAGGCTGGGGACGAGCGCAGGGTCGCAAAGCGGCCGCGACAGCGGGTCCGCGCAGAGGGTCAGGTGCACCCCGAAGCCGAACTCGGGGTGCGCGCGCCCAAACTCCAGCGCCCGCTCGGTTGCCGGCATGCCGGGCATCACCGTCGCGCTGGTCAACGCGCCGGCCTCGAAGCACTCGACCGTAGCGTCGAACGTGTCCTCGGACTGGCCGAAGTCGTCGGCATTGACGATCAGCTGGAGCTCACGAGAAGACATGGTCCCCTTCCGCCGGCCGCAGCCACCAGGCGCGAGCCTCCCGCGCCTGCGGCCGGGCAAGCGCGCTTCCCTCCGAGCCGCGCACGAAGACGTGCTGTGCACCGGCCGGGAGAAACCCCAGGCGCCGCAGTCGATCCGGCTCGTGCTCGGGCACGCAGACCTCGACGCCCGCGACGTTCCACGCGGCGAGTGCCTCGAGCGCCAGCAGGACGAGCTGCTCGAGGCCGACAACAGCCGGTTCGAAGATCCGCCAGTCCACCAGCGAGCCCAGGTGAAAGTTCTCGAGGTTCCACCTCGTGACCGAGGAGTAGACCCGGGCCTTGACCAGCATGTAGGCGACCGGCTCGCCGCCGCCGGTCGTGACGAGGTAGAGCGCCCGGCGCTGCTCGTCCGTGAAGCTCTCCCTCAGGACCCAGTCCACCCAAGCGGCCGACCGGTGCATCGAAAACGGCGCCGGCCCTTCACGCAGGCGTGGCTCGAGCTCGCGGGGGAAGACGTCTCGCTGCTCCAGGGCGAGCGACCCGGCCCGTCGCCGGCGGGCGAGCTCCAGCAGGCGCCCGTGGCCCCCCGCCACGGCATCGCCAGCCGCGGTGGCGCTCCGGCCGAGCGCTCCGTTACCCAGCCGCGGCTCGAGCAGCGGTCCGGTTCGCCTCAGCAGCACGTGCCGCCGCAGCGCGAGGTCGAGGTAGCCGAGACGCGAGTACAACGGCCGGGACATGCGTGAGGCGGCGCAGGCCGCGGTCGCCTCGCGAAACTGCTCGGAGGCCCGAAGCAGCGTGGCTCCGAGCTGCCGGCCGCGGTAGGCGGGGGACACCTGCAGCGCCGAGCCCCAGAAGCACGCCGCGGGCCCCTCGGGAGTCTCGATCTCGCCCGCGAGAAGGTCGAGACGGCCGACCAGGCGGTCGTCGAGCCGGAAGAGGATCTGCGCCGGCTCGTCCTCGGGGCCGAGGAGTGGGTTCGAGAGCAGAGCGGCACGCTTGTTCGGCGAGATCGCGGCGATCGTGTCCGGATCGTCCCCGGGCGGCGTGCCCTCGCGAAGCTCCGCGTTCGTCACCACGTGAACGACGGCTTCCTGGGCGGCGCCGGAGTCGCTCACGGGCGGTGAGCGTACCGCACTGCCCGGGCCGCTAGCAGGTGCCGAGCGTGTTGCCCGAGTCGACCGGGTCGACTGCGAGCGGGCCGACCGTCAGAGTCAGCTTCGGGTACTTCGCGGTGCAGAGCGTCGACGAGACGACGCCCGAGCGCACCGAGTTCTGGATGTTCGCGGTGTGCGCGGCGGCGCCGCCCAGGAAGCAGTCGACGCAGACGACGTCGGTCGGCGGCTTGGTCGACCGTCCCGACTGGTTGATGAAGAGGTTCGAGTTGATCAACGACTCTCCCGAGCGGCCGCAGTTGATGCTCAGGCCGCGAAGGGTGATCCGCTCCCCACCCATCACCTGGATGCCGTCCTGGTGCATGGTCGGCAGCTTGGCCGTGCAGACGACGCTGCCACCGTCGACGGCGAGGTCGTGCACGCCCTCTGCCACCTTCACGGCATCGGCGGCGGCAGTGAGGACTTCGAGATGGCGAATCCGGCCGGTGCAGCCCGGCTCGAGATGGATCGCGTCGGCGCCGCGCCGAGCGGAGAGGGCCGTGGTCATCGTCACAGAGACCGAGTCGAGGTCGACCGGCCCTCGGCACGTCCACGTCTGATCGGTCTGCGCGACCGAGCCCGTCAGCACGCCGTGACCGCCTGTGTGCACTGGAGCGGACGGCAGCCCGGTGTCGCCGGCGAAGTCCAGTAACGGATAGGCGGACGCGAGCTGCGCCACGCCGAGGAAGAGGACCAGGGCCACAGCTGCGAGGGTCGTTCGGGCGAACACGCACCCCCTGCATCGGCGGTGGCACGGGGGCCGTACTCCCTCGAATCAGGGATGGCCGGCGCTTGGCGAGGCAGCCTCTCTCCGCGCGAACGCGAGGCGACCGACGACGCCGACGGCGAAGACGGCCAGACCGGCGACGACGGCGGAGAGCGGCAAGGCGACGGCGAGCACCGCGCACCCGAGTGCGCCGGCCACGTTGAGCGCCCGCGGCCAGCGCCTGCGCTCGGCCGTCTGCGTGAAGGCCGCGGTATTCGCGATTGCGTAGTACGTCAGCACCCCGAACGACGAGAAGCCGATCGCGCCGCGCAGGTCGGTCGTCAGCACGAGCACCGAGACGGCCGCGCCGACGGCGAGCTCGGCCCGCGCGGGGACGCGGTGGCGTGGCTCGATCGCGGCGAGCTTGCGCGGGAGGTCGCCGTTGCGTGCCATCGCCAGCGAGGTGCGCCCGATGCCCGCGATCAGGGCGAGCAGCGCGCCCAGGCTCGCGACTGCCGCGCCGACGCGCACGACCGGCAGCGCCCAAGCCGCACCGGCGGCGTTCACGGCGGTCGCGACCGGCGCTGTGCTCGTAGCGAGCGCCTCGGGTCCGGCCACGAGGAGGCACGAGATGCCGACGGCCGCGTAGATCGCGACCGCGATCCCGAGCGCGAGCGGGATCGCGCGCGGAATCGTGCGCTCCGGGTCGCGAACCTCTTCGCCTAGCGTCGCGATCCGCGCGTAACCGGCGAACGCGAAGAACAGGAGCCCGGCGGACTGCAGCACGCCGTACGCGCCTCCGTGGAAGCCGCCCAGGCTCGAGGCGCTAGCTCCGCCGCCCACGATCGCCGCCACCATCACCAGCAGTGCGAGCAGCGAGGCCGCGACGAGCAGCCGCGTCAGACCGGCCGTGCGCGTGACGCCGAGGCAGTTCGCGCCGGTGAGCAGCACGACCGCGGCCACTCCGACGAGCCGCTGCACCCACGTCGAGCCGGGTACGGCGTACGAGGCGAATGTCAGCGCCATCGCCGCGCACGAGGCTGTCTTGCCGACAACGAAGCCCCAGCCCGCGACGAAGCCCCACCATTCGCCGAGTCGCTCGCGCCCGTAGACGTACGTACCGCCGGAGGTCGGATACTGCGCTGCGAGCTGCGCGGAGGCGACGGCGTTGCAGTAGGCCACGCCCGCTGCGAGCGCGAGCCCGATCAGCAGTGCCGAGCCGGCCGCCGCGGCTGCGGGCGCGAAGGCCGAGAAAACGCCGGCGCCGACCATCGAGCCGAGCCCGATGACGACGGCGTCGCCGGTGCCGAGCCGGCGAGCGAGCGCGCCCTCCATCTTCACATGGCGTCCGCGACTCGCTGCGCTGCCGCCGCGAGCTCGTCGTCCGGGACGTTCGGCAGCGCGTCCTCCCACAACGGCAGCATCATCCCCGACGCCTCGAGCATCCCCAGCGGCCGCGGCACGAACCACACGTGGAAGTGCGCGCCGCCGTCGCCCCACCGGTAGAGGTGGACACGCGCGATCTCGCCGAGCGAGAGGATCGCTCGCTCGACCCGCGCGACGACTCGGCCGAAGTCGGCCTGCAGCTCGGCGGGCAGGTCGCTGAACGAGTCGACGTGCACCCGGCTCGCCAGCCAGACGGCGCCGGGCAGGCTGCCTCCGACGGGGGCGTGCAGGGTCCAGCTCTCGTCCGACCAGACTGCCGGCGTCGTCTCGCCGCCGCAGATGGCGCACGGTGGCCCGCCCGGCTCGCCGCGCCTCGGCGGCTCTGGGACAACGCGCTCGCCCGGCTCGCGGGGGACCAGCGGCTCCCGGTACGGCGGGGTCATGGTCGCGCTCACGATGGCTCCTTTCCTCGTGGTTCGTGCGTGGGTGTGGCGAGGCCGTCGAGCACGACGCCGACGACGCGGGCCGTTGCCCGCTCCGGCGGCCAGTCGTGCCGGCCGCGCAGGTGGACGTACGTCCAGGCGACCGCGTTGAAAGCGACATCTGCGGCCTCGACCACGTCTCCGCCCGGCGCAAGCGACCCGTCGGCCTCGCCCTCGCGGAGGAACTGGATGAACGGGTGCAGGTAGTCGGGCGGCTGCCCGGGCGCGGTTTCCTGGTGGAACGCTTCGTCTGTCGCCAGCATCAGCGGCAGGTGCCGGTCGAGCAGCTCGCAGAGCGCGACCAGCCCGCGCTCGAGCCGGTCGCGCCCGCTTCCGTGGGTGGTCAGGATCGGGAACATCGAGCTGCGGAAGTCGGCCGCGAGCTCGGCGACAAGCGAGCCGACGAGCGCCTCGATCGTCAGGCCCTGACGCCAGAGCGTCGAACGCGCGCGACCGGCGGACTGGGCGACACGCTCGAGGGTCAGGCCGTCCCAGCCCTGCTCGCGCAGCACGGCAATCGTCGCCTGTCGCAACTCCAGCTCGACAACAGCGCTGCGATTCTGCACCTCTATCGAGTCGTTCATGCAACCTGCATGTTGCACAACCGATATGCGAAGTGCAAGCCAAAACGTAGAAGCCCCCGCTCTCGCGGGGCTTCCTTAGCAGGCCGGTAAGCCGGATTCTTCGCCCCAGCAGCCGCCGGGTCGCTCCATTTCGCTCAACTATGCCGTCCTGTCCAGGCGCGATTCCCTGCAAAACGAGAGGTCGTGACTCACGTCGTAACTCACGCCGACGCACCTACTCGTCGGCCTGCCGTTCACGACCGACTGACTTCGTGCAGGAACGGCCGTATCGTCTCGGCGAGTTCCCTGGGGCGGTCGTGGTAGGCCCCGTGCGCGCCCGGCGTGGTCACTACATCTGCGCCGAGTCGCTTGCTGAGCCGCCCGGCGACCTCGGCGAAGAAGTCGTGGCTGTCCGCGCTCACGACCAGCAGCACGGGGACGGCGATGGCGGCTAGCGCCTGGTCATCCGGCATGGACCTCTCATAGGTGCCGAGCTCGACGTCGAAGAGAGTGCTGGCGCTG
>Ga0307312_10000237_pt1 | contig 24080 bp, 24 predicted proteins | sample ER_DNA_202_FD_194489 | JGI IMG/M metagenome (GOLD analysis project Ga0307312, IMG submission 194489) | Bulk soil microbial communities from the East River watershed near Crested Butte, Colorado, United States - ER_DNA_202 | ecosystem: Environmental > Terrestrial > Soil > Floodplain | place... | reverse complement strand
AGACTCGCGGCCGCCTCGCATGCAAGCAGTCCGCCACCGACGACCATGATCCCGCGTTCGACATTGGCCATCTCTTTCAAGGCGAGCGCGTCGCGCAGGGTACGCAGGTAAATAACGTTGCCAAGATTGACTCCGGCTACCGTCGGGCGGATCGGCCGGCTGCCCATCGCCAGGCATGCTTTGTTGAATTCAATGCTTTCGCCGTTGGCAAGCACGGCCAGACGCCGCTCGATATTGAACTGTGTTACGACTGTAGCGAAGCGGGTCTCGACCTTATGGGTTCGAAACCAGCGCTCGTCGGGTTCCTGCAGTTTTTTGAGATTAGGATCTTTTTCGCGCAAAAAGCCTTTCGAGAGGATCCAGCGTTTGTACGGCGGAGAAACCTCAGCCCCTACCAGGGTAACTGAGCCGCGTTTATCGTATTTGCGGACCCCTTCACATGCGCTCGCTCCGGCAATGCCGCCACCGATGATGAGATAATCGCGCCGAATCATAGCGAAAATCGCACGATAGTTTCAGCGCTACCGCGCCGACAAGCTAAATCATAAAGATCATAATTTTTTCAGTCAGCCGATATTGTAATTGCAGTGCCCATCTTTCTTTCGGCAGACTGGCTGCGCCATGAATGAATCCGTTACGCAACTCAGAGATACAACGGGCAATCCCGCGCCGCTTGGGCTGCTCGGCTTCGGCATGACTACTGTTTTGCTGAACCTCCACAACGCCGGCTTTTACGAACTCAACAGCATGATTTTGGCCATGGGAATTTGCTACGGTGGCGCCGCGCAAATTATCGCCGGCATCATGGAATGGAGAAAAGGCAACACGTTTGCGACTACTGCTTTTCTTTCGTATGGGCTTTTTTGGTTCTCTTTGGTCACGCTCATTATCCTGGCGAAATTAGGATGGTCCACGCCTACCAACGACACTGCCATGGCCGCGTATCTTGCGATGTGGGGCTTGTTCACCGCAGTGATGTTTGTCGGCACATTGCGGTTACACGTTGCCGGACAGGTCGTTTTCGGGTCGCTGACCATTCTTTTCTTTCTGCTCGCGGTCGGCGATTACATCGGTGCAGGTCCCGACTTCAGACACTTCACCGGCTACGAAGGAATTTTCTGCGGATTTTCAGCGATTTACGCCGGGCTCGCACAAGTGCTCAACGAAATCTTCGGCAAAGTCGTCCTGCCACTCGGTACGGTGGAGAAGTAATCTCCACCACGAAGGACACGAAGAGCACGAAGATGGAGTTTGATGAATTGTCGCGAAACGTGATCGGATGCGCAATCGAGGTCCATCGCGCCTTGGGCCGGGTTTATTTGAATCGACATATCGTCAGTGCCTGGCCTGCGAGTTGTCGCACGCCGGCATTTCATTTCAGACGGAGCTGCCACTGCCTGTTCGCTACAAAGATATACTGGTCGACTGTGGCTATCGAATCGACTTGCTCGTAGGTGGCGATGTCATGTCGAGATCAAAAGCGTCGAAACGCTACCTCCAATCCATCAGGCGCAAATTCTTACGTATATGCGACTCGCCAAGGTTCCGCTTGGCTTTCTTATCAATTTCAACGTGACGAAACTGCGAAACGGCACCAAACGTTTCGTTCTGTAGCTCTTCGTGTTCTTCGTGTCCTTCGTGGTGAGCTTACGCTCGCTCTTTCAATAAACTCGCCGCGAGTTTCAGAGCAGAATCACTTTTGCCGCCAAGCATCCGCGCGATTTCTTCCTGGCGCGCTTTCCTTGTGACCTCGTGCAAATTGGAAAACGTGCGGCCACGCGCGACGTCCTTCGTCACAACGAAGTGCGAGGCGGCAGTCGCTGCGACCTGCGGCAAGTGCGTGATGCAAATCACCTGATGATCGCGCCCTAACGTTCGCATCTTTGCGCCGACCGCGTGCGCGATCTCGCCGCCGACATTTGTGTCGATCTCATCGAAGACGAGCAGAGGAATCGCGTCGTGCGCCGCCAGCGCGGATTTGATCGCCAGCATTAGGCGCGAGATTTCGCCGCTCGAGGCGACGGCGCGCAACGGTTTGAGCGGTTCGCCGGGGTTTGGAGAAAAAAGTAATTCCACCGAATCGAATCCGTTCGGGCGCGGCTCGTCCAACGCGGTAAGTTTTGCGTCGAATTCCGATTGGCGGAACCCGAGATCGCGAAGATTGCGCCGAATATTTTCGGACAGTTTCGGCGCAGCTTTTGCGCGCAGTTTGTGCAGCGCTTCGCCGGCACGATTCATTTGCCCGCTGAGTTTTTGTATCTCTTGCGCGAGACGCTCCAATTCCGCGTCGCGTCCTTCGATCTTCTGCATCCGCTCGGTCGCGCGCTTACCAAACGCGATTACCTCGGCAATCGAGCCGCCATATTTGCGTTTCAAAGTTTCGAAGAGCGACACGCGTTGCTCAAGCGCGGCGAGTTGCTCCGGATCGAGATCAAGTTTTTCTGCGTAAGTGGAGAGCGCACGCGCAATCTCGGAAAGCTCGACCACACTGGCAGCGTGCGCCGATGAAAACTGCGCGATTGAGCTGTCGATCCTTTCCAGTTCACGCAATAGCCGCTGTGTTTCTGCGAGCTGTGAGAGAACAGAATCATCTGCTTCAGAAAGTCTGCTGGAGATCGCGCTGGCCAGCTCGATCAGCCGCTTGCTGTTGCTGGCGAGTTTGTAGCGATTCTCGATCTCCTCTTCCTCACCCGCGACCAGATTCGCCGAGTTGATTTCGGTAATCTGATGACGAAGAAGATCCAGCTCCTGTTCGCGGGCTGTCTCTGCAGTGTTGAGCGCAGCATGCTCCGCGATCAGCGTCTGTAATTGGCGGTAATACTTCCGATAGTCGTCGAGCTGCTCGTCAGCGCGCGCGAACGAATCGAGCAAGCTCAATTGCGTCTCTGGCGAGAGCAAAGACTGGTGATCGTGCGGCCCGTGAAGATCAACAAGCTCGTCCCCAAGCTTTTTCAACACCGATAATGTGGTTGGAGAACCGTTGATGAACTGCCGCGTGCCGCCGGTAGCCGAGAAACTTCGTTTGATAATGAGATCGGTTTCACACGACTCGATTCCAGCTTCGATCAGTTGCGGATTTAATCTTTGCAAATCGTCTCCGGTGAAAATGGCTTCCACCGTGCAAAGGTCAGCGCCGGTCCGAATCAGCGATTTATCTGCGCGTTCGCCAAGCAAAAGCTGCAGCGCACCGATTATGATCGACTTTCCTGCGCCAGTTTCCCCCGTAACCGCGATAAACCCTGGCTCCATCTGCCACTCGAGCTCTTCTACAAGCGCGAGATTTTTTATTCGCAATAGAGTGAGAACGACGGGCATCACGGAAGTTGATGGTTGGGAAGTTGAGAGCTCGAGCCGCTGAAGATTTCAAACGCTCAGCTCTGAACTTTCAACCCTGAAAGCGTCACCGCACGGACTGCCAACGACGGGCTGCGGCGCTAACGAGAAAGAGATAAGCCACGGCAGGGTGTCGTGGCAAACACGCTGAAGACGCTTTGCAATGGGGCCGTTGGCTTCATCGATTGGTTAGATGCAGCGCTCGAACTACAGGTGCGGCGGGGGCGTCGGTTGACTCCTCGGCGTCGGGGCTACTCTTGGCGTAGGTGCGTTACTCTTCCCGGAAAGGTCTTTCTGCAACTCATCTGTGATTCTTTGTTTGACCATGTTCTGAATGGCATCGGTAAGCGAAGGTGACGCATTAGCGCTCGGTTGAGGTGCTGACGTCGCTCTGTTCTTATCAACCGAGCGCATGATCGCCGGCGCGAAAATCACTGACAAAATGGCAAGTGTGAGGAGCAACGCCGCGATGATAAGGATCGCGCGCGCAACCGGAGAAAGTCCTTTGCGCGTTGTGGCGCCAGGCGCGGTGCGTCGTACCCCGGCGACACACGCCGGGGGCGCGGGATTGCCAATCGTCTCGGCATAAAGGTTGACCAACGAAACAACAACTCCGTGTTTCACTTTCACATCGCCTAGTTCATGCAGGTAACGCTGCCAACGACGATGCTGCGCCAGGTCACCCGCGAAGCGTTTGCTCACCAGGATGTGACCTGCGTCGCCGCAATCCATCACCCGACGCGCGATATTGATTCCTACTCCTGAAATGTTTTCGCGCGCGTTAGCATCCCTGACGTGTTGCACCGGCCCGCTGTGGATTCCCATCCTTACGGGCAGGCTCGGTTGCGCGCGCAGAGCCTGCCCGACTTCTAAAGCGCACTCGGCAGGGCCCTCCACTGAACCGGTGAAGACCAGGGCCATACCGTCGCCGGTCGGCAAGATGATCAGCTGCCCCGCTGCTTCTGCTTCACGCACTGCTTCGGTATCACCGACAATCTGATTCAACTCCTGAAGCGCTTCTGATTGTTCGTCGGTCAGCAGCTTGGAATACCCGACGATATCGATGAACAAGACATGCGCGATCTCAAGGCGCGGCTTGGTTTTCTCGTCGTTCTGCATTTGGCGGAAACGTTAAGTGCACTCCGTCGACCGCTCTAGACGATTTTTTTCGCCAGCCATTTCGCCGATGACAGGTTTTGCGAATAGCGCACTCACGATCTAACGAGAATTCGGCCCCAAAAATCTGCAATTAAGGCAGATAAAATCTGTCTAATGCTGTTACTTTCGGAACGCGCGGCCATTAAAACAAAGATTCGAGTTTTTCCATTCGATTTTATCCGCGTAATCCGCGGTTCAATCTCACCGAATGATTCCGCGCTCGCTTTGCTCGATGAATTGGATGAGTTCGATGACCTCTTCTGTCTGGGGTAATTCCTTCTGCATCGCTTCAATTGCCTGACGTCTGTTGTATTTTGAACGGTAGATCAGGCGGAACGCTTCTTTGATCAATTTGACGCTCTCAGGCGGAAAATTTTTGCGCTCCAACCCGACCAAATTAATCCCGCGAATTTCGGCTGGATTGCCATCGGCGATCATGAACGGCGGAACGTCCTGCACAATTTTCGAGCAGCCGCCGGTGATCGCGAACCGTCCGATCCGACAAAATTGATGCACGGCTGTGAGCCCGCCCATCATTGCGTGGTCTCCCACTTGCACGTGGCCGCCCAATGTGCCGTTGTTGGAGAAAATGACGTGATCGCCCACGGCGCAATCGTGCCCGATATGACTGTAGGCGAGAAAGTTTCCACAGTTGCCAATCCGCGTTTTGCCTTCGCTCGTGGTACTGCGGCTTGCCGTTACAAATTCGCGAAACGTGTTTTCGTCGCCGATCTCGAGGTACGTCGGTTCGCCGCGATATTTTAAATCCTGCGTTTGCTGCCCAATCGAGCAGTAAGCGTAAAATTTGTTCTTCGCGCCGGCCTTCGTCGGGCCGCAGAGCGTGACGTGATGTTGTAGCCAGCAATTTGGGCCAAGTACAACGCTAGCACCTATCACGCAGTAAGGTCCGACAATTGTTCCCGCCCCAATTTCCGCTGCAGGATCGATAATCGCCGTCGGATGAATCTGCACGTCGCTCATATGCATGAACCCCTCACCTCAGTCCTCTCCCCTTGGCATAAGGGGAGAGGCGAAAGAGCTATGCGCTGCGTTCTCGCGTATTCTGCATTGCCCGCACGCTTTGACGCCTCGCCCTTTTCAAGGGAGAGGGGAGGGTGAGGGTTCGTTCCATTCATTTATCCAAAAACGTGAACATCAGTTCGGCTTCGGAGACGATTGCGTCATTAACAACGCAATGACATTGCGCTTTCGCCAGACGTTCGCCGCGCGATTTGGTGAGCTCGGCGTGGATGAAAATGGTGTCACCCGGCAAAACCGGTTTGCGAAATTTCACTTCGTCTGCGCTCATGAAATAACCGATGCGACTGGTCGTTTTCGCCAGTTTAAACAACAAAATGCTGGCCACCTGCGCCATCGCTTCCACCTGCATAACGCCGGGCATCACCGGGTGGCCCGGGAAATGTCCTTGAAAGAAGGGCTCGTTAATCGTGACCGTTTTCACGCCGATACATTTCGTCTCGGTTTCGAAACTGATAATGCGATCGACCATGAGAAACGGGAAACGGTGCGGTAAAATCTCCATCACCTGATCAGTATCGAGTCCTCCGTCGCCGCTTGGGATTGTTCGGGGCGTGGCCAACGCACTTCGGCGCGTCTGCTCACGCGTGATTGAACGCGCCAGCTGCGCATTGGTAGCATGACCAGGTTTCACCGCCACCACATGACCGCGAATACGCCGTCCGACCAGAGCGAGGTCGCCGATAATGTCGAGGATTTTGTGCCGGACGAATTCATCAGTGAAGCGCAACGGTTCCTTGCTTAGCACCGCTTCACCCCGCACGACGATTGCGTTTTCGAGGCTGCCGCCTTTGATGAGATTTTTGTCCATCAGCGGCTTAACATCTTCGTAATAAACAAATGTCCGTGCTGGAGCGATCTCGCGCTCGAACAGTGGCGGCGTGACCTCCATCGAGTAAAATTGTGAGAATTGATTGTTTGGCCCGGCTTGGGTGCACGAGATGCGAAACTTGTCGTCCGGCAATAGAACTAGTAGCCCGCCGGCTTTAGACTCCACATGCATCGTGTCTCGCACGTCGAAAAATTTTCGCGGCTCCTCCTGAGCCGTTACACCGGTTTTCCTGATCAGATCGACGTACGCTTGAGCGCTGCCGTCGCCGATCGGCGGTTCATTTGCGTCCATTTCCACAACGGCATTGTCAACGCCCATCGCCCAAAGCGCGGCCAGTACATGCTCGACTGTGTGCACGCGGACGGAGCCTTCGCCGATCGTTGTCGCGCGTTCGACTGTCTTCAGATTTTCGATCCTCGCGTCGATCGTCGGTTCGTCCTGTAAATCCTTGCGTTTGAATTTAATTCCGTGGTCGACGGGCGCGGGCTGAAGCTTGAGCGTGACTTTTTCGCCTGTGTGCAGTGCGGTACCGCTAAAACTTGCGACTTTACCAACTGTCTGTTGAAGCTCGGGCATAGCAGCCATGGGCGTTTAACTAGCAGAGATTTTGCCTCGTGACCAGCCGTTGTAGCCGCTTCGCTGTGCGAAGTGCGCTCAGTGACCTAAGAATGCAGGGTGTCACGTCGGCACAGGGCGACCCTACAGCGAGCGGCTTATTTCAATTCAAGTTCACCGCAATCGAAAGCCATCATTTTGTGAACATTTGAGATGCGAAATCGATGCAAACCTGCGCCATCATCCTGCCAAATCTGAATCGACTTCTCGCCATCCTTGGCAACCAGAACGCGAGTCAAATTCGGTGACTCACTTACCGTAAACAACGGCAGGCCGTCTGCCGTTTTCAAGTAGCCTCCGTCGCCGTCAAATCCCGCGCCTACATCGATTATGGATCGTTTGTCGTTACGGAGCGGATTTGGCATAAGTTTCACTTTCACAGTGGCGCCCGGGCTGTCTTGCGGCGGAGACTCTGCCACTTGGCCGAGATCCTCCACTTTAAGCGCACCAACGAGGTAACCACGAGCTCGATATTTTCCGGCGGGTAGATCCTCACAGTCGTCGTTTTTTCCGTCCCACTGCGTTACCAGTGCGTCAGCGCCGATTGTAAATTCGTTCAATTGAGCTTCCTGATGCAGAACGCGCACCAGTTTTCCTGTCGGATCGTAAATGCCAAGACTGATAGTTCCTTCCAATGGCGGAGGAACGAAGCTGACGCGGACGCTTCTCGCCGGTGAGGCGGATGGCGTTTGCACTGCAGCAGGGGGAGCTGTGAAGGATTGTTCGGGCGAGATTGAGAGAGCAGGTGATTCTTCGGGTGTTACCGAGGGAGTCGGACTTGGTGATTCCTGTGCGGCAGCGACAGAAGCCAAAAGAGCTGCCACAAACGCGATGCTGACGGTTCTTATCATGTCGAGCGAAATCGAGACATCTCCTGGTCTTCTCAGCGAGTATCGAGAGATTCCTCGACTTCGCTCGGAATGACAAGTGGCCTATATGTAATAGCGCCAGTTCACATTTGGAAAAAGGTTGTCGCGCCATTCGCAGTCGCTGAGGAATTCTTCATCGATACGATTTGTGACAAACTGATCGTGCAGCCGATTGAATCGGACAAGATGATCTGTGATGCGCTTCGTTGCGTATTCACACGCGGTCCCAGTTTTCATCAAAAACGCCCAATCACTGGATTGCGCCAGCAGAAGTTCGCGGGTGAGCTGTTTGAGTACACGATGCGCAAGTGAGCTACAGTTTTGTTCATGGCTGCGCGCAACTTCACTCATTCGCTGTGTCGCAGTGTGCAGATGCGGATAAATCCACGCATTACTAGGATCGAGCCAGACGCCCAGATGCCCGTTTTCACCCCATGTTGAAGCCGCAGGCTCAACGATCTGCTGCGTGGGATAGGCCGCGAGATATTCACTCGGCGTGGTAAGCCGAAAATCCCGTTCATTGGCCACTTGGCGAACAAATTGCTCAAGGAAACGTGGTCCTTCGAACCACCAGTGCCCAAACAATTCTGCGTCAAACGGAGCGACAAGAATCGGGTCGAAACCACACTCGCTGATTCCGCGAATCTGCTGCCGACGCTGTTCCAGAAAGTGACTGGCGTGTTTTACAGCAGCATTTTCCGCCGCCGCGCGATCATACAACTGTTTTTCATCCCCGCGTCCGGTGATCCGGTGATATTTTACACCAGAGAATTTTCTCGTCCCGCGGGCGACCGGACCCAGGTGTTCCATGGGAAGATCGAAACCGACGTCGCGGTAAAATTCCCGGTAGGCCGGATCTCCCGGATATCCTTCTTGCGCGCTCCAGACTTGCCGGCTTGAATCGCTGTCGCGCGCAAACGCTGCTGGGGCCGCAGGCGTGTAGCAGGGGGCGTAGATTGATCGGCACGGCCGCGGTCTTCCAAACAACACGCCGTGCGCGTCGAGAACGAACCAGCGAATGTTTGCTTCCTGCAAAATTACTTCCAATCCCGGCGCGTAAGCGCATTCGGGCAGCCAGAATCCGGTAGGCTCTGCGTCGAAGAGATCGACATACACGTCCCGGCCAATCAAAACCTGCGCACGCGCCGCTTGGACGGATTGCTGCTGAACAATCGGGAGCAAGCCGTGCGTGGCTGCGCTGGCGATGATTTCGAGTGCGCCCGAGTCTCGCACTTCGCGAAATACCGAGATCAGATCGCATTTCCATTCATCGACAAAGACACGACGCCTCTCCGAGAACAGCTCGAAGTAAAAATCTGCGAGCTCGCGGAGCTGCGGATGATTGCGGTTCCGCTTTTGTTCGCGCCCAGAGAGATCGATTAAATTATCGAGGTGCTGCGCGTAACGCTCGCGCAAAAGCTCATCCTGAAGCATGGCGCATAGCGTTGGCGTGAGAGACATCGTGAGCTTGAACGGCAGAGAATCGTCCACCAAACGCTGCATCATGCGCAGCAGTGGAATGTAACTTTCGGTCACCGCCTCGAAGAACCAATCTTCTTCAAGGAAGTGTTCGTGCTCCGGATGCCGAACGAAAGGAAGATGCGCATGGAGAATGAGCGCGAGATAACCCAGCATTGCGAAAAACTAGAGGGCCACCAGACAATAGCGCAAGGTGGATCGGTTTCTCCGAGACGGTGTCAATTTGCCGCCGAAGACGCAGGTATTTTGGCAACGCGTTGTGGAGAACGCGTTCCACCTACAACGTGCGGCAAAAATCCTGGAATCGATCCAAGCCTTTCTTGATCACGTCCAAGCTGGTGGCGTAGCTGAGCCGGATGGTGCGGTCGTCGCCAAACGCAGCTCCCGGAACGACGGCGACGCTGGCTTTGCTCAGCAAACGGTCGGCGAAATTCTGGGAAGTGAGCCCAAGCTGGCTGATGTTCACCAGAACGTAAAATGCGCCCTCAGGTTTCATCGCAGTGACGTTGGAAATCTTCGAGACGCGGTCGAACATGTAATTGCGACGCATATCGAACTCCTCGCGCATATCGGCGAGCGGTTGTTGATCACCTCGTAATGCGGCGAGCGCGCCGTACTGCGAAAACGAGGACGGATTAGAGGTGGTATGGCTCTGGATCGAATCGACCGCTTTGGCCACCGCTTCCGTCGCCGCCAGGTAACCGAGCCGCCAACCTGTCATCGCATAGGATTTACTGAATCCGTTGATCGTGATCGTGAGATCGTACGCTTCTTCCGAAAGCGATGCGATGCTCACATGTTTGGCATCGTCATAGACGAGTTTCTCGTAAATCTCATCGGACAAAATGTAAATATCTTCCTCGGCAGCGACATCAACGATTGCCTGCAGTTCCTCCCGTGTATAAACAGAACCAGTCGGATTGCCCGGGCTGTTCATGATCAACATCTTCGTGCGCGGGGTCATCGCATTTTCAAAATCTTCCGCGCGCATTTTCCAAGCGTTGCGCTCACTGGTGGGCACGATCACTGGTTCGGCACCGACCAATCTGACCATGTCCGGGTAACTGACCCAATACGGCGCCGGGATAATGACTTCGTCGCCGGGCTGGCATGTTGCGAGGATCGCGTTATAGCACGAATGCTTTGCGCCGTTACTTACGATCACCTGCGCGGGGCGATAATTCAGGCCATTGTCGGCGGCCAATTTTTCGGCAATTGCCTGGCGCAGCTCGGGGATGCCAGCGCTGGGTGTGTATTTCGTAAAACCGGCCTCCAATGCGTCGATCGCCGCCTTTTTTATGTGTTCGGGAGTATCGAAATCCGGTTCGCCCGCACCGAAGCCACACACATCAATGCCTTCAGCCTTCATAGCTTTGGCTTTGCTGTCGATCGACAGAGTGAGCGAAGGTGTCAGTTGGGCCGCGCGTTCGGAAATTTCCATGGTGGTGAGCTTATTCAAAATGGGAGCGCAAACTATTGGTGGCGATAGAAGTTTTCAATCAGAGGTTTAAAATTATTTTCATCGAATTGGACAATCGTCATTTCGCGTTTCGCGTTCTCAGGAGAATCCGACGCATGCGCCGCGTTGATCATAATCGTCTGTCCGAATTCCCGGCGAATCGATCCTGGCGGGGCTTTGGCCGGATCAGTTGGGCCAAGCACGTCTCGGATCTTCCGCACTGCATCCACGCCTTGATAAACAATGGCGATCGATTTTTCCGTGCCGGGAGCGTCATGTTCCTCCGACGGACATTCACTCGGCTTTCGACCCGCCATAAACTCGACGATGCTTTCCCAGTTTTCGCGGCCGCTTTTTGGGCCCAGTTTTTCTTCAAGAACTGGCAGCACAGGCCCGTAGAACTCCTTCGCTTGCGCAACGCTCATGCAGTGCACCTTAAAGCCGATGATGCTCAAACCCGACCGGGAAAACACCTCGATAACTCCGCCCGGTCGCAAATTTGGGAATTTGAAGTTGTCGGGCTTGATGAGGACGAGTGTCTTTTCGACCTGCGCGTCGGCGGGATAAGGGACGGCACGATCCAGGATGCCGCCGTCGGAATCAGAAAATTCAGCCCAGAGGTTCAAATCGCGCTCGACTGCTTTTGGATCGAATGCCGCCAGCACGCCGGGCTCGAAGTAAGTCGCTTTGCCTGAATCATCTGTGATGTAATCGCCATAGGTATCGCGAATTGTTTCACCGCTGGTGCGTTCATGCACGATGTGGCCTACCGTGTGATGAATCTTTTCAACCGCGTCAGGTCCGCGAAAAATGAGGAATAAAACACGTGGACGTTGGCCGTTCTTTTCGCCCGTAAAGTTTTTCAGGATGTACTCGCGAATTAACTCTTGCGTCGCCCGATGGCGCGGATCGGTTTCAGTCACGATAGTGTCCGCGTAGCGCTTTGCCAGTTCAGAGCTCGGCGCAAACATGCGTCCTCCGACCAGATCAAGTCCCGTGCGAGAAATCAACCGTGCCACGATGCCGCCGGTGCGCGATTTGCGGATCGAGTACGGCGTGACGATGGCGTAAGAGAGTTGTTCGTTCTGCATGGTTTCTGCCGCGCGTCTCGTGATTAAACCGCGTGGGATGCAGAGAAACCTAAGCCGCCAAGGCTGATCAAAAGTATCTGGCAGCGTTCAGGCGCGCAAATTTTTGTTTTCCCAAGACTGCAGCGAAAGCTCGCCCATCGCGCATCCGTAGTTTGGGCGCTCTGAGATCGCTTGGCGAAGCTACACCGCTGATTTTATTTCTTCCCAGACGATCGCTCGTTTTCCATGCCGGCCATCTTTTGCGCGAGACCGGCTGCGAATTTCTCGTACTGAACATTGTCGACTGTGAAAGTGCCGAACATATAATTGGAATTGCTCCATGACCAATTCTGGTCCGCATCGTTGTAAGTCATCACTGTCGTGCGTCCTTGCTCGTACTGGTGATGCAGCGGATCGGCGCCCGGCGGGTTCACAATTTTCGCCGCACCGCCCATGCCACCTTCGACCAGGTGGCCATGGAACGTGCCGTATTGCCCAATGGTGATCTGGTGCTCCTTACCTGCGATGTTTCGGGTGATCGGCACGTAACGTGTCTCAGTGTTCTTTGACACGCCAGGCGTCAATACCGCGCCGGCGATGGCTTGTAACGCTTTGCGCTGCTCCGGGTTAGCCTTCTCATCGATGTAGTAAAACGCAAAAGTCCAGTTGCCATACGATTCCATCATCGTCTTGCCCTCTGGACTTTGACCCATCGTCGCGACAGCGAGCCCGTCGAGCTTTGTGTTGCCGTAGTTTCCCTTTTCGATGAGGAGAACTTGTCCGCCGCTGCAAGTCATTTTCGTTGGCTTGGAGTTAAACCAACATGGACATGCGGCATCGCACGAGCAGGCTTCTTCGAGCTGACCAGTGATCTTCCACGGTGTTTTGTCTTTTGGCTCGTTCGCAGCTCGCGCGGGTGCGGCGTGGGTGAAGAGACCTGCAACAACCACGCAGGAGAAGAGCAATTTGATTTTCATGCTGCAAAATTTATCCCCGAATCGCGTTTTCAAAAAGCCGATTTAGCGGCGCTGGCAGGTTGTAGCCGTCGGCCTATGGCCGACGAAATGTGCGTGTGGTTAGCACGTGAGGGAGGCGCTTCGCAGAGCAAAGGCGGCTACAAAAATCAGCGGGTGACGAGGCTCGAACTCGCGACGTCCACCTTGGCAAGGTGGTGCTCTACCAACTGAGCTACACCCGCATTTTTGAGAGCGAATAATAATGTCCAGCCGCCCGCCAGACGCAACCTTTTAATTGCTCCTCCGGGTGTGAAATCGTTGAATCCAAATTGGGCGCAAAGCGCATCCTATGAGCAAAGCACTATTATGAACAAATTACTCCTCCTCTGTATTTGCTCCTTAGCCCTCGCGATTAGCTTGTTTGCGCAGACGCCAACGGCCTCGCCGGACGCTAGCCTCCCGGCAGCTGTAGCAGCAACGGCCGCCGCAGCAACCTCTACACCAACGGCAAGCGCCAGTATGTCTCCATCCGATCTAGCGGACAGAATTCACCAGAAGCTGGAGAAAAAGCTTCGCGGACACCACGGAATCACCATTGATACAGGTGATAAAGACGAAGATGCCGATCTTCGAAAAATGCATGAATTTGTCGCGATTCCGATCGTGGCGATCGTGTTTCTGTCGATATTCGGCGCGCCTGTGCTGATCGTTATTATGATAGGCATGTTCGCTCTTTTAATAAGTCGTATGCGGCAGCGAACCGTTCGGATGATGGTGGAGAAGGGTCAGCCGGTTCCCGCAGAACTGCTTGTACCTGCCAGGGGAGCGGTGCGCCGACGGTCCGATCTAAGGCGCGGAGTTATCTGGGCTATGATCGGGCTCGGAGCGATGATCTTTTTCGGCGCTGTAAACGAGTGGGAAAGTGGCGTTTGGTCATTAGGACTCATTCCGTTCCTGATCGGGCTGGGTTACTTGATTATATGGAAGCTCGAGACGAAGAAAGACAACCTACCGCCGGCGTCGTAATCTCCGGCCGTGGAGTTAACTGATGCGGATCTTGTTGCGCGAGTTCTTCTCGATGACGATCAGTACGCATTCGGCGAGCTCGTGCGCCGGCATCAATCCAGTGTGCGTGGCCTGCTGCGGCAACTCACCCGCACAGACCTCGCGTTGGCCGACGATCTCGCGCAGGAAGCCTTCATTCGCGCTTACAAGAACATTCGGAGCTTTCGCGGTGAAGCGCGGTTTTCCACATGGCTTTACCGCATCGCGTACAATTGTTTTCGCGAGGACGCACGCAAGCGGAAGGACCTTGTCGGCGTGGATGAGGCGCAATTGCAGGCTGAACACGATCCGCAGACTGTCGATGCCGGTTTGAGACATGATCTTATGCACGCCCTGAGTTTACTTCCCTTGCACGAGCGCACGGCTGTTGTGCTTTGCTGTCAGAAAGGATTATCGCATGATGAAGCTGCGCGCGTCCTCGATATTCCGCTCGGTACGGTAAAAACGAATGTGCTCAGAGGACGCGAAAAACTAAAACGCACACTCGCCGCGTGGGGACCGAATTGATACAATGAACCCAATGATCGACGACGAAACGCTAGACCGACAATTGCGCGAAGCGATGCCGTATATTGACGACGAAGGGTTCACCGCGCGCGTCATGGCAAGGTTGCCTGCGGCGCGGCGCGAACCGCGGTGGCTGCGGGCCATGATTCTCCTCGGGCTGACATTGCTCGGAAGCGCAGTTGCCTACTTAGTTTCCGGTGGCGGCCGTTTCGTTCGCGAAGGCGTGATTCAGTTGTCGGACTTCCCGATTTGGCTGTTGCTCGTGTTCGCCTTCGGTTGCGGCCTTGTCGTTGGCGCCTTTGCTGTCATAGTTGCCGTTCGCAAGACGCCAGAAGTGCGCGATGTCGCGCGACTGCGATTTTGAATCGACGGTTCGCTATCCCGCGGACAACCACCCCCTGCCGGATTCGAATCTCATCGCTGACTCCCGACCTCTTAAGAATTAGGGCTACGGCCGAGGTGCCGGGGTCGGGCGCGGCCGCCCTGACGGACTAGGTCTTGCAGTAGGCGTAGGTCTCGGGGTAGCGGTTGGCGTGGGTGTAGGCGTCGCCGTGGGAGTAGGTGTAGGCGTGGGGACCTGCACTTCAAACGAACCGATGTCGCTACGACCGTTCACCACGCGATCAAAGCCGGGTCCGCGCTGGTCGTACAAAGGTGGCGGAGTGAAGCTCGGGTCGCCCGCATCAATGGCCGGGCTGCCGGGCAAAAGCTCTTCTTTGGTCGGCATCCATTTCTGTGCGTTCACCTGTTCCTTCCGAAAATTTTGCGCCGCGTTACAAAGAAAATGGCGTCGCGGCGTTAAATCGTGAAAGTACTGAAGCTGCGTAAAGCACGCTGCGCGTGCGACGCAGCCGCGTTTCCTTTACGCGGCGTTGAAACGTTGGTGGATCGTCTTGTCCTCAAGACGATGGCTAGTGCCGAAGGCCAGGAATCCTGGCCCCGAAAGGGTTTGGGACCGTGCTCAGCGCGTTGAAGACGACGCGTTCCACTCGTCTCGAAATCGTTTTACCCACAACGCACGTTGCAGTAATTTCCCGAGAAGATGAGCACTGTTGCCGAGATCGAAGCTGCCATTAAGGCATTGCCGCCCGCAGAACGCGCACGGCTGGCCGAAGATTTACCATCCATTCTCCCCGAGCTTGACGGTGACTTGGCATGGCAACGCATCATCGGCGACGCGCGTCCGCGTCCGGCGCTCTCAGCGTTGGGCGATGAGATCGAAGTCCAGTTCAAGACCGATCCCAACAGATTTGCTGAAATCAATGACAGCGACTTCGATCACCGTCCGTGACCTCCAGAGCAACGTCTGAGTTCTGGAACCTTTATTGGGCGTTGCCCGACAACCTCAGAAACGCCGCCCGCGCCGCTCACCAAAAATTCCGCCAGAACCCGGCGCATCCATCACTTCAACTCGAGCGGTTGCGCTCCGACGCGCGCTTTTGGTCTGTGCGCGTGACGCGTAATTACCGCGCCGTGGCGCAGAGGTTCGATGGCGACGTCTGGCTTTGGGTATGGATTGGCAGCCATAAAGATTTCGAACGCCAGTTCCCTGCGTAACTGAGATACGTTCACGCATCATCCGTGTTATCCGTGAATGGAGCTGATGGGATCAGCGACATAGAAGGTAAAGCCGCCACGGGTGGCGGCGTGTGAATCGGGAAACGAGCGAGTTTCAAATCCGTGGTCGAATTATTTCTGCTTTTCCTCGCAGAGTTTTTGGAAGCGTGGATCGGAGCGCAACGGATCCCAGAACGGATCGAGCCTAAGAAGCGCTGGCGTGATGGGCGCTGGGCCGTAAAGCCACCCCCAGTCATTATATGGCGTTTCTAGCAGCTGCGTGAGAGTCGAGACGGCCACGGCCCTTCTGGCCGAACATCGTCTGAATTAACGCCAAGTTCTGTTCGAGGGTGGGTCCGTTCACTCGATCTTTAACGCGGGCCAGAAGCATGATTGCACGCTCCGCTACCCTAAGTGCCGAGTCCTTCTCCCGCATGACAGCACGAGCTTCAGACAGCAGTGCCGCAAAGACGAAGTTGTCCGGGTGATTAATGCACAGCTGCTCAAGCGTTTTGCGTACTGCAGAAGTGGTCTCAATTGGCGAGCCGCAGGTTTCGCAAACACGCGCGTTTTTACTTATTGCCGGCATTGCGATTTCCTCATGCAACCATTGCCTGGCGCAAATACCGCAGCTCTTCATCCACGTCGCGCGGATCGACAACCGTGCCGCTGACTTCTTCTCGCAGAATCGCGCGATACCGCGCACGCAAGCGTGTCACGTCAACGCGCAGATGTGCAGCGGTACGTCCGAGCCGATTCGCTAGCTCCTCGTATGGAATGGCCGCGGCCTCGCCTGCGATTAGGCGAGACTTTAGCGCTTCAAACAGGGCGGCTTTGCCACCGAGCTCATATTCCTGTGCAAGGCGATCAAGCGTTTGTCGAGCGAGTGATGCCGCCCATTCGCGCTCGAATACACCCTCTGCGCTCCAGTGAGTGCAGCCTGAAGCGTACGCTTCAGCCTCCGAAATCGCCGTCTCATCCAGTTCCACCGGCACGGTGCCGCCACCGCGCTTTTGTGCGCGGTCGCGATCACGCGCGTGCGCCAGGAAATGTTTTAGCGTTCCAAGCAGAAATGAGCGAAACCGCCCCTTCATTGGATCGGCGCGAGTGTAGGCGCGGCTTTCGATTAGATTAGCAAAAAATCCCTGAGTGAGATCCTGTGCATCGTGCTGCGGAATGCTCTGACGTTGCAGGAAGACATAAACTGGTCGCCAATAAATTTGGCAAAGCTCTGACAGCGCGCTCAGCGCGTGCTGCGATGCTGTCTGCGAATCGGCTGCTTGTCGCACAACCGTCCAGCGCGTGGAAGCAAAGGAGCTATCCCGCGTTGAGGTCTGCAACGCTGCCGGCATTCCTTCTTTTTTGCCGGGATAGACGAAAATTTACAAGCCTCAATACGCCGTTGGACGCGATTTGTCGTCACGCCCAACTTGCGGCGAGCTCCTAGACTAGTACCTAGGTGGCCCCTTCCACACAGTGCACTTCGTCCGATTAGGCCGCCGATAACTCGCGCGCCTGCTTTACATCGAGGTTGATCTGGCGAGCGAGCGCCTCGACACTTTCAAATTTTTTCTCCGGCCTGAGATAGCGGATGAATCGCACTTCGAGGTCCCTTCCGTAAATGTCGCGCTCAAAATCAAAAAGGTGGATCTCCAGAATGCGCTCAGATTTGCCAGCATCCACCGTTGGCCGAAAACCGAGGTTCACCACGCCGGGATAAGTAACTCCATCCAGCTTGGCTTTGGCGAAATAGACGCCGTTTCGTGGGAACTGTTCGTTGTGGGCGCTCAGGTTTGCCGTTGGGAACCCGATCTTTTTGCCTCGATTGTCGCCGGTCACCACAGTTCCAAGAATCGTGTACTCGCGGCCAAGCATTTGCGCCGCCTTTTGCAGATCGCCTGCTTCCACGGCTTTACGAATTGTCGTGCTGCTTACCAGTTCGCCATTGACGGTCACCGGTGGAATTCCTACGACGCCGAAATCGAACCGTGTGCCAAACTGTTTGAGCAGTTCGAGATTGCCGCGCCGGTTTCTTCCAAACGACCATTCGTGGCCTACACAAATTTCGCGCAGCGGTTTTGAATATTCTACCAATTGCTGCACGAAGTCTTCTGGTTCGGTTGCACCAAACCGTTGATCAAACGTAATGATCAGGAGATGCCGCACGCCAAGATCGCGAATCAACGCAATCTTGTGTGGAGTCGCGGTGAGCAAGTGAGGCGCGGCCTGCGGCCGCAATATTTTTTCCGGGTGCGGATCGAATGTGACCACGACAGGTGTTCCATTGGCCGCGCGAGCATGTTCGGCGGATGTCGAGATCACTGCCTGATGTCCGAGATGCACGCCGTCGAAAACGCCGATGGCGAGAAAGAGCGGACCTGGCAATTGAGCGAGTTCGGCAATGGAATGGAGCGTTTCCATTGACTTTCTCATTGCCTTCACGCTCCGCGCATCCTTGAGACTTCCGGAAGACTCAACATCCGGCGCAGAACTTCTTCGCGCGTCGCGCTTTTGATTTCCTCAACCGTAATCGTATTCGCCACATCAAATCGGCCGGATTTCAACCGACGCAGTGATTGCAAGTGGGCGCCGCAACCGAGCGCCTCGCCGATGTCATGCGCATAAGTGCGGACATAGAATCCTTTGCTGCATAGGACGCTGAAGTCGATTTCGGGCAACGCGATCCGCTCAATGCTGTAGCGATAGACGTGTACCAAGCGTGGCTCGCGCTCGATCACTTTTCCCTGGCGTGCGAGCTTGTAAAGCGGCACGCCACCGTGCTTCTTCGCAGAGACCATCGGCGGCAGCTGATAAAAATCCCCACAGAACTTTTCAAATGCGGAGCGAATTTGATTCTCATCCAGCGGCGGGACCGGCCGCTGCTGAATTACCTCGCCTTGGCGATCCTGCGTGTCGGTCGTGACGCCGAGCACAAACGTGCCGGCGTATTCCTTATCTTCGCTCATCAGCAAATCCTGAACTTTCGTGCCACGGCCAACAGTGAGCAGCAGTAAGCCGGTGGCGATCGGGTCAAGTGTCCCGCAATGACCGATCTTCCTCGTGCCAAGTTTTTGTCGCGTGAGTGCAACAACATCGTGCGAAGTCATCCCTTCCGCTTTGTCCACGAGCAGAACGCCGTCAGGGTCCGCGGTTAACGACTTCATGAATTTCCTCCAGAACCTTTTCTTCGACTTCGGCAAGACTTCCGGGAATGCGCGCGCCTGCCGCAAGCGTATGACCGCCGCCACCAAATTTCTGACAAATCGCGGAGACGTCGACGTCTTCGTCTTTCGAACGCATGCTCACGCGCACTTTTCCGTCGGCAAGTTCTTCGAAAAAGACGGCGACGATCACGCCGCGAACTGCCCGAAGATGATCTATCAAACCTTCGTTATCTTCGGCAAGCACCGCCAAGTCTGCCGCGGTCCTTAAGCTGAGGCTGAAACCTGCGACCCGGTTGTTACCGGTGAAACGCATGGTTCGGAGAAGTTCACGCAACAATTCCAGGCGGCGTCGGGGGTAGTTCTCGTACAATTGCTGACTAATTCTTCCAACGTCGAGGTCGCCGGCACGCACGAGCTCCGCCGCGATCTCCAACGTGCGGGCGCTGGTTTTTGGATATTGAAATGAACCCGTGTCAGTGGAGATCGCGGCATAAAGATTTTCTGCGATGTCATGATTCAACGGGAGACGCTGATTCTTGATAAGGCTGAAAATGATTTCTCCCGTGGCCGGCGCGTTTGCATCGACGATCACCATATCACCATACCCAGGATTCGTGCGGTGATGGTCGATGTTGATCCAAATTTTCGCCGAGCCAACAGCAGGAAGCGCGGTTCCCAGCCGGTTTTGAATCGCCGTGTCGAGCGCGATGGCGACATCAACATCTTCCGCCTTTGCGGGCGGCTTGGTCACCAATTCGGCGCGCGGCAGGAACGAATACTTTTCAAGCATGCCGTCTTCATTCCAAACGCGAACGTTCTTACCGAGGTGCTCAAGCGACAGTGCGAGTGCGAGTTGACTTCCAAGCGCGTCCCCGTCCGGCCGAACATGACTCAAAATCGCGAAATGCTGATGCTCGCGCAGCACCGCTCCGATTTGCTCGAATGTTGAAATAGTCATTTTGTAGCCACCGCGCCGCGGGCAGTCCGCAACCCGCTTAACAAGCTGTGAGAATAGGCGGCCGGCCGGGCCGTGGCTACAGCATTCACTCCTGTGGGCCGCGGGGTTTTTCAAGATCCTGCAAAATCTCGAGGACGCGTGCGCCGCGTTCGATGGAATCGTCGAGATGAAAAATGAGATGTGGTGTGTATTTCAAGACCACGTGGCGGGAGAGTTCGGCTTGCAGCGCAGGACGAAGCGCTTCTAGTCTATGAATCACGCTCGCGCCCGTTGTCGCTCCGAGAGTGCTTACGAACACATGCGCGTTCTTCAGATCGGGCGTGACATCAACAGCATTGACGCTGACGAGCACGCCTTCAAAGTTGATTTCGCGCGTAATGATTGCGCTCAGCTCACGTTTTACGAGTTCATTTACGCGCAATTGTCGATGTTTCATGGTTACCCTTCCGTCATCCTGAGCGGAGCTTCGCCACGGGATTCTTCGATTCCGGTCGAAGTGACTAATTAAATCACAATTTCTGCGCGACCTGTTCGAGTTGATAACACTCGATGACATCGCCCACCTGGTACTCGCTAAAGTCGCCGAGCCTGATCCCGCATTCCAGACCGGAACGCACTTCTTTGACGTCGTCCTGGAAACGACGCAGCGTCGAAATGCCGCCGTCATAAACCGGTTGGCGCTTTCGCAGGACACGAGCGCGCGCAGCGCGCGCGATACGGCCATTAGTGACCAAACAACCAGCAACAATGCCGCGGCTTAGCTGGAATATCTGTTTCACCTCAGCATGCCCGATCACTGTTTCGCGAAGCTCGGGTTCAAGCAGCCCGGCCATGGCATCTTTTATCTGATCGAGTAATTCGTAAATGATGCTGTAAAGCTTGATCTGCACGCCTTCGCGTTTCGCAGCAGACACAGCCATCGACTCGACCTTTACGTTAAAACCAATCACCACCGCGGCCGATGCGCTTGCCAGCAAAATGTCCGATTCCGAAATCGGTCCCACAGCGGAGTGAATAATTTCGAGGGTAACCTTTTTGGTTTCGATCTGTTTCAACGCGCTGGCGAGCGCTTCAAGCGAACCTTGCGCATCGCATTTCAACACGATCCGAAGAACCTTTTGGCCCCCGGCTGTTTCAAGCAGGCTTTCCAGCGTAGCCCGTTGCGGAACGAACAACTTGCTGGCGCGTTTTGTCTCCAGCCGTTCATCACTTAATTGTTTCGCCTCGCGCTCCGATTCCATCACAAGAAATTCGTCGCCCGCATTCGGCAGACCGGTGAACCCAAGCACTCTCACCGGCGTGGAAGGTCCGGCACGCTTGATCGCTTGGCCTCGATCGTCCAGCAGCGACTTTACCTTGCCGTTGTAATCACCGCAGATGAACGGGTCACCGACTTTTAACGTGCCCATCTGCACGATCACAGTGGCAGTAGGGCCGCGCCCAGCTTCCACTTGCGCTTCAATGACAGTGCCGCGTGGCCTGGCTGTGGGCGATGCCTTAAGCTCCATCACCTCCGCCTGGAGCGTTATCATTTCAAGGAGGTGATCAATTCCAGTCCCTCTTGTTGCAGATACGGGACAAACAATCGTTTCGCCTCCCCAATCTTCCGGAGTAAGCCCGTGATCCTGGAGTTGCTTCTTAACTCTGTCAATGTTCGCCGAGGGCAGATCGACTTTGTTGATTGCAACCATGATCTTCACATGCGGCGCAGCCTTGGCGTGATTGATCGCCTCAACGGTTTGCGGCATGATGCCGTCATCGGCCGCGACAACGAGCACAACGATATCCGTTATGTTGGCGCCGCGCGCGCGCATCTCAGTAAAGGCTGCGTGACCGGGTGTGTCGATGAACGTAAGCCTCGCGCTATTATGCTCGGCGGTGTACGCGCCGATGTGTTGGGTTATTCCGCCCGCTTCACCAGCCGCCACCCGCGTCTTGCGAATCGCATCCAGGAGCGTTGTTTTCCCATGATCGACGTGACCCATGAATGTAATGATGGGACCGCGCGGCTTAAGTTCCTCTTCCTTTTCAATGACCGGCGGAGGCGGCGCGACGACTACCTGTTCCACCTTGTGAACACCGGCTCCCTTTTCACGACGCTCCTTTTCCAGAATAAACCCGTGATTCTCCGCAATCTTCGATGCGATGTCGGGCTCGATTGTCTGATTGATGTTGGCGAAGATGTTGTAAGTCATCAACTCGGCGATGAGTTGATGCGGTTTCAAGCCAAGCTCAGTTGCTAACTGCTTAACAATAATTGGAGGCTTGATGAGGATGACCTTCTGCAGCGCGGCTTCCGCTTCAGCAGAAGGTATCGCGGCCTCAGCCGGCGCTTCAGCCGGAGCCGTTTGCGCGGGCGCAGCCTCCACTGGTGGTGCAGGCGTTGAGGGAGCAACAGTGGCTTCCAGCGAGGCGCGGATGCGCGAAATTGGCGGTAAAACGTCGCGTTTCGTTTTTGGCTCGGCGTCTTCTGTCTTTTTGCGGGATTTTTTGCGATCGATCAGTGAGACGCTCTCTACTTCATGGCCAGACGCTGGAGCGGATCGAGACTCGGATTCTTGCGGCGAGATTACACGCGATTTACCCGCTACGGTCGCGGCTGCGCTCGCGGGCGCGACATCCCTCTTTAATTCCTTCTTGGGGGCTTTTGATTTCGGTGCAGCGAGCGGCTTGGCAGCAGCAGTAGTCTTGCGCGCCGCTGCGTGCGCGGCTGGCTTGCGGTTTGCAGTTTTACTGCCCGTCTTTGTTGCCATAACACATCCTTCAAAATTTCGCTCATGGCTCAAGCTCCCTAAACGAGAGCCATGTTACTGTACGAGTTCCTGCCGGTGTACTGCCTCGTAAATCTCGCGCGCCTTTGTTTCACCAACTGCGAGAATATCCACCAAATCCTGCACGTCTGCATCGCGCAATCCTTCCAGGTTGGTAAAACCCGATTTTACGAGCGTGAGCGCCTGCTCTTCGGTGACCGGTAGAGCGCCGGCAAGCGTCTGTGCAGCTTGCGCCACCTTCTGTTCCACCACGGTTGTAGCCGATGTGTCCTTGCCGATGTTGATATCCCAACCGGTCAAGCGCGAAGTCAATCGCGCGTTCTGTCCCTTTTTCCCGATCGCGAGCGAAAGCTGGTCTTCATCGACAGAAATCTGAACGCTCTTTTTCTCGGTATCGAAAGCCAGATTCTTCACTTTCGCCGGTTTGAGCGCTTCTAAAATGTATTCCTTTGGGTCGGAGCTCCACCGAATGATGTCGACTTTTTCGTTGTTGAGCTCGCGCACAATGTTTTTCACGCGCGAGCCGCGCATACCGACACACGCACCTACTGGGTCCACTTTTTCGTTCGCGCTCCATACCGCAATCTTGGTGCGATAACCGGCTTCCCGCGCGATGCCACGGATCTCTACTGTGCCGTCGGCAATCTCGCTCACTTCCAGCTCGAAAAGCCGCCGCACGAAATTCGGATGACTGCGCGAAACGATGATCTCAGGACCGCGAACGCCGTTGTCGACCGCTACTACGTAGGCACGGAGACGGTCGCCCACGTTGTAATCTTCCACGACAACTCGCTCCCGTTGCGGCATGATCGCTTCAAATTTTCCAAGATCGAGAATGACGTCGGAACGGTCGAAGCGCCGCACAGTTCCACTGACGATCTCGCCCGCGCGATCCTTAAACTCCTCATAAATCATTTCTTTCTCGGCTTGGCGAATCCGCTGCATCATGGCTTGCTTCGCCGTCTGCGCCGCGATCCGCCCAAAATTTTTCGGTGTGACTTCTACTTCGACAATGTCACCGATGGTCGCGTCCGGTTTGATCTTGCGCGCTTTCGAGAGCTCGATCTCATCTTGCGAATTGGTGACGTGATCGACCACCACCAGGTTGGCCAACGCACGGATCTCGCCGCTCTTCGGATTAATATCGATGCGCAGATCGCGCGACGCACTCACGCTCTTTTTCGAGGCGGAGAGCAGGGCGTTCGAAACCGCCTCGAGCAGGATTTCGCGTTTGATTCCGCGCTCCCGC
>Ga0307312_10000236_pt1 | contig 24097 bp, 21 predicted proteins | sample ER_DNA_202_FD_194489 | JGI IMG/M metagenome (GOLD analysis project Ga0307312, IMG submission 194489) | Bulk soil microbial communities from the East River watershed near Crested Butte, Colorado, United States - ER_DNA_202 | ecosystem: Environmental > Terrestrial > Soil > Floodplain | place... | reverse complement strand
GACCTTGGCATTGACCGGCGGGTTCGCCGTCTGCCAGGCCCGCCTCGGGGCGAAGGTCCACGACCCGAAGGACCCTGGCTCCGACCTCGGGCCGATGTTCCGCCAGGTCGTCGGGACCATCCTTCGCCTCGCCGCGAGCCATCCTGACCACTGGCTCGGGATCCGCGGATCCCACGACGTGCCGGCCTACGGCTTCGAGCGGATCATCGACCCGCCGCCGCTCGAGGTGAACACCATCCGCCTCCTGACCGAGTTCCACGTGGGCTCGCTGACCCTCGCCGAGACCTGGGCGCGGATGTTCGCGCCGGACAACCTGGCGACGGTCCTCGTCCTTGCTCGCGAGGCCGGCAAGCTCGTCGATACCGCCCAGGCCAAGCTGGGCGTCGGCGGCGATGGCTCGTCGACCCCCGCTACGACCCTCGTGATGGCCGACGCCCTCGCCGCGTTCCATTTCCCGGACGACCTCTGGGCGAGGCTCATCTACGACCTCGTCGTCTGCGCGCGCTCCGCAAATCCCCCGATCGAGTCGCTCGTCGCAGCCCTCGTCCCGATCTACTTCGGGCGAGTCGGCAGCTTCATCATCGAGAACCGCAACGTCACGACAGAGCAGGCCGAGGATCGCGTCGAGCGCCAGGCGCGCGAGTTCGAGCTGCTCAAGCCCTACCTCGTTGACCGCTGGGAAGCCGCCGTCGGGGCCGGAACGCCGGCATGACGATCCGTCCGCCGCTGCCTGCCCGCATCCTCATCCCGGTCGCGAACCCGGCAACCGCGGAGGAGCTGGTTAAGCTCGGCGCAGCCCTCCTGGACCCGCGAGCCGGCGAGCTGACAGCCCTCGGAATCGTCGAGGTGCCGGAGGGGATGGCCCTGTCCGAGGGGGCGACCCGCGCCCGCCATGCCCGACGCCTCCTCCAGAAGGTCCTTGACTTCGCGCCGCAGGGGACGGCGATCCATCCGATCGTCCGGATCGGGCGCCACGCGGCCGAAGGGATCATCGAAGCGTCCGCCGAGCAGGAGGCCGATCTCATCATCTTCGGTTGGGGCGGCAAGGCGCTCGGCAGTCGGGACGGCAACCCGGCGGTGTTCTCGCCGACGATCGACGAGGTGGTCCGCGATTCGCCCGCCGACATCGCAGTCGTCAAGCAGCGTGGTTCGAAGGAGATCCGCCGGATCATCGTTCCGGTCCGCGGCGGGCCGCATGCCGAGCTCGCGGTCCGCTATGCCGACGCGATCGCAACCCGTCACGACGCCCTCGTCAGCGTCCTCCACTTCGTCCCGCCGGGGATCACCCTGGCGGTCCGGGCCCAGGCCGAACACGCCCTCGCCCAGTTCCTCCGCCAGCACCTGAAGGGCCGCGGCGAGGGGATCGTTCGCGAGGCGGCGAACGTTCGGAACGCGATTCTCCGCGAGGCGGAGAAGGCCGACCTCGTCGTCATGGGCGCCTCGGCGCAGCCGGCCGGTGCGAACGGCGAGTCGTACCTGTTCGGCGCATTGCCGGAGGCGATCGCCGCCCGCGCGAAGCCGACGGTCGTCGTCGTCAAGACCCGCGACGCGATCGGCCGCCAGACGTTCGAGACGCTTGCAGCCCACGCGGAGACGCTCGCCGCGGCCGACCGCGCCGCCGAGGAGGCACGCGCCGTCCCCGCCCGCGTCGAGCGCTGGTTCGGCGAGGCCAACTTCCACCACGCCGAATTCGCCGACCTCCGCCGCCTCGTCCAGCTCAAGGAGAAACAGGGCCTGACGGTGTCGCTCGTCCTGCCGACGTTGAACGAGGAGGAGACGATCGGCCCGATCGTCCGCCGGGCGATCCGCGAGATGATGGGCCGGGTTCCACTCCTCGACGAGATTCTGGTGATCGATTCCGCCTCGTCCGATCGGACCTGCGAGATCGCCGAGGCCGAAGGGGCGCGGGTCGTCCAGCATCCTGACGTCCTGCCGCGCTACGGCTCGTTCCGGGGCAAGGGCGAGGCCCTCTGGAAGTCCGTCTTCGAGACGACCGGCGACATCATCGTCTGGGCCGACACCGACGTGCGGAACTGGCATCCCCGGATGGTCTACGGGACGCTCGGGCCGCTCCTCCATGAGCCACGTCTTCAGTACGTCAAGGGTTACTACCAGCGCCCGATCGTCGAAGGCGGCGTCCTCAAGGAGGGCGGCGGCGGCAGGGTCACGGAGCTCGTCGCCCGGCCGCTGATCAACCTGTTCTTCCCGGAGCTATCGGGGATGATCCAGCCCCTCGCCGGCGAATACGCCGGACGGCGGACGCTGCTCGAGGCGATCCCGTTCTTCACGGGGTACGCCGTCGAGATCGGGCACCTCATCGACACCGCCGAGCGATCCGGTCTCGAGGGTCTCGGCCAGGTGGACCTGGAACGGCGCGTCCATCGAAACCAGGAGCTCGAGGGACTGTCCAGGATGTCCTTCGTCATCCTCCAGGCCGTCATGAAGCGACTGGAGGAACGCCGCAAGGCGCGGCTGTTCGCGGAGCTCGGTTCGACGATGAAGTTGCCGCGCTCCGGGAAGGGCCGGCTCGGCCTCGAGGTGATCGAGCTGGCCGACCAGGAGCGCCCGCCGATGATCCGGATCCCCGAGTACGTCGAGCGTCGACGATCGGCAGGGGCGGCCGGGGCCGAGGCGCCTCCATCGGCCGAGCTCGAGCCCGTGGTTCGCTGAACGCGTCGTTGCGTGTGGCGTCGCCGCTGACCGTCCTGTTCGCCCCGGATTCGTTCAAGGGTTCGCTCACCTCGGTCGAGGTCGCCCAATCGCTCGCCGACGGGTGGGCGCGGGCTCGACCATCCGATCTGCTCCTCCTAGCGCCGCTGGCCGACGGCGGCGAAGGCACGCTCGTTGCGATCGCTGCGGCCGGCGGCTGGGAGTGGCGGTCGGCCGCCGCCCACGATCCAATCGGGCGACCGGTGGCGGCCCGTTGGCTCCAGTCCGAGGACAGCCGACGCGCGGTCGTCGAGCTGGCCGAGCCCTCCGGCCTGTCCCGGCTCACGCCCGCCGAGCGAGACCCGATGGGTGCCACGACCCGGGGGACCGGCGAGGTCCTGCGGGCAGCAATCGACGCGGGCGCGCGCGAGATCACCCTCGGGATCGGCGGGAGCGCGACGAATGACGGCGGTGCCGGCATCCTTCGCGCTATTGGCGCCGCGGTCGATGACGACCGTGTAGACCTGTCGCAACTCGATCCGCGCCTCGCCGACGTCGCCCTCCGGATCGCCTGCGATGTCACGAATCCGCTCCTCGGGGAGCGTGGCGCAGCAGCGACGTACGGTCCCCAGAAGGGTGCTACCCCCGACCAGGTCCTCGAGCTGGACCGGCGCCTCGGGCGCTACGCGGATGCCCTCGAGCTGGCGGGGGGCCATAGCGAACGGGATACCCCCGGTGCGGGCGCGGCGGGAGGCACCGGCTTCGGCCTTCTATCGCTCGCGGATCGTTTCCGGTCCCTCGAGCTCGTGCCCGGCATCGACGTCGTCATGGAGGCCGCGGATTTCGACGGCAAGCTCGATCAGGCTGGGCTCGTCATCACGGGCGAGGGCCGCATCGACGCCCAGACCGCGTTCGGCAAGACCGCCCTCGGCGTGGCCCGACGGGCCGCAGCTGCGGGGCGCCCGTGCATCGCGGTCGGCGGCGGGGTGACGCCGGAAGGGATCGACGCGCTCGTGCCACTCGGCGTCGTCGTCGTCCCCGTCGTCGAGCAGGCCCAGTCGGTCGAAGAGGCCATGGCCGCTGGAACCGCGCCACTCGTCCGCTGCGGCGAGCGGATCGCGCGACTCGTGTCGCTCATCTCCGGCTGATTCCGGCAGCCGACTGATCGCGACGCCGCGAACTCGGGCATCATCCGTCCATGCCCGTCGCAAACCCCTCCCCTCGCAAGAAGGGCTCGCCGAAACCACGCAAGCGGCGCTTCTCGGATCCGGCGCTCAGCTACGCCAAGCGGCTCGAACGGTACCGGCCGGGGATCGTGCCGTTCGTGCTCGACGGCCTTGCCGGCCTCTACGGCCGCGAGACCTGGCAACGACGCCTCGATCCGACCAGCGAGCTGATCCTGACGATCCTGACCCAGAACAGCGCCGATACGAACGCCGAGGTCGCCTTCGAGGCGCTCCGTCGCGCGTATCCCAGCAACCTGCCGCCCGAAACCCATAACCCCGGCAGCGGCTGGGGCGGGTTCGGGCTGTCGGTGGCGCCGCCGCCCGACTGGGCAGCGGTCGAGTTCGCGCCAATCGCGGAATTGACGAACGTCATCCGTCCCGGAGGCCTCGCCAATCAGAAGGCGCCGCGGCTGCAGGCAACCCTGCGGAGGATCCGCGAGGAGCGCGGCGACTACTCGCTCGAGTTCCTCGGGGCGATGTCACCACTCGACGCGCGCGCCTGGTTGACCAGCATCAACGGGATCGGCAACAAGACCGCTTCGATCGTCCTGCTGTTCTGCTTCGGGCTGCCCCTCTTCCCGATCGACCGCCACGTCGAGCGCGTGGCTCGCCGGGTGGGGCTGCTACCGGCGAAAGCGACGATCGACGAGGCCCACGACCTGTTTCTGGGGCTGCTCCAGCCGGACCAGATGTACGAGGCCCACGTGAACATGATCCAGCACGGCCGGAAGGTCTGCCATGCCCAGCGCCCGGAACACGAGCGGTGCCCACTCGTCGAGCGCTGCCGCTTCGTCGACCCAAAGGCGCCGTAACGGATCGCGGCCGCGGGGAGTAGCGCGGGCACTCCCTATACTCCGGCCATGCTCGGAGGCGGATCGGCGGCACGTGGCGGCGAGATCGCGCCGCGGATCCTCCTCGTCGACGACGACCCGAATCAGCTCGTCCTCCTCGCCGACCAGCTCCGGGCCGACGGCTACGAGATCCAGACCGCCCGCGACGGGGACGAGGCCCTTCGGAGACTCCGGACTGCCTGGCCGGACCTCCTGATCATCGACATGATGATGCCGCGGATGGATGGCCTGACCCTCGCCCGCGAGATCAAGGGCCAGGCCGATCTGCCGATCATCGTCCTGTCAGCGATCGATGCCGGCGACTCGAAGGCCGACCTCCTCGAGGAGGTCGCCGAGGACTACGTGACGAAGCCCTATCACTACCCTGAGCTTCGGGCCCGGATCAACCGTATCCTCCGCCGCCTCGGCGACAAGGTCCCCCGCCAGAGCCTGCCGCTCGGGCCGAACCTGACCCTCGACCTGCATCGGCGCGAGGCGACAGTCAGTGGCAAGGCGGTCCAGCTCACGCCAACGGAGTCGCGACTCCTCTACGCGCTCGCGGCCAACCTGGGCCAGACCGTGACGACCGAGACGCTCCTCGTCCGCGGCTGGGCGGAGACCGAGGACGCCGATCCCTCGTACGTCTGGGTCACGATGCGGCGGCTGCGCCAAAAGGTCGAGGTCGATCCGAACCGGCCGGTCCACCTCCAGACCGCTCGCGGCATCGGCTATCGCCTCGTCGCCATCGAAGGTGCAAGCGGGAGACCGGCCGACCGACCGGCGAATGGCTGACGCCGGCGCAACCGATGGCTGACGCGCGCCCGACCGCGAAAAACGGCCCAGTGACCGATACGCGGACCGACGTCGACGCGGCGACCAAAGCCGACGTCGAAACGACGACGCAGGCCGATGTAGCCGCGGCTACCGACGCCGAGGTCGCCGCTGCCGATGTGGAGGTCGCCGCCGATGCCGAGATCACGGCCTCCGATAGACCGTTCGACGGGGAGCTCAACGACTATCCCGAGGACGATGGGCGAGGCCTCGGTCTGGGGCTGAACCTGTCCTTTCAGTCTCGACTGACGATCGGGTTGATCGCGGCCGCGGTCCTGCCGCTCGCGGGGTTCGGACTCGTCGTTCTCCTCATCGGCTCGGCCTCGGCCGACGCAACCCTGGGTCGAGTGCTCCTGTTTGCGGCTGTAACCGCGGCCCTCGTCGGCATCCTCCTCGCCTATCTCCTCGCCGCAGACCTGACCGGTCCGCTGCGGGCAATCGCGGCAGCGGTGGATCGCGTGTCCGCCGGCGACCTGTCGACCCCGATCGCCGTCCCTGGCGAGGACGAGCTCGCCCGCCTCGCCGACAGCCACAACCGCCTGGCGGCCGTCCTCGAACGACGCAATCGCGAGCTCGGCCGGATCCTCGCCGCGATCGAGCGCACCTCGCCCCGCGACGGCGCCGAGTTCCTCGCCGGGCGCGCGGCATCGGACGCACGGGCCGCCTTTGAGATGATCGACTGCAGCATCCGCCTGGTCGATCCCCGTGGCGTCGGGCTGGAGGAGCGCATTCCGGGCGAGCCGCTGCCGGTCCGGGCGGTCCTCCACGCGGGTGACGAGGAGCTGGGCGTGCTCGTCGGCCATCTGTCGGCGACGCGGGCGTGGGAGCGTGCCGACCAGGATCTCCTCGAGCTGTTCGCGAGCGAGATCGCGGTCGCCATCCGCAATGCCCAGCTGTTCGCCCGGGTCGAGGCCCAGAACAGTCAGCTGCTCGAGCTCGACGCGGCAAAGGACGACTTCCTGCGCGGGGTCAGTCACAACCTCCAGACGCCGCTCACGAGCATTCGCGCCTACGCTCACCAGCTCCAGGTCGACCTCGGTGACCAGCCTGACCGGCGGCTCGGGATCATCGCCGAGCAGACCGATCGGCTCAGCCGGATGGTCCGCCAGCTCCTGACGGTCACCCGACTCGAATCCGGCGCGCTGCATCCGCGCAGCGAGGTGGTCTCGCTCGGATCCCGGGCGCGGCGGGCATGGGAGGCGCTGGCGGTCAACGACGTGCCCCTCGAGGTGAACGACGCGGCCAAGGGCTGGCTGGCCATCGCCGACGTCGACCAGCTCGACCAGGTCCTTTGGGCCCTCCTCGACAATGCGGTGAAGTACGGCAACCGGACGCCCGTCCGGGTCGACCTCGTGGTGGAGGAGGCGGCTCGGCGGTTGCGCCTGACGATCGGTGATTCCGGGCCCGGCGTCCCGGAGGCCGACCGAGGTCGTCTCTTCGGTCGCTTCGTCCGGGGCAGCGCGACGGGCGCCGACGAAGGCAGCGGGCTCGGGCTGTACGTCTCGCGGGAGCTGTGCCGAGCCATGGGCGGCGACCTGGTGCTCGAGCCGTCGGCCCCCGGTAGCGGCGCCTCGCTGAGCGTCTTCCTGCCGGGCGAGCCGCCTGACGAGGGCTGACGAACCGTCCGTCCGCGAGCCATGAGTATGGCGCCTGCGGGACCTTCGGATGGGGCAAACCGTCGACATTGCAAGGCTGGCTGCAAGGTTCGCGGCGCCACACTCCGCGAGCGGAGATTTCCGCAAACCGCCGGGGACCCATACGATGTCGACCCGCCTGTGGCGCCATGCCACCGGGCGTTGGCGCCAGGATTCTGGCCGCCCGCAGCCCGCGTCGAGTGATTCTTCAGCGCGCCCACCGGTTCCCGGCCGCCGTGCGGTCGGTGGTCAGGCACTGGTCGAGCTGGCACTCGTCGTTCCGATCCTGTTCTTTCTTTCGCTGGCTGCGATCGACCTCGGCCGGGTCTTCTATTCGCTGATCACGGTCACGAATGCCGCCCGGGCGGGCGCGATGGAAGCCGCCTACCACCCCGACTCGTGGGCGTCCGGGTCACCCTGCGCCGACACGAACCGGGTGATGTGCGCAGCCACGAGAGAGTCAACCAATTCCTTCGTGATGGTTACCACGGCGGACGTGTCGATGACCTGCTCGATGGCATGCGCGAAGGGCGCCAGCCCGGCCAACCGCGTGACCGTCACCGTCGCCGGCCAGTTCAGCCTGATCACCCCGCTGCTGGCCCCGTTCATCGGCGGCCAGACCATCACCCTTCGGTCGGCGTCGACCGCGGACATCGTCAACGTCCCGATCCCCGCCGGTCTTGCGACGCCCCCGAGCCAGGGCCCCAGCCAGGCGCCGAGCCAGGCTCCCAGCCAGGCGCCGAGCCAGACTGCCTGCCCAGCTCCGATCGTCGGCTTCTGGACGTCGCAACAGAACAAGAACAGGCCGGTCGACTTCGCAAGCACCTCGTCGCCAACGACCGGGCCCTGTGCCATCGCGTTCTACCGCTGGGCGTTTGGGGATGGCAGCACCGATGCCGGCTCGGCGTCCTCGACAAGCCACCAGTACGCGGCCCAGGGAACGACCTACAACGTGACGCTGACCGTCACCTACCCGAGCGGGACCGTCTCGCTGACAACTGCCGTGACGACCCGATGAACGTCCGACGTCGTCGCAGCCGAAGAGGCCAGGCCCTCGTCGAATTCGCCCTGGTCATCCCGATCTTCGTGTTCCTGCTCGTCGCGGTCTTCGACTTCGGACGTGGGATCTACACGTACAACGGCGTCGCCGAGGCAGCCCGCGAGATTGCGCGGACAACCGTGGTCTATCTCCGGGTCGGTCTCGGTCAGAGCCTCGAGACGCAGGCCGCGATCAACATCCAGAAGAGCCTCGTCCCGGGCCTCGTGGTCGAGTCATTCGCCTGCCTGACGGTCACCGGTGCGGCGTCGACGGCGGACCCATGCAAGTCGGGCGACTTCGTCCAGGTGACGGTGTCGTCGAGCTACGTCCCGATGTCGACGCTGGGGCTATCGGGCGCGATCACCCTCCGCTCCAGCAGCACCCTCCAGGTCCCATGAGAAGGAACCGACCGATGGCCAAGCCTCAGCAAGCCCTGTCGCGCGCAGGCGACGCCGGTCAGCAGGGTCAGATCATCGTCCTGTTCGCGCTCTCCCTCGTCGCTGTGATCGGTATGGTCGGACTCGTCATCGACGGCGGCGGGGCATTCGCCCAGCGCCGGGACGAGCAGAACGTCGCCGACTTCGCCTCTGTGGCGGGCGCCAACGCCTACATGAACACCAATGGCACCGTCGCGGCCAGGACGGCGGCCGCAATCGTGGCCGCGACCGCATCCGCCACCCAGAACGGCTACACCCACGGTGTCGGCTCGACGGCCGTGAACGTCAACGTGACGCTCCTGTCCGCCGGCGCTCGGGTCGAGGTCGGGGTGACCCGTTCCCATGACAACTCCTTCGCTCGGATCATGGGTCAGAACCACTGGCCGGTCTCCGTTCGCGCGGCGGCCGACGCCGGGACGATCGACACGGGCGTCGGGGCGGCGCCGTGGACGATGAGCATCCTCGCCTTCAATGCCGACGGCACGCCCAAATACGACGTTCACCACCCGATCGCGTTCGGGAGCTCCTGCGGCGACTACGCCATCGCCGCCGACGACCTCGCGTGGACCGACTACAACGGCTTCAACAACGTCAACAGCAATGAAGTCCGACGGATCATGGACGGCAGCAACGTCATCACCGCCACGATGAACTTCGGCCAGTACGTCGGGCAGCACAACAACGGCTGCCACACGACGCTCTTCGACGAAGTCCAGCAAGACCTCGCCGGCAGGGACCTGCCCGTCCCGATCACTGGACCCGGTCCCTGCGACCCGAACGGCCAGGTCGACGGCTGCTTCAAGGGCTGGGCGATGTTCCACATCACGAGCGCCGATGGTGGCAGCACCAAGGCAATCACCGGCTACTTCCTCGACGACTTCGTTTCGCAGCCCTTGACCGTCGGCGAGTGCACGGCCGCGATGGCAGCAGCCGGCATTTGCGGTGTCATCGACCAGAGCGCACTCGGCGGCTACGTCGTGCGGCTCAGCCAGTGACACCAGGTCCAGGACAGGCGCCCGATGCCCTGAGCCGCGGACGACCGACGCCAGCGACAGCCCGACCCGCGCCTGAGCCGCCTTTCAGCCTCTGACTTTCCGGGGGTCGGGGGGAACGCAAGAGCCGGATGCCGCCAGGGCATCCGGCTCTCGTTCGTTATTCGCAGCTGGCCCGCTCAGGAGCGGTCGGAATCGCTCGTCCAGATGATCCGGCGAGGATCGCCCGCGATCAGCAGCGCCGCTGATGCGGCCAACACGACCGGCAGGACCGGCCCGATGTTCAGCGCCCAGGCGACGATCGCCCCGACGTACCAACCGGTGACCGACCAGAGAACGGCGGCCAAAGCTCGCTTCTTCATGCCGAGGAGTGTCCGCCGCACAATCCGCGGTGCCAATGGCACTCTGGTACCTAACGGTTGCGCCGATCGGGCTGGTCAGCAGCTCGCAATCGCTCCGAAGCACCGGCTGACAGGTCGCCTGTAAGGTGGGTCCGGCAACATCGGCAGTACTTTCGTCCCGGCCCAGCATCCCACGGGGACATCCATGCATCGACTAGCCCGATTGCGCCGCACCCGTCACCACTCTCGCGGCCAGAGCCTCGCTGAGTTTGCTCTCGTGTTCCCGATCCTGATGCTCGTCATCGGTGGGATCGTCCAACTTGGGGTCTTATTCTGGGGTCAGAACAGCCTCAATCAGGTTGTTCGCGACACGGGTCGATACGCCGTTACCGAGGTCGATTGTTCGGCAGCCAGCGTGACCGACATCAAGACCAAACTCACATCTCTCGCAAGCTCGATGGGCGTGGCCAAGGTAATCCTGCCCGTAACTGTGACGATGCCGACGAATGGGGAATTGGTTGGCACGCCGCCGGTGGCCGATCCGATCAGCTCGACGAGCGTGGTTGGCGTTAATTGTCCAGCAAAGACCAACGCTGACCACGTGTGGTTGCGAATCACAGTGAACGCCCAGGTCCCGATCTTCTTCCCGGTCGTACCCGGCGGCGGAGCCATCAGCTCCACAGCAATATTTCGGATGGAGCCCGTGCAGTGAGAGATCGTCAGTGCGGCCAGGTGCTGCCGCTCTTCGCCGTAATGCTGGTCGCGCTGTTCGCGATTGCCAGTCTCGCCATCGACATCTCGTCCGCCTACAGCGCTCAACAGGGCTACAGGACGACCTCTGACGCGGCTGCGCTTGCCGGCGCCCAGAACCTCCAAACAGTCGGGAGTCGTGCAGTCGGTCCAACTGACAGGACCAACGCTCGACGAGACGCGCTTCAGTCGCTAAAGAACGCATTTGGGGCGACCGGCACTGGTGCAGGTGCCTGCGATCCGGCTGCACAGATTGTTAGCTGCGAACTTTCCGGCACCCCCATCCGCGCCAACATCACGACGCCACTGGCGGCAGGATCGTGCGTCTCGTGCGACCCCAATCGGTCCGTACAGGTCACGGTCGACAATGCGCAGTTCAGTCTGTCGTTCGCCCGAGTCATGGGCATCGATCACTGGAACGTCGGTGTGTCCTCCGTTGCCGGACTCTTCTTCAGCCCGCAGTACGCGTTGATCACCCTGCGGCCACCGAACGGTATCGACACAGGCAGCGCCTTAGGTGATGTCAGCGTCAACGGTAGCGGTAGTCTCCTCAACATCGATAACGGCGATATCGGGACCAACCGAAGCCTCACCTCCAGCGGCACGGTCAGTCTCGACACCACCTATTCGATCTACCACTTCGACGCCCCGACGCCGTGGGGCGCGTCGCCTCCCGAGCACCGCATCACGAGCTTCATTCAGGATCCTAAGTACCCCTATCCGTCATCGACGGGCGCTCCCGGAACGTACGCCACCATGGCGTCGGCCAGAGATACACCCGCCAACTGCCAGACGATCGTCACGACGTGGCTCACGCCAGACAATGGATACAAGAACTACGTTCCGGGGTTCCCACCAACTCCGAACATGTCCAAAATCAATTGCTATCGCCCGGGTATCTACAACGTCCAGCTGAATGACAGCAGTGGTGATCTCACGGTGCTGGAGCCCGGACTCTACTTCTTCAGGCGGGGCATCGCCCTTCAGAGCAGCCTCATAGGTGGTTACCAACCGAACTCACCGGGAGTGGCTCTTGTGGTCCCCCAGGATCAGCAGTTCAAGAACAACAACACGGGTCTCGTGGCGCTGAACGCAGGGACGCGGGTCGGCGGCTCGTCTGGGGTCGAGGCGACCGCAGCCCTGGCCTATGACGGGGTCACACCAATCGTCAGCAATACGACTCCTGCGGTGCTCATGACCGTCATCGTTGAATGGGATTCAAGATGCACCGTCACGCAGCCTTATCCGAGTGCGTGCGACGACAACCACAACGACACAATCAAACTCAGTGGTGGCAGCTCCCTCTATCTCGCCGGTATTCAATACGCTCCATCCGACAACGCCGCACTCGCCGGCGGAAACACCGGGGTCGGCTACGTTGGCCAGATCGTCGCTTGGACGGTCACCTATTCGGGCGGAACTACTCTTAACCAGGAGTTCCTCGGAAGCAGCGCAAACGGGCTGATACGCCTGGACGGCGCCTGCACGGTTCCAGGGACTCCCTGCACCCCCTGAGGAATCAGGTCTGCCAGACGCAACACAACCAAGAGCCGCGACCCGCAAGGATCGCGGCTCTTCTCGTTGTCGGACGGCCGGCGCGGTCGAGGATCAGTAGGACCTGGACCGGACGAATGCGGGGCGGCCGCCGACCTTTCGGGCTATGCAGCGGCGCACCGTTTCAAGGGATCGTGAAAGGTGCTCGGCAGACGATGCCGGAACTGTCCCTTCCCTCACGGGGTTATCGATGCACCGTCTCGCGACGCGCCTGCGCACGCACCTTCACAGCCGAACACGCGGCCAGAGCCTGGTCGAGTTCGCGCTCGTCCTGCCGATCATCATGCTGCTGACCCTGACGGCGCTCGACTTCGGGCGTGTCTACCTCGGCTACATCAACCTCCAGAACATGTCCCGGATCGCGGCCAACTTCGCCGCCAACAATCCGACCGCCTGGATCGTGTCTGCCGATCCGGTCATCCAGGCGAAGCACAATGAAGCGAAGCTTCAGTACCAGAACGAGATCCTCGGCGACGCCGCGGCATCGAACTGCAACCTGCCGCTCGTCGCCGGCGTACGAACGGTTCCGGCGCCCATCTTCACCGATTCCGACGGAGACGGAACGCCTGAGATCGGCGACACGGCCCGGGTCTCGGTCGACTGCACCTTCGGCGTGATCACGCCGGTCATCTCCAACATCGTCGGCGGCAGCGTCAAGGTGTCGGCGGCGTCGAAATTCCCCGTGAAGTCAGGGATGACGGCGTCGATGGGGGCGGCCCCGATCGGGACGGCCCCGAACGCAGCGTTCAGCGCGAACAACAGCATCTATGCACCGAACTCGATTACCGGGTCGACGCCCTTCACGGTCGTCTTCGCCGACAGCTCGGGCGGTAATCCGACCCAGTGGCTGTGGACCTTCAATGACGGAACGCCGACGTCGGCCCTCCAGGATCCGCCTGTCCATCAGTTCCTTGTCGGCGGCACCTACGTCGTGTCGCTGAAGGTAACCAACGCCTGGGGCACGACAACGGCCTACATGAGCGTCGTTGTGGTCAACCCAACGTTGGTCGACTTCACGGTCAACCAGCCAAGCACGCTTGCACCATCGGCGGTGACATTCACGAGCACCTCCAGCCCCGGCGGCACGAACTACGCCTGGAGCTTTGGGGCCGGCGAAGGCAGTGCCAGCGGGGCGTCGATGACGACCGCGAACCACACATACAACACCGCCGGCACCTACAGCGTGACCCTGACGGTCACCTACCCGACCGGCCCCGTTCAAGCGACCCATACGGTTGGCGTCGGCGCGGCCCTCTGCCAGGTTCCGAAGCTGTCTGGCGTCAAGCGCAATTCCGCCCAGGCAACCTGGAACGCGGCCGGCTTCACCGGCACCGTCAGCGATGGACCGGGTGCCCCGAACGGCAACTACACGATCCTCAGCCAGTCGCAGGTCTACCCATCAAATGCCGTGTGCATCAGCAACGTCGTGGTGAACAACCCATGAACACGCTCCGCAGCCGCCACGCTCGGGGCCGTCATGGCCGCGGCCAGGCGATGGTCGAGTTCGCGCTCGTCATCCCGATCTTCCTGCTCCTGCTCGTCGCGATCTTCGACCTCGGTCGAGCGGTGTTCGCCTACAACACCCTGACGAACGCCGCCCGAGAGGGCGCCCGTACCGCGATCGTGAACCAGTACCAGCCGACGATCGTCGAGCGCGCGAAGAACGCCACCGCGATCGTCGAGCTCAACGCCCCGAACGTCACCGTCGACTTCTACCAGGTCAAGATCGACGGCACCCCAGACACGACGAAGCCGTGCGCGCTCGTCGCCGTCGGTTGCCTCGCGGTCGTGACCTTCGAGGCGACCTACCAGCCGATCACTCCCCTCATCAGCAACATCATTTTCAAGAACGGGGTCACCTTCACCGCAAAGTCGGTGCTGTCCGTCGAGTACAGCTGTCCGCTGAATCCGCTGGATGGCGTCGCCGCGGCCGCCTGTCCCAAACAGCCATGACGCTCCCGTCCATGTTTCGATCAACCCACGAGGTCCTCATGCAGCGCTCGCGTCGTTCCGCCCTCCATCAGCGCAACGGGCAGCGCGGACAGATCCTCGTCGTTGCCGTCCTGGCGATGATCTCGATGATTGGCGGCGTCGCCCTCATCCTCGAAGGTGGCAACGCCTATGCCCACCAGCGGATGGTCCAGAACGGCGCCGACGCGGTTGCCAACGTCGGGGCGACGACCATCGCCCAGGGGCTCGGCGGCGTCCCGATCACCGACCTTACTGTCGACACTGCGATGACCTCCCTCTCGACCTCGAACGGACTCGACTCGTACACCGGCTATTACACCGACTGGCAGGGCCACCTGCTGACGAACGGCGGCTCGCAGGCCGCGAATACATCGGCCGCAGCAGAGGTCGGTGCGGGCACCCTCCCGCCCGGCGCCCAGGGCGTCCAGGTAGGCGGCACGCAGGCGTTCGGCACCACGTTCGGTCGGGTGATCGGGTTCAGCCAGTTCTCTGCCTCGGCCGAATCAACGGCGGTCGCAGGCGCGCTCACCGGCGGCGAGTTCCTGCCGGTCATCTTCCCTGTCAACATCGTCGACTGCGACGTGAACGGCGACACGGGCGTGGGCGACACGAACTGGTCGGTCAGCCAGCCAGGCGAACCACCGGTTGGTCAGGAGTACATCGTCCCGTTGTGCAAGACGGGCGGCGGCTCGTTCATGATCCTCGACTTCGACGGGACGCCGAACAACTGCGCCGCCGAGGTCGCCAATCCGCCGCATCTCCAGTTCCCGTCCTTTCCCGTCGATCTCAATTCGGACAACGGCAACAACTGCGCCGGTCAGATGGTCGACGAGGTCAACAAGAAGCACGGCCAGGTCGTCCTCATTCCGATCTGCGACGGCAATTGCGTCACGAACAACGGGAGCAATGCGACCTACCACGTCATCAGGATCGCGGCGTTCTACCTCGACTACATGTCCGACCAGAACGGCGGCCACAACACGGCCTGTCAGGGCGATGGCACGGACCTCGTCCCGATCCGCGGCAACGGCAGCAGCGCCTGTATCGCCGGCTGGTTCGTTCGCTACATAACGACGGGCTCAGTCGGCGGTGGCCAGATCCAGGGAGCCGGCGCCATCGGGGTCCAGCTCATCCGCTAGCCTTTTCATCCGATCCCGGCCTGGGTGCGCAGCCTCGCTGCGACCGTCCACCCCGGTCACAGGACTCATGGAGCCGCGTCCCGTCTGGGGCGCGGCTCCTTCGTTGCGGCCGCGCCGCCCAGTGGCTGGGATCTAGTACGTCGAGCCGCCGCCGGCGGGGAAGGCCGAGGGAACCGCGTCGCCGGTCTCGGACAGGAGCGTCGTTGCGCCGTCTCGCGCGACCGAGTAGGTCCAGCGATGGCGGTTGATGCAGCCTGCCGGGCAGTCGCCCCAGCCGAGCTCGACGTTTACCTGGAACCCGTCCGCGGTCGTCGTCACCTCGTAGAAGCAGCAGCTACCGATCAGGTCCGGGTTCTTCGGTTTCAGGCCCGAGAAATGCGGATCCAGGGCGAGGACCCGCTGGGCGGCTTCGTCGGGGCTGGTGATCGGCCCACCGCCGGTGGAGCTCGATGACGCGGGCGATGCCGGCTCGGCTGAAACGGACGTCGACGGCTGCAGTGAGGTGGGCGCCGCCGGCACCGACGCACCAGCCGAGCTCGAGCACGCGACGAGAACCGCGAGTGGGACGGCCAGCAGGAGGCGGGTCGGGATGTTCATGGCGCAGCGACGATCATCGCACGCCCTGAGTTTCCGCCCACTCGGCGTGGCTACTCAGCGTGGCCACTCGGCGTGGCCGCTCGGCCCCTGATCGGTCATGCCATCTGCGGAGTTCCGAGGATGACCTTCGACCTATTCAGAAATGGCCGTTTGGGCCCTAGCCTCCACCTATGCCCACGCAACTCCACGCCCGCCGGCTTGGAGGCCAATTTCGAGGTCAGGGGACGCTGAACGTCCTCCTCGCCGGCGCGTCCGTCGTGTTCATCGATATCGCCCTGACCGCGGTCGTCGGCGGAGGGCCGCAGGTCGTGCTCGAGCGGTCCGTGGTCCTGCTCGTCTGCGTGCCGATCATTGCCTGGTTCGTGATCGGGCGGAACGAACGCCGCAGCGAGGCGCGCGAGCACGAGTTGCGGGCTCGCCAGGAGTCCCTCCTCCGAAATATCTCCGACCTTGTTCTCGTCCTGGACATCGCCGGGGTCGTTCGCTACCAGAGTGCCTCGGTCCAGCGAACCCTCGGCTACGGACCCGACGACCTGCTCGGCACCAACATCGACAACCTCGTGTCGGCGATCGACGCCACGAGCGTCGTCGAGCTCCTCGCGGAACTCCCGCCGGGCGGCATGACCCACATCGAGTCCCAGGTCCGCCGGCGCGACGGACAGCTCGTCGCGGTCGATCTCGTCGCCACGAAGGCGGCCGACGACGAGCATGCCGACGGCCTCGTCCTCACGATGCACGACGTCAGCAAGTGGAAGGACCTCGAGGAGCAGCTGACCCGCCAGGCCCTCCACGATCCGCTGACAGGACTGCCGAACAGGGCCCTCTACATCGATCGGCTCGAGCACGCCCTCGGCCGGCGGCGACGTCACGCCCGGAATGTCGCGGTCCTGTTCCTCGATCTCGATGACTTCAAGACCGTGAACGATTCGCTGGGCCACGACGCAGGCGACGTCCTCATCCGCCAGGTGGCGACTCGCCTCCTTGGCTCGATCCGCCCGGGTGACACCGCGGCGCGATTCGGTGGTGACGAGTTCGCCGTCCTCCTTGAGGATGTCGACGAGGACCAGACGATCGCTGTCGTCAACCGGATCTTCAGCGAGTTCGACGTGCCATTCGATCTCGGTGATCGGTCGCTGCTCGTCAATGCCAGCGTCGGGATCGCCCTGAGCTCCGACGAGCTACCCGATGTCCAGGACATGCTCCGCGCCTCCGACACGGCGATGTACGAGGCGAAGGACGCAGGCAAGGGCAAGTACCGCGTCTTCGAGCCGGCTATGCACGTCGCGAGCAAGGAGCGGCTGCGGCTCGGGGCGGACCTGCGAGGTGCGGTGGAGCGCGGCGAATTCGTCGTCCACTACCAGCCGATCGTGGACCTGCCGAGTGGAGAGGTCGCCTCGATGGAGGCCCTCGTCCGGTGGGCACGCCCCGATGGCGGCCTCGTCCCGCCAAACGAGTTCATCCCCCTCGCCGAACGAAGCGGCCTCATCGTCCCCATCGGAGCGTTCGTCATTCGGGAGGCTTGCCGGCAGGCCCGCGTCTGGCAACAGCAGCGAACCGGCCGACCGATCGGCATCAGCGTCAACGTCTCCGGGGTTCAGCTGCAGGACACCGGCTTCGTGGCAACCGTCAGCCTGGCCCTCGAGGAGGCCGACCTCGCTCCGGAATCCCTGACCCTCGAGATCACCGAGAGCGTCATGGCCCTCGACGACGAGGCCGTCAACCGTCGGCTCCGCCAGCTCAAGGGGATCGGCGTCCGGCTTGCCATCGACGACTTCGGGACCGGGTTCTCGTCGCTCAGCTCGATCGGACGCTTCCCTGTCGACGAGGTCAAGATCGACAAGAGCTTCGTCGACGCACTGGCCGGCGGGCCACAGCACACGACCCTCATCCGCTCGATCGTCCGCCTCGCCCACAGCCTCAAGCTCAAGACCGTCGCCGAAGGGGTCGAGCTCGACGAGCAGTCGCGCCAGCTGGCCGCCGCCGGCTGCGACATGGCCCAGGGATACGTCTACTCGCGACCGCTCGACGCCCGCCAGGCGAGCGCCTACCTGCTCGGCCACACCACGATCGCGCTATGGATGGGCTACGCAGCGCAGGAGCTCGCCGTCCTGAGCGAGGTCGTCGCCGACTTCGAGACGCGCCATCCGGCAATCAGGGTCGACCTCGTCGGCGGCATCGACGACGAGCGGATCATCGAGACGCTTCGGACCGGCGATGGGCCGAACATCATCAGTTCCTTCGAGTCGGGCAACTTCGGGACGTATGCATCGGCGGGCGGGCTCGTCGACCTTGGGCCATATCTGGACCGTGACCAGATCGACGACACGATCTTCACGGAGGCGACGCGCTCGTATACCCGCCACGGCGACCGGCGCTGGGCCCTGCCGATGCTGGCAGACGCCTACGGCCTCTACTACAACCGCGATCTGCTCGCCGCGGCGGGGCTGTCCGGTCCGCCCCGGACGATGACGGAGCTGACCGACTACGCCAAACGCCTGACAACCCGTCGAGCCGACGGCTCGCTGCTGGTCGTAGGGTTCAATCCGCTCTTCGGCTTCTACGAGAACACCGTTTCGCAATTCGGGCACCAATTCGGCGCGCGCTGGTTCGGCGCAATGGGCGACTCCAGCCTCGCGAGCGATCCGGCCTGGGCCGCGATGCTGCGCTGGCAGAAGGAGCTGCTCGACTGGTACGGGCTCGAGAGTCTGCTCGCGTTCGGCCGCGAGGTCGGCGAAGAATTCTCGAGCGGGAATGCCTTCGAGAAGGGCCGCCTCGCGCTCAGCCTCGACGGTGAGTGGCGGGTCGGCTTCATCGCAGCGAACGGCTCGCCCGTCAATTTCGGGACTGCACCCCTGCCCGTCGCGGACAGCCGCCCCGACCTGTACGGCTCCGGGCCGATCAACGGAACCATCATCGGGATCCCGAGCAGCGCCGGCCAGCGCGATGAGGCATGGCAACTCATCAAGTACCTGACGACGGACGACGCAGCCCTCGTCAAGCTGGCAAACGGCCTGCGAAACATCCCCTCGACCGTCAGTGCCCTCCGGTCGCCGGATCTCGCTCGCGACCCGGCCAGTGCCGTCTTTCTCGACATCTTCGCCCACCCGAAATCGAGCGCCTCCCCGCTGACCTCGATCGGCACTCGCTACGAGGACGCGATGGCCAGGTTTGCCGAGCGCTGGCAGGCGGCCGAGATCAGCGACCTGGTCGGTGGCCTGCGCGACGTCGATCGCCAGATCGACGCCCTGCTGCAGCGGCCGACGGCACGGGAGGGCGGCTCGACCGGCGAGCGGGCGGTCGGCTGGCGAGTCACGCCGGCGGCAGGCCCGGAACTGCGGACGGCGCTTCTCTCATAACCCACGACACGACGGTTGCCGGTCGTCGTCGTCCGGCGCATCCTGTCGGAGGACAGCCATGCGCTCTACGTTCGGCGCCGCAGCCGCCCTCGTCATAGCCCTCGGGCTGGCCGCCTGCACGGGCGCCAGCCAGCCGAGCGCTGGCTCGAGCAGCGAGTGGTTCTCGGCGCCGGCGACCGGCTCGGAGCCACCGACGCCATCAACGGAGGTCAGCCCGATGACCGCCGCTCCCTCAGACCAGGGTTCGACCGGCGGTTCGCCAGCGGCCGCCGGTGGGCCGTTCCGCCTCACGTCGAGCGCGTTTGCAGACGGTGGACATATCCCGCGCGAGTTCTCGTGCGACGGCGCGAATATCTCGCCACCGCTGGCGTGGACCGGGGTGCCGGCGGGGACGGCGGCGCTCGTGCTCGTGGTCGACGACCCGGATGCGCGCGGGTTCGTCCACTGGATTGTCCTCGACCTTGCCGGCCGTGACGGGGATCTGCCGAAAGGCGTGCCGCCCAGCACCGCGTCGCCACAACAGGGCCGCAATGACTTCGGCGATGCCGGCTGGGGCGGCCCGTGTCCGCCGTCCGGAACGCATCACTATCGCTTCACATTGACTGCACTCGGGGCGCCGCTCGGGCTGCGCGATCATCCGGCCGGCGGAGACGTCCGGAACGCGCTCGGCCGAGCCACCGTTCTCGGGAAGGTGACCCTGGCGGGCACCTACGCCCGGGGCTGAGGGGAGTGGCAGCAGGCAATCGGAGGCCCCCGCCGGGCACCGGCGGGGGCCTCCTGCAACGATGCGAGGGTCAGACCTCGATGCACCGCGAGCGATACGTGAACTTCCCATCGGTGATCGAGCCGTAGGTGTCCTCGAGGCTGCGACCTGCGACCGTCCCGGAGAAGGACGCCTCGCGGCTGGAGCCCTTGCCCGACTCGTTGAACCGGCAGGTGCCGTCGTCGCTGGCGGAACGGTATTTCTGCGAGAAGATCGGGCCGACGCCGGTCCACGTGCCGCCGATGGTCACGTTACGGCTCGCGCCCGGTTCGCAGCTGTACTCGTCGCAGACATACTGCTCGATGGCGATGGTGGTCGTGGCGAGCGTCGCCGACGACAGGTTTCGACCGAACGTCAGGCTGCCGCTCGGCAGGTCGACCTTGCAGCCCGACTCGTAGGTCGGTTCGCCGACGTAATCGCCTGTCGCCTCGTCGTAGGTATAGCTGTCGACGAAGGCGCAGACCTGGTTCGAATGGGTCACGCCTGAAGAGCTGTCGCTCATCTTGCCGGCGAAGACGGACAGCCCGGCATCCCAACAGGTCGACGTCCCGTCTCCGTTCGAGTCGCAACCGCCCGCATACGTGTCGGCGCTCTTGCCGTTCTGGGTGAACGTTCCGACGCCCGGGCCGGTATCGGCAGCAACGGAACCTGCCGAGAGCACGAGAAGGGCGATGATTGCCGCCGACATCAGCCCCAACCGGGTGCGCGGCGTTGATCGATGGAACACGTCGGTTCCTCCCAAGGTGGCCACGGATTTCCGCAGCGCTGCCTCACTGACGCGCGGCTGGTCGTGGCGTTTCGGTCGTGTCGGATCGCCGACAGGAACGCGCCACGGGGGCGATATCAGTCGTCCGATGGGGTTCCGTCCCGAGCGTTCCCGAAGGGCGCCGGCGCGGCATAGAGAAACCCCTGGCCATATTCGACGCCGAGTTCGAACAGGGCCTCGTGTTCCGCCTCTGTCTCGACTCCTTCGGCGATCAGCCGGCAACCGGCGCTTTGGGCGAACTGGACCATCCCGGCGACGACTGCGTGACGGCCCTTGTGTAGATCGACGCCCGAGACGAGGCCCCGGTCAAGCTTCACGTAGTCCGGGCGAAGCTCGATGACGTGTCGAAGGCTTGCGAAACCCGCGCCGGCATCGTCGATCGCGAGGCCCACGGTTGCGGGTAGGTCGAGCAGGGCCCGGCGGACGACGTCGTAGTCCTCGATCCGGCGATGCTCGGTGATCTCGAGGATGATCGCCCGACCGACCGGCTCAAGCAGACGCTTCAGAAGCCGGCCCTCCACCAGCAGGCCCGGCGAGACATTGAGTGTCAGGGCCATCCCGACCGGGATGTCGCGCAACGACTTGAGAGCCATGGTCAGCGTCGCGGCCTCGAGCCGAAGGCTCATGCCCACTGATTCGGCCTCGACAAACCGACGGTCCGGCGGGCTGCCATCGTGGAAGCGGGTGAGCGCCTCGAACGCGATGGGCGATCGATCCGACAGAGCTACGATCGGCTGGAAGACGGGCGAGAACGCTTCCCGTTCCATGATCTGGACCAGTTCCTGCCGGACGACGTCGTCCAGGTTCCGGGTTGAGAGCGCCGGGCCGATCAATGCCACGGTCAGCGCGCCGAACTCGACGAGGGTCGACATGCGGCGCTCGAGAAGCTCCGGACCATTCGTCTGCCGGCTGCCTGCCGCCAGCAGCCCCCATGGAGCAGTGCCCCTGCGGAGCGGCACGTACGCGGCCGCCCGAAGCCCAGCCTCTTCGAGGCTGAGGCCGTAGCGGCCGTCGACCGCCCGAGGTGTCCACCGTTCGACCCAGGGACCCTTCTCGGCCTGCTCGCGGAGGTACACGCTCCGAGCCGGCGGCAGGGCCCGGCCCGCCTCCATCGGGAGTCCTGCTCCGACGAACGAGATGAAGTAGGTCAGGATCCCGGGCCCGAAGGCGATGATCCCGGCATGGTCAACCCCGTCGAGGAGCAGCATCTCGGTCGCGATCTGTTCCGAGAGTGAATCGAGGTCAAGGGATGGATCGAATCGGTCCAGCGCTGCGGCAACGGTCGCCCGTTGGCGGCCCTCGCTGGCCAGAGCCTCCACGAGCCGTCGCTCCTGCGTGACGTCCACCGATACGCCGGTGACCCCCGCGATCGTCCCGTCGACGTCGACGAGAGGTCCGAGGCGGGTCATGAACGTCTGCTCGCCGAGTTGCACATCGACCGACTGGATCCGGCCACGCAGTGCCAGCGTCAGGTGCCGACGATAGCGGCGGGTGTCCGGGTGGATTTCCGCCGGCGTCCGGCCAAGCATGTCTTCGGGCCTGACGGCCAACCCGTGCAGGCCGGCCCCCTCTAGGACGGTCAGCCGTCCTTCGCGATCGGTTGCCCAGAGGATGACGGGCACATGGGCCAGCACGGCATGGAGACGGTCGCGGCTGGCCCGAAGCTCGTGCTGCGTAGCCAGCTCGGCGGAAACGTCGCGTGCGACTCCTTCGATGGCCTCGACGTTACCGTTGCGGTCGCGAATCGCGATGGTCCGGTCCTCGACATCTGCATATGTCCCGTCGCGCCGCCGCCAGCGCCGAATGGTGGGGCGCCCAGAAACCCCTGGATCGGCTTCCGCGGCGACCGACAGCGCTGGCACGTCGAGCACCGCAAGAACGAGTTCGGGATCGGCGTAGAAGTCCTCTGGGGTATACCCGAGCGTCTGGGTCACCGCCGCGTTGACGTATTCCATCTCGGGGCTCGGGACGAGTCGATAGCGGTAGAGGATCGCCGGGGCTCGCTCGGCGAGGCTGCGATAGTCGATCGCCGATGGTCCGCGCTCCGACGTCCGCGGGCCCGATCCCTGGTCGGGGCCAGGACGACGTCGCGTCACCGAGGGCACTCGCGGTGCCTGGGGTTTCCCGTCCAGTGGCGGTCCGCACGCTCAGCTGGATCGCTTTGTCCGTCCGATGACGGACGACGGAGACGACTTGGGGGATTGAACGCGGGGGACGATATGGACAATGCGCTGCTTCACTCCCGGAACTGACCTGCCAGTTGTCCGACGGCGATCCTAGCAGCGACGATACCGATCTGTCTTGTATGAGACAGATCGGTCTCTAGAAAGGCAGTCCGGCGGCAGTCCGGCGGCAGCCGCGCCGATCGAAACGGTCGAAGGGGTCATGAACCGAGTGTCGCGACCGGGCGTGGCCGGCGGCTACGCCACGAGATCCCGATCGTCGCTTGGCACCCGAACCTGCGCGGGATGCAGGACGTCAAGCGGGAGGGACGGCGTCAGGCGGACAGGGTCGCGAGGTCGTCCGGCGGGCGATAGTGCGGGTTCTCCAGCACGAGACCACCCATCAGGAGCTTCGGGTGTGTTCGGAGGAGGTCCACGAGGAACCCGCCACCGAAGCGGTCGAGGTCGTAGAGGCAGAGGATCGCCTGTGGATAGCGCGGCGCGAACCGATTCAGCGCCCCTTCGTAGCGGAAGAACTCGGTTCGACCGGGCAATGTCCGCATCTCCCAGGGCATCTCGCCTGTGACCCGCGCGAAGCCGTAGGAGCCGCTCTTCACGGCCGCCCCAACCGAGTTCTCCCAGAACTCGAGCATCGCCTCGGTCGTGAATGGCAGCGTGCGCAGGTAGGCTTCGTCCGCTGTCCGGACCTCTAGCTGACGGGACGCGACGTACGCTTCCACTTCCCGCTCGTCGCCAATGCGCGCCAGCAGGTCGCCGAGCGGCGACGAGTCGATGATGCAGAAGCACTTGTCGCCCGCCCGCAAACCCGCCCGGAGATAAGGCAGGACGATGTTGTCCCGCTCGTCCTGTCCGAGGTACATGGCACAGAGGTGGTCGCCGGGCGACAGGTCGACACCGGCGAGGCCGAATTCATGAGATTCTGACACAGGGTCCTCTCATGCTGGCCGCGCGGACGTCCGGCCCAGATCATAGGCTTCTCGTGCACCCCTGGCGACCAAAACATCCCCACACTCGTCCACCACGAGACAGAACGTTCTCT